>VFQQ010005450.1_pt1 | contig 10528 bp, 6 predicted proteins | sample 3512341 | NCBI WGS metagenome assembly VFQQ01 (sample SAMN10412373, study PRJNA504923) | tailings metagenome | isolation source: Relicate 2 Philex TSF1 revegetated site | place: Philippines: Tuba, Benguet | collected 2017-08-29
AGACCGGCATACTGGATCTGCAAACGCCCGCCGACGGACAGCCGGGTCACGGGTTTGGCGCCGGGCACGGCAAACACCGGCGCGGCCTTTTTGGCCTCGGCGAGAATTTCCTTGGCTTCATCGCTGGAGATGACGCCTTTTTTCACGAGGGCATCGATGATCGCCTTGCTTTCCTGGGCGACCGCCGGGGCGGCTAGCAGCACGGCGCCGCCGAGCAGCGCGAGCCATTTGGTTTTGTTGAAGAACATGGGATGTGTTTTGGTTGCTGGTTTCAGTAGCAACTCCTTTATGCACCCCGATTGTGACGGTTTCGTGTCGTCCCGGTCACAAAGCGGCAAAGACCGCCCGCCATGGTGGCGAACTCTCCGCCCAGCCGTTCCCCGCCCCGCCGGATCAGCGGCGGCGGTGCTCGACCAGTGCCAGCATCAGGTCGTTCTTGGAGAGACTCCCCAGCAGCCGGCCGTCCGCGCTCACCACGGGCAGACGTTGCACGCCTTCATGGGCGAGGAATTTGCCCAGCGCATCGCTGAGCGCCTCGTCGGGCGCGGTGCGGGGAAAATCCTCCCGCACGATGTCGCGCGCGAGCACGAGCCCGGCGAGACCCGGGTCCGCCAGGTAGGGCTTGATGTCGTGCAGGGCCACGGCGCCGACAAACCGCCCGGTTTCATCAACGACGTAGATGTTGTTGACGCGCACGGAAAGAAACAGCTTCGCGATCTCCGCGAACCGTGCGGACGGCGGCACGACCGGGGGATCGGGTTTCAGGAGGTCGGCGACCCGGACCGCTTTGGCCGCCTCGGGGGAAGGATTGTCCTCTTCCTTGCGCTTGAGCACCTCGCTGTAGAGCGAGCTGCCCTCGATCCCGCGGGCGGTGAAGAAGGCCACCACGCTGCAAAGCATGAGCGGCAGAATGATGGCGTAGCTCAGGGTCATCTCGAAGAGCATGATGACGGCCATCACCGGCGCGCGGCTCGCGGCGGAGAGAAAGGCGCCCATGCCCACCAGGGCAAAGGCCCCCGGGCTCGGGGCGCCCGGCCACAGGGTCTGCACCGCACTTCCGAACAAGGAACCCACGGCGGCCCCCATGAAAAGCGTCGGGGTGAAGACTCCGCCCGGCGCACCCGAACCGACCGAGCACGCGGTGGCGAGCCACTTGCAGCAAAGCACCCCGAGCAAAACCAGCCACGCCATCTGCCCGTTCAGGATGTCAATGATGACCGAATAGCCGTTGCCGCAGACCTCGGGAACGTTGATCGCAATCACCCCGACGAGCAGACCGCCAAAAGCCAGCCGCCACATCACCGGCAGCTTCGTCGCGAGGAACATCGCCTCGGCCCGGCGCAGCGACCGCAGGAACCACGGAGCCAGCGTTCCGGCGATGAGCCCGAGCAACAGGTAGGGCCCCATTTCCAGCGGCGAGTTCAGGGCAAAGCCGGGCACGCTGTAGAGGTTGTGCGAATCGCCCAGCACCATCGTGGTCAGGGCGGCGGTCACCGCCGCCGCCGCCAGCGGACCGAGACTCTCCATCGCAATCGTGCCGAGAATGATCTCCGCGACGAAAAACGAGCCGGCAATGGGCGCGTTATAGGCCGAGGCGATGCCGGCCGCCGCGCCGCAGGCCACCAGCAGCTTGAGCTGTTGCGTGGAAAATTTCCGCCAGCGCCCCAGCAGCGAGGCCAGCAGCGCGGCCGTCTGCACCATCGGACCCTCGCGGCCGATGGAGCCGCCGGAGCCGATGGTGAACAAGGAGGCGACAATCTTCACCAGACTGGTGCGCAACGGCAGGCGGCCGTCGCCGATGACGATCGCCTCCATGTAGTCCGTCGAACTCCGGCCTTTGACCATGCGGCTGCCGAAAAGCAGCACGGCGCCGGCCAGCAGGCCGCCCAGCGCCGGCACGAGCAGCCGGCCCCACCACGGCAGGCGGCGGATCGACTCAACGATGCCGGCGTGGGAATTGGTCAGCAGCAAATGGATGCCCTCGGCGCTGGCCATGAAGAGCAGCGCACCCAGCGCGCCCATGAAACCCGCCAGAGACGCCCACATGAGCGTGACCTGCCATTCGGTGGGCTGGAGTTTCTCCGCCAGCCAGAGCCGCCAGCGCAACAGGCGCAGCAGGCGCTCCATCAGGAGCTTGGCGGGATCGGTGACGACCTTCATGGCGGCGCAGTCACGGTAGGACCTTCGCCCCGGATAACAAGCCTGCGCGAAAAACCCGCCGCTCAGTGCGATTGCTCCTGCTCCAGCTGGGCGGTCAGCTGCACGAGGCTCTGCAGCGAAGTGAAGTGCTGGCTCAGGTCAAAGTCGCCGCCGAGCCCGCCGATGAGTTTGTCGAACAGGTCCTTCTTGTCGGCCTTGAGCGCCTGGATGCGCTCCTCGATGGTGCCGGCGGTGACCATGCGGTAAACGAAGACGGTGTTCGTCTGCCCGATGCGGTGCACGCGGTCCACCGCCTGCGCCTCGACGGCGGGATTCCACCACGGGTCGAGCAGGAAGACATAGTCGGCCGCATGCAGGGTGATGCCGGTGCCGGCGGCCTTGAGCGACACGAGCATGGCCGCGGCCCCCGCCGCACTCTGGAAGTCCTGCACCGGCTTCTGCCGGTCCAGGGTCATGCCGGTGAGCTCGAACCGCGGCAGGTCGGGGAAATTCGCCGCCATGGCCTCGCGCACCCGGTCGAGGAACATCACGAACTGGGAGAAAATGACGACCTTGTGCCCGCTGCCCACGATTTCGGCCAGCTTCTCCATGAGGAGCGTGATCTTGCCTGAGTCGGCCAGCGGGGCATTGCGCCACGGCAGCATGTCGGGATCGCAGCAGGTCTGGCGCAGCCGGGTCAGCAGCGCGAGGAAGCCGAAGGACTTCTCGCGCATCGCCGCGCCGACGTCGTCGCCGAGGCGCTCCAGCCCCTCGGTGCAGATGCGCGCATACTCCGCGCGCTGCACGTCGGTGAGCGGACAGAGCAGCTCCATCTCCACCTTCGGCGGCAGCTCGGTGGCGACCTCCTTCTTGGTGCGGCGCAGGATGAACGGCGCGAGCTGCGCCCGCAGCCGCACGAGGGTGGCCGCCCGGTCCTGCTGCAGCGCCGCCTCGAAGGCCGACCGCGAGCCGAGCAGGCCCGGCAGGAGGAACCGGAAAATGCTCCACAGGTCGAGCTGCCGGTTCTCCAGCGGCGTGCCGGTGAGCACGATGCGGTGCTGCGCGCGGATGGCAAAGCAGGCCTGCGTGACCTTCGCGTCGGGGTTCTTGATGAACTGCCCCTCGTCCAGCACCACGTAGCCGAACTCGTGCGCCGGGAGGAGCTCGCGGTGTTTGCGCAGCTGCGTGTAGCTCGCGAGCCAGACCACATCGCCGGTCTGCGCGGAAAAATCGTGCCCGGCCTTGAGCACGTCGGTTTTCAGGGCCGGGAAAAAGCGCGCGATCTCCTCCCGCCACACCGGCACCACGCTGGCCGGACACACGATCAGGCTCGGGCGGCCGGGGAGCGGGCGCGTCGCGAGCAGCGTAATCACCTGCAGCGTCTTGCCGAGACCCATCTCGTCGGCGAGCAGGCCGTGGCAGCCGACGTCGGCCAGATGCGCGAGCCACTCGACCCCGCGCTTCTGGTAGGGCCGCAGCAGGTCCGGCAGCGGCGGCGGGGCGGCGGGCGGGGCCAGGACCGATTGTCGCCAGGCCTCGATCTCCGGCGTGAGGGTGAGTTTCAGCCGCGAGTCGTTGAAAAGTGAGAAAATCAGGTAGGGCGACAGCGGGTTGTCCCCATGGGTCTCGGTGATGTTTTTCTGCCAGGCATTGAACGATTCCCACCGTTCGCCGGTCAGGCTGACGATGCCGAGATTGGGCAGAATCACGGGGGCGCCGCCGCGCTTGAGCAGCGTGTTGACCTCGCTGTCCGTCAGCAGGCGCTCGCCGGCGCGGAAGATCCAGCGGAGGTTGAGGGTGGCGGCGCCACCCGGCGCGGCGGCCGGAACCGCGGCCCGTTCGGCCACGGCCTCGATGTCGATCGTGCGCGTGCCCTTGAGCAGGTTGGCCGCGCGGTCGTCGAGCTCGATCGCAAAGAGCCGCCGCCAGGCGGGGAGCGTGACTTTCAGGAAATTCGGGATTTCGACCAGCGACTCGAGCACGTAAACGCCGGTCTGCTGGTTGTAATGGAAGTGGGCCTTGCGGGCGTAAGCGGCCAGGCCGATGAGCTTGGTGCGTTCGCCGGAGGAAACGTGGCCGTTGCCGTCGGCATGGGCGGCGGCGCCGAGGGCGGGATGCCGGGTCTTGCCGTCGGCCTCCAGCCAGTAGGCCTGGAAAGTAAGCCCCGCCGTCTTGGTGCGGAAGACCAGCAACAATGGCCGCACCACCCCGGGAGCCGCGGCGGGCTTCGCGGCGGGACGGGCGGAGCCGTGGTCGCGGTCGTGGCCGTTGCGCCCGTTGGCACCGTGGCCGTTGGCTTTGGCCTCGTCGGGCAATACCGGAATCTCGTCCGCCACCAGTTCCTCGATTTCGTGCAGACCCGCCACCGCCAGGGCCCGGGCGATCTCCTGGTCGGTGCTGGAAGAACGCACGCTCAGGCCGTCTTCGTCCCATTCGATCACCGCGTATTCGTCCCGTTTGTCCACCCGCCGGTGGATGATGGCGTCCTTGGCGGTGAGCTCCAGTTCGCGGATTTCACCGTCCCGGTAGAGCTGGCGGCCGGCGGCCAGCTGCGTTTCGCTGAAAGCCGCCGCCCAGTCGTTTTCGAGCCGGTCGAACCAAAATTCCAACGATTGGGGAGTGTAGACGCGCTTGGGGCCGTGTGACTGCATCCGCGTAAAAGAGGCGAACGTAGAAACCGCGGGGTGCGGTGCAACCTCTAAGTGCAAGTCTTTCCCCCCGGCGGGAATTGCCCGTAACGTCACCGGACCGACACGGATTCGACACAGAACGGGTGCAGGTTGGCGGGGCAGAAAAAGCACCCGCCACGTGAAAATCGCCATCGTCACCGAAACCTTTCCGCCGGAAGTCAACGGCGTGGCCATGACTTTCGGGCTGATCGCCCGCGAGCTCGGCCGGCGGGGCCACACGGTGACCGTTTACCGCCCCCACCGGCCCGACCTCGCGGCGCAGCCCGCGGCGACCGGGTTCACCGAGGTGCCACTGCCCGGCATGCCCATCCCGGGCTACCCCCTGCTCCGCCTCGGCCTGCCGGCCCGCCGCCGGTTGACCGGGTTGTGGCGGCAGGATCCCCCGGACCTCGTCCATGTGGTCACCGAAGGTCCGCTCGGCGCCTCGGCCGTCACCGCCGCCCGCCGGCTGGACCTGCCCGTGACTTCCAGCTTTCACACCAATTTTCACGCCTACACGAGCGACTACGGGTTCGCCCTGATGCGGCGCGCCGTGCTCGGCTGGCTCCGCCGCGTGCACAACCGCACCCGCCGGACCTTCGCCCCGACGCAGGAGTTGTGCGACGAACTCGCCGGCCTGGGTTTCCGGGATCTCGCCGTGCTCTCGCGCGGGGTGGACACGCAACTTTTCAATCCCGCCCGGCGCAGCGCCGAACTGCGCGCCTCCTGGGGCGCCGGCCCGACCACGCCGGTCGTGCTGCATGTCGGCCGCATGGCGGCGGAAAAAAACTACGGCCTGCTCTTCCGCGCCTATGCGGCCATGCGCGCGGCCAACCCGCGGTGCCGCTTCGTCGTGGCCGGCGAGGGGCCGCTCAAGGAGCAGCTCCGCCGCGCACATCCCGACTGCATCTTCGCCGGATTTTACTCCCGCGAAGAAATCGGCCGGCACTACGCCTCGGCCGACATCTACCTCCACGCCAGCCTCACCGAGACCTTCGGCAACGTGCTGACCGAGGCCATGGCGAGCGGCCTCGCCGTTGCGGGCTTCAACTACGCCGCCGCACGCCAGTTTGTCCGCGACGGCGAAAACGGCCTGGTCGTGCCGTGCGACCGGCCCGAAGCGCTCATCGCCGCGGGCGTGCGGCTGGCCGGCAACGAGCCCCTGCGGCAGCGACTGCGGCAAAACGCGCGCCGGGCGCTGGAACACCAATCCTGGGAAAATGTCGTGGCCCGCTTCGAAGCCGACCTGCTGGCGGCCCTCCGGCCGGCGCACCCGGTTGCACTCACCGCATGAAACCGCGTGTGCTCATCCTCACCGCCGGTTACGGCGAAGGCCACAATGCCGCCGCCCGGAACCTCGCCGCCGCGTGTGATGACGAGGGCGGGCCCGGCACGGCCCGTGTCGCCGACCTCTTCGCCCTCGCCTCCCCGCGGCTGACCGCCCTCACCCGCCGCGGCTACCTCGCCGCCATCAACCGCACCCCGCGGCTGTGGAGCGCCTTCTTTGCCTGGGTGGATCGCGCCCGGCCCTTTCCCCGCCATCTCTGGCTCCTCCGCCGCGAACAAACCGCGCTCCGCCGGCTGCTGCGCGAAACCACGCCCGCCGTGGTCTGCAGCACCTACCCGATCTACGGTTTCCTGATGGAGGAAGTCGCGCGCACGGACGGACCGCAGGCACCGCATTACAACGTCGTCACCGACTCCATCAGCATCAATTCCCTCTGGTGGATCCCGCGGTGCACGGGCTGGTTTGTGCCCAACGCCGATTCGGCCGAGGTCATGATCCGGGCCGGCGTCGATCCGGCCCTCGTCCATACCACCGGCTTTCCGCTGCCGGCGCTTTTCGCCGCGCCGGACCGCGGCCTGCAGCCGCCCAATCTCGCCGCCGGCCACGCGCCCCGTGTCCTCTACATCATCAACTCCGGCACCCAGCACGCCGAGACCACCGCCCGCAAACTGCTCGCCGAAGGCGGCTGGGAAATCACCTGCGCCGTCGGACGCGACGAGGGCCTGCGCCGCCGTCTCCAAAAAATCGCCGCCCATCGCCGTGCGCCGGCCACCATCCTCGGCTGGACCGACCAGATTCCCCGCCTGCTTCTCACCCATCACGTCGTGATCAGCAAAGCCGGCGGCGCCACCACGCAGGAGGCCATCGCCGCCCGCTGCCCGATGATCGTCAACCAGATCGTTCCCGGACAGGAGGAGGGCAACTACGAGCTGCTCCGCCGCCACCGCATCGGCGCCCACGCGCCCACGCCCGAGGCGGTCATCTCCGCTCTGCACCGCGCCTTCGCCGGGCGCGGCACGCTGTGGCGCGAATGGCACCGCGCCTTCGCTCCGCTGCTCCGTCCCCACGCCGCCCGCGACATCGCCCGTCATCTTCTTAACCGCAAGCCCTCGCCCGAAACCGTTTGTCACCCATTGGGCGACAAACGGCTGGCGGGGCCGCCGGCGGGACTACGCCATGGATAAGCAGCTCCTCCACGTTCGCACGGTCATCATCTCCGACGTCCACCTCGGCACGCCCGACTGCAAGATCGAGGAAGTGAACCATTTCCTCCGCCACGTCCGCTGCGCCAAGCTCATCCTCAACGGCGACATCATCGACGGCTGGCAGCTCCGCCGCGCCGGCCAGTGGACCAAGGCCCACACCCGCTTCATCCGCATCGTCCTCAAGAAACTCGAAAAGCGGGACACCGAAGTCGTCTACCTGCGCGGCAACCACGACGATGTCCTCGCGGCCTTCCTGCCGCTGGCTTTCGAGAAGCTGGCCATCGTCGAGGACCATGTCCACGAGGGGCCGCGCGGCCGCTACCTCGTGCTGCACGGCGACGTCTTTGATACCATCACGCGCAACTTCGTCTTCCTGGCCCATCTCGGCGACTGGGGCTACCGCGCCCTGCTCGGCCTCAACCGCGCCTACAATGCCTGGCGCCGCTGGCGCGGACTGGAATATTGGTCGCTCAGCAAGGCCATCAAGGCCCGCGTGAAATCGGCGGTCAGCCACATTTCCAATTTCGAGGATCACATTGCGCAGCTGGCCCGCGACCGCGGCTGCAGCGGCGTGATGTGCGGCCACATCCACACCCCGGCCGACAAAATGCTCGGCGACATCCACTACCTCAATTCGGGCGACTGGGTCGAGTCGCTCACCGCCGTCGTCGAGCATCACGACGGCCGCTATGAACTGGTAAGCTTCGAACAATTCCGCCGGTGGCATCCTCTGCCGTCCGCCCCGGCGCAGACCGAGGATCACGCGTTGGAAATGGCGGGAGCCTAGCCCGCATCAGGAACGGCCGAACTGGGCGCGGATGAAATCCAGCGTGCGGTCCACGGCGCCGGCGTTCGTGCGATGCCAGTTGCGGGCGGCGGCGGAAAGTCCGCTGCGTTGCTCCGCATCGCCCAGCAAAGCGACCGCCTGCCGGATGAGATCGGATCCATCCGTGACCCGGCGGGCGGCGCCGGAGGCCAGCAGCTCGGCGGCGATCGGCCGGAAATTTCCCATCCCCGGCCCGAAAAGCAGCGGCCGGCCCAGCGCGGCCGACTCAACCGGCGTCTGCCCTTCCGTGTGCGGCGGCAGGCTCTTGCCGACGAAAACCAGATCGGCCAGCTGCAGGAATTTCCGCATCTCCCCGGTGGTGTCGCCCACGGCGATGTCCACCGGCGCCGGCGCCGGCCCGCGGGACCGGAAGTGATGCGACAGTCCGCTGTCACGCAACAGCGGCTCGATCTCCGTCCGCCGCTCGGCATGCCGGGGAACGAGCAACAGCGCGCAGTCCAGACCCGCCGCCCGGGCCTGCCGCAGGGTTGCCAAAAGGGCCGCTTCCTCGCCGGGCCAGGTGGACGAACCCATCAGGACCAGCCCGGTGCCGGGCAAACCGAGCTCGCGGCGCAGGGCCGCCCGCTGCGGTTCCGACAGCACGGGAATGTTCACATCCAGCTTGATGTTGCCCGTCACGGCGATGCGGTCCGGCGGAAAACCCAGCGCACGAAACCGCTGCGCGTCGTGCTCCGAGCAGGCCAGCACCCGGGTCACGCCCGCCATCAGGGGCATCACCGCGGGCCGCACCCGCCGGAGATTCCGGAAGCTGCGGTCCGACATCCGGGCATTGATGCAGATCACGGGCACGCCACGGCGTTCCGCCTGATGAATGTGCTCGGGCCAGCGCTCGCCCTCCGTCAGGATCACCAGGTCGGGCCGCACCCGCCGCCAGGCCCGGGCGCTGAAGGGCCACCAATCGAGCGGAAAGTAGCCGAAACCCGCGACCATCGTAGCATACCGCTCCTCCGCCACACGCCGGCCGGTGCTCGTGGTGGTGGTCAGATAAACATCCACCCCGCCCTCCCGGCGCCAGGCCTCGATCATCGGACCCACCGCGAGCATTTCGCCCACGCTCACCGCATGCAGCCAAATCCGCCGCACGCCGGGTTGCTTCGGCGGCAGCACCGGCTCGGCGCCAAAGCGCTGGGCCAGCCCCTGGCGATAACCACCGCGCCGTCGCATGCGCCACATGTAATACGGCGCCCCGAGCAGAAGGGCCGGCAGGTAGAGCAGTCGGTAAAGCCAGAGCATGCGATTATGGCCTATAGTCCAAAATACCCATTCGGGCCGATTCCGAGACTTTTTGCTTTGGCGTATCCACCGATGTGGGCACTTTGAAAGCATGCCGTTCCGACTGTTCCGTCTCACCGCCGGTCTCCTTGCGCTGGCTTTTCTCCTGCCCCTCCGCGCGGCCGCGGACTTTGCCCATGAGGCCAGCGACCTGCAGCCGGATCCGGCCGCCCGCTTCGGCAAGCTGCCCAACGGGGTGCGCTATATCATCCTCCCCAACGCCGAACCGCGCGGGCGGGTTTCGCTCCGCCTCAGCGTCGCGGCCGGCGCCTTCATGGAGACCGAGGCCCAGCGCGGCCTGGCGCACTTCCTCGAGCATATGGCGTTCAAGGGCAGCACCCACTACCCTCCCGGCACCCTCATCGAGTTTTTCCAGCGCATGGGCATGGGCTTCGGCAACGACTCGAATGCCTACACCGCGTTTGACCGCACCGTTTACATGCTCGAGCTCGCGCAAAACGACGCCGCCACGCTGACCGAAGGCTTCCGGATCTTTGCCGACTACGCCGGCGGGCTGCTGATTCTCGACGAACAGCTCGAACCCGAACGCGGCGTCATCCTCGCCGAAGAACGCACCCGCGACACCGTGGATTTCCGGGCCTTCGTCGCCGAGCTGAACTTCGTGCTCGGCGAAACCCTGCTCCCCCGGCGTCTGCCCATCGGGCTGATGGAGGTGGTGCGCACCGCACCCCGGGACGAATTCGTGGACTTTTACGACACCTGGTATCGTCCCGAGCTGATGACCGTGATCGTCGTCGGCGACACAACCGCCGAGCAAACCGAGGCACTGCTGACAGCCGCCTTCAGCGGGCTCACCGCCCGCGCCCCGGCCCGTCCACAGCCCGAGCTCGGCCAGGTCCCGGCCTTTGAAGGCGTGCGGGCCCGCCACCATCTCGAGCCTGAAGCCGTGGCCACCTCGGTTTCCATCCAGACCGCCGTCGCGCACGGCCGCGAGCCCGACACCGCCGCCAAGCGGCTCGCCGACCTGCCCCGGTCCATTGCCGTCAATATCCTCAACCGCCGGCTCTCGACCCTCGCCAAGGAAGAAGACGCGCCCTTCAGCGGCGGCAGCAACGGTGTCTCATTCGGCTACGACCTTTATCGCGAC
>VFQQ010005451.1_pt1 | contig 10528 bp, 9 predicted proteins | sample 3512341 | NCBI WGS metagenome assembly VFQQ01 (sample SAMN10412373, study PRJNA504923) | tailings metagenome | isolation source: Relicate 2 Philex TSF1 revegetated site | place: Philippines: Tuba, Benguet | collected 2017-08-29
TCAAAGAACTCTATACTTTCGGCTCTATCGCCGCTTAATTAATACCGAACTATTGAAAAGAATATGAACGTAAAAGAATTATTGAGCCTAAAAGGGAAAGTCATCTTAGTGACAGGTGGCTCTGGGCAGTATGGACAGTGCATTGTAGAAGGTTTGGCCGAAGCAGATGCTACCGTCATTACTTCTTCCCGAGACTTGGCTTCGGCTACCCAAACAGCCACTTTGATGAAAGAAGCCGGACTGGACGTGCATCCAGCGGTGGTGGATCAAGGGAACCCCGAATCGGTCAAAGAAATAGTGCATTTTATCAAAGAGCGATTCGGACGTCTCGATGGATTTATCAACAATGCCGTATCGCGACCCATGAAAGGGTACAACGCCCCGATTGAGCAGTTTGCGGAGTCAATGGACGTCAATGCCACGGGTATGATGAACCTACTTCGTGAAATGACAAAGCTGATTGTCGAGAGCGGCGGCGGAAGTGTAGTAAACATCGCCTCGATGATGGGCATGTTTGGACCCGACCTTAGCAATTATGAAGGTACGACCAATATGGGCGATCTTCCGCCCGATTATTTCTTTCACAATGCAGGCTTGATTAACCTAACCCGATACATGGCCCAGATGAATGCTGGCAAAAACATCCGCTTCAATTGTATTAGTCCGGGTGGATTGTTTAATCATCAGCCCCAGGCTTTTCTTGATAATTACTGCAAAAAAGTACCGCTCAGACGCATGGCCAACAAAGACGATATCAAAGGGTTGGTGGTTTTATTGTGTTCAGAGGCAGGGGTTTATATCAACGGCGAAAATATCCTCATGGACGGAGGCCTCAATGCTTAAAAAGAATAAATAATATTTTCTTTGAACAAAAAAAACGGTAAAAAATGAATCGTTTTTTTGGATAAAAAAGGTTCAAAAAATAGTATTAGTAATTCAAATAAAAGTAGGAGATATGACAAAGGGATGATATTTATTTTTGTAAAGTTAGAATTATGTAAAATAATATTTTGTAAAGAATGGAAAAAGTAATTCATCCAGAACGTAATCCTGATTTTGTAACTGGGGCCTATTCAGATGGTATTGTTGTTGGAGGTTTTTTGTTTGTGAGTGGTCAAGCTGCCGTAGACTTCAAAACCTCACAATTTGTGTTGGGAACGATTGAAGAAGAAACACAGCGCACCCTAGACAATATCAAGAGCATTGTGGAGGCAGCAGGAGCTACCATGGCAAACGTCGTAAAATGTACAGTACACTTGGCCGATATTGCTGAGTTTGACCGCTACAATGCCGTATATGCTACTTATTTCCCCGGCATTAAGCCTGCTCGCACCACCGTTCAATCGGTACTTGCCGAAAATATCAAAGTTGAAATAGATTGTATTGTAAAATTACCGTAAGCATTAGCCGATTTCGCTTATGACCGAACAGTTAAATACAGGCCAAATTCCGATAGGAGTAATAGGACTAGGTTTGATGGGCAGCAGTATTGTGGCTGCGTTATTGATTTCAGGCCATACTGTCAAAGCCATTGCTCCGATTGAGGCAGATGCTTTCAAGGCTGAAGAAAGAATACAATCCCAACTGATTTTGTGCTTAAAAGCAGGGTTGATAGAGTCCGATTTAGGACGCTATTCAAAAGCGTTGACGGTTTCGCAAGACTATGGCGAATTGGCCGACTGCAAAATCGTTTTGGAATGTGTGATTGAAGACCTTGCTATCAAGGCAGAGGTGTATCAAAAAATTACATCGGTAGTAAGCGACGACGTAGTAGTAGGAACCAACACCTCCGCTATCCCGATAAGTGAACTGCAAAAGTACATCAAAAAACCTGAGCGGTTTTTGGGCGTACACTGGGCCGAGCCTGCGTTTATGACTCGTTTTCTGGAAATTACTTGTGGAGCCCTTACCGAAGCGGTGTATGCCGAGCGCATTTTCAACCTTGCCAGGTACTGGGGTAAAGAACCTACATTGCTCAAAAAAGACATTCGTGGGTTTATCACAAATCGCTTGATGTATGCGGTATATCGAGAGATTTTCCACCAGATTGAAAAAGGAGCGGCCACCAAAGAAGACCTCGACAAAGCCTTTCGCTACGATGCAGGCTCATGGATGACGCTCATGGGGATTTTTCGACGCATGGATTACCACGGATTGGAGGATTATCAGCCGATTTTAACCCAGATTTTTGGGCGCCTGAGCAATTCGACAGAAGTGCCTACTTTGATGCAAAAAATGGTAGAACGACACGCCCGAGGTATTCACAATGGCGACGGCTTATATGAGTACGAAGAAGGCGAACCTGCGGCTTGGGATGAGGCTTTTGCGAGTTTCAACCACGAAATTCATAGTCTTGCAGCCCAATACTCCGCCGAAAGTGTTACCAAAGTCGTCAAAAATAATCTTGCTTAAAACCTAATACTCAGCACCATTAACGAATGGCGATAAAATTGTGCGTTCGCACTGAACAATAAAATGAAAAGTTATCAACAATCGGCCGCTCTTTTAGAACGTGCCAAAAAAGTTTTGGCAAGTGGCGTATCATCCGAATTTCGGAAGTATAATCACCCTCACGCGTTGTTTTATACGCACGGAGCTGGAAGTAGGATTTTTGACGTAGACGGCAACGAATACCTAGATTTTACGCTCAGCCAAGGTCCGCTTATTTTGGGGCATTCGCATCCTGAGATTTTGTCAGAAATAGCCACTTATTCGGCTCAGGGACAGCTCTTTGCGGGGCAACATATAAAAGAAATAGAATTGGCCGAAAAAATCAATGAGCTTATTCCGTCGGCGGAGTTGATGCGTTTTTGTTTGGATGGCTCAGAAGCGGTGCAGACTGCTTTCAGAGTGGCGCGTGCCAAAACAGGACGGAAAAAATTCCTTCGTTTTGAAGGCCATTATCATGGTTGGATGGACAATGTATGCTGGGGTATATCTGCCCCTTCGATAGAGGCCCTAGGTAGCCGCGAGCATCCCAATGTTTTTCCTTGGACAAAAGGCTTGCCGGAAAGGGTAGAAGATGAGTTTATCATTTTGCCTTGGAATGATTTAGCGTTGGTACGCAGCACTGTAGCCGAGCACTACGAAGAAATTGCGGCTATTATCACCGAGCCTGTTATGTGCAACAACGGCTGTATTTTGCCCAATGAAGGTTTTTTGGAAGGTTTAAGGGAGATTTGTAATGAGTACGGTATCGCCTTGATTTTTGATGAAGTCATCACTGGTTTTAGGTTGTCTATCGGCGGAGCGCAAAAGTATTTCGGTATTACGCCCGACTTATCAATTTTTGCGAAAGCAATTGCGAGTGGCTATGCCATTAGTGCAATCGTTGGCAAAAAAGAATGGATGGCGCTGATTGAGCAAGCACAAGTAATTCATGCAGGTACTATGAATGCCGCTAACCCTACGGTAGCAGCGGCTTTGGCTACTATCACCGTACTTGAGCGTGAGCTACCTTACCAACGGATGTTTGAGCTTGGAAACAAACTAATGCAAGGCATCCGAAAAGCCGCCACCGAGTATGGTCATGCCATGTTGGTAGAAGGGCCAGGGCCGATGTTTGCTATTTCGTTTACCGAAATCGACCAAACAAAAGATTATAGAGATACTTTACGAGCCGACAAAGCAAAGCTGTCGCGGTTTATTGCAGCTATGCACGACGAAGGAGTAAGGGTAATTGGTCGCGGTTTGTGGTACATTAGTGCTGTTCACACCGAAGAAGATATTGATTTGGCCATCAGTACTGTTGACAAAGTTTTGAAAAGTCTTTCTTAATCAAAAAACTTATTTTCTTGTACGTAATGAGGGTTAGCAAGTTAAGTAAAGGACAAATACTGTTGGTCGGCAACCATCCGTCTATCTATGGGTTGGCGGTTTGCCTACAGATGTCGGGACATAGGGTGTTATTAAAAACCTCGCATCCACAGTTGGCACAAAAACGCATCCAAGCGGCTTGGGAGGAAGTATGTCAGCGCGGTATGAGTGATGCATCTTCGGGCAATATTCGGATGCTTGGAGATGAGATAGAAGATATACAGGCCGAGTTGGCGTTTGTCGTAACGGGCGAAACCCTCCACGAAAAGCGAGAAGCCATCAAAATGCTGGAAATCATCCTGCCCGACGATGCCATCATTGGAATCAATTCCGAAAGCATTGCTTTATCGGAGTTACAAAAAGAGGCTCGTCATCCCCAACGAATCATGGTGACCAATTGGGTTGATCCCGTTTATTCTACGCTGTTTTTGGAGATTGTGGGCAACGACACCACCGATACTTTATTGCTTTCTACCGTAGAACAGCTGGCCATTGAATACTGGGGCAAAGACCCTTACATTATCCAAGGCGATTTTGGGGTTAGAATGCCCCTACTAAGTGCGCTGATTCGGGAAGCATTTTTTCTAGTCAGAAATGGATACGCTACCATAGAAGACATTGATAGAGCTTGCCGAAATGATGCGGGCTATTATTTGCCTTTTGCGGGCAATCTAAGATACATGGATTTGATGGGAACCTACGCTTATGGTATGGTAATGAAAGACTTGAATCCTGAGCTTTCGACTGATAGTGATTTACCTTCGTCTTTTACCGAATTGTTGGAAAAAGGGGCGACCGGGATGAAAGCAGGCGAAGGATTTTATAAATACAACGAAGGTGAACATGAGCGTTGGGAAGAATTGATGCAAAAGTTTAGTTTTGAAATAAGAGACCTAATGGATAAATATCCCTTCAGTACCGTAGCAGAGGAAGTCTCGGCAATGAATAAAAAATAAAAGTATGAGTCGATTGATATTTGATGCTCATTTGGATTTGTCGATGAATGCCATCGAATGGAATCGTGACCTATCTCGCCCATTGACCGAAATACGTCAACGAGAAATGCACATGCGCGACAAAAACGACCGAGGCAAAGGAACCGTGTGCCTGCCTGAGTTACGAAAAGGTAAAATCGGTATAGTGGTAGCTACGCAGTTGGCGCGATATACCCCTCCGGGAAGTGCCTTGCCCGGATGGAACAGCCCCCAACAAGCATGGGCCATGACCCAAGCCCAATTGGTATGGTATCGCGAAATGGAAGCCTTAGGAGAAATGGTGCAAATCACCAACTGGCCCGCTTTGGAAGCGCATCTCAGCTTGTGGGAAGATACTACTATCGACGACGCCACCAAGCCCATTGGGTATATTTTGAGCTTAGAAGGGGCCGATTCATTGGTAGATATTTCTTATCTCTACCGAGCTTACGACTATGGGCTGCGAGCCATTGGGCTTTCGCATTTTGGACCGGGTAGGTATGCACCCGGTACTAAAATGGAAGGGTCGATTACGCCGTTGGGGTTTGAATTGATGAAAGAAATGGGAAAGCTGAATATGATTTTGGACACCACCCATTTGACTGATCTTGGATTTGAACAGGCCTTAGAACACTACGAAGGGCCTATCTGGTCGAGTCATCACAATGTCAGGAAGATTGTACCCAATCAACGGCAGCTTACCGACGCCCAAATCAAGAAATTGGTAGAACGCGGGGCAGTCATTGGCGGAATGCTTGATTGCTGGGCGATGGACGTACGCTTTATAGACCAAGTATCAGATCCGTGGCAGCTCGACATCCGCCTCGAACACTTAGTGGACCACTGGGATCATATTTGTCAGATTGCGGGAAACAGCCAACACGTAGCTATCGGCAGCGATTTGGATGGGATTTTTGGTACAGAGCAGTCGCCTTGGGATTTAAACTCAATCGCTGACCTTCAGAAATACGAGGAAATTTTGCGTAAAAGAGGCTATCAAGAAACAGATATCGACAATATCTTTAGCAAAAATTGGCTACGGTTTTTGAGAAAAGCATGGAAGGACTAAAGCATTGTTAATGGTTAGCTCAATTCACTGTTAGCTAAGTTTTTTAAATTTTACCCGCCGATTGGCGCAGATTTAAAGCCGCAGAGAAACGCAGCGAGGAGCTGTCTCAATCCCTTTTTTAGCGAAAATCTGCGTTTGTATTATTCAGCGCACTTCTGCGGGTAAAACACAAAACTTTTTACTTAATAATGTGCTAAACACTTAGGATGATAAAAATTTAAAAATGAAGAAATCGGCAAGTCAAAAACAGTTAAAAGCAGGGGCGGCCAAAATAGACATTACTCCCGTTCCGGGTACCATCATCAACGGCGATTTTGTGCCGCATTATGCTGTTTATTTCCATGACCCACTTTTTTCAAAAGCACTTGTATTACAAAACGATGACGTCACCCTCGTGTTTGTCGTAGTGGATATTTGTGTCATGCCCAAAGATTTTGTGGATGAAGTAAAAGATGCCTTGACCCGAGTCACTCGTCTCTCTAAAGAGCATATTCTGATTTCTAGTACGCACACTCATGCGGCAGGTTCGGTAGCAGATGTACATCTTACGGGGCCCGATGTTTTGTACAGAGCCAAGCTTCCGGGCTTGATAGTGCAATCGGTGATAAAGGCTTTAAACAACCTCAAACCCGCCAAAGTCGCGTTTGGGAAAGCGGCTGCACCGGAGCACGTACTTAGTCGTCGCTATCAAATGAAGCCTGATTATAAGCCATTTAATCCCCTGCATTGGGAAGGCGATGCCATCAAAACCAATCCTTTTGGGGTGGAGTCTTACATCATTCAGAGCGATATGCCCGTAGACCCTGAATTGAGTTTTTTGGCAGTAAAAGACCTAAACGATGAATGGATTAGCATCTTGGGCAACTATTCGCTGCACTATGTGGGCGACTGGCCCAATGGCACTATTTCAGCTGATTATTTTGGATATTTTGCCCATACCTTGCAGGAGTTGCTGGAGGCTAATGGGGATTTTGTAGGTATTATGAGCAATGGCACGAGTGGTGACATTAATATTTGGGAATTTTTGCATCCCGAACGTTATCCTACCGAGCCTTTTGCCAAAAGTGAATTGATTGGAAGTGAGCTTGCTACCAAGGTAGTTAAGGCACTGGAAGGGTTGGAGTGGGAGAGTGCTCCAGTGTTGAAAGTGGTTTATGAAGAACTATCACTCAAAGTCAATAAACCCACCGAAGAGGAAATAACAACGGCTACGGAAAAAGTATTGGCAAGCAATTATGAGCATATCATACCCGACGAAGAAGGTTTACGGAGTCTCTATGCGCGTGAGCAATTATTGCTGAGTCAATACCCCGCCCAGCTGTCTGCTCCTTTGCAGGCTTTCAGGATTGGAGAGGGTATTATTGGCGCGCTTCCGGGTGAGTTTTTTGCCCAAACGGGGTTGGCATTAAAAGAAAAAGTAGAAAGAGAGAAATATTTTACAATTTCTCTAGCCAATGCCAACGTGGGTTATGTTCCTCCTTTTTTAGAAAAACAAAAAGGCGGGTACGAAACTTGGCGGTGCCGCTATAGCTGTCTGGAAGATGAAGCCGAAGAAATTTGCAAAAAAAGCCTATTAACACTCATCCAACGACTTCAATAGGTGCTTGAACCCCTGCTAACTTTTTAAAGTTGACCTCTCACTTTTATTTATGAAGAATTGGTTTGAAATAGAGAATTCGGATAGTGTGGATTCACCTGTATTGTTGGTGTATCCTGAGCGAATATTGGCCAATATACTGATGCTCAAAAGCATGATAGATGACCCGAGGAGGTTGAGACCGCACGTAAAAACTCATAAAATGGCGGAGGTGACGGCGATGTTACTCGCAGAGGGCATTGAAAAGTTTAAATGCGCCACTATTGCCGAAGCCGAAATGCTCGGACAGTGCGTTGCCAAAGATGTTTTGCTGGCTTATCAGCCCACTAAAGTAAAGTTGAATCGCCTGATTGAATTGATAAAAAAATACCCCCAAACTACCTTTTCTTGTTTGGTAGACAATCCAACTTCGGCCCTGATGATGGCTCAGGTCGCGGCCGAGCAAGGTATTGAACTTGAGGTGTTTATTGACCTTAACATAGGCATGAACCGGACGGGCATCAACCCCGACGAGAGCGCCCTTGAACTGGCTAAACTGATTGTGTCTTTGCCAAGCTTAAAACTAAGAGGCTTACATGCCTACGACGGGCAGATACATACTCAAGATTTGGCTTTACGCGAAATAGAATGCGAAGCGGGGTTTGACTTGGTGACGCATCTGGTGAATAGATTAAAGACCGAATCAATCGGTACGTTGGACATCGTAATAGGCGGAACGCCTACGTTTCCTTTTCATGCCAAAAGACCCAACGTAGAGTGTAGCCCAGGAACGTTTATTTTTTGGGATTTTGGGTACTTAAACGACTGTGCTGAACAGAAGTTTCTTCCTGCTGCGGTGTTGATGACGCGGGTGATTTCGCGACCTGAAGGCAGAATCTGTCTCGACCTTGGTCACAAGGCCGTAGCTTCCGAAAACCCGCTTTTGTCGAGGGTGCATTTTTTGAATGCAGCTCATCTCCAACTCGAAAGCCACAGCGAGGAGCATTTGGTAGTAAACGAAAAAGATAGGTTGCCCGAAAATACCCTGAAAATCGGGGACGTATTATATGCTTTACCTATTCATATTTGTCCTACCGTGGCGCTTTACGAAAAAGTAGCATGGGTTCAAAATAGAAAAGTAGAGGGCTATTGGCAAGTCACGGCCCGCAATCGAGCACTCAGCATTTAATAAAATTTCCGAGCTTACCTCATTGATAGCCCTCCTTTGCTTAGTAACTAATATCTAATGTGCGGCGATAGTCGCTGGGGGTCATATTTTTTACCCGCTTAAATTGGCGGTTGAAATTAGCCAAGCTATTATAGCCACATTCGTAAGCCACTTCAATGATGTTATAATCATTTTCAGAAAGAAGTTTGCAGGCGTGGCCGATTCTGACGGTGGTCAGGTATTCTACAAATGTCATGCGGTACTGCTCTTTAAAGAAGCCACAAAAAGCCGTCACGCCCATACTTGCCACCGATGCGATTTGGGGCAGGGATATATCTTTGTTGAAATTTTGTAAAATAAAATCATTGATTTTCTGAAAGCGGTGCGATGATTCGTAATGAAAGTTTTGCATAAAAGTAGGACTTGCCAATAGGTCATATTCGGCATTGCCCGACATGATGTCAAAAATAGAAAACAAGGCCGACAAACGTTGAAGACCGTTCATCTCGTGCATTTTGTTCATGAGTTGATTGATCTTCTTACGGGTAGAGCCTTTGATGACCATCCCCCTCTCCGAAATTTTCAATACTTTCTTGAATCGTTCTATTTCTGGTATATTCATAAAGCCTTCACCTAAAAAATTATTCGTAAAGTGAATGACCGTAGCATCGGCTTTTTGCTTCGATTGGCGGCTCAAATAGATGGGGTCGTTGACCCAAACATGAGGCAAAAGCGAACCCATGAATACAAGATCTTGCTCGCCAAAGTACCCGATATGGTCGCCTACCATTCTTCTTCCAGTACTTTTGTTTACCAGAACAAACTCATAATGAGCGTGATAGTGCCAAGGTGCAGGAAAGAAATCGCCTGCTTCTCTGAAAACGATAAAGGATTTGTCAGCATCCTGAGGAAGGTGAAATTCAACTGCTTTCATTAGTTTGGTGATTTGTTGATGAAAGATACAAAACTAATTGTCAGAAGTCTATTTTGTGAAAGATAGTATCATAAATCCAAATAAAATAAGAAATAATAGTTGGTTTGGGATAGTGGCGGAAGTTATTGGGTAAAGGTCAGAGTGCAAGACAAAACGCTGGTAAAGCGTCTGGTAGTTGTTCCTTAAGGGTTGACGCTTTACTTTAGTTTCTCTTTTAAAAAACGCAAGATTTTGGCACGTATCTCGGGGGCGTCAAACATAACACCAAAATGCGGAGCATCTTTGACGATGATTAGTTCGCTTTGCACGCCCGATACACGCAACCACGAATGCAATAGTTTCGACTGACGATTTGGTACACTTTCGTCTTTTTCGCCGTGAATAATCAAAAAAGGAGGGTCGTTTTTGTCAACATAAGTGACCGGGCTTGCTATTTTAGCCAAATCAGGACGCTCCACGGGAGCCGCTCCAATCAGAATACCTTCTGGCGACTTGGCATCTTCACTAGAATTGAGAGAAACCAGATCAGAAGGACCATAAAAATCCACAACTGCCTTGAAAGTAAATGCTTTGGAAGTATTGGGCATGAAGAAAGCATCTATTTTATTGTTTTTGGACAAGCCCATCAAGGTGGCTAAGTGCCCTCCCGCCGAAAACCCCATCAATGCGATACGGTTTTTATCGAACCCATATTTGTCGGCATTATCATACAGAAAAGAAAGAGCGCGATTGCAGTCTTGAATAAGGGCAGGAAACACCGCCTGAGAAGCAAAACGATAATCAATAGACGCTAACGCAAAGCCGCTATTGATCATCTCCGAAATCGTACCTTTCATGTAGCCCATATCGGCGTATTTATCATTGACCAACCATCCTCCACCATGCACCCACACCACCAAGGGTATTTTTCCTTTGGCATTAGGCGGCAAATAAATATCCAATAAGTGTTTAGACAAAGTATCGTTGTTGTAAGGAATATTTCCGTGGAGCG
>VFQQ010005452.1_pt1 | contig 10527 bp, 10 predicted proteins | sample 3512341 | NCBI WGS metagenome assembly VFQQ01 (sample SAMN10412373, study PRJNA504923) | tailings metagenome | isolation source: Relicate 2 Philex TSF1 revegetated site | place: Philippines: Tuba, Benguet | collected 2017-08-29
TCCAGCCTGCGCGTGCCGATCAACGGCGCGGATGGCAAGCCGCGTCATATCCTCACGGTGATGGACGACATCACGGACCGCAAGGTGCGGGACGACGAGTTGCGGCGCACGCGCGTGTTCCTCGACTCCATCGTCGAGAACATCCCGGCGATGCTCACCGTGAAAAGCGTGCAGGACCGCACCTACGCGCTGGTCAATCGCGCCGCCGAACAGCTCTTCGAGATGCGCAGCGAGGACATGATCGGAAAAACGGCGACCGACCTTTGGCCCGGCGTTGGCGACTTCTTCGACGCAATGGACCGCGAGATCATCGCGTCGGGCGAACTGCGTGTCATCGAGGAGCATGTGTTCGAGCAGCGTTCGGGCGACAAGCGCCTCCTGACGACGAAGAAACTGCTGGTACGCGACAAGGACAACCAGCCGCAGTATCTGCTCACGCTGTCGGAGGACATCACCGATCGCAAGGCGGCGCGCGACAAGATCCAGCATCTCGCAACGCACGACGTCCTGACCGATCTGCCCAATCGCGCGAGCTTCATCGACAAACTGGGCGAGGTCCTCACCGGCGCGGTTGCCGCGAACAGGATGTTCGGGGTCGTCAGCCTCGATCTCGATCGCTTCAAGGACATCAATGACGGCTACGGCGCCGCGGTCGGTGACGCGCTGCTGTGCGAGGTCACCCGCCGCTTCACCGAGGCGGCCGATGGCGCCTATCTGGCGCGGCTCGGCGGCGATGAGTTTGCCGTGATCGTCACCGACGGCGCGCAGCCGTCCGGCGCCGAAGCCATCGCGAGCCGGCTGATGGCTTCGCTCGCCGGAGAGATCGAGGCCGGCGGCCAGAACCTCACCATCAGCATGAGCGCAGGGATCGCGGTCTACCCGACCGACGGGTGCGATGCCACCATGCTGCTCGCCAACGCGAATGCGGCGCTCTATCGCGCCAAGCAGGCAGGCCGCGGCACCGTGCGCTTCTTTGAAGCCCACATGGACGAAAGCCTGCGCGATCGCCGCGCGCTGCAGAACGATCTGCGTCACGCGATCGAGCACGGGCAGCTTTCGCTGCACTATCAGCCGCAAGCGAAGATCTCAGGCGACATCCTCGGCTTCGAGGTGCTGGTGCGCTGGCATCATCCGCATCGCGGCGTGGTACCGCCGGGCACGTTCATCCCGCTCGCCGAAGAAAGCGGGATGATCATGCAACTCGGCGAATGGGTCCTGCGCGAAGCGTGCCGCGAGGCGGCCTCGTGGCCGAAGAAGCTTCAGGTGGCGGTCAACCTCTCACCGGTCCAGTTCCGCGACGGCGACCTGCCCACCACGGTGCACGAGATCCTGCTGGAGACCGGCCTCTCGCCGGAGCGGCTCGAACTCGAGGTCACCGAAGGCGTGCTGATCAACGATTTCGCGCGCGCCGTTTCGATCCTGCGCCGCCTCAAGTTGCTCGGCGTGCGCATCGCGATGGACGACTTCGGCACCGGCTATTCGTCGCTCTCGTACCTGCAGTCGTTCCCGTTCGACAAGATCAAGATCGATCGCACCTTCATCGCCAATCTCACCGACAACCACTATTCGGCGACGATCGTGCGCGCCGTCATCGGCCTCGGACGCGGCCTCAATCTTCCCGTGATGGCGGAAGGCGTGGAGACGCCAGAGCAACTCGCATTCCTGGCGCGCGAGTCCTGCGACGAGGTGCAGGGCTATCACATCGGTCGCCCGGCGCCGATCGAAGCCTATGGCTGGATCGTCGGTCGCAAGCCCAAGACGCGGCTCAAGGTCGTATCGGGTTGAGGCTGAGGCGGTGCCAGAGAGTTATGCTTGAATCAGCATCGCCTTGTTGTTTGAGCATGATCTTTTCCGAAAACCGGTTCCCACTTTTCGGGATCATGCTCTAAACGTGCTGGCCGCCGTTGATGTGGATTTCGGCGCCGTTCACGTACGAACTCGTCTCGGTGCAGAGCACATAGACGATCTTGGCGACCTCATCGGGTGTGCCGAGGCGGTGCATCGGGATCTGGTTCGCCACGATGTCTTCGGTGCCCGGCGAGAGGATCGACGTGTCGATCTCGCCCGGCGCGATCGCGTTCACCCGCACACCGAGCGGGCCGAAGTCCGCCGCCATCTCGCGGGTGAGCGAGGCGAGCGCGGCCTTCGAGGTCGAGTACGCGGTGCCGGCGAACGGATGCACGCGCGAGCCCGCGATCGATGTCACGTTCACCACCGCGCCCTTGGCCTTCTTCAGTTCATCGAGCAGGCCGCGCGCCAGCATGATCGGCGCGAAGAAATTGACCTGAAATACGTGGCTCCAGGTGTCGCGCGTCGTGCTGATGGACGAGAGGCGCTTGCCGCCCTCGGCCTTGGGAGAGATCGCCGCGTTGTTGACGAGTGCATGCAGTTCGCCGTCCGGCAGGCGCCGCTTGATTTCGGCAATCGCATCGTCGGTGTTCTGCGGATTGGCCAGATCGACCTGGATGTGATCTTCCGGTCCCATCTCCCACGGGCAGTTTTCCGGAAAGCCGTGGCGCGAGCAGGTGATCACGCGCCACCCCGCGGCCGAAAAGCGCTTCACGGTCGCATGGCCGATGCCGCGGCTGGCGCCCGTGAGCAGCAGGATGCGGCGCGGCTGATTGTTGTTGGTCTGTGTGTTCGGCATTCAAACTCTCACGGATACATCCGCACCTTGGTCCAGTCCTGGCCCAGCTCGGCCCGCCTGAACTCGATGCGGTCGTGCAGGCGGAATGGCCGGTCGTGCCAGAATTCCATTTTCAGGGGCAGGATACGAAAGCCCGACCAGTGCGGCGGACGCGGGACGGTGCCGAGCGCGTACTTGGCGGTATAGATGGCGACGTTCTTCTCGAATGCGAGGCGGCTTTCCAGCGGCCGTGACTGCTGGCTCGCCCAGGCGCCGATCTGCGCCCCCTTCGGCCGGGTCGCGAAATAGGCGTCCGCCTCCTCGGCCGTGACGCGTTCGACCGGCCCGCGGATGCGCACCTGCCGGTTCAGCGACTTCCAGTAAAAGAGCAGCGCCGCCTTCATGTTGCCGGCGAGTTCCTGCCCCTTCTGGCTCTCGGTATTCGTATAAAAGACGAAACCGCGCTCATCGACGCCCTTGAGCAGCACGGTCCGCACGTCCGGAAAGCCATCCTTGTCCACGGTCGCGACCGACATGGCGTTCGGGTCGCGCGGCTCCCCCTTCACGGCCTCGTCGAACCAGGCCTGCCAGAGCCGTAAGGGTTCGTCCGCCTGCGTGAAGTCACCACTCGTTAACCATGCGGGTGTTTGAATCTGGGCCGTGTCGGACATCGCGCAAAAGACCTTCACTGTCAGGGCAACGCCACGGCTGCCCCGGAAACCTCGTTATAAGGCAACGCGCAAGGCGCGCCTATGGCGGCTTCGCGCCAAGGCCATCGCGCTGGCGCTGACGCTCGGCGCAGCGACATCGGGTTGCAGCTACAAGCTGGATTCGCTCTCGGGCAAAGCCGAGGACCACACCGCTTCGATCCGGCCGACGGCTCAAGCCCCGGCGCCGCAAGTGGCTAATCCCAGCGATTCCGACCTCGTTCACGCCAAGGCAGCCGCCGCCATCGTGGTCAGCCGGAGTGACCAGGGCGCCAGCGTCCCATGGGAAAACCCGCGGACCGGCGCGCGCGGCACGGTCAGCCCCATCGCGGACGCCTACACGCAGGACGGCTTCCAGTGCCGCGACTTCCTCGCGAGCTACATCCGCGACGGCGCGGAATCCTGGCTGCAGGGCGATGCCTGCCGCATCCATCAGGGCAAGTGGACGGTCCGCAAGATGCGGCCGCTGAAACGGTCGTAAGTTCGCCGTCCCCTCCGTTGCACATCGGCCACAGTGCCCCCACATTGAGGGGCAACGAGTCGGGCTCGTCGCATGATCCCGAAAAGTGGGTACCGGTTTTCGGACCAGATCATGCGCGCGAAGAACGCCCGGGGGATGTGATTCGATCGGAGCAACAGGATGCGTGACCCCTATGAGGTTCTGGGGGTGTCCAAGACGGCGAGCCCGGAAGACATCAAAAAGGCCTATCGCAAGCTGGCGAAGAAGCTGCATCCGGATCAGAACAAGAAGGATCCGAAGGCGGCCGATAAATTCGCCGAGCTCAACAGCGCTCACGAGATCGTGGGCGATGACGCCAAGCGCAAGCAGTTCGACCGCGGCGAAATTGACGCGGAGGGCAAGCCTCGCTTTCAAGGCTTCGGCGGCGGGCCCGGCGGCGACCCGTTTGGCGGGGCGCGCGGCGGCGGCTTCGAGAGCTTCACGTGGGGGCCGGACGGCTTCAAGCACTCGCGCGGTGGCGGCGCTGGCCCTGGGCCGGGACGCGCCCCGGGCGGCAGCGGAAGCTTCGAGGACATTCTCTCCAGCATGTTCGGCGCGCGTACGCGCGGCGGCGGTCCCGGCGCGAGCTTCGAGGCCGAGGATATCGGCTCGGCGGTTCCCGGGCAGGACGTCACCGCGACTGCGACCATCACGCTGAATGAGGCTGCGCACGGCGGGACGCGGCGGCTCGAACTGCCGACCGGCCGCGAGATCGAATTCAAGATTCCGCCCGGCATTCAGGACGGAAAGCAGATTCGTCTGCGCGGTCAGGGCATGCCGGCACCGAACGGCGGCCCGCCGGGCGACGTGCTGATCACCATCAGCATCGCGTCGCATCCGCTGTTCAAGGTCGAGGGACAGAACCTGCGGCTCGAACTCCCGATCGCGCTGCACGAGGCGGTGCTCGGCGCAAAGGTACGGGTCCCGACGCTCGATGGTGCGGTGGAGCTGGCAATCCCGGCGAACACCTCAAGCGGCCGCACCTTCCGCCTCAAGGGCAAGGGCCTGCCCGGCAAGACGCCGGGCGACCTCTATGTCGTGACCAAGATCATGCTTCCCGACGGCAAGGACGCCGACCTCGAAAAGCTGATGGAGCACTGGCGGGAGGCGAAGCACTACGACCCGCGCGGCAATATGGGGTGACCTTGCGCAATTGACCTTGTGACGGCTCAATAGGTCACAAACGCGCAGGACCTCACGCGGCATGTGCTTCTCGGCTACGGCAAGTTTCGTCACCGCCGGCGTTGCGGGGGGCATCGGGGTCGCGTGTCTCTATCGCGTTCACGAACCAAGCGACCGCCTGCTGGCTTCAATTCCGCTGCTGTTCGCGGCCCAGCAGGGCATCGAGGGCCTGCTCTGGCTCAATCTGCCGCTGGCGCCCACGGGACCGACGTCGACCGTTCTGACAATGCTTTTTCTGCTGATCGCCGAAGTCGTCTGGCCGGTCTATGCGCCCGCCGCCGTACTCATGGCAGAACCGAGCGAGCCCCGACGCCGACTGATGTGGCTCTGCCTCGCGATCGGTGTCGCTGTCGCGATCTACCTGCTCTGGTCGATCGCGATCCGGTCGCACAACGCCGCGGTCATCGACGGGCATATCGTCTACGTGACCGAATATCCTTACGCGATGGCGACTGGCCTGGGCTATCTCGCGGCGACCGCGCTTCCACTCGTGTTGTCGTCACGGCGGGCGGTCGCGGCATTTGGCTGGATCGTCCTGGCAGGCACCACCGCCGCGTATGCTTTCTACTGGCAAGCGTATGTCTCGGTGTGGTGCTTCTTCGCAGCGGCAGCGAGCGTGACGATGCTCGCGCATTTCGAAGCTGCGCATCGGGAGCGGACGCGCGTTGCCAGAGCTTGAGGCCTAACGGCGATATCTAGGATCGCTGCCAGCAATCCCTTACGACGGACGTGTCAGTGCACCGGCATTCAGGGCTGCCCCCTGCGGCAGGTCCTATCCCATTGTCAGTCTTATGGTTTCGCACTGCTTGTCGGGCCCCATGGCCGTGTGCCATACGAAGTCCTCAACGGCGGCCCTGACAGATTGCCGCGCCGAGGGACACTATGCCGGACGCCGGTCTCATGCGCGGAAAGCGCGGCCTGATCATGGGCCTCGCCAACAACCGTTCCCTTGCCTGGGGTATCGCGCGGGCGGCGCACGCCCAGGGCGCGGAACTCGCCTTCACCTATCAGGGCGACGCGCTGAAGAAGCGGGTCGAGCCACTGGCCAAGGAAGTCGGCGGCGTGGTGGTCGGCCACTGCGACGTCACCGACGCGGCCTCGATCGATGCCGTGTTCGACAACGTAAAGTCGACCTGGGGTTCGCTCGATTTCGTGCTGCACGCGATCGCGTTTTCGGACCGGGATCAGCTCGACGGGCGCTACGTCGACACGACGCTGGACAACTTCACCAAGACGATGGCGATCTCGTGCTTCTCGTTCACGTCCGTCGCCCAGCGCGCCGAGAAGCTGATGACCAACGGCGGCGCGATGCTCACTCTCACGTACTACGGCGCCGAGAAGTGGATGCCGCACTACAACGTGATGGGCGTCGCGAAGGCCGCGCTTGAAGCGTCGGTGCGATATCTCGCGGCGGACCTCGGCGAGAAGAACATTCGCGTCAACGCGATCTCGGCGGGGCCGATCAAGACGCTCGCGGCGTCCGGCATCGGCGACTTCCGCTATATCCTGAAATGGAACGAATTTAACGCGCCGCTGCGGCGCACGGTGACGATCGAGGAGGTCGGCGATGCTGCTGTGTACCTCCTCTCCGACATGTCGCGCAGCGTGACCGGCGAAGTGCATCACGTCGATGCCGGCTATCACATCGTCGGCATGAAGAACCCGCTCGCGCCGGATATCGGGGCGATCAAGGATTGATCGCCCGCGTCCAAGATGCCCCGCCTCTATTATATCCGCCACGGCGAGACCGACTGGAACGCCGAGGCGCGGCTGCAGGGCCAGCGCGAGATTCCGATCAACGCCAAAGGCCGGGATCAGGCGCGCCACTGCGGTGGGATTCTGCGCGACCTCCTCGCGCGCGATGCGCTCGATCCGGCGCAGTTCGACTTTGTGGCAAGCCCGCTCGGGCGCACGCGCGAGACGATGCAGATCGTTCGCGGTGAACTCGGCCTCGATCCAGCCGACTATCGAATGGATGACCGCCTCACCGAGATTTCGTTCGGCAAATGGGAGGGCTTCACGCTCGACGAGTTGCGCCAGCTCTCGCCCGCAGCCGTCGACGAGCGCGAGGCGGACAAATGGGGCTTCACGCCGCCCGAGGCTGAAAGCTACCGGACCATGTCGCTGCGGGTGATCGGCTGGTACCGCGAGCTCGCACGCGACAGCGTGGTCGTCGCGCACGGCGGGGTTCTCCGCGGACTTCTGGTGCAGCTTGGCCTTTCCTCGTCGGTCGAGGCGCCGTTCCTCGACATCACGCAGGGCGTGGTGTTCGAGATCGAGCCGGGCAACATCGCGCGCCACGGCTAAGCAATCGCGCGGCATTTGACCCCCATCCGCCGCCGGGCTACCAACGCGCAGCAAAGCGAAGCCCATGTCCCACAACACGTTCGGCCATCTCTTTCGCGTTACGACCTTCGGCGAAAGCCACGGGATCGCGCTCGGCTGCGTGGTCGACGGCTGCCCGCCGCGCATTCCGCTGACCGCCGCCGACATCCAGCCCTTCCTCGACAAGCGCCGCCCCGGACAGTCGCGCTTCACCACGCAGCGGCGCGAGCCGGACGAGGTGAAGATCCTCTCGGGCACGTTCCCGGACGAGAGCGGCGCTGATGTGACCACCGGCACGCCGATCGCGCTGCTGATCGAAAACACCGACCAGCGCTCGAAGGACTACTCCGAGATCAAGGACAAATATCGTCCCGGCCACGCCGACTTCACCTACGACGTGAAGTACGGCATCCGCGACTATCGCGGCGGCGGACGGCAGTCCGCGCGCGAGACCGCCGCGCGGGTCGCCGCCGGCGCTGTCGCCCGCAAGATCGTGCCGAACATGATTGTGCGCGGCGCGCTGGTCCAGGTCGGGCCGCACAAGATCGACCGCACGCGCTGGGACTGGGCGCAGGTGGACCAGAATCCGTTTTTCTGCCCTGATCCCGGCAGCGTCGAAAAATTCACCGAGTATCTCGATGGCGTGCGCAAGGCGGGCTCGTCCGTCGGCGCCGTGATCGAGGTCGTGGCGGAAAACATCCCCGCGGGTCTCGGCGCGCCGGTCTACGGCAAGCTCGACGCGGACCTCGCGGGCGCGCTGATGAGCATCAATGCCGTGAAGGGCGTTGAGATCGGCGATGGCTTTGCGTCGGCTGCTCTCACCGGCGAAGAAAATGCCGACGAGATGCGCATGGGTAACGACGGGCGCCCGCTGTTCCTCGCGAACCACGCGGGCGGCATCCTCGGCGGCATCTCCACCGGCCAGCATGTGGTGGCGCGCTTTGCCGTGAAGCCGACGTCGTCGATCCTCAATCCGCGCAAATCGGTGGACCGATACGGTGCGGAAAGCGAGATCGTGACAAAAGGGCGACACGATCCGTGCGTCGGCATTCGAGCCGTTCCAATCGGCGAAGCCATGGTGGCATGTGTGATTGCGGATCACTATCTGCGCCACAGGGCACAGGTGGGCGACAGCGTGAGCTGGCCGTTCGCGCGCCCCGACGCGGGCTGATCCCCGTTTCTTCTCTTTTCGTTCCCGCAATCAATCAGCGTTCGCAATGCCAATCATTTCCGTTTCGAATATTTCGAAGACCTATGCGTCCGGCTTCACGGCGCTCAAGGGCGTGAACCTCGACATCGAGCGCGGCGAAATCTTCGCGCTGCTCGGGCCGAACGGCGCCGGCAAGACAACGCTGATTGGGATCATCTGCGGCATCGTCAATGCGTCCGGCGGGACTGTGACGGTCGACGGCCACGACATCGTCCGCGACTACCGCGCGTCGCGCTCGCTCATCGGGCTCGTGCCGCAGGAACTCCACACCGACGCCTTCGAAACGGTGTGGGCGACGGTGAGCTACAGCCGCGGCCTGTTCGGCAAGCCAAAGGACCCGGCCATCGTCGAGCGTGTGCTGAAGGATCTCTCGCTCTACGACAAGAAGGACAGCCAGATCATCACGCTCTCCGGCGGCATGAAGCGCCGCGTGCTGATCGCCAAGGCGCTTGCGCACGAGCCGCAGATCCTGTTCCTCGACGAGCCGACCGCGGGCGTCGATGTCGAATTGCGCAAGGACATGTGGCAGGTGGTGCGCAAGCTGCGCGACAGCGGCGTCACCATCATCCTCACCACGCACTACATCGAGGAAGCCGAGGAGATGGCCGACCGCGTCGGCGTCATCAACAAGGGCGAGATCATCCTCGTGGAGAAGAAGGCCGAGCTGATGCGCAAGCTCGGCAAGAAGCGGTTGACGCTGCAGCTTCAAAAGAAAGTCGACGCCGTGCCGTCGTCGCTCGCGGCGCACAATCTGGCGCTCTCGGCCGATGGTCTCGAAATCACCTACAGCTACGACACGCAGGCCGAGCGCACGGGCATCACGACGCTGCTCGACGAGTTGCGCAGCGCCGGCATCCGCTTCAAGGATTTGCGCACCACGCAAAGCTCGCTGGAGGAAATTTTCGTCAACCTCGTGCGGCAGGAGGACAAGTGATGAACCTCCGGGCTGTCCGCGCCATCTATCTGTTCGAAATGGCACGCACCGCGCGCACGCTGATGCAAAGCATCGTGTCGCCCGTACTCTCCACCACGCTCTATTTCGTGGTATTCGGCGCCGCCATTGGCTCGCGTATCAACGAGATCGACGGCGTGCCCTACGGCACGTTCATCGTGCCTGGCCTGATCATGCTGACACTGCTGACGCAGAGTGTGTCGAACGCGGCATTCGGAATCTACTTTCCGCGCTTCTCCGGCACGATCTACGAGTTGCTCTCCGCGCCGGTGTCCTCGTTCGAGATTGTGCTCGGCTATGTGGGCGCAGCCGCAACCAAATCGATCATCCTCGGCCTGATCATTCTCGCCACCGCCGGGTTCTTCGTGACGCTCTCGATCGCGCATCCGGTGTGGATGATCGCGTTCCTCGTGCTCACTGCCGTGACGTTCAGCCTGCTCGGCTTCATCATCGGCATCTGGGCCGAAGGCTTCGAGAAGCTGCAGGTGGTGCCGCTGCTGGTGATCACGCCGCTGACGTTCCTCGGCGGCAGCTTTTACTCGATCAACCTGCTGCCGCCGTTCTGGCACACGGTCTCGCTGTTCAATCCGGTGGTCTATCTCGTCAGCGCGTTCCGCTGGAGCTTCTTCGGCACGTCGGATGTCGGCGTCGTGATCAGCCTTTCCGCCACAGTGGCATTCCTGGTCATCGAGCTTGCGGTCATCTGGTGGATGTTCCGCACCGGCTACAAGCTGAAGAAATAGCGCGGCACGGGCATCAGGCTTTCGCGAACTGCTCCGCGCTCATCACCTCGATGCACACGAAGCGCTCGGGACCTTCGACCCAAGCGTCGTGGCCGGGCGGAATGGTGTACGACATGCCCGGCTCGAAGGTCTTTTGCGTTCCGTCATTCAGCCTGACCGTCAATCGGCCTGATACCGCGTAGCCGACGTGCGCGACCTGACAGCTTTCCGTTCCAACGACAGGCTTCACGCAGTCCGACCATCTCCAGCCGGGTTCGAAGTTCAACCGACCCATCGTGAACCC
>VFQQ010005456.1_pt1 | contig 10520 bp, 16 predicted proteins | sample 3512341 | NCBI WGS metagenome assembly VFQQ01 (sample SAMN10412373, study PRJNA504923) | tailings metagenome | isolation source: Relicate 2 Philex TSF1 revegetated site | place: Philippines: Tuba, Benguet | collected 2017-08-29
AGGGCCCCAGTGCGCGTGCGCTGCTGCGTCTCAACGAGTGGCAGTTCAAGGACCTCCAAACCTGCACCCTGTCCCTCTCACCCTACGCACCCACACTCCTACACCACCTTGCAGCATTGCAGGCGCCAGGTGACACCGTGCTGCAACTGTCAAACTACGACAGCCTGTTGACAAACATGGGCACAGACACAGATGCAGGGTCAGGCACGGCGGCCAGCAGACTGCAAGCCGCAGCTGCCGCGCTGGCCGCGCTGCAGGGTGTGGTTCGTGTGCACCTAAGCCTGGAAAGCCTGACAGACGGGGTGCTGGGTGGGGTGCTACAGCTCGGCCCGCACGTGCACAGCCTGACCGTGCGAGACATGCACCTGGAGTCAGGGCAACATTCAGGTGCGACCGAGTATGACCATGGCACCAGAATACACAAGCAATGCACTCTGAGTATGCATCATTGCACCTAGTATGTATCTATGTGGTTGTATGCACCGAGGACCTGGTGCACGATCAGCATGCAGTGTACTTGATTCACGCAGGTGCTGCCTGGCCCTGGGAGGAGCTGGTGGTTGGGGACAAGTACAACCGACATACAGGCATTGTGGAGTTGGGTATGGTGGCTCGCTTGCCAGACGCCAGCACTTGCAGGGTGGCACCGGTGGTGCGATGCGAGCAGATCAAGGTTGGCGCGCTGACAGAGGTGGGTTTACATGCACATAGGTCTCAAGGCCATACATACCAGGTGCCCTTTGCGGCTTACAGGCGGATGTATGCTTTATGTATGCGTCCTTACAGTATCGCCTTTATTGGCGTCGTATTCTTTGAACATCCATAGCCACGCTGGTGGTCTCCGATGTAAAATCACTACTACTACTACTACATAGATGTGCGCACATGGATGTGCCCTATGCATGGATTTCCACCATGCATCTCTGTCTCTCAGCTTGTGTGCCTGTGTGTGTATCTTGTGTCAGAAGAGTTTGCGTACGTATGTGTATGTGTGTCTGTCTCAATGCGTGAGTGTGGCGTGTGTCTGTGTGTGCTGTGCTGCAGGCTGAGGCCAGTCTTCTGCAGGCCAGGCTGCCATATCTTCGTTTCGCATCAGACGACAAGTCCGCGTACAAGCGCCTCCAGGTCACCTGCCTGGGAGCCACCCCCGCAGCGCTACAGCTACAATCGCCTGCGCTACAGGCACTCAAGTTCGCTAGTGCCAAGGACGAGAGTGAGGCACTCACCAAACTGCCTAGGTGCACGCTCACACGTGACATGATAGCCGCACTCAGTAGCTTGCCTGAGTGGGGCGGATGTTTGGACTTCCAAGCATGCAAATGGCTGAAGAAAGCAGATAGTAAGATATACACACAGCTGGCACAGCATGTCCCTCTGAGCTTCAGCAAGTGGGGTATGTACGGGGTAAGCGAAGACTGTCTAAGGCATGTGTGTGTGGGCATTAAGAAGCGTAGGAAGGGGCTGGGGCTGCCACCGGTGCAAGTATTCACAGAATGTTGGAACTGTCAGTCATACACCGCGGCAGCCAATGAGCATGCTGTCGTGGCTCGTTGGTATTGATGCCTTGGCGGTATTGATGCATGGTCCCTCGTTGCACAGAGCAGCACTAGTTGACACACGCTCACATGGATGATAACCGCGCACACTTTTGGTGGTGCATTAGGAATTACTAGCTTGCTCTGCTTACTACACAGCATTGGTATCAAAAAGGAGTTTACGTGGTTTGCCTGAGGCATCGCGTGGCTACAGGTCGGCTTCAGGATTGCATAGCTAGGATTAGTGCAGCCGAATTTGCGGCTTCTATGTCTGTGATGGTTGTAAGTACTTTGCTCTGTTTGCTTTTCGTAAGCGAATTGCTATGTGCTGCATTGGCTGTCTTGTGTAGCAAGTCATGTAAGGGCTCATGTAAGGGGTTGAGAGCGCAGAGCCAACATCTCCAAGTACTATCCGAGCTTGCAGTGCAACATCATTCAGCCATTTGTTTTAGCAGAAGCAGATGGCATAAGATACATACGTGCTGCAGACGCGCTGCATACAGTGACGGGCTGCAAACTCCGTACGCAGGCTTGCATCTCTGGCTTGCATGCACACCCGGCAGTGTAACGCTCCCGGCAGGGACCCTCCACTTGTTACTCCTGCATTCCTGCATAGTATGGAGCTCACTGAGAACAGGAGCTCTGAGATTGGCGCAATAGACGTAGCGCCCATACTCCCGCCAGCACGCACGCACCCTGTCCCGTTTGACTCACCCCGCCTATCAGTGCAGCCCGTCAGCTATGTCAGACACAGTGCGCTTCTCACTCGGCGCAGCAACCCTGGGCTCTGTGCCGGCTGAAGGCTGCGTCAGCGCAGGGCAGCAGGCACCCGAGGCTTGGCTCGAGGCCTTTGCAGCACAGGCCGGCGCCGAGGTCCTCCTCGGCCTGTTCAGGTCCGGCCGCGCAGGATGTGACTTCGTCTTGCAGTACGCGCCCAGGGCCGAACTGCGGCTGGACCAGAACAGCAAAGAGCCGATAGTAAAGGTGTCAGGGCAGCTTATCAGCGCACTGCAGCGCTTTGGCACCAGGCCACACTCAGCACAGGGTACAGCAGGGCTCACCATTACGGGAACTGAGAGCTCAGTGAACGGCGCACTGCTCGTGCTGCTTCTGCCGGCGCTGCACGGCGCAGGCGCTGGCATCACCCAGCTCAATTTCAGCACAGGGCTCGACCAGCAGATGCTTAGCTACTTCCTGTTGCAGGCAGCGTCAGCGCTTCCCAACCTACGCAGCCTCAGCTTCACTGGCAGCATCTGCAGCCTACCACCACCCAGCGCCATACCCAAGCTCACAGAGTTGTGCATACAGGGCTCGCGGTGGCGTGAGTGTAACGCCACAGCCGAGGCCGTGTGCGACAGCGTGACAGCCCTGCTGCCCCAAATCACAGCACTAGAGCTGTCTAACAAGTATATAGAAGAGGATCAGCCGCAAACATACGCACTCTCACTCATTTTCACACCCCAGTCTATCACACACACACTCACACGGTACAGCACTACTGATGTGCTCACAGACCAGTTGGTGAGTTTGCTGGTAAAGCACGCACCCAGCTTAGAGCAGCTCACTGTCAGGACCATCAGCCTAGATACAGACCACAGCAGCAGCACATGGGGGGTGAAGCAGCTGGTGTTCAAGGGGTGGAAGTCTTCGGCAGCGCGGCTGAGGTCTTTTGGCTGTCTGCCTGCCAGCACAGCAGGACAGGTGGAGGTAGCCGGACTCAAGGTTTTGCATGTGAACTGCACACATGAGGTGAGCGGGCTATATTGGCTGCAGTGTGAAGTGTGTGAGTGTGGATGAGTCGTGCTAGTCGAGCATTTCGCGAGCAATGAATCAGTGATGCAGTACAGGGACGGAAACAAGAGCACCCATTGGGAAAGCCTGCCTGTTGTGTGTGTATGTGTTTGTGTGTACTGTTGTGTGTGTATGTGTGGCTATGCCTGTGTGTGTGCCTGTGTGTCCGCAGGGCCCCAGTGCGCGTGCGCTGCTGCGTCTCAACGAGTGGCAGTTCAAGGACCTGCAAGCCTGCAACATGCCCCTCTCATCCCACGCACCCGCAATCCTTAACCACCTCGCAGCATTGCAGGCGCCAGCCGGCACCGAACTAAACCTGTCACACTACCATGCCTTGTTTTCAGAAGAATCAGATTACGAGTCAGACATGGGCACAGACACAGACGCTGGGTCAGACGTGGGAACGGGCAGTGAGTTAGACACGGCGAGCGGCAGAGTGCAGGCCCTGGCTGCCGGTCTGGCCGCGCTGCAGGGCGTCGTGCGTGTGCACCTGGCCCTAGGCTGCTCCCTGACAGATGGGGTGTTAGGTGAGATGCTGCAGTTGGGCCCGCACGTACACAGCCTGACAGTCAGGGGGGTAAAGTTGCAGACAGAGCAGCATGCGGGTGCGGCATGGCCGTGGGCAAGGCTGGTGATTGAGCCGGCCGGGTATGGTGTGTCTGACAAGGCTACATTGGACCTGGGTGTGTTGGCAAGGTGTATGCCTGACCCCGCGGCCTGCAGTGCGGCGCCAGTGGCGCAGTGTGAAGTGGTGAAGGTCGACAAGCTCACAGAGGTGAGTCCTTATCCGAGCAAGCACAATACGTGTGTGTGTGTGTGTGCGCGTGTGCGTGTGTATCTGCATACCATATGCATGTGAAGGGGGAGGCTGCAGGGATCAGAGAGGGGGCAGGCAGACTGTGCACTTCAGGAAGCACCGTGCGCACGAGCAAGACCAGCATGATATGAATATATGTGTGTGTGTGTGTGTGTTTGTGTGTGTGTGTGTTCTATGTGTGGAAGACGTAGTACAGTGTGTGTGTGTGTGTGTGTGTGTGTGTGTGTGTCGTGTCTTGCAGGCAGAGGCCGTGCTGCTGCAGGCGCGACTACCCCACCTCATGCTTGCGTGCAGCAAAGACGCCCGGTCCAACTGCCCTGATATACATGTTGAGTGCAAGGACATTAGCCTCAGTCAACTCAGCACACAGCTGTCAGTGCTCCGCGCCATGGAGTTCAAACCCTTGGGCGAGCAAGGGTACGTGCAGTTAGCTTTGCGTGATTGCAGCTTGACATCAGATGTAGTGGCAGCACTGTCTGGCCTGCCTGAGTGGCGTGGGTGCCTGAATCTGAACTCGTGCAAGTGGCCCTGCGAGCCAGCAGTGTACACACAGCTCGCACACCGCATACCCACTAGCTACCTCAGATGGAATGTTCAAACATGGGATAAGAAGGCCTTAGGTAGCATATGTCAGGGTGTCAACCAGCGTAGGCAGGGGTTAGGCTTACCACCGCTGAAGCTGTCCATGCACAGTCTTACATGGGCTGGGCTAAAGAGTGCTGGTGTAGTAGGAGAGCATGTGGTGTACGAGTATTGATCATCGACACACGTGGTTTGTTGGCCAATCAATGGACATTTGAGTTCCTGTGACAGCCTGATTACCTTGCGCACTTTGCTCATGAGACAAGAGTGCATAGAAGGAGGAGAGTGGGCAGCGTGACACATGCCATGTGCTTCAATCCTATTCAATTCTTTTGTCTGGGTTCGAAGACCACTTGTTGCACTTGTTTGCATTGCGTCGGCTTGTGCTTTCTTCTAAAGGGTTACGGTCACAAAAGCCATCATAAGCACTGCATGCGTTTGAGTTGCGAAGGCATTGACTAACTGTCGAGCAATGCCATGTGCATGTAAGGGTCGTGCCTGTCGTGAGTCTGTCGTGCCTGGAGAGACGTGCTATTGTACAGCATGTTATGTGAAAGGGAGGATTGTTTAGGGTGTGTGGGGAGGGGGGTGTGGGCCGACGTAATGATTGTATGACTTGCAATGTGAGGTGTACGTTGTGATGTGTCATCGTATAACCAGCGCAGGCAGAGCTGTCAATGCTCACAGGCAGACGCCACCAGCGGCCTGCGAGCACAGGTGTCCGTCATCCGTTCCATCAGACTGGCAGACACAACGGGGCAGCCACGTATCAAGCTCTACTGTGACATGACGCAAGAAGCCATGGTAGAGCTAGGTAGGCTACCTGAGTGGGCAGGCTGCCTTGACCTAGACGAGTGCTCGTTTGTAGGCACCACTGAGTCCGACGAGGCATTCGCACAGTTAGCACAGGATGTTCCTGTGAGCTTCACAGAGTGGAGGCTCAAGAGCGCAGGCAGAAGCGCACTCAAGCACATATGCGCTGGCATCAACCAGCGTAGGCAGGGGCTGGGTCTGCGAAGGCTCAGGCTCGCGGCAGACTTCCCAGATGACCTGCTTGAGCGCAGAGCAATGTTAGGGGAGCACATCAGACGTGTGAAGTGTGTTAGGTACCGTTAAGAACACGCCGTGCTTAGATTAGACCTCAGACATGTTCGCGCAGTAACAAGCGAGCCTGCTTTTACCAGGCGCAAAGGCAGACTCTTATATGTGAGTTAACCATTTCATGTTCCTCTTACACAGTCTTCGCTGTAGAGCTCTATAGACCTAAGCACGGTGCACTCGTTCTGCAGTGTACTGTGTAGTTTACTTGCAGCGTTTGCTTGGCCTGTTCAGGCTGCATACCTGCTGGATACAGGCTGCATACCTGTGTGGTGCTATGCACAGGCCTGTGTGCCTGAACTTGGCATCAGTCGCCTCATAGGTTTCCTGTAAGCCAGCCACAAGTGTGCAAGTATATGAGCGGCACAGCGGAGCAGGAACCAATGTCAGAGCTCGAGTCTGCAGTTGTAATGAGGCGCAATGCTGTGTGTGACACACTTTATTATGAGGCAGCGTCCGAGCGTGTATCAGAGACAGCTAGACTAGACTGCGATTTGCACGAAGTGTGAAAAGTGCACAGGTGGGTGTGATGAAACCGCGCCAACCACAGCAGTGCTTCTACCGCAGCAACAGATAGTTACGTACATCGCGCCCGCACCCCGCCGCAACGCAGCCCCGCGCCACAAACGCAACACAGCCTCCGCGCGCGCCCACCCGCCCCTGACACCCAAGCCACCCCCATCCGACAGCATCCTTCATTCAGCCTCCTTCACCCAACCAGCATCCTTCACACCCGCAGGATGTCAGAGGCGCCAGAGTTCTCACTGGGCGCGGCGCTGATTGGCGCCGAGCCAGCAGCAGGCTGTGCAGCGCCAGGTCAGCACGCACCACAGGACTGGCTGGCGGCCTTCGCAGCACAGGCCGGCGCCGATGTGCTGCTCGGCCTGTCCAGGTCCTGCCGCGCAGGGCAGGACTTCACAATTCAATTCGCACCTCTGGTGTGGGTGAATATCAGTTCTGCCAGCAGCAAACCAATTGATGTGTTACTCACGCAGTTTGACAGCGCCAAGCAGCGCCTCAGCACCAGCAGGGGCACACAGCCAACAGGGGTGCGCGTGACGTGCGACGGCAGCTTAGCTAGCGGCACGCTGTTCGTGCTGGTGCCGCAGGCACTGTGCCAGTGGGGCGCGCTGGTCAGCCACTTGAGCGTGTCATTCCACAGTGCCTCGCATGACAGAACAGACCGGGAGTTAAGAGACTGGTTCATTAGTGAGGTTGCAGCTGCGCTGCCTAGGCTTCGCAGCCTCAGCCTGAACAACCACGCAGGCGCACTACCCCCACCTACGCTCCCCAACCTTACCCACCTACGGTTGCGACAGGTAGTTACAAGAACAAGAACAGCGCCCAGTGTATCAGCCCTGTTCCCACAGCTCGTAGCATTCGAACTCTTAGGCCCGTACAGTGTCCTGAGCATACTGTCCCCCGCAGCAGCAAGCACCACACTCACACACCTCACCATCCCAGAGCCACTCACACACAGCTAGTCAGTCTGCTGCTGCAGCACACACCCAGCCTACAGCAGCTCAGTGTGAGCAGCATCAGCCTCAGCACATATCACAGTGATAGTACGTGGGGGGTAGTGCAGCTAGCAATTACGCAGCCGCACACGCAGGTCGGGTGGCTGCCTCGGGGCATGGGTGATAACGCAGTCGGCGCAGAGCTGAAAACTCTCGCCTTCCTGCCCTCTCACAGGACGGGGCAGTTGGTGCGTGTGGTGGGGATGGAGAAGGTCGTTGTGAGCGCATACTTGGGACAGGTACGTTTCTGTGTGTGTTCCTCACACACGTGCGTTAGCCGCAATATACAGACAGCAGTGCAAGGTTGCATGCGCCATGTACATAACCCGGGTACGCTGAGCCATGCGGCTAGATCTGCATGCATGGCATACATACAGAGTAGCACATGCAACGGTTGCAACGGTTGTACAACGGTGTGTGTGTTCGCTTGTGACCCGCAGGATGCCCTGTCACCTGTTGGTTTGCGGCTGGGCGAGTGGTACTTCGTAGGTCTACAGACATTCACTGTCGTGTGGCCATCCCGCCTGCGACCAGCCAGCCCTCTACACCACCTTCAAAACCTGCACCACGCGCCGGCGGGCGCCTTGCTGCAGCTGTGCGACGACACGTGCACAGCCGCATTCGCACAGGCCGCCGCCGCCGTCCTGCCGGCGCTGTAGGACAGGATGCGTATCCACCTCAATCTCACTACACATCTGACAGACGAGTTGCTAGGATTCGTGCTCACCATGGGGTCATGCATCCACACGCTAAGCGTGGATGGCCTGAGGCTGCAGTCCGAGCAGCACTGCAAGGCCGCGTGGCCGTGGCGAGAGCTGCGGGTAAATGAGGATTCTTGGGGTGACTTGGGTGACTTCGGCAGGCAGAACTATGGGGACCCATGTACAACAAACACAAGTGTCTTCCATCGGTTGCCGGATGCAAGCGGCTGCAGTGTGGCCCCAGTGGTCCGGTGCAGCGAGTACACTGTCGATGTACAAAGCGAGGTAAATCCACTGTCTCAAATGCCTTTGCCTTCAGAATCTACAGCCTGTTGCGCGCATGTTACTTCAGCGAGCCTCGTATGCTGCATGACTGTCATATGACTGCATGACTATCGTACCCGTACCTCAGCAGTTCTAGGTGCTGTCAGCAGAGAAGACATGTGTTGTCTTTCCATGTGTTTTTGTCACGATACGATGATGCTGTTTGTCGTATGTTGTCTGCACGTGCTGTGCCTTCCTTGCAGGCTGAGGCCCAGCGCCTTTGTGAGAGGCTTGAGCACGTCCGGCTCGCGCCTGGCATCCGCAAGCACCATGCACAGGCGAAACTGACATTCAAGCTACATATCCGCCACGTCAAAACCACAGAAGACACAGTGCTCGCGCAGCTGACTGCGCTACAGAGTGTCAGGTTTGAAAATGAGCAGTCAGAGCGAGCTGCTGAGCTGCACCTACCCGACTGCAGCCTGACACACAGCATTCTCAGTGCTTTACCTGCGTGGGGTGGTCTCTTGGGCATGGCATGTTGTCAGTGGCCCCAGGACGAGGCTGGTGTACCCGTATCACTAGCGCACCTCATCCCACGCACATACAAGTGGCTGGAGCTGGGGTACATGAACAACAGTGTTAGAGAGCATGTCTTTGCAGAGATCAATCAGCGCAGGGCAGGGCAGGGTCTCGCAGCGCTCAGTCCACACCAGTATCGCTCTCGCATCGTAGCTCTTGCATAGGTTTTACGTGTTTCGGGGCGTTGACAGTACACGGGCAGTGCGTTTGAAGGCCGCTCCATGGATGACATAGGTCAGGCTAGCTGCATTGGTGAAGTACGGGCTTAACTGTAGAACTACAGGCTTGTTCGTGCATTGGCATGTGACGTCATATCTATAATTGGCCGTCTTGTAGCTATAAGTACGTCTGTTTACGGGATTAGTACGTTTGTTGCGATTGCGGGCTTCCTTACAGTGCACACTGGTGTGCTTATGTGTCTGGTAGCAAGCGTGCACTTGTAGTCCTTGCATCCGGCCGAACGTCAGTTTGTGATGATACTACAGGCTCGTTGCATGTGACGTCAGTTTTGCTGGGGTTTTGCCGTAAAATGGGATGGGATTCGTTTGGTGCGGATGTGTTGTGAAAGCAGGCTTGGTCTTTTGAATGCAGGTGAGGTAATGATGGGTGTTCGAGGGTCTATGTTATGTGTTGGGTAGCAAGCGTGCTGTTCCGGGCCTTGCTGTAATCGGCTGTAGGACAGCTTGTAATACTTGTACTGAGTAGCAGACCTGAAGGAAATGACATCGTGAGGAGTGACACAGGGCGTACAGAGCTTACAAGCTCAACGTGCGTACACACAATCCACGTGCATACACAGCAGCCCGTCACCGCACACAAAGGCAAGCATGCAGATGTACAGGCAGCACGCAAAGAGGCAGCAGGCACGAAAGCACTGCGCCACGCATGAGTGCAGCATCAATCCCTTAGCTTGTACACCTTGCACAGAAGCACGATGTCCTGTGTTCACGCTTTTGCTGTGTGGGTATTTCTGTGTGTGTGTGTGTGTGTCTACGCTTGGCTGTCATACAGTGTCTCAACCGTTGTCTAGTCTGTGACGTTGTTTCTGCTGTGCATGTCCTGTTTTGCCTGTAGCATGTAATGTGAGGACACTGTCAGACATACTGTCACGGTCAGACGTCTGGTACAGCAGCATGGTGATTGCAGACGTTACAGCCATGAATGTCTGGCTCACACAGCAGGCAGAGCGAAGATCAGAATGCGCATGTGCTACACGCTTCAATCACAAATCCTACACGCCTACACGCCTCAAGCACAGATCTGCTTCTAGGCAAGCAGCACGGCTACCTGGCCTAGCACGCACACGTCTCAGCCACAAGTCAAAACACGAGTCCGCTCTAGCAGGCAGCAGCGTTCCTACGCGACGCTACACAGAGCGTCAGTCCCTTAGCTTGTACACCTGGAAGTATGACTCACTCAGTGCCACCATCTGAGGCAGGATATCTATCACTCTCAGGTCCTGTACCTCGTACCATATCTCCTCCACCTTGCGGTGTATGTGTGCTCTGTAGCTGCCCTCGTTTGCCTTGCCGTCGTGTACTAGGTTGACGACCAGGTCATACTTGGTGTCTTGGTTGCCTGTAGGTGACACACACACACACACACACACACACACACACACACACATGAGTTA
>VFQQ010005457.1_pt1 | contig 10515 bp, 16 predicted proteins | sample 3512341 | NCBI WGS metagenome assembly VFQQ01 (sample SAMN10412373, study PRJNA504923) | tailings metagenome | isolation source: Relicate 2 Philex TSF1 revegetated site | place: Philippines: Tuba, Benguet | collected 2017-08-29
GCCACTGCAGCATGGAAGCGTGTTCATCCCACCATACCACCCTTCATTGGCTGCACTCACCCGTAGGCCAGCCGCACGCCGTTGATTTCACCCGCATAGTCATTGGCGTGGTCGTGGCCAAAGTAGAGGGCTTGGATGCCCACCTCCCTGCATCCGCCGGTGGTGCAGGCAGCAGGCAGATGCAGGTACGAAAAGGCAGCTGTGCCAACATGTTGGGAGCCTGGCGCTTTCTAGCTGCACTGCAACCCACTGCGCAGCGGTGCTGCTTTGGTGCCATGCAACCCTGCGCAGTCCCATGCAACTGCCAACAAACATGAAGCTCACTTGAGGGCGGCAAAAACGCCTGGGTCTGCTGCCTCTGGGCAGGTCACCCCCTCGTTCTTCTGCCCCACAGTGGGGAAATGGTTGTAGAGATCAACCAGCTGAGGCACCGGGATGTGAATGAACGCCAGGGAGGGCACACGGGGCAGGTGGGCAGCAGTAGAGCGGACCCAGTCGAGCGTGCGGCTGCCGACGCAGCCCCTGCAGAGGCGGGAGGCGGTTGCAGCGGCAACAGCAACATGATGCCGTGCCAGGCTGGAGGTTGGAGATGCATTGAACCATGAGGCGCCCTGCCCAACCAACTGGCATGGCGCCGGCTGCAGTTCGAAAAGCCATTCCGCCATCACTGCACTGGCTCACCCTCCTGGCTGTCCTACTCAGATAGTGCACCGCCCTGCTTCTGCCCCCGCACTTACCACCAGCCGCTCAGCCCCTCGCAGACCATGTTTCCGCTGTCCAGGACCCACACTCGTGCCGCCACCTCCTGGCCGTCCGGGCTGTACACATCGACATAGTAGTTGGAGGCGCCCGTCAGGCCCTCGGGCCCCAACTGCAGCAAGGTGCGGGCGGAGGGGTGGCATCATGCATGGTGCCCCGCAAGGGAGCAAAGGCAAATTTCCCATGTCGGCGACTTCCGCTGCATGGCATGCGCGGCGGCCAAAAACACACCACTTGCACGGCAGCAGAGCACACGCGGCAACCTCCTTCCCCGGCAGCGCTTCTTCACTCACCTTGGTGTACGAGCGCTCGCTAGTGCGCATGGCCAGCTGCACCACCTGTCGACGAGTAAGGTCAGCCTCTCCGTCGTGGTTTCCCAGGTTGACTGCAAATGGCAGCCCAGAGTCCAGCACGGGCTGCGCCAGGTGGCGCCAATGTGACTCATACCAACCAGAGGACAGGTTGCTCTGCCAATAGAACGCCGTCACTTGGTCGCCGTTGAGAACCGCAAAGTCAAGGTCAGGCTCAGTGGACAGCACCGTGCGCTGCACCTGCAGTTGCACACGGGATGCGATGGGTGCGCAGGGGCGGTATGGGACGTTGCATCAACAATAAAAGTTGGTGGGGTGTGGCATGGCAGCACTGAGGTCGGCAACGGCAAGCCAGCGGGTTTGCCCAAGGGCCCTGCCATGTGCTGCTGCTGTGTGCACGTGCTGCTGCAAGGTGCACATGCATGCATATGCTGCGCTTGTGTGCACATGTTTGACGGGCGGCATAGCACCTGCTCACCCCATCAGTCAGCTGGTCCAGCGTTGTGTTGACGTCGCCATAGTGCAAGTCTGTGAGCATCAGTATTTTGAACGTTCCGTCTTCCTTGAACCGTAGCTGGTTGGGAGGAGCGGCGCCCACATGCCGCGGCAGCGCAGCGACGGCCAGCAGGGCGAGGGCGGCGGCGGCGATCGCGGTGCCGCGCCGTGCCAACCTGCATGCAATGGACAGATTGGCAGTTTGCAGACGTCTGGCCACTCGCAGTTGCAGCCCCACGCGGGCTGAAGCAGTGAGCTTGCCTTTCCCTCAACATCTGGCACCTCAGAACCTGCCAACCGGCGGCAGTCAGCTGCTTGCACAAGGCAGAGTTGTTCAGTTGAAACAGAGAGGAGCAAGCCGCTAATGGCGCTCATTTTTGCGGCTTTACTCTGCCAGCACGGTCCTGGGGTTGGCTGATCAATGAGGCTATTGCAACTGCTGGCACACGGCGGTGTGCCTGCAAGGCTTCTCTTCTCGCTAGGCGGGACGAGTCAGGTTGCCGTGCCTTGTGTCGCACGGCACATCAGCCTGGCGTTGATGGTTGGCTATACTCCAGTAGTAGGTAAAACCTCTTGCAGCTGCGCAGTAATGCCTGCGTCTGAGCTCAACCTGCTCTGCCGAGCGGCGCACTGCCGGTGACAAGCCGGCCGCGGAGATCAATCAGCAATTGCACACAAACACCAGAGTCTCGGTTCGCTTGCAATTATATTGCAACACAAGCAGTCGTAATCATGCCATCAAGCAGCAAGGTGTGAAGAGGGCATGGCATTGCCAGCAGCGCTGTGGCGGCAGTGGCAACGAGCGGTGGCGAGGCGGCGGCGGCGGCGGATCACCCATTGCTCTCTCGGGGGTCACGACCTCTAGAAGGAGTGCTTTTATCAGCAGATGGAGAGCTCTGAAGCGATGAAATCCGCACCATGCCCGACCTGCGGTGCGTGGCGAGCGGTGAACTTACTCGCAGCTGCCGCCAGTTCGCTGCCCAGTGGCATGTAGCCGTGCCAGGCAGTGATCGGCGGGCGGACGCGGCTCGGCGTTGCTCAGGCCTCCAGCCCCTGCTCAAACTCGCGCCGCCTTGAGTTTTTCGGTCCCCAGGCAGCGCAGGCCGCACCCGTCAGCCTCAGCTAGCGCAGCCGGACGCCGCCAGCCAGCCTAGCCGCCGCCTGCCGCCGCTCGCCGCCCCGCCGGAATGGCGGAGCGGCAGCAGCAGCGCGGCGCGGTGCCCACGCGGCCGGCGGCGTGGGAGCTGGAGTTTGAGGATGCCTGGGAGGCAGATGACCAGCGTGCCCGGCTGGTGGCAGACATGGCAGACTACTTTGCCTCGCCCGCCGGCTGGGCAGAGCTGGTTGCCGGCGTGGCGCCGTGGCACGGCCGCACAATAGCAGAGCTAGACTGGCAGGCGCTCTGCGCCACCTGCCCCTGCCTCGACCTGCAGCCCGCTGTGGCTGCTGCCCCAGTGGTGGCGCTCAGCTGCATAGCGTGCGCGGCCTATGAGGTGAGGCGGGTGCTGGTGAGCAGTGCGTGTGGCGGCTGGGTGCTGCCCGCTGGCCTCCCGGCCCTGCTCGTGCCACACGAGCGCCCACCCGCCACCACCCACCTGCTTGTTTTTCTAGTGCCTGCAAGTATGCAAGAGGATCATGCCATTTCTGCTTTCACCTCCTGCACCAGGTGCTGTTCCGCACGCGGGAGGCCGCCACCCGAGCGCAGCTGCCGGGCCTACAGGCCCCCGGCCGCGTGCTGCTGCGCCTGCGCAACATGCCGGCCGCCTTCCGCACCATTTCGTCCATCAAGGCCGACTGCATCGGCCGGCTGGTCAGCGTGCGCGGCACAGTGGTGCGCTCCACAGCGCCCCAGCCGCTGGTCACTTCCATGGAGTTTGTGTGCGGCAAGTGCGGCGCAGCACAGCGCGTGCCTTTCCCTGACGGCCGCTACACGCCGCCGGCGGGCTGCGCCGAGCACGGCTGCCGCTCCCGCACCTTCATGCCCGTGCGCCCCAGCGCAGCCTGCATCGACTGGCAGCGCGTGGCGCTGCAGGTGAGTGCGATAGGCTGACGGGCTGTGGGGCTGTGGGCTCAAATGCCAGCCTGCCACGTCAGGCTGCCGGCTGCCTGTCCCTGACCTCCCCTGTATTTCACGCCACCAAGCAGGGTTTGCCCAAGGATGAGCGGGCGGCGGTGGGTCGCGTGCCGGTGCCCATTGGGGTGGAGCTGACCGAGGATCTGGTGGGTCAGGAAGGGGATGGGCTCCTGTGAATGATACTTGCTGCTTTGCTGGGCTTATTGCTGCTGACGCTGCTGTTACAAGGTGCTGGTTTATTGCATTGCTCTGCTGCTGCTCTGATGGCGACAATTCCAGGCTGCTTTACCTGAACGTTCAAGCTCCCGTGGGGTGCAGCTCCGGCAGAGTATTGCTTTTGCAGCTTAGGAGACAGTGCTCTGCCTGCCCGCAACTGCAGGTGGGAGCTTGCGCCCCAGGCGATGTGGCCACCGTAGTGGGCATCATCAAAGTGCAGACCGGCGAGGCGGCGGTCGGTGAGCAGCCCAGCCATCCCTGGGGCTGGCAGCATGGCGGCAGGTTTTGCAGGCGTGTGCATGAACAAGAAAAGTAACACACCTGTGGCTTGCGTTCTTGCTCATGCTGCTGCTGCCTCCTGCCATGTGGTGCAGGCAAGAAGGGCGGCGGCAAGCCAAAGGACCAGTGCCTGTTCCTGCCGTACGTCCAGGTGAGCCTAGCAAGAGGCTGGGGGTGGCCTCAGGGTGCAGCTCCTGCTTTGGTGTGCAGGCAGCGTGTTCTTTGCTTCCTCACAGCACGCCCTCCAGTGGCTTGCATGCACACACACCCTGCCCATGTGCATCGTTGTGTGTTGTTGCAGGCGGTGTCTGTGACGGTGGCCGGCAAGGAGACTGTCCGCCCCAGCCAGGCAGCAGCGGCTACAGCAGGAGGGGCGGACGCTTTGGCCGCGGCCGCTGGCGAGGCGCCGATGGTGGGCATTGAGGAGGGGCAGGAAATGAACTTCCTGCCACCCAACATGCCGGGCTTCAGTGAGCTCGACCTACAGTTCATCTGCACATTCACCGAGGTGGGCAGGCTGGTTTCGTCTGCATGTCTCGGCAAGCAGCGTGTGCTGCGGTGCGTAAGGAGTGGTAGGAGTGCTGGGACCAGACACTGCTCTGCTGTTCTGTGCCAGCACTGTTGGTTGCCTGCGGCCTGCTAGGGTTCACTTGTGTTGGCCCAGCTGGCCTCCCTGCCTACTTGTGCACCGCAGACGTGTGAGGGCGACCAGCTGCGCCAGCTGGTGCACTCGCTGTGCCCCTCCATCTTTGGCCACGAGCTGGTCAAGGCAAGCAGGCCGCTGGGACTGCAATTGCTCTGCTGGGCATCATGCCACACTGGCGCGCCCGCATCTAGCCGGCATAAGGCAGCCATGCGGGTGTTGCAGAGGCCGCTTGGGCGCATTCCTTGCAGGTCATTGCGGCCGGCCAGTGAAAACATGCAGCCTCACCTGCTGCCCCAGCTGCTGCGCTCCAAACCTGCTGCTGCTGTTGTGCCGCAGGCGGGCCTGCTGCTAGCGCTGTTCGGCGGCGTGCGCAAGGCGCCAGGGGCTGAGGGGGAGATGGCGCTGCGTGGGGACGTCCACATCCTCATGGTGCTCTTCTTTGTGTCCTTTGTATTGCATGGCTGCTGTTTTGCCTTTGCCTGCTTATGTGTGGCGCTGCGAGGGGACGTCCACATAATCATGGTGCACTGCTCCTCTGTTGCCTGGCGGTTGTTTCATTGCGTCTGTTGAGCAGGGGAGTATGGCTAGACCCACAGGTTGCCATGCTGTTGGCGGACAGCTACAGGGCGCTGCCCGCGCGCCTGCCTTTCCTTTCAAGCCTGCCGCTACATGCTTAGCAGCAGCCGGCTCATGCTGTCCCCTCCGCAGGTGGGCGACCCAGGCCTGGGTAAGAGCCAGCTGCTTCAGGCGGCCGCCGCGGCAGCGCCCCGCGGCGTGTATGTGTGCGGCAACACCTCCTCAGCGGCGGGCCTGACTGTGTCGGTCGTGCGAGAGAACGGCGAGGTGGGTGCAGGGGCAGGTGGCTGGTGCGGCAGGGCACACTGATGCAGTTGCTGATCAGTGGTTCTGCAGGAACCGAGCTGTGCTTGGACTTTTGGGCTGCAGGCCAGCAGACTGGGCAGCTGACTGGGCTGGACCAAAACCTCTTCCCCTGCAGTTTGCCTTTGACGCCGGAGCGCTCGTGCTGGCCGATCGAGGCGTGTGCTGCATCGGTGGGTGGCTAGATTGGGTGGGTGGGTAGAAGTGTCAGCAATGGCGGCGTGCCGGGGGCTTGAGCTTGGAAGCGCTGCAGGCCAGCATGGCAATCAGCTCCAACAGTAATGCAGCGAAACAGGATGGTGCAGGAAAAAAACAGGGCTGTAGTTCAGCCTCCTTGCAGCAGTTCGCACCGGCAGCCAATCTGCACCCACCGCTCTGCCCACGCAGACGAGTTTGACAAGATCTCCAGCGACCATCAGGCGCTGCTGGGCGCCATGGAGCAGCAGGTGGGGGGCGCCCAGCGGTTGAACACAATGAACAGTCAGAGCCCAAGCCATTCTTGACTGTTGTGTAAAGCTCCACTTTTCTGTCTGCCCTGCCCCTTGAACAGGAGGTCAGCGTGGCCAAAGCAGGCATGGTGGCCAGCCACACGCACTGTTGACGCTCCACTCCTCCATCTGCCCTGCCCCTGAAACTGTTGAATTCAGGAGGTCAGCGTGGCCAAGGCGGGCATGGTGGCCAGCCTGCCGGCGCGCACCACGGTGCTGGCGGCCGCCAACCCGGTGGAGGGCAGCTACAACAAGGGCAGGACGCTGCTGGTGCGCGCGCTTTTCGTTTTGTGCTGCTTTTTCATTGACCCATGTGCGGTAGGGGGCAGCTACAACAAGGGCAAGACGCTGCTGATGCGTGCAGTGTGGCTGCATTTGCATCGTTGGTTTCGGCCATTTGCTGCTTGCTGTACGTTGCATAGTGAGCGGTGGTGGTGCGGTGGAGGGCAGCTACAGCAAGGGCAGGACGCTGCTGGTGCGTGCAGTGTGGCTTGCCTTGGGTTCGCAGCCTTGCCATGAGAACCAATCCAGCATGGTGCCCAGTCGTGCAGCCAACCCATCACTGTCTATTTTCGCAACCTTTCAGCCCACTCCCCTACGCACGCCCACCCCTGCAGGAGAACCTGAAGTGCAGTCCCGCCATGCTGTCCCGCTTCGACCTGGTATTCCTGCTGCTGGACCGTCCGGATGCGGAGCGGGACCAGCGCCTGTCGGAGCACGTCATGGCGCTGCACAGCGGCAAGGAGGGCCGGGCACACGCCGCCCGCGCTCGCCTGCTGGAGGCAGGCCCCGCCTCCCGGCCGCTGCTGCTCACAGATGGGCGGGGCGGCAATGGCGGCGGTGGGCGGCCGCCGCTGCTGGAGCGGCTGCGGGTGCGGCAGCGCGACGACGAAGTGCTGCCGGTGCAGGTGCGCTGGTGGGAGGTTGGTACCTGTGCGGTAACACAGAGAGCTGAGGGGCCTGCTGGAGCAGAGGCGACCAGCAGAAGCTACAGCAGACAGCAACCGCCCTGCCAAGTGGCAAGCCTGCCTCCTTGTCCCACCCACTCGCTCCTGCCGCAGCTGCTGCGCAAGTTCATTGCCTATGCTCGGCAGTACGTGCACCCCCGCCTGACGGGTGCGCTGCTTGGATGGGGCGGTTGCTGCAATGCATCATGCATGGCAGACTCACTGAACGTGGCCACTGTGCACAAACGCCATCCCAATTGTGCAATCGAATCTGAAATCCTGAGCTGTTTGCCTGCTACAATCCGCACAACTTTCCTGCAGCCGAAGCCATGGAGGTGCTTAAATGCCACTACCTGCAGCTGCGCGCTTGATGCCTTACCCAGAGCTGCTTGCTTTTTTTTGAAACTGGCACAACCTCCCTTGCAGCCGAGGCCATGGAGGTGCTCAAAGGCTACTACCTGCAGCTGCGGGCCGCCTCTGCCGCCGACCCGGGCTCCCTACCCGTCACCGCCCGCCAGCTGGAGAGCCTGGTGCGCTGCCTGGAGAGGGACATCAGTGTAATGTAAGGGCCGGCGCTCTTGGTTTCTCCCAGCCGCTGCTCCGCTCATTAAGCACGATATCCTGCTTTGCATTGTGCGTTCCAGGTGCGGCTCAGCGAGGCGCGGGCGCGGGTGGAGCTTCGAGAGGAGGTGACTCGAGAGGATGCAGAGGTGGGGCACAGGGGTGCAATGGGTCAGTTTGTAATGCTGTGTGGAGTGCAAAGGATTGCAGATCATCCGTGCGCTGGAGCATCAAGCGGTGGTCTCGTTTGCAGCCAATTGGAATCAGAATGCTCTGTATTTAATATTCCCAGCCTGATTTAACTGCATGAACTCCTCCCTCCCCCTGCCCTCATCTTCTGCCACAGGACGTGGTGGAGATCATGCGGCAGACGCTGGACGGCCAGGCAGCCTCCCCTGATGCACTGCCCATGCTGGACTTCACGCGGGTGAGCGCCTTTGCAGGCTTCTGTCCGCCAGCTTTTCCTGTACATGGGCAGCAGCGCAAACGCTGATTGCTGGACTGGCTTGACTGCAAGCACTAAGCTCCCACTGTCTGTGCCGCAATGCAAGCGGTGCCTGATGCTCGCGTGTGTGCGCAGGGTGGAGGGCGCGCGGGCTCACAGGCGGCTGAGCGGCGGCGCTTCCTTGAGGGTCTGGCCCGCTGCTGCCAGGTTTGTCAAGGGGGTTGTTGGCGGCTAGAAAGCAGCCAGTGTGCTTGGTGGAGCTGCTGCCAGGTGTGTGTGGAAAGCAGGGTTTGCGGCAGGAGAGCAGCCAGTTAGCCAGGTGGTGCTGCTGCATGGCCTGCTGGATGGCGGCAGTTTGTGCCTGTGCTCTGGAGCATGCCTTGCTCGATGCCAGCATCCAGCTGGCACTGCGACTCCTTTCATTGCGGTTTTGCAGGCCAAGGGCGACAGCGTGCTGGAGGTGTGGGAGATGCAGGACTGCGCCGACCGCATCGGGCTGCAGGCAAGCACAGCGCACGCAGCGTTCGCTTCCCCCCTGTCACACCCTCCCTCGGCCACAGCATCTGCTTTCGCCCTGCTATTCCGCCCTTTGCATGCTGCAATCTGCCGCAATCCCACTCTCACACCAGCACGCTGACTTGCCAGCATCGGCGCCCTTGCAAACTACTGCCCCGTGCAGGTTCCCTCGCTGCAGCAGCTCATTGGGCAGCTGAACGAAGCTGGAGACCTGCTGAAGAAAGGCGGCAACCGGTACCAAGTCAGCGGGGTGTCGATTCGGCCTGCAGGTGCTCCCAGTGGCGGCGGCGGCGGCGGAGGCTACAGCGGCGGCGGCAGCGGAGGCTACAGCGGCGGTGGGTTTGCAGGCGGCGCGGGGCCTGCGGCCTCGCAGCAGTCGGCGGGCAGCAAGCGCAGCTGGCAGCAGTCGCAGCAGGCCATGCCGCCGCCGCCGCCGCGGTGGTGAGATGGGACTTGTATCACTGAGCTTGTACACTGCATCATAAATCGCCAAAACATCTGTTTGTACTTTCGTTACTTTCTTCCTGAGATGCCGCCATTGTGGCAGTCGCCCGCACAGGCTGCGGTCTTACCCCTCCTCCGCTCACACTCCACCCTCCGACCTGCTCACTATTTCATCTCTCCTGGCGTCTATCCGTTACCACATGATGCAAGCCACATTGCATTTGCCGCCTGAAGCAGGCCCGGCAAGCAGAGAAGTCTGGGGTAGGGCGTCCAGTCAACCAGACGAGGGGACTAGGCTAAAAGGGGCATGGTAGGTGGGTGGGTGGTGGGTCGCTCGCAAAGGTTACCAACACAGGGCGGGTGGGTGGCTGACGTGGAAAAGAGGCAGTGCAGGACAGGACACACGCACGGGATGAATACAGCGGCAATGCAGACACGCATGGGCGGGGCGGGGGAAAAGCAGTGGGCCGAGCGGGAGGGAGGCACGCAGCGCAAGGCAAAACAGAGAGCTACAAAACCCAACATAGCAGTGGCGTATCATCATCATTTGTGGGGCAGCGCTGGCGGGCGTTGCATGCGTCGCCCCTCCGGTTTCAAAGGGCAGCTGGGAAACGGGGTGCAACATGAGGTGCGGGTGCAGCAGGCCTGAGCCTGCAGCTGTGCCACCGGGCTGCCCCGAGCAGTCATGGGCCCAGGTGCAGGCTGTAGAAAGGCTCCCCATTGGCTGCCCCATCGGCGTCCAGTGGGGCTCCCCTTGGCTGCCCCGGCTGTGCCCCATCAGTCAGTTGTCTGCCCCGCCGGCTGCCCTCCACAGTCAGCTGCCCCATGGCTGGCTGCTGACCCATCAGTCGTCGGCCAGGTTGAGCAGGTCGAAGGGATTTTCCAGCTTGGTTTTGGGCAGCTCCTCGTCATCCAGCGCGTACTGCACAGCACAGGAGAGGAAGGAAGCGTGAGGGTTGTTTTGGCAAGACAAAACAACAAGGCTGCAGGGTATGCTTCAGTGCAATGAGGAGCTGCCCAGCACAAACGCAGCTCCTCGTCGTCCAGCGCGTACTGCAGAGATCAGATTAGAGGCAGCCAGCACAAACGGTTGATAACAGTTGAGGCAGGCAGGCCAGCGTGGTTTCGTCGCCTTCCTCAGGCGCCCAGCCTGGCGCTGCCCACTCCCATATCAGCGGCAGCTCCCAGCCATGATCTGCAGCCAACACAGCCCTGCCGCCCGGATCGGCTCACCCCCTTGGCCCGCAGGTGCTCCGCCGCATGACCGCTCGTCTTGTGATCCTTGGGGTCCACCTGGAGAGGCACAAACAACAGGCAGCATGGCAGTTTTCAGCACAAGAGGTCCATCAGGTGGCTGGCACCAGGGGCAGACCGATCGACTCAGACCTGCCAGCTGCATCCTATGGTATCAGAAAAGTCTTGTACCCTCCCATGGGCCCCTCACACCCCCTTGGC
>VFQQ010005460.1_pt1 | contig 10511 bp, 8 predicted proteins | sample 3512341 | NCBI WGS metagenome assembly VFQQ01 (sample SAMN10412373, study PRJNA504923) | tailings metagenome | isolation source: Relicate 2 Philex TSF1 revegetated site | place: Philippines: Tuba, Benguet | collected 2017-08-29
CCGGAATTCTTTTTTATGGCGCAGCTTCGCGATGTTGGCGAGGGTGTGCAGATGTTTTTGGAACTGGCCTTGGGGAACTAAAAACAACATGACCAGATTGACGGGCTGGTTGTCGAGCGCCTCGAAACTCACGCCCCTTCTTGACCGTCCCAACGCACCCACCACTTCGTCGATGAGATCGGTCGAAGCATGGGGGATACCCACACCAAACCCGATTCCCGTGCTCATGGAACTTTCCCGTTTCCGCACGACCGCGCATATTTTTTCCCGGTTCTCCTCGGCGATCTTGCCGCACACGATCAGATGACCGACCAGTTCATCAATCGCCTCCCAACGGTCTGCCGCCTTGAGTTCCGGAATGATCTGCTCGCGTTGGAGGATGTCGCCAAGATTCATAGATAGAAAGACAGGACGGATTTCGCCGCAACACAGCGGTCATTTCAAGAATGAATTCCGCTGCGTTGCCATGCACATCACACATTTGAGCGGAAAAATCTTCGCGCCGCTCGTCCTTTTGGAAAAGCAGGCGAGCCAGCGGAACATGGAAAATGGATAAAAAAACGGATTTATCCCATTGACATACGTGGTATTTTCTGTAACTTGTAGCCATGAAATCGAGTTCAGAGAGCATGACGGTCAAACAGTTCTTCGCTCAGTTCCCGGATGATGAATCCTGCTTGCAACACCTGTTCAACATCCGATTCGGGCAAAGACACGTCTGCCCTCGTTGCCAACAAAAAACCAAGTGGTATCGGATCAAGGCGGAGCGCGCCTACTCCTGCCAGAAGTGCGGGAATCACCTGCATCCGACCGTCGGAACGCCTTTCGAAAGCAGCCGCACGTCCCTGCAATCGTGGTTCTACGCCATCTACCTTTTCACCACTTCGCGCCACGGCGTTCCGGCCAAGGAATTGCAACGCCAGCTTGGCGTCACTTACAAAACCGCGTGGCGCATGGGCCATGAAATCCGCAAGCACATGGCCGACGTGGACGGAGACGGCCCGCTCGGGGGCGACGTGGAGATTGACGAAACGATGGTGGGCGGGCGCACCACGGGAGGAAAACGCGGGCGCGGTGCCCCGAACAAGACCGTCGTTTTCGGAATGCTGCAACGCGACGGTGAAGTGATGGCTCAGGTTGTCTCCGACGTGAAGCGCCGGACTTTGGAGCCGATCATCACGCAGAACGTCAAGGAAGGTGCCACCGTTCACACGGATGAACTGCTCACCTACGCCGCGCTCGCCAAGGCAGGATACAATCACCAGACCGTAAACCACAGCGCGGGTGAATACGTGAACGGCGCGGCGCATGTCAACGGCATGGAGAACTTCTGGAAGCACCTGAAAGGCGCGATCAAGAGCACTCACATTCACGTCTCGGGCAAGCATCTTCAAAAATACGTCAAGGAATTCGAGTTTCGGTTCAACGGGCGCGGGAACCCTTCCGCGATGTTCCCTGAACTGGTTTCGACTTTTGCCCGACCATTGACGACAAAAGCCGCGTGAACCGGCGCTTGTCGGCCTTTGGATGTTGCTTCTCCTGCTCGGTGATGAACTGAGCGAGTTGTTTCTTCTTTTGGGCTTCAGTGAGGGTCATTTCTATGGGTATTCTAGTGTGATGATCATATCTTGCCCTGTCATTTCATGATCAATGGAGTCTTTCGGTGTCTCGCCTATTTCTACGTAATACTGACGAATTGCATCCTTCAGCCTGAAATCGAAAGCCACATTTTCAGCAAGAGTGAAATAAACTCCGCGCCGTTGCATCAAATCCGATGCTGGTCTGACTTCATGCGCAACTACATTGAATGCTTCCATAAATATACGCTCCAACTGTTCCCTTGCCATGCGTGTTTCTGAATCTTGATCGCGTGTCACTATCAAGACTGTGATTCTATCCATCTTTCTGAATGCGTCCGTTACGCGCCTTTCGGCATCCGGGGTGAGAATCCTCGTTTGTTCAAATCTTTTTTGTGCCGCTTCGCTAGAAGCTCCTCCATTATGGGACAACAGCAGTATGGTTGCGTCCTTTCCTGGTATTACGAAATACTGATAAAGGGCGACTGCTATGGCGAATCCTATTGCCACTCCCGCAAGGCTGATAACACACGCCGGGCCTGGTGACGATCTTATCAAGGACCAATCCTCTTTTCTGAGATAATTGAAAGGCCAAGGCTTTTCCCCACTACCTCCGGTCTCACCGCTTGGAGCTGGTGTCTTTTGGGATCGCATTCCGCCGCATCTTGCCCATGCAGTTCTAGGCCGTCAATTCTTTCCCGTATGCCAAAGGGACAAATCCGTAAAAAAACAAGGCTGTTTCGAATGGCTCGATCGCACATTCAATTGGACGGCTTTCAATCCCATCACTCAATCAAAGTCTCCTTATTTGGCCGCTAGTTCCACAGGTTGGAGAGCATGAACGGCCGCTTCAAGGCTGAATTCCACTGCAGTGGGATCCGCAGTCTGGCGGCAAAAAAAAACCCGCAGGCGAGAGCCTGCGGGTTGAAATAACTCAACAATCACCGAGGACGACCATAGTTCAAACGATCTGGATCACTTCCGGGAGAGACTTGGCTCGAATTGATCACGTCTGGATCCTCATCCGGAGTTGTTCCGCGAATGGTTCCGCCGAAAGTATTTGCATTGCCGCTGGTCGGGCCTTCGTTAGCCGCACTGCGAGTCACGCGAATTCGAGTGATCGCAGCGTCATTATGAATGGCACTACCGGCAGTCGGAACCACCGCCACCACTTGTTGCACGATCTGCTCGACCAAGTCCGGCGAAGCGACAGCCGACGCCCGTGCCACCGAGGTGGCGCTGGCAGGAACGGCTTTGGCCACGGCGGCCGCGATTTCAGAGGCATGACGGGGTGCAGCCGAAGCCGCAGCCCTAGAAATATCGAAAGCTTGGCGAGGCAACAAAGCAGCCGCCTCGGAAGCCACGAGCTTGCTCAGGTCGGGAAAGTGCTCCGAAATTCGTCCAACGACTGAAGTCACCAAGGAGGGGTTCTTCGACACGACTGCGCGGACCACTGCCATTGCCTCCGTTGTTTTTTGCTCGTTCTCAGCTTTGGCAATGACACCGACCGCCCAGCCAGCCACTTCGAGGTTTGTGACAACCTTCAATTCGGTCTTTTTTGCTTCAACCCGAAGATCCAAGGATTGATCGGGAGCAGTCAGAGCCTGGCTGCTGGTCAAAGCCGCAACAAGAAGGGCCAAGGTTAAAGTTTTTCGTGTCATAATCATTTTACAGAGATTGTCCCCGTTCCATTGTTAATCCTTGTAAGCCCGGCGGATGGGTTAGTCAACGATTTTTCTTCGCGAATTTTCCCCCTCCATCAGGCCACTCCGGCCTGAAACCCCGGTTATTGTGCCGGATTGATCTAAACCCAATTGCCTGACCATACAGGACTTTTATCGGCTGCCTCGCCGGATGTCTTAAGTCGTTGTTTTGGCATGTCCTTGCACACTGCACACTGAAGCCGAAATCGCCCGGGTGCAAGCGAACCGAATTATTCCTGGCCATTCATGCCCAAACACTACCACCGACGCTGGTGACCGCCTCAAACGCCCTCCAAAACCAATAGGTCTCAGCCATTTTCTCAAACGGAGGCGCTTACCGGCAGGAGCGTTTTTGCCCGCGCCAGCGCTGCATCCATGTCGCCGCACAGATTGTCGCGCCCCAATCGATCGAAGAACCCGGCTCGTTCCAGCGCGACCAAGGGTTGCATGTGGGGTCCACACAGGATGAGATGCCGGCCCTTCTGGTGCAGTTTCCGATGCAGGTTCTCCAGCGCATCAAGACCGGTCGCGTCCAGCACCAGCACGTCGCGCATCCGGAGGATCAGCACATCGGGCGGTTGCGCGGCCCGGCGCAGAGCGGCTTCGAGCTTGTCCACCGCGCCAAAGAAGAATGCACCGAACACGCGGAAGACGAGCACCCCGGGCGGAACGACTTTGCCCGCTACCGTCTGCTCGGGCGATTGGGCGTGTGTCACTTCCTCGTCCGGTGCGACTTGCGAGGTGTCGGAAACACGCTTCACCAGGAGCGCCGAAGCCAGCAGCAGCGCCGCGCCCACCGCCAGGGTCAGATCGGCCACAATAGTCAGCACGAATGCGGTGAGAAACACCGCCGCGTCGCTTTTGGGCCAGCGCCGCAGCCGGGCGAAATGGTGCCATTCCCCCATGCGAAACGCGACGACCACGAGCACGGAAGCCAGTCCCGCCAGCGGAATCCGCCCGGCCAGCGGCGCGAACACCATGAGGATCAACAGCAGCGTGATCGAGTGGATGATCCCGCTGACAGGCGAACGCGCGCCGCTGCGAACATTGGTGGCCGTGCGGGCGATGGTGCCCGTGGCCGCCATTCCCGCAAACAAGGAGGATCCGATGTTGGCGATCCCTTGCGCCATGAGTTCCTGCCGGGAGTCGTGGCGATCATCGATCATTCCGTCGGCCACCACCGCGCAGAGCAGCGACTCAATCGCACCGAGTATCGCGATGGTGAAGGAATCGCGCAGGAGGCCGGGCCACTCGGCCAGCGGCAGGTCCGGCCAGTGCGGCAGGGGCAGGCTGCGGGGAATGCCGCCAAAGCGCGAATCGATGGTCTCCACCACGAAGCTCTGGTCGAGCTGGAACACGGCGACTGCGACGGAACTGAACACGATGGCGGCAATGGAACCCGGCACGAACCGCGCCCATCGGGTTGGCCAGTAAACGATCAGGGCCATGCTCGCGAGCGCGAGCGCAAGCACTGCGGGATTCGGGTGAAAATTCCGGGCGATGGCCGCCAGTTTGGGCACGAATTCCGCCGGGAGTGCCGCCAGCTTCAGCCCGAAGAAATCGTTGATCTGCGTGCTCAGAATGATGACCGCGATCCCGCTCGTGAAACCCGTGACGACGGGGAAGGGAATGAACTTGATCAAGGCCCCCATGCCCGCCAAGCCCATCAAGACCAACATCACCCCCGCGAGAAGCGTGCAGACCATCAGGCCGCCGGGTCCGTGTGCCGCCACGATCGGTGCGAGCACGGCCACAAAGGCCCCGGCGGGCCCGCCGATCTGGACTTTGGATCCGCCGAGCACGGCGATTATAAAACCCGCCACAACGCCGGTGAAAAGGCCCGCCTCCGGTTTTAATCCGGTGGCGATGGCCAGGGCCATGGAGAGCGGGAGCGCCACCAGACCAACGGTCACGCCGGCGGACAAATCAGAAAGAAAATCCGCCCTGCGATAGCCTTTGAGCGCGTCAACGATGCGGGGGCGAAATTGGAAATACGCACTCATGGCCGGAACTCGTTGCAAACACATCGGAACGTCCCAGCATCATTCCGGGCGGGAGATTGCAACGCCACCGATCTATTTTTCACATTGTGATCCTCTGAACTTCCCGGCGAAATTATCAACTCGAATTCGGAGGCATAGAATCTTCCGAATGAGCGGGGCTTATCGGGCTTCGAGCCCGGCAAGTTCGTTGGAGTGGTGGGAACAGCGGTTTTGGAGCTTGGACAACCGCGTTGGTTTTCTACAATCACGCCCATGCGAACGTACCAGAATTTCATCGGCGGCGAATGGACCGGCTCCCAGACGGGCAAAACATTCCAAAACACCAACCCGGCGGACACCCGCGAGGTGGTGGCGCAGTATCCGGCCAGCGGACAGTCGGACACTGCGGCCGCAATCCAGGCGGCGGAAGCAGCCCTGGCCGGTTGGAGCAGCCTGACCAGTGTCGCGCGCGGGCGGGTGTTGAGCAAAACGTCGCAGATTCTCGAAACGCGCAAGGCGGAGCTGGCTGAAATCCTCACGCGCGAGGAAGGCAAAACCCTCGCCGAAAGCACCGGGGAAGTGCAGCGGGCGATTGATATTTTCCGCTTTTTCGGCGGACTCAGTTACACCCTCGGCGGACAAACCATTCCTCACGATCTGCCCGGCAACCTGCTTTACACCGTGCGCCAGCCGCTCGGAGTCGTGGCGCTGGTGACACCGTGGAATTTTCCCATCGCGATTCCCGCCTGGAAAATGGCCCCGGCGCTGGTCGTGGGAAACACCGTCGTGATCAAACCCGCGAGCCAGGCTCCGGCCATGACGCTGGAGTTGGCAAAGGCATTGAGCGAGGCCGGTCTGCCCAAGGGCGCGCTGAACGTGGTCATCGGCGAAGGTCGAGCCGTCGGAGGAGAACTGGCCACCAACACCGCCGTGAAGGCGCTCTCCTTCACCGGTTCCTACTCGGTCGGGAACCAGGTCTATCAACAACTGGCGGCGCGCATGGCCCGGGCGCAGATGGAAATGGGCGGAAAAAACCCGACCATTGTGCTGGCCGATGCCGACCTCGATCTGGCCGCGCGCCTCGTCGCGATTGCGGGTTTTGGTCTGACGGGTCAGGCCTGCACGGCGACCAGCCGCGTCATCGTGGAGCAAAGTGTCGCGGATGTGCTGGCGGCGAAGCTGGTCGAAAGAGCAAAAGCGATCGTGGTCGGAAATGGACTAAAGCAGGGAGTAACGATGGGACCGGCGGTGAGCCGGCAGCAACGGGAGGGAAACCTTGGGTTTGTGGGGGATGCCGTGAAGGAAGGAGCGAAAGTGCTCTACGGCGGGGGAAGACTGACGGAAGGCGAACTGGCGCACGGTCACTTCATGCAGCCGACACTGTTGGGTGGAGTCTCACCCAACATGCGGATCGCGTGCGAGGAAGTGTTCGGGCCGGTGGTCGCGCTCATGCCCGTGGAAAATTTCGACGAGGCGATGAAGGTCGCCAACGGAGTGGATGTCGGACTCTCAGCCTCCATTGTGACGCGCGACCTCAAGAAGGCCATGACCTATGCCGAGCGCATCGAAGCGGGCGTGGTGAAGATCAACCAGATTTCGACCGGGCTCGCCCTGCAAGCGCCCTTCGGCGGCGTGAAAAAATCCAGCACGGATTCATTCAAGGAACAGGGGGCGGGGGCCGTGGATTTTTATACCAAGCTGAAGACGGTGTACTTGGACTATTCTACATGACCGCCGACAAGCGAAGCTCGACCGCTACGACTTTTGAGCGGTGCCAAAACATTTCACGTCAGGTAGGGCTGGTATTCCGGAACGCAGTTTTTCAGAGCAAGCTTGAGTTGGGCAGGCTCGGTGCCGTGCAAGCTTCTTTTTAACATTTCCAACTGTGCGCGAACTTCTGTCAGAGACGGAGGCTCGCAGACGAACCGCATGATTTTTGGATGACTGGTGCTGGCAGTGTTTTCGGCCTCGTGACTAAGTTCCTCGAACAACTTTTCTCCGGGCCGGAGGCCGACAAACTGGATTTCAATGTCCTCGTCCGGCCGAAGACCGCTGAGTTCGATCAATTGCCGGGCGAGATCGACGATCTTCACCGGTTCCCCCATGTCGAGCACGAAGATTTCACCGCCCTGGCCCTGAGCCGCGCTTTGCAAAACGAGGCCGGCGGCTTCAGGAATCGTCATAAAGTAACGCGTGACTTCGGGATGCGTGACCGTAACCGGTCCACCGACGGCAATCTGTTTGTTAAAAATGGGAATAACACTTCCGGACGAACCCAACACGTTGCCGAACCGCACGGCCATGAATTTGGTTTGATGGTCGCTGCTGGCATACAAAGCTTGGAGAAAAATTTCGGCCAGTCGCTTGGTCGCGCCCATGACACTGGTTGGGTTGATGGCCTTGTCGGTCGAGATCAGGACAAACCGATCAACGCCTTGAGCCAAAGCCAGTTCTGCTAGTTGCACGGTACCGAAAGTGTTGTTTTTGACCGCCTCACCTGGCTGGCTTTCCATCATCGGAACGTGCTTATGCGCGGCGGCGTGAAAGACGATATCAGGCTCAAAGCGCTGATAGATCGATTCCATTCGCGCTTTGTCCAGAATATCAGCGATCAAAGGAAGAATTATGCCACGGTAGCCCGCTTGAACAAGTTCCTGCTCGATGGCGAACATGGCAACCTCGGATTGCTCCACGAGCAGCAGCCGCTGTGGAGCGAAGGAACTGATCTGGCGGCATAACTCGCTGCCAATGCTCCCGCCCGCCCCTGTGACCAGCACCACGCGGTTTCTCAAGATCTGACGTATATTCTCGTTCTCAAGTTTGACCGGATCGCGCCCGAGCAAGTCCTGAATTTCCACCTGCCGAAGCTGGCTCACTTTTACTTTGCCCGTCGCCAGTTGGTCCAAGGAGGGAACCGTTTCAAATTTGAGGTGGGCCTGTTGCAAAATTCTCACGATTTCACCAATGCGCTTTGCGGAGGCGGAGGGCATGGCGATGATGATCTCCTCGAGTTCGAGATTGAGCTTCTGATCGAGCAAGGATTCCGGGCCGCCGATCACGGGAATATCGTGAACGCGCGAGCGCCACTTGTGGCGGTCATCGTCGAAGAAAGCCACCGGCAGCAAACCCAGACCGCGCTTCACCGCCAGTTCACGCGCCAGAGAAGCGCCCACATCGCCCGCGCCGATGATGCCGACTCTCCGAACCCGCCGGTGTGATCTCGCTTGGGGAGCCAAAAACCGCTCGCGCACCACCCGAAACGCCAGGCGCAACACGCACAGTCCAATGAGGGAGAGAAGAAAATCAATCAGGATGACGCCGCGCGGAGTGTAATAATCACCCGCCACCAGTTTGCTGACCGCGATCAGCGCGACGGATCCCGCCACCGTGGCCAGGAACTGCCTTCGCAAATCCGGAAGACTGAAGTAACTCAATAGGCCGGAAAATTGCCCCATCAAATAGAGCAGCACCAGCTTGGTCGAAATCAACCACAGCCAGTTCGTGTGCAGGGGCAGCTGCTGGGCGCGGGGAATTTGAAAATCGAAGCGCAATTGAAACGCCAGCCACCAGCTCGCGGAAAGGACACCCGCATACAGCACCAGGAGCATCAGCGACCGCAGCCACGGTGTATGGACAACGTGCCGCAATTTGCTCGCGAGCACGGAGTTCGTCAGCGGTTGAAACAGTTTATCAAACATGGCTTGAGTCGATCTTGCGAAGAACCTGCGGCACGGTCGAACCTGAATGTTGCTCTGCTGAAAAGCCGCCCATGAATTCGGGCATCGTCGCCTCTCCGGCGGCGCCGATGCCTTCGCGCCACAGCACTTTTCCGAATGTCATCAGAAGAATCCCAACGTCCAGCCACAGCGAGCGGTGGTCCACGTACCAAACGTCGAGGCGGAATTTGTCTTCCCAGGAAATCGCGTTTCTTCCGTTTACTTGTGCCCAGCCGGTGAGGCCGGGCAGCACCTCGTGGCGCCGGGCCTGTTCGGGCGTGTAACGCTCGAGATATTGGATCAAGAGCGGTCTCGGTCCGACGAAACTCATTTCTCCCCGGAGCACGTTCATGAGTTCTGGCAGTTCATCCAGAGACGTGGCGCGCAGCCAGCGTCCGAACGGCGTCAAACGTTCGGCATCGGGCAACAGCTTTCCCGTGGCGTCTCGCTCATCTGTCATCGTGCGGAATTTCCAAAGTTCAAAGATCGCACCACGATAACCGGGCCGCCTCTGGGCAAAGATCACCGGCGTTCCGATTCGCCAGCGGACCATGCATCCGATCAGGCAAAGCAACGGAATCCAAACAGGTGCGCTGACCAGCACGAGGACGAGATCAAAAAGTCGTTTTGCAGCGAAGGTGTTCAAGAGACGCAAGTCTAGTTCCGGATCGAGGGCCGAAGGACTGCCCCAGAGTGGCAGTAGAGTAGCCCACGACGTCAGTCGTGGGAAAAGGGGCAGGACTGAATCAGCCCTGAAAGGGCGATAGAAACGTGGCGGCAAGAAGGTTTTCTTTCGCCGCTATGTTGCTCGGATCCCTCCCTCTGCCATCCACGGCTGACGCCGGGGGCTACTCTCTTCCGCCGCTCCGCAGCTCTGAACGGGCCCGTTGTTCCACCTTCCCCAATCCCCACGCCAGCAGGGCGACGCCGCCCGCCGTGAAAGCCAGGATCGACCACCCGGCCGTGTCATGGTACGCCTCCAAAGCTTCCAGCCCCTTCGCGTTGGCGGTGTAACTGAGGAAGAGCGAGCGGCCCAGGTTTCCGATCATCGCCAGGCCGATTCCACACCCCAGGAGCACCGTCCGCAGACTCAGGCGTTGCAGGGTCAAGTAACCAATGAACAGGGTTGCCATCACGGTGGATTGCAGGCTGCGAATCCCGCTGCACGCCTCATCCACGCCGACCATGCAGTTGGGTAGTTGAATGAGACTGCCGATCTGTCGCGCGGGAATGCCGATGAGATTCAACACCTCCACGTTCAGGCTTGCGATCTGTGATTGCAGCCCGCCGACGATCAAATTTTGCACCGCCGACGGCATGGGCAGCGCGATCAAAAAGAACGCACACGGAAAAGCGAAGTGCCACACCCCGGTCCAGCCGAAGACGTAGTGAAGATTGGCCATGATCAGAATCCCGCCACCCAATGTCAGACCCAGCAACGTGGCCGCGTTCATCCCGAATGCCGCTTGATACACCTGCACCAGGAACAAAAGGGCGCATCCCGCCGTGAAGACAAGCGTTGTGACGGCTGAC
>VFQQ010005461.1_pt1 | contig 10510 bp, 6 predicted proteins | sample 3512341 | NCBI WGS metagenome assembly VFQQ01 (sample SAMN10412373, study PRJNA504923) | tailings metagenome | isolation source: Relicate 2 Philex TSF1 revegetated site | place: Philippines: Tuba, Benguet | collected 2017-08-29
AACTACGGCCGCGGGCGCAAGGAAGGCGGCACCAAGCTGTTCATGAAGTTCTGGGAGGACGGCGTGGTCTCCTACCCCTTCAAGAGCCATGATGCCTGGTTCGTCACGGAAGACATCCGCTGGGGCAAATTCGCACCCGACACTAACGTCAAAGCACTCGTCGACAAGGTGAACCGCGAGGACATCTGGCGCGAAGCCGCCGCGGCGCTGGGCGTCAAGGCTCCCGAGAACACGTCGCGCGGCAAGGAGACCTTCTTCGACGGCAAAGTCTTCGATCCCGACAACCCGAGTGCTTATCTCGCGTCGCTTGCCATTACGCGGCTGACGGCGTGACCACGCGAACAAAATTGGAGTCCTGACCCAGATGAATGCGATGCTTCGCCCTCACCCGACAAGACCAGTTCTGGTTGACACGGCTGCCGGTCGCGTACCGGCCGCCGTCGCCTACCAGGCTGTTCAAGCTTCGGATGCCGAAAGCAAGGTTCTTCCGCTTAAGGCTCCGCGGGCAGCGAAGTCTGGCCGCTTGCGCGGAGCCTTGCGAGAGGTCGCTGCCAACGTGGTGCCGCCGACCATCGTTTTGGTGTTTTTGCTCTTGGTGTGGCAGTTGGCTACGGCTGGACCGGATGCGACGCTTCCGTCTCCGCACAAGATTTGGACGGACGCCAACGATCTCATCGTCTCGCCGTTCTTCGTCTATGGATCTCAGGACATCGGCCTTGGGTGGCGCGTCCTGACGAGCCTCGAGCGCGTGGCCTACGGGTTCGGCTTGGCCGCTCTCGTCGGTATCGTTCTCGGCGCAATCGTCGGCCAGAGCGCGTGGGCCATGCGCGGCCTCGATCCAATCTTCCAAGTGCTGCGCACCGTGCCGCCGCTGGCGTGGCTGCCCATTGCGCTCGCCGCGTTCCGTGACAGCGGCCCCTCAGCCGTGTTCGTGATCTTCATTACCGCTGTGTGGCCCGTGATCATCAACACGGCCGTCGGCATCCGCAACATCCCGCAGGACTATCGCAATGTCGCGCAAGTGCTGCGTCTCAATCCACTCGAGTACTTCTGGCGGATCATGATCCCGTCGGCCGCGCCGTACATCTTCACGGGCCTCCGCATCGGTATCGGGCTCTCGTGGCTCGCGATCGTTGCGGCTGAGATGCTGACCGGCGGCGTCGGGATCGGCTTCTTCATCTGGGACGCGTGGAACTCGTCGCGCCTCTCCGACATCGTCGTCGCGCTCGTCTACATCGGTGTCGTCGGTTTCGTGCTCGATCGTCTGGTTGCGCTCATCGGGCGCATCGCAACGCGCGGCACAGCCAACGCCTAAGGGAAAGCATCATGATCGCATCAAGAGAAAAGCAGTTCCTTCAGCTCCAAAGCGTCCAGAAGACGTTCACGCGCGGCGGAACGGAAACGGAAGTGCTGCGCGACATAAGCCTGGACATCGCCGAAGGAGAGTTCATCTCCATCATCGGCCACTCCGGTTGCGGAAAGTCGACGTTGCTCAATCTCATCGCGGGGCTCACGACGGTCACGACAGGCGCCGTGCTTCTCGAACAGAAGGAAGTCAACGAGCCGGGTCCTGAGCGCGCGGTCGTGTTTCAGAACCATTCGCTGCTGCCCTGGCTCACGGTCTACGACAATGTCCGCATTGCGGTCGACAAGGTATTCGGCGGCAAGAAGACCCGCGCCGAGCGGCACGACTGGACACTGCACAATCTCGACCTCGTGCAGATGACGCACGCCAAGGATAGGCGCCCGTCCGAGATTTCGGGCGGTATGAAGCAGCGTGTCGGCATTGCGCGGGCGCTCGCCATGGAGCCTAAGGTGCTGCTGATGGACGAGCCGTTCGGGGCGCTCGATGCTCTAACGCGCGCGCATCTGCAGGAGTCGGTCATGCAGATCCATGCCCGGCTCGGCAACACGGCGATCATGATCACGCACGACGTGGACGAGGCCGTTCTGCTCTCGGATCGCATTGTCATGATGACGAATGGGCCGTCGGCGCGGATCGGCGAAGTGCTTGACGTGGTGTTGCCGCGTCCGCGCAATCGCCTCGAGCTGGTCTCGGACCCCGCCTACATCCATGCGCGCGAAGCGGTTCTGAAGTTTCTTTACGAGCGCCATCGCTACGTGGAGGCAGCCTGAGATGGGCGAGCCTCTCGTCATCGTCGGGAACGGAATGGCTGCGACGCGTCTCGTCGATGAGCTGACGACGCTCGTGCCTGGACGCTACGCGATCGCCGTCGTCGGCGAGGAGCCGTCCCTGGCTTACAATCGCGTACTGCTCTCGTCGCTCCTCGCTCGCGAAATCGAACCCGAGGCGGTGGAGCTCAAAGCCGCCCAGTGGTGGCGGGACCGTGGCGTGACGCTCGTCTACGGGCGCCGTGCCACCGAGATCGATACCAAGGGCAAGTTCGTGCGCCTGCGGGGCGGTGCGAAGCTTGGATATTCGAAGCTCGTGCTCGCGATCGGCTCCGAGGCGGTTCGGCTGCCTCTGCCGGGCGCGGAACTTCCGGGCGTCGTGACGTTTCGCGACAAGGCGGATGTCGAGAATATCCTCTCGCGGGCGCGGCCGGGCTCGCGCGCGGTGGTCATCGGCGGCGGCCTTCTCGGCCTCGAAGCGGCGTATGGCCTCATGAAAGCGGGCGCCCATGTGTCGGTCGTGCATCTCATGGATCGGCTGATGGAGCGCCAACTCGACGGGCATGCAGCGGATCTGCTGAAAGCGGCGCTTGAGGAACGCAGCATCCAGGTTCTGTTGAATGCCGAGAGCGAAGCTATCCAGGGCCGCCGCAAGGTTGCCGGACTGCGCTTGAAAGACGGGCGCAACATCCCAGCCGATCTCGTCGTCATGGCGGTGGGCATTCGTCCGAACGTACGGCTCGCGCGGGGTGCCGACATTGAAATCAATCGCGGCATCGTTGTCGGCGATGATCTCCGCACCAGCGATCCGGACGTCTACGCGATTGGCGAGTGCGCGGAGCACCGCGGCACTTGTTATGGACTGGTCGAGCCAGCCTATGAACAGGCACGGGTGCTCGCGCGTACGCTCGCTGGTCGCGCTGCGGCCTACGAAGGGTCGCTGCTTTCCACCAATCTCAAGGTCTCCGGCGTCAACGTGTTCTCGGCCGGTGATTTTCTGGGGGCACCAGGATCGGAGCCGATCGTGCTCAAGGATCCGGGCCGCCACAGCTATCGCAAAGTCGTCGTGACCGGCGACAAGCTCACAGGCGCCGTGCTCGTCGGCGATACCACCGATGCGCTTTGGTACCTGGACCTCATTCGCACCGGGCGGCCGGTTGCGGGGCTACGGGATGGTCTCGTGTTCGGGCGCGCGATGTCCGAGCCGCAAGCGGAAGCCGCATGAGCGGGGAGGACCAAATGACAGCGGAATTCTCCGTCGAGCAGAAGCGCTACCTCGAAGGCTTCGTGTCGGGCGTACAGGCCGGACGCACGGCGCATGGCTTGAAGCCGCTGGGCGGCTCCGGTGGAGCAGGGGCGGGGGAGCCCATAGGGCCGGATGCGGCGCATCTCAAGGCCCAGGACGTCACCAAAGCCAAAGGCAAGAAGCTCGTCGACCAGGAAAACTGGAAGCGCGACGAGCACCCGTTCGACGCTTATCCGCGCCTCAAGGCGCAGGCCGAGGCCGGCGAGTATCCGAAGCCGCAGGACAATTTCCGCTGGCGCTACTACGGCCTGTTCTATGTCGCCCCCGCGCAGAACAGCTACATGTGCCGGCTGCGGATCCCGAATGGAATCTTGACCCATTGGCAGCTCACGGGCCTGGCCGATGTCGCCGAGAAATTTGGCGGCGGCTACAGCCACGTGACGACGCGCGCCAACCTGCAGATCCGTGAGATCGAAGCCTCGAATGCGGTCAACGTTGTCGAGGCCGTGCAGGACCTCGGCCTCACGTCACGCGGTTCGGGCGCTGACAACATCCGCAACGTCACCGGGACGCCGACGGCGGGTATCGACCCGCATGAGCTTTTGGATACGCGGCCGTTTGCGCGCGAGTGGCACTTTCATGTGCTGAATGACCGCTCGCTCACCGGCCTGCCGCGCAAGTTCAATGTTGCCTTCGACGGGGCGGGAGCGATCGCGGCTCTTGAAGAGACCAACGACATCGGCTTTCAGGCGGTGGAGGTCTTGGATGGAGCCGCGGTTCCCGCAGGCATTTATTTTCGCCTCGTTCTGGGCGGTATCACCGGACACAAGGATTTCGCCCGCGATACCGGCGTCATCCTGGCGCCGCGCGATGCGACCCGCGTCGCGGATGCTATCGTGCGCGTCTTCATTGACAGCGGTGACCGGACCAACCGCAACAAAGCCCGCCTCAAGTACGTGCTCGACGACTGGGGTTTCGAGAAGTTCCTGGAGGCGGTCGAGGCGAAGCTCGGGTCCAAGCTCGCGCGGGTGGATGCGCGGCACGTCAAACCTCGCCGGTCACCGAATCGGCTCGCGCATATCGGCGTGCATGCGCAGAAGCAGGGCGGTCTGAACTGGATTGGCGTCGTGCTTCCGGTCGGCAAGCTCGCGGCGGATCAAATGCGCGCTGTCGCTACGTTGGCCCGCGAGTTCGGAGACGGCGACGTCAGGTTGACGGTTTGGCAGAACCTTCTCCTTTCCGGCGTCGCCGATGCGAATGTGCCGGAGGTCATTTCACGCCTCAAGTCCATGGGGCTCGCGGCCGAAGCGACGGCAATCCGTGCGGGGCTTGTCGCGTGCACCGGAAACACCGGTTGCAAGTTTGCGGCTTCCAACACGAAGGGCGCGGCGGACGCTATCGCGGCGCATGTCGAAGGCCGTCTCACGTTGGATCTGCCTGTCAACATTCACCTGACCGGCTGCCACCATTCCTGCGCCCAGCACTACATCGGGGATATCGGCCTCATCGGCGCGAAGGTGCCGCTGAACGATGAGGGCGACACAGCCGAGGGGTTTCACATCCTGGTGGGCGGCGGTTCAGGCAATGACGCCATGATCGCACGCGAACTCTGGCGCGACGTCAAAAGCGAAGACTGCCCGGCCGCTGTCGAGCGGCTCCTCGGCACTTATCTCGCGCATCGGGCTGATGCGAGCGAGACGTTCTTCGCCTTCGCCAATCGCCACGATACCGAGACGCTCAAGCGCCTTGTCGAGGACCAAGCTGCATGACGATCCAAGCGCCGCCCCCGGCTACTTCCCTCATTCCCGACAACGCACCGTTCTCGGCCGAGCAGCGCGCCTGGCTCAACGGCTTCTTTGCCGGTGTGTTGTCACTCGATGCCGGAGCAAAGCCTGCGTCCGCTGCGGATCTGGGCGCGGCCGGCTTGGCAGCACCTCAAGGCGACGGCGACGATGGCGCCGCGCCCTGGCACGACCCGTCGATGGAGCTTGACGCGCGTATGAAGCTTGCCGACGGCCGTCCTCTGCGCCGCCGCATGATGGCGGCGATGGCGCAGCAGGACTGCGGCCAGTGCGGCTACAATTGCGAGGACTACGCCAACGCGATCAACGAACAGGCGGAGCCACGCCTCAATCTCTGCGTCCCCGGCGGGAAGGCGACTGCACGGATGCTGAAGTCGCTCGTCGAGGAGATGGGCGGCGGTGTGCTCGATCCTGATGAGAAGGTCGCCAAGGAGAGCGCCAAGCCGGAGAAGGCGACGGATGTGCGTCCGGGACGCTCGCGGGAAGCCCCCGTTGCCGTGCGTTTCGCCTCCCGGCAGCGCCTCAATGGCGCCGGCTCCGAGAAGGTCACCAACCATATCGAAATCGACCTGACGGAAAGCGGCCTCGACTACGAGCCTGGAGACAGCTTCGGCATCATCCCACAGAACGATCCGCAGCTTGTCGACGCCATTCTTGCGGCGATCGCGGCGCCCGCCGACTTTCCGATTGGCGAGAAAACACTGCGCGACGCGTTGATCGAGGATACGTCTCTGTCGCCCGCGCCCGACGCGCTGTTCCAGCTCATTTCGTACCTCACCGGCGGTGAGCGCAAGCGCAAGGCGCAGGCGCTTTCCAAGGGGCAGGATCCGGACGGCGATGCCGCCACGATGGATGTGCTTGCAGCACTCGAAAAGTTCTCCGGCCTGCACCCGGACCCTGAGGCCTTCTTCGAGGTTCTCGAGCCCTTGCAGCCGCGCCTCTATTCGATTTCGTCATCTCTCAGCGCAAACCCGGGACGGGTCTCGCTGACCGTCGACACGGTGCGCTACCAGATTGGTCTCCGCCAAAGACGCGGCGTTGCGTCCACGTTTCTCGCCGACCGCGTCGAGCCGGGATCTCAACTGAAGGCTTACGTGCAGAAAGCACATGGGTTTGCGCTCCCCAAGGATGGCGCGACACCCATCATCATGGTCGGGCCCGGAACGGGCGTTGCTCCTTTCCGCGCGTTTCTGCAGGAGCGTCACGCGACGAAGGCGCAAGGCCCGGCGTGGCTCTTCTTCGGACACCAGCGTCGCGAGACCGACTATTTCTACGAAGCCGAGCTCGGCGTCCTGCAGCAGGCCGGCACATTGGCGAAGCTCTCACTCGCCTGGTCGCGGGACGGCGAAAAGAAGGTCTATGTCCAGGACCGGATGCGCGAAGAGGGGGCGGAGTTGTTCGCGTGGCTCGAAAAAGGCGCGCACTTCTACGTCTGCGGCGATGCCAAGCGCATGGCGAAGGACGTGGAGGCGGCTCTTACCGAAGCGGTCGTTCTTCACGGCAAGGTGTCCGATGAGGATGCCAAGGCCTATGTGGCGGCCCTGAAGAAGGTCGGGCGCTATCAAGCGGACGTCTATTGAGGCGCGACGCCATGAACGCTCCAGCCAGTCCCCCTGCCGTGCGAACGACGTGCCCCTATTGCGGCGTCGGCTGTGGTGTGCTCGCGCGTCCGGATGGTTTCGGCGGCGCACAGGTTCAGGGTGATCCCGAGCATCCGGCGAATTTCGGGCGCTTGTGCTCGAAGGGCTCGGCACTCGGAGAAACGTTGTCTCTGGATGGGCGTTTGCTGCATCCGATGATACGCGGCACCAGCCAGACCCTGGAACGCGCCTCGTGGGATGATGCGCTCGGACGTGTGGCGCGCGGTTTCGCGGAGACGATCAAAAAGCACGGTCCCGATTCCGTTGCCTTCTACGTCTCGGGACAGCTTCTCACCGAGGACTACTACGTTGCCAACAAGCTGATGAAGGGGTTCATCGGATCGGGCAACATCGACACCAATTCGCGCCTTTGCATGGCGTCGTCCGTGGCCGGTCATCGCCGCGCCTTCGGCACCGACACGGTTCCGGGCTGCTACGAGGATCTCGACGAGGCGGACCTGCTTGTGCTCGTCGGCTCCAATGCAGCGTGGTGCCACCCGATCCTCTATCAGCGTATGCAACGCAACAGACGCGAACGCGACGCCCGTATCGTCGTCATCGATCCGCGCGCGACACCGACTGCCGACGAAGCGGATCTCCTGATCCAGATCGCGCCGGGCATGGACTCCGTGCTGTTCTCCGGGCTGTTCGCGTTTCTCGCGGACCAGGGCGTCCTCGATCGCAATTTCATTCGCGATCACACCAATGGGTTTGCGGAGGCACTGGCCCGGGCGCGCCACATTGCGCCAGACATCGATGCCGTGGCCGAGCGCTGCCAGGTTCCACGCGAGAGCATCGAGACGTTCTTCGCGATGTTCACAGCGACGGACAAGGCGGTGACGCTCTATTCCCAGGGCGTGAACCAGTCGGCGCAGGGGACGGACAAGGTCAACGCGATCATCAATTGTCACCTCGCCACCGGACGCATCGGAAAGCCCGGCGCCGGACCTTTTTCTCTCACAGGCCAACCCAATGCGATGGGCGGCCGCGAGGTCGGCGGGCTTGCCAATCAGCTCGCCGCACATATGGATTTCGAGCGCGAGAACGTCGAGCGCGTGCGCCGCTTCTGGAACGCGCCCTCCGTGGCCGAGCGTGCCGGCCTCAAGGCCGTCGATATGTTCGAAGCCGTCGCTCAGGGCCGTATCAAAGCGCTGTGGGTGATGGCGACGAACCCAGCCGTGAGCCTGCCGCGCGCAGACGCAGTCCGCAATGCACTCGCCCAGCTCGAGTTGCTCGTCGTGTCGGACGTCGTCGCCAATACGGATACGATCAAGGCTGGTGCGCATGTCCTGCTGCCTGCCGCCGGCTGGGGCGAGAAGGAGGGCACCGTCACGAATTCGGAACGTCGTGTGTCGCGCCAGCGCGCGTTCCTCACTCAAGCGGGGGAGGCGAAGCCGGACTGGTGGATCATTTCCGAGGTGGCGAAGCGCATGGGCTTTGCGGATGCCTTCTCCTACGCTTCGGCCGCGGACATCTTCCGGGAGCACTGTGCGCTCTCCGCCTTCGAGAACAACGGGGCGCGCGATTTCGACATGACGGGTCTCGCGGACACAAGCGACGAGACCTACGACCGTATGGCTCCGATCCAGTGGCCGGTCGAGACGGCGCGATCACCGGGCCGCAAGCGCATGTTCGCCTCCGGCAACTTCTTCACGCCGGACAAACGCGCACGGTTTGTGCCGGTGGCGAATCCCAAGCTCGCCGTCACGCCGGAACGCTTCCTTCCTCTTCTGCTCAATACTGGCCGCATCCGCGACCAGTGGCACACGATGACGCGTACCGGAAAGTCGCCGCGATTGGGAGGCCACATCGACGAGCCGCAGATTTCCATCCATCCCGAAGACGCTGCGTCTTCCGGCGTCGTCGATGGCATGTTTGCGCGGATTTCGACGCTGCACGGCAGCGCGGTGCTCCGCGTGGTGGTCACGCCCTCGCAGCGGCGCGGAGAGATCTTTGCGCCTATCCACTGGAACGGAGCGACCGCGTCCGATGCGCGCGTCGGTGCGCTTGTGCAGCAAGCGTGCGACCCGATATCGGGGCAACCCGAGCTCAAGGCGACCCAGGCGACGATCGCTCCAGTGCCGTACGCCGTCTATGGCTTCTTGCTCGTTCGCCAGCAGATCGAGATGCCGGACGGCGTGTGGTGGGCGCGCTCGGCCGTCGAAGGCGGCTTTGGCTACAGGATCGCTGTCCCGCAGGCGGGGGGCCATTGGTCCGACGTGGCGAAGGCGCTGATCGGTGACGACGAGAACCAGGCAGAACTTCTGGACGAAAGCCAGGGCCGCTATCGCGCGGCGGTGATCCGTAGCGGCAGGCTCGACGCGTGTCTCTTTCTCGCAAAGACGCCGCAGGCGCTGCCGGGTTGGGAATGGCTCAAGCAGCAACTCGCCGAGCCGACACTTTCGGATTCCGCGCGTCGCGCGCTGCTGTCCGGCCGTGCACCCGGAGCGGGTGCAGATCAGGGCCCGCTCGTATGCGCCTGCTTCGGCGTCGGACGCAACCAAATCTGCAATGCCGTCGCGAGCGGTCGTGCGTCTTCCGCGGAGGACATCGGGGCGACCCTCAAGGCCGGAACGAACTGCGGCTCCTGTTTGCCGGAGGTTCGGCGGCTCGTGGCCGAGATGGCGAAGAAGCCGCTTCCGGCCTGAAGAATTCCTCTTCGCACAAAGAAAAAGCCGCCCGTTTCCGGGCGGCTTTTCGTGTCTCATCTTGCCGATCAGAAGTTGATCAACCCGCCGAAGCTTACGAAGTCTGCATCCTTGAAATCCTGCAGCCCTTCCACGTCGGCTTGGTAGTGCTGGTACTTGGCGTAGACCGTCATCGAGGCCGCATCGATCTCTTGCGCGATACCGCCGCCGAACCGTTCGAACTCGCTCGAGGTCGCACCCGCTGCCAGCGCAGCAGGGCCGAGCTGATCGAGGTAGATGGCATAGTCGCCGTAGAGGACGGTTGCTCCGAGCGGCGTCCAGGCCCGGCGAATGCCCGCCTTCACATAGTAGTGCTCGCTGTTGGGCTCGACGAAACCGTTCGCCAATACCGTACCGTTGTTGTCCTCATTGCCGTAGGCGCCGTGGAGGAAGAGGCCGGTCGCAAGATGTTGCGCGTAGCCGCCAACCTGGAAGAAATGCGAGTCCTTCGGCGTCAGTGTCGCAACGGGCAGCGTGGTCGCTTCGTCCATCATCGCCGTGTAGCCGAGGCCGAAGGCGAGCTTGAAGCCGGCCACTTCGCCCGCGTAGCGCGCACCAAGCTCCCAGAAATCGTCTTCGCCCCAGCTTGCCGACAAAGAGAAGCCTTTGAACACCGGCGTGTCATAACGGATGCCGTTCATGACGATGCCGTTGCAATCTCCGCCGAGCGGGGCGCCCTGCGTGTAGCAGAAGCCGAGCTGTCCCCAGGTCAGAGGGGAAAGCGCGCCGTCTGCTTCCCTGAGGCGAAACTGCGGAAAGCCGGCGAGGAACGTGTAGTTATCGATGATCTGCGTGCCAGATTGATCCGTGAACATGGCCGCGCTTTTCGCAGCGTGCGCCTGCCGTCCCACGCTTAGCTTGCCGTAGTCCTTGCTGGCGAGATACCAGAAGGCCATCTGCACGTTCGGCGGATCGTTTCTGGCCGCATTGAGCTGGTTCATGGCACCAGCGCCACCGGCAAACGCGTTGCCGGTCAAATCCTGGAGGCGCAGCATGTAGCCA
>VFQQ010005462.1_pt1 | contig 10509 bp, 10 predicted proteins | sample 3512341 | NCBI WGS metagenome assembly VFQQ01 (sample SAMN10412373, study PRJNA504923) | tailings metagenome | isolation source: Relicate 2 Philex TSF1 revegetated site | place: Philippines: Tuba, Benguet | collected 2017-08-29
GTTGGGCATGCAGGCGACGCAGTAATTCACTCGCCACGCGATCCAACGGTGCTACAACGAACACAACAATAAGGGAGGACCATCGATGAAGACCGGATACATGCTCGGGCTCTCCGCACTGGCTCTGGCCGCGTTCGCGGCCCCGGCCGGTGCGCAGACCACCGAATGGAAGTTCTACACGTACTTCGCGAACAACGATAAGCCGACGCAACTTCATCGTGCGTTCGCCGAGGACGTCACCAAGGCGACCGGCGGCAAGCTGAAGATCACGGTCTATTCGTCGGGCGAACTGCCGTACAAGGCATCCGACGTGCTGCGCACGGTCGCGTCCAATCAGGTCGAGATCGGCGACGTGGCGCTCGGCTTCGTTGCAGGCGACGTGCCTGAGCTGAACGCGTTCGCGATGCCGTTTGCCTGCACGTCGATCGACAAGTTCTACGACAAGGCGATCCCCGCGGTGTCGAAGACCGTCGACAGCGTGCTGTCGCAACGCTTCAAGACCGCCTCGGTGATGCACTGGACCATGCCGCCGCAGCAGCTCTGGCTCGTGAAGACGGTCGACAATCTGGAAGGCCTGAAGGGCCTCAAGGTGCGTTCGTGGAATCGCGAGCAGGCGGAAGTGATGCGCCTCGTCGGCGGTTCGGGCGTCACGATCAATCCGGCCGAAGTGATCCCCTCGCTGCAGCGGCGCGTCGTCGATGGCGCGTTCACCGCGGCGGTGCCGGCGCTGGACTGGAAGATCAATGAGGTCGCGGCGTTCGGATACCTGCTGAACCTGACGCTCTCGCATCAGGCCGTCGCGGTGAACGAAGCCGCGCTCGCGAAGCTGCCCGAGGATGTCCGCAAGGTGTTCCTCGACAAGGCGAAGGAGTGGGCGCCGAAGTATCGCACCGAGATGATTGCGGCGGATGCGGCGGCGCGCAAGACGCTGGTCGAACGTGGCATGAAGCTGCAGGAGGCGACCGCCGACGAGACAGCGAAGCTGCGCCAGATGACCAAGCCGATCTGGGAAGAATGGACCACGAAGCAGGGCGCCGCCGGCAAGGCGATGCTCGACGCGGTCGCGCAGGCGTGCAGCTAACCTCGCTGCGCGTTCGTATCCGATGACCATGCTCATCACGGCCTTCGGGCGGGTCCTTCATGTGTGTGAAGGGCTCGCCCTGAAGCTTTCGGCGCTGCTGATGCTCGCGCTGCTCGTGCTGATGAATGTCGAGATTTTCGCGCGCTACCTGTTCGGCAAGTCCACGCTGATCGCCGACGAGTACGCCGGCTACTTCTACGCGTGGATCGTGCTGCTCGGCGCGGTGCACCTGCTGCGCTCCGACAAGTACCTCACCGTCACGCTGCTGACCGACCGCCTCTCGCCGCGTGCGAAGAACATCGCGGCAATTTTTGCCGGCCTGATCGGGCTCGGCGTCAGCCTCGTGTCGCTGTCCAGCACGTTCTCCATCGTGCAGCAGACCTGGATGTTCGGCACGAAGTCGATGCAGCCCTCCGCGACGCCGCTGATTTATCCGCAGGCCGCGATGCTCGTCGGCTACGCGCTGCTGTCGCTCGCCTACATCGAGGAAATCCTGCGCCGGTCGTTCGGCCTGCAGCCGCGCCGCGGCGAGGACGATCCCGAAACCTACGGGATCGGAGACGTCAGTTGAGCTGGGAACTTTCGCTCCTCGTCATCGGCGGGCTGCTCACCGTCGTGATCGCGGTCGGCGTGCCGGTTGCGGCCGCGATGGGCCTTGTCGGCATCGTGTCGATCACGATGCTGCGCGGCACGCAGCTCTGGCCAAGCATCGGCGACATCATCTGGAATACCGCCAGCTCGTTCACGCTGGTCGCCATCCCGCTGTTCGTGCTGATGGGCGAGATCATCCTGCGCAGCGGCGCCGCGAAGCGCTTCTACATGGGCCTCGCCGTGCTGATGAACAATGTGCCGGGCGGCCTTGCGCAATCGAACATCATGGCGTGCGGGCTGTTCTCGGCGATCTGCGGCTCGTCGACCGCGACCGCGCTCACCATCGGCACTGTCGCGCTGCCGGAGATGCGCAAGCGCGGCTACAGCGACCGCATCACGCTCGGCACGCTCACCGGCGGCGGCGCGCTCGGCAATCTCATTCCGCCGAGCCTGTTCCTGCTGGTGTACGCGACGGTGGTGCAGCAATCCGCCATCGATCTGTTCGTCGCGACGATCATTCCGGGCGCGATCGCGGTCCTGATGTTCATGGGCTACGTGGCGTTTCGCGCGCTGACCGACCCGACGCTGGTGCCGGCGAAGGCGCCGCAATACTCGTGGGGCGAGTTCTTCGTCGCGCTCTGGCAGGTGACGCCGATGACGGGGCTCATCTGCGCGATCATCGCCAGCATGTATTTCGGCATCGTGACGCCGACCGAGGCGGCGGCGTTCGGTTGCCTGCTCGCATTTGTCCTCGCGGCGTTCTATCGCGAGATGGGCCGCAAGGAACTCTGGACCGCGCTGATCAACTCCATCGCGGTGAGCTGCGTGATGTCGATCATCGTCATCAACGGCCAGATCCTCGGCTTTGCCATTGTGCAGGCCGGCATCGGCAAGGGCGTGGCAGACTATCTGGCGCACCTGAGCATCGCGCCCTTCTGGTTCTTCACGCTGCTATTCGTGCTCTACCTCTTTCTCGGCGCAGCACTCGACGGCCTCGCCATGATGCTGCTCACCGTGCCGGTGCTCTACCCGACGCTGCGCGCCATGGGCTTCGACGACATCTGGTTCGGCGTGTTCCTGGTGATCCAGGTCGAACTGGCGCAGCTCTCGCCGCCGATCGGACTCAATTTGCTGGCCGTGCAGTCGATCGCGCGTGACGTCGACATGAAAACCATCACGCTGGCGTCGCTGCCGTACGTCCTCATGCTCAGCGGTCTCTGCTATGTTCTCTACTTCTTCCCGCAGATCGCCCTCTGGCTTCCCGCAACGATGAAGTGACCATGTTCGCGCCTCCGCCCGTCATCCAGTCCCGAGTCTTCGCGCGTCTGCCGGACGAGTTCCGCATGAAGGAGGCGACGTCCGAGTGGCATCGCCATCAGCCCGGGCGCAACCCGGCGCACTCGCTGATCGAGGGGCCATCATTCGATCGCGACGGCAATCTCTGGATCGTCGATATCCCGTGGGGCCGCGTCTTCAAGGTGAACCCGAAAGGCGAGTTCACGCTCGTCGCGCAATACGACGGCGAGCCGAACGGGCTGAAGATCCATAAGGACGGGCGCATCTTCATCGCCGACTACAAGCACGGCATCATGGTGCTCGATCCCGTCAGCGGGAAGGTCGAGCCGTTCCTCACGCGTGTGCGGCTTGAGCGGCTCAAGGCCGTGAACGACCTCGTGTTCGCCTCCAACGGAGACCTTTATTTCACCGATCAGGGTTTGACTGGCTGGCACGATCCGACCGGCCGCGTGTTCCGCGTGCGTGCGGATGGCCGCGTCGATTGCCTGATCGACAACGTGCCGAGCCCGAACGGCCTCGTGCTCGATCCGAGCGAGAGCGTGCTTTATCTCTCGGTGACGCGTGCCAACGCGGTGTGGCGCGTGCCGCTGATGGCGGACGGCACGGTCGCGAAGGTCGGCACGTTCATCCAGCTCTCGGGCGGCGGCGGGCCGGATGGTCTCGCCATCGACGAAGAAGGGAGCATCGCCGTCGCGCACATCGTTCTCGGCGTGATCTGGATTTTCAGCGCGCGCGGCGAGCCGCTCTATCGCGTCAACTCGGCCGCCGGTCATCACACGACGAATGTCGCATACGGCGGGCCGGATCGCCGCACGCTCCACACCACGGAGTCGGAGACCGGTACGATCCTCGTGGCCGACATGCCGACGCCGGGGCGGCGGATGTTCTCGGGAGTGTGAGGCTGCCGCCGTCGCGGGTGCATCACCGATCTCATATTGTCGCAATACATCTGATATAGTTGAAAAAGCGGTTCCCAGTCCGCTATTGTCGCGGCAGGTCAGCACGCCGCGGGACGGTCATGCCGAACTTGAACGGTGCGGCTGCGAACACGGAACATCCCAACAAGCACGTTCAACGTCGAGGCTCATGTGGCTCGCATCCTCATCACTGGTGGCGCAGGATTCATCGGCGCCGGAGTAGCACGGCATCTGGCCGCACGCGGCGATCATGTCGTTGCATTCGATATCACGCGCTCCGCGCGGATCGATGCCGCAGTCGCCGACCACAGCAACATTGAGTTCGTTCAGGGCGAGATCACCGAGTGGCCGCAGGTCGTCGGCCTGATGCAACGAAGCAAGCCGGATGCGGTGATCCACTGCGCCGCGGTCGTCGGTGTGAGCAACTCGCTGGCGAGTCCGATCGGTACGTTCCGCGTCAACGTGGACGGCTCGCTCAACGTGCTGGAGGCCATGCGGCTGACCGGCGTGCGGCGCATGATCAACCTGTCCTCGGAGGAGACCTATGGCGTCTTCGAGAAGGACAAGATCGACGAGACGCATCCCAACCGGCCGCTCGCGCCATACGGCATCTCGAAATACGCGGTCGAGCGCCTTGCCTGCGACTACGTCACGACCCACGGCATGGAGGTCATCCATGTGCGCACCTGTTGGGTCTATGGGCCCGGTCTGCCGCGCCCGCGGGTGCCGAAAATCTTCGTCGATGCGGCGGTGGCGGGGAGGGCGCTGCATCTGCCCGGCGGCGGCGATTACCGTGTAGATCACACGTACATCGACGACTGCGTCGACGGCATCGTGAAGGCGCTCGACAAGCCGTCGCCACGCCACGACGTCTACCATATCTCGACTGGCGAAGCGCCGTCGCTCGGCGAAATCGTCGGCATGGTGCGCGACCTCGTGCCGGCCGCTGACATTTCCATCGGGCCCGGCCCGTATCGTTTCGTCGACGGCACCGAGGCCGTGCGCAAGGGCGCACTCGATATCACGCGGGCGCGCACCGATCTCGGCTACGAGCCGCGCTTCCCCATGAAGAAGGGACTTGCCGCCTACATCGAGGCAACGCGCGCGGGCCGCGGCTGACGCGCCGCTTCAACGGCTCACGTATCCCATGCCGGCCAGCAGTTCGGTCGACGCGAGGATGCCCTTGTCGGCGTCCTGCGCGATGATTTCGAGCATCGGCAGACGCGTGTAGCCGATCTCGCGGAGCACGGGCGGGACCTGCGCGAAAGGAACGTCACCCAGGCCGACGGGGTCGTGCCGGTACACCTGCTGGTTCGTGTCCGACAGGTGGACGAGCTTGAGCCGCTTGCGGCAGCGGCGCAGCGCGTCACCGAGATCCTCCTTGATGAAGTGGCTGTTCGCCACGTCGAACACGATTCCGATGTCGTCGCTGCCGTAGCGATCGAGTGTCTGCATGAGCCCCTCGATGTCGGGGATGAACGCAAACGGCATGTTCTCCACCCACAGTGCCGTGCCCATCGATGTCGGGGATGAATGCAAACGGCATGTTTTCCACCCACAGGGCAGTGCCAGCCTTGCGCGCCACGGGCACAAGCTCGTCCAGCGCCGCGAAGAAGAACCCCTCCAGCCGTTCGCGCGGCGCCGGATACAGCGGGTTCGATTTGCCCGGCCCGATCACGACGCCCGGCACGCCGAGCTCGCCTGCCAGTTCGACGATCTGCCGCAACAGGTCGAGCGTGTAGCGCCGCATCTCGGCGCTCGCGCCCGCGACGTTCATGTCGATGTTCGGCATGTTGAGCGTCACGACGCGCAGGCCGCGTCGCTCGATCAACTGCCGCAATGCCGTCCGCTGCGCAGCCTTGGCGTCCGGCGGCCATAGATGCCCCGGATACATCATCAGTTCGAACTCGATGAAGCCGAAGTCCGCGAGGCGCGTCACGCAATCCTCGACCGTGTGGCCGATCGTGTACGAATACGTGTTGCAGCCGAAATGCGGCGTGTTGCGGTTCATCAGTTGCTCCTCCGCGCCGCGTCGCGCGCCGCGACCATGTCGCGCCAGTTGATCTTCGCTTCGAAGCCGAGCCGCTCCCGCGCACGCGTGCCGTCGAGAATGGCGGCCACCGGATTCGCGCTGAAGTACGCGGCATTTCGAACCGGTGGCAGTTCGCCATAGCGCTCGCGCAGAAGCTCCAGTGTCGGCCGTGTGTTCAGCCCGTCGCTCGCTGTGGCGTAGTAGGCGCCATAGCGGCCGTCCGCCGTATCGAGCGCGCAGCGAAACGCCTCGGCAACATCCTCCGGCGCGATATAGGTCCACAGATGATAGTTCTGCGGGTCAGCGCCGCGCGCCTCCAGCTCCGGATACTCCGGCGGAAAGACGATGTGCGTCGGCCGGATCGCGATCACCTCCACCTTGCCGCGATTGGCGTAGGACCGGCAGATCGACTCCGTGCATTCCTTGCTGAGCGAATAGAAATCGATTGGCCGCAGCGGGTGGTCTTCGTCGATCGGCAGGTACTGCGGCTGCCAGCCCGGCGGATTGTAGTGCAGCCCGAGCGTCGCATCGCTTGATGCGACGATGACGCGGCGGACGCCGCAATCCTCGGCTGCCTGCAACACCGCCCACGTTCCCTGAACGTTGATGCGAAAGGTGACATCCGCCGGCGCGGTTCGCGGGTTGGGAATGGCGGCGAGATGCACAACGGCGTCCTGCCCGGCCAGATGGCGCTTCAGCGCCTCGTAGTCCGTGATGTCGCCTTCAATCGAACGAACACCGCCGACATCGACCGGCACGCGATCGAGGACGGTCAGATCGCAGCGTGGCCGCAAGTTGTCAGTCACATAGCGGCCGAGCCGGCCCATCCCTCCCGTCACGATGATCTTTTGGTACCGCACGGTTCCTCCCGTTTGATGCTGGCGGGCGCTCGCGGCCCAGGCGGCTCAGGCAGCGAAAGTGTAGGTCGGGTGGCGCCCGTGTCAAACTCCGTCCCGTATTATGAAATTGACTTTTGCAATTCAGGAAACTTGAATAGGTCGCCCGCTTGTCCTTCGGGACATCCGGTCGTGTCCGCGTCGATGAAGATTGAGGGTACCGTGACCAAGTCCCTTGGCAGCCGACGACACGTGGTTGTTGATCCTGCACCCCGGAAAGGGCCGGTGCCCTCAAAGCTCGCCGCCAGGGCGCAAGCGCTCGTGAATGCGCCGGACGAGAACGTCGTCTCTGCGGCTCACACGCTCGTCCCGCGGCTCGACAACGAGGGGGATGACCCTCAGCAGCGAGGCGGCATCCAGTCGATTGCCCGCGCGTTTCAGCTTCTTGAGGAGATCGCCTTTGCCCGCGATGGCATCGCGCTCTCGGAGTTGAGCAAGCGCGTTGGACTGCACAACAGCACGACGTTTCACATTCTCAAGACCATGGTGTCGCTCGGCTACGTTCGCCAGATTCGTGACACCAAGCGCTACCGCATTGGCCGTCCGCTGTTCGCGCTTGCTGCCGGAGCACTCGACGAGATCGAGATGGTCAGTTGCGCAACCCCAATTCTTGAGGACTTGTCGCAGGAAACCGGCGAGAGCTGCCATTTCTCGGTGCGATCCGGTGACGCCGTCATGGTGATGGCGCGCACGTCTGGACCGGGTGCGTTTCAGCTGACCAACCGCGTCGGCATCGTGCGACCGGCGCACTGCACGGCTCTCGGAAAGGTCATCCTTGCGGCCTTGAGTCACGACCAGTTCGAGCACTTCCTGCAGCGGGCCGACCTGAAGGCCCATTCACCGAAATCGATAACCGAGCCGGACCTGCTGCGGCGAGAGATCGCCGACGTGCGCCGTACCGGCATTGCCTTCGATGACGGCGAATTCGACGATGAGGTGCGTTGCGTCGCAGTGCCGGTTCTGGATTTCAGCGGGCAAACGCTCGGTGCGATCGGGGTGTCCGGGCCGGTCTGGCGGATGTCGATCCAGACGTTGCAGTCGCATGCAGACACCGTCAGGCGTGCGGCGTTGCGGCTTTCCGCCGCCTTCGGCTTCACCGGAAACGATGTTCGGCACAGCGTGCCGGTGACGGATTCGGGCGATTGACAACGATTCGAATTGCCGCCTAACTTTACCACAATATAAAAACGTCTCCGACATCGGCGGATAAGTTCAGGTTCAGTCTGGACGCGGCAGATGCGGAAGTCCGCCGAGGAGGCCCGCATGCGGGTGTCACGGCAGGCGATCGGGAGGAAGGGTAACAGCAGCGTGGCGCTCCTCGTGACAGGCGCAATGGGCCATGTGGGCCGGGAGGTCGTGCGTCAGGCGGCTGCCGCCGGCGTTGCCGTCGTGGCGCAGTATCGAACCACCTACCGCGATGAGGACGCGCGCGATGTTGGCAGCAACGTGCGCTGGGTCTCGTGTGATCTCTCGGATGCCGGCGCGGTCGAGCGGTTGTGCGACACGCATTCCATCGACTCGTGCATCCACTCCGCGGCCGTGCCCAACGAAAAATATGCACGGCCGCAACCGCTCGTCGCGATCAATGCGAACATCGGCGCGACGGCGCATCTGCTCGATATGGCGCGCCGCCAGAACTGGCGCCGCTTTCTGGCGGTGAGCACCGGCTCGGTTTTCCAGAATGCGACCGACCCCGAAAAGCCGATCCTCGAGGATGCACCTCCGGCGGTGAGCAACATCTACAGCACGACGAAACACTGCGCCGAGCTGTTGACCGAGATGTACCGTTCGCAATTCGGCCTGTCCTCCGCGGTGGTCCGCATCTCGTGGGTCTATGGTCCGCCGCTTGTCACCGACGATCCCCCGCGCGGCCCGATCCCGGCCTTCCTGCACGCCGCACTCACGGGCCGGACGATAAGCCTACCGAGCGGCGGCGACTTCGCCGCCAGCTTTACGTATGTGGCGGATGTGGCGGCTGGTCTGCTCGCGGCGTGGCGATGCGAGACGCTGAACTACGGCGTCTATCATCTGGGATCAGGCGAAAATTACAGCGCCCGCCGCGTCGCGGATGCGGTTCGCGCCGCGGTGCCGGGCGCCGAGATTGAACTCGGCGCGGGTACGGAGCCGTGGACGACGCATACGCGCATGCGCGGCCCGCTCGGTGGCAACCGGCTGCGCGACGATGCCGGTTTCCGCGTTGGCCATTCGCTCGAAGACGGCGTGCGCGCCTACGCGGAATGGATGCGGGCCAATCCAGGATTGCTGGCATGAGCGACGCCGCGCACCCGCAACTCGTCACACGCTCGCCCATTGTGGACGCGCTGGTCCGCGCACCGGGCGCGTTCTATCTGCTCGCGATCATGAGCGTCGTGCTGACCTTCTGGACGCCGAACTTCTTCAGCACAGCGAATCTTGCCAACGTGGCGCTTCAGGTCGCGGTTCTGACGATCGTGGCACTCGGAATGACGCTCGTCATTCTCACGGAGGGGATCGACCTCAGTATCGGTCCGCTGCTCGGGCTTTGCGGCGTTTCCGCCGCGCTGCTGGTGACAGCGGGGTATCCGCTGCCGGTCGCCATGGGGAGCGCGCTGGTGATCGGCGCGATCTTCGGCACTGTGAACGGCACGCTCGTTGCCGTGGTCGGGATGCCGCCATTCGTCGTCACGCTGGGAGCCTTCGGCATCGCGCAAAGCATCGCGATGGTGCTGACCAAGGGCGACTCTGTCACCGGCCTTCCGCCCTATTATCGCTGGTTCAACGACGGAATCTTCCTCTCCATCCCGGTGCCGATCTGGGCCACCATCGCGATCTTCGCGCTCACCTGGTTCCTGCTGTATCGCACCAAGTTCGGCCGCTACGTGTTCGCCATCGGCGGCAACCGGCGGGCGCTCATCCTGTCTGGCACGCGCGTCAACCTCTATCACATCGCGGTCTACGTTTACGCAGGGCTGCTCGCAGGCTTCGCATCCTTCATCATGACGGCGCGGATGAATGCCGCGCATCCGACCATCGGTGTTGGGCTGGAGTTCGACGCCATTGCGGCGGTCATCCTCGGCGGGACCTCCTTTGAAAAAGGCCGCGGCGGCATCGTCGGAACCGTGATCGGCGCATTCGCGGTCGGCGTGCTGCGCAACGGGCTCAATCTTCTCGGCGTCGGAGCCGAATGGCAGGTGGCGATCGTGGGTGTGGTGATCATTCTCGCGGTCGGGCTCGACTCAGTGCGGAAGCTGAACGCATGAGCATAGAATCCGCCAAGTTTTCATCGCGCTGGACAAGTCTGGACCCGGACCAGATTTTCGTCATCGTCTCGCGACTGATCGCGCTCGCACTGCTGGTGACGACATTGTCGACCCTCAGCGAGTACTTCCTCACCTGGTCGAACCTGATCAATGTGTTGCGCCAGGCGTCCTTGCAATTCCTGATGTCGGCCGGATTGACAATCGTCGTGCTGACGGCCGGCATTGATCTGTCCATCGGTGCCGTGCTGGGGCTTTCCGCCTGTATTTCGGCCTCGCTCATCAGTCACGGCCATGTCGGCCTCGGCATTGCGTCGGCGCTGATGGCCGGCACCGCCTGCGGCATCATCAATGGTGTGATCGTCACGATCGCACGCATTCCGCCATTCATCGCGACCTACGGCATGCTCTGGATCGCGTTCGGGCTGGGCTACGTCTTCATGAAAGGCGAAGTGATCTA
>VFQQ010005463.1_pt1 | contig 10509 bp, 8 predicted proteins | sample 3512341 | NCBI WGS metagenome assembly VFQQ01 (sample SAMN10412373, study PRJNA504923) | tailings metagenome | isolation source: Relicate 2 Philex TSF1 revegetated site | place: Philippines: Tuba, Benguet | collected 2017-08-29
CAATGTCCATGTTGAAGAAGCGCTGCAGGACCATCACGACGAATTCCATCGGCGTATAGTCGTCGTTCAGCAGCAGCACCTTGTACATCGACGGCTTTTTGGGCTTCGTCCGCGTGCGCGTCGCGATGCCGACGCCGGGTTGGCCCGGCGCGCCTTCGTCATTGCCTGCCATCGACTGGATCAGGTGCGGGATCGAGGCGGGGAGCATCATCATCGGACCAAATATCGCACGCCTTTGGCCAAGTGCAAGAGGGCGGCGCGTCATTAACCGCCTTTTCGGCGGCACCGAAACAAGAACCGCCCGCTTCCGTGGGAAGCGGGCGGCCTTGAGGGTGTCGGCGCAGGCGGGGAGGGAGGGGGAAGTGCCCGCGCCAACGGAAGGTGAAGGCGGCTTAGGCGGCCTTCATCTTCGAGGTGATGACCGAAACCCGGTTCGAAATCGGGGCAAAGCTGTCGTTCGCCATCTTCACGACCAGTTCGCTGGTCTTCGAGGTCTGGGCGACAGCGGCGTCGAACGCCTTCTTGCTGTTTTCGGCATAAAGCTTGAAGAATTCGGTCGGCGACTTGACGGCGGTGTAGCCCTTCAGCGCGGCGGTCGTGTCTTCAAAGCTCTTGCGAGCGAAGGTCACGCCTTCCTGGCCCAGAACTTCCATGTTCTTGGCAGCGATCTTGCCGGCTTCGACCAGCGCTTCGATGTTCGCCTTGTTGAATTCGACGGCTTCTTCGGCGAGCTTGCTGGTCTTGCTCATCGCATCCTTCGCCTTTTCGTTGAAGTCGGCGGTCAGGGCTTCGGTACGGGCTTTCGCTTCGTCGGCGAACTTCTTGACGGTGTCGTTCATGGTCTTGATTCCTTTGCTGACGGCGGCGGCCGGTTTCGGCGCAGCCTTGGGGGCAATTTTCTTCACGGTCGCCTTCTTGGGGGCGGCCTTTTTGGCAACTGCCTTGGGGGCAGCGGCCTTTTTCGCGGCCGGCTTGGCTTTTGCCTTCACCGGCTTGATCTTTGCAGGCGTTTCGACTTTTGCCGCTGCGGGAGCGGCGACAGTCGGAACGACAGGAGCCGCCACCGGCTTGGCGGCGGTTTCCAGCGTCGCGGCTTCAAAAGCCTTTTCGGCACTATCCATCTTGGTAGCCATCGGGACAACTCCTTTATGTTGCACTGCACAATATAGGAGTGGATCGGCGATTTCAAGAGATTTTTTGTGCAGCGCACAAAAAATCTCGATCCGCGCCCTTCAGCTGGATAATCTCGGGATATTACCGCTGTTTGACATAGCGGCCCGGCGCGTCCTCGATCGGCTTTTTGGAGCCTTTTCCCGGGATGCGAGCGCCTTTGGCGGCAATTTTCTTGTCATCCTGCACCGCGATCCAGTCAATCCAGTGCGGCCACCAGCTGCCCTTGGTCTCGCTGGCTCCCGCGACGAACTCGTCGAGCGTCGCGGCTTCGCTGTCGCCGGTCCAATATTGATATTTGCCCGCCGCGGGCGGGTTGACCACCCCCGCGATATGGCCCGATCCGGCAAGCAGAAAAGTCTTCGGCCCCGACAGATGGTCCATCAACCGCCACACGCTGGCGAGCGGCGCGATATGATCCTCGCGCCCCGCCTGGATATAGGCGGGGATTTGGATTTTCCTGAGGTCGATCGGGGTGTCCAGCGCCGACAGGCTGTTCGGGATCACCATCCGGTTGTCGCGGTACAGGTCGACGAGATATTGGCGATGCCATTTCGCGGGAAGGTTGGTCGTGTCGCCGTTCCAATAGAGTAGATCGAAGGGCGGATAGTCGTTGCCGAGCAGATAATTGCTGACGACATAATTCCAGATCAGGTCGCGTCCGCGCAGGCTGTTGAAGGTCGCGGCCATGTAACGGCCGTCGAGATAGCCCGGTGCCGATAGCTGTCCGAGCAGCGCCAGATAGCTGTCGTCGACAAACAGCTTGAGGTCGCCGGCCTGTTCGAAGTCGACCTGCGCGGTGAAGAAGGTGACCGACTTCACCCGCTCGGCCTCGCCCTTGGCGGCCAGCACCGCCAGCGTCGCCGCTAGCGTCGTCCCGGCAACGCAATAGCCGATCGTGTGGACGGCGGGGACATCGAGCGCTGCGCGCACCGTGTCGATCGCGTCGATCTGCGCCGCGATATAATCGTCCCACACGACGTCCTTCATCGATGCATCGGCCGACTTCCACGACACCATGAACACCGACAATCCCTGCTCGACCGCCCAAGCGACGAAGCTTTTGGCGGGATTGAGGTCGAGGATATAGAAGCGGTTGATCCACGGCGGGAAGATCACCAGCGGCACCGCGAAAACCTCTTTGGTCGTTGGCGTATATTGGATCAGTTGGTAAAGGTCGGTTTCGTGGATGACCTTGCCAGGCGTCGTCGCGATATTGACCCCGACCTCGAACGCATCGGGATCGACATGGCTCAACTGTCCACGCGACAGGTCGGTGAGCATATGCTGCAAGCCCTTGAGCAGGCTTTCGCCGCGCGTTTCGACCGCGCGCTTGATCACTTCGGGGTTGGTCAGCGCCAGGTTGCTCGGTGCCATCGCGTCGGCGATGCTTTTGGCGGCAAACTCCATCTTGGCGCGCGCCGCGGGATCGAGCCCGTCGAGCTGGCGGGTCGTCGTCAGCATCTGTTCGGCGAGCAGGCCGTAAGTCTGGCGGATCATTGCGAACACCGGGTTCGCCGCCCAGTCGGGGTCGGCGAAGCGGCGGTCCTTGCTTGCTGGCTCCGGCGCGGGCGGGGTCATCGGGTTCAGCGTCGCAAGCGACGTCCAGAAGGCGACCCCCTGTTCCCACATCTTGGCTGATTGCTGTGCCCACGTCTGCGTCGCCGGGTTTTCAAGCCAGGTCGCGGGATCGAACATCGCCGCGGCGCTGGTCTTGCCGTCGTTCGCCTGACCCAGCGCATATTCGAGCATCATCTGCTGCGCGCGCCCGATTACGCTGGCCCAATGCTGCATGTCGTCGGGCGTCGGCAGGAAAGGGTTCGGAGCGTCGGTCGTGTCGCTGGTGCCTGCGTCGCTCATGTTCGTTCCTGCTGGTCAGTGCCGATAGAAGCCTATAACAAGCCGCGGTGCGGCTGGCGAGGCGCCGTTCGCACCTATATCCGATAACGAAAAGGAGTTGTTCTAGTTTCCCATGTCCGAAGATGAATTCTATCGCATCAAGCGCCTGCCGCCCTATGTCATCGCTGAAGTCAATGCGATGCGTGCGGCCGCCCGCGCCGCGGGAGAAGACATCATCGACTTGGGGATGGGCAACCCCGACCTGCCGCCGCCCGCGCATGTGATCGAAAAACTGTGCGAAGTCGCGATGAAGCCCGACGCGCACGGCTATTCCCAGTCGAAGGGGATTCCGGGCCTCCGCAAGGCGCAGGCGAATTATTATGCGCGCCGGTTCAAGGTAGACCTCGACCCCGAGAGCGAGGTCGTGGTGACGATGGGGTCGAAGGAAGGGCTCGCGAGTCTTGCGACCGCGATCACCGGCCCGGGCGACGTCGTGCTGGCGCCCAACCCCAGCTACCCGATCCACACCTTTGGTTTCATCATCGCGGGCGCAACGATCCGCAGCGTGCCGACGACGCCGGATGAAAATTACTGGCGCGCGCTCGACCGCGCGATGGCCTTCACCGTGCCGCGCCCGTCGATCCTGGTGGTCAATTATCCGTCGAACCCGACCGCCGAAGCGGTGGATCTCGCCTTTTATGAGCGGCTTGTCGCGTGGGCGAAAGAGAACAAGGTCTGGGTGTTGTCCGACCTTGCCTATTCCGAACTCTACTACGACGGCAACCCGACGCCTTCGATCCTGCAGGTGCCGGGCGCGAAGGATGTCGCGGTCGAATTCACCTCGATGTCGAAGACCTATTCCATGGCGGGCTGGCGCATGGGTTTTGCGGTCGGCAACAAGCGGCTGATCGCGGCGATGACGCGGGTGAAGTCATACCTCGACTATGGCGCGTTCACCCCGATTCAGGCCGCGGCCTGCGCCGCGCTCAACGGGCCGCAGGACATCGTCCAGAAGAACCGCGAACTCTATCAGAAGCGCCGCGACGTGATGGTCGAAAGCTTTGCACGCGCGGGCTGGGATATACCGAGCCCCCCGGCGTCGATGTTCGCCTGGGCACCCCTGCCCCCCGCGCTCAAGGACATGGGCAGCCTTGAGTTTTCCAAGCAATTGCTCACCCATGCAAAAGTCGCTGTCGCACCGGGCGTCGGCTATGGCGAGGATGGCGAGGGCTATGTCCGCATCGCGATGGTCGAGAATGAGCAGCGCATCCGCCAGGCCGCGCGCAACATCCGCAAATTTCTCCAGATGCACGGCGTAAACACACCTTCGGTCGCGGCGGGCTGATGTCGAACCGCCGGGAAATAAATAGGGACAGTCCCCATTTATCGGCATCGCCGAGGCGGGGCTGATGTCTGCCGCCGTCGGCCTCGGCGCCATTGCGGAAATCATTCAGCTGTCGGTGACCCCGGTGTTCCTGCTGGTGGCAACCGGCAGCCTGCTCAATGTCTTTACCGGGCGGCTGGCACGTGTGGTCGACCGATCGCGGGTGCTGATCGAACAATGGAGCGAAACCGAGGGGCGCGAGCATGAACGGCTCGTCGCCGAGCTGCGCGTCGTCGACCGGCGGATGGACATCATCAACAATTCGATTGCGGCCGCAGTCGCGTGCGGAATCGTCGTCTGCCTGCTCGTCGCGCTGCTGTTCGCGCAGGCGTTCGTCGGGTTCAACCTCGGCGCCGCTGCGGCCTGGGTATTCGCGCTGGCGATGTTGTTGCTGCTCGTCTCGCTCGTGCTGTTCCTGATCGAAGTGCGGCTTGCGACGCGAACGATCCATGTCCCGCTCGAGCTGCTCGAGCTCGAGGAGATGGGTTGGCGCAAGCGTCAGGCCCGTCGTTAGGGGATCACTCCGGCGCGGAAGGTCGGCGTCACACGCTTGCGGCTCGCCTGCTCATAGGCATAACCCGCCGCCAGCACGTCGGCATCGCTCCATTTGGCCCCGATCAGCGACAGGCCGATCGGCAGCCCCTCGATCGACCCCATCGGCACCGTCAGGTGCGGATAACCGGCAACCGCCGGCAGCTGGCTGGCGCTGGGTCCGCTGTAATGATCGCCGTTCACCAGATCGCTTGTCCACGCGGGACCGTTGGTCACCGCGATCAGCAGGTCGAGCTTGTCGGCGGCAAGCAGGCGGTCGATTCCCTCCGGCCCAGCGAGCCGCGCGGCCTTGGCTTTCGCCTCGACATAGGCCGGGCTGTCGAGTCCAGCCTTGCTCTCGGCCAGTTCGAACAGTGCCTGGTCGAACCAGCGCAATTCTTCGGGGTTCGCCTTGTTGAACGCGATCAGGTCGGCGAGCGTCTTGGGGCCATCTTTGGCTGGCAGGCTGGCAAGATAGGTCGCCATATCGGCCTTGAGTTCGGTCATCAGCACCTCGAACTCGGCGGCGCCCAGCTCCTCCAGTCCTTTGCGGCTGTCGGCAATCTCGACGACATTTGCCCCCAGTTCGCTCATTTGCTTGAGCGCGGCATCGAACAGCGCCGCAATGTCGGCGCGCTCGCCGATACGGTCGCGCAGGACGCCGATGCGCTTACCTTTCAGCGCATCGGGCGACAGCGCGGCGGTATAGTCGATCCGCCGCGCGTCGGCCTCCACGGTCGCGGGATCGGCCGGGTCAGTACCCGCGATCGCCGTCAGCACCAGTGCGGCATCGCGCACCGTGAGGGTCATCGGGCCTGCGGTATCCTGGCTTTGGCTGATCGGCACGATATGCGTGCGGCTGACCAGGCCGACGGTGGGTTTGAATCCGACGACGCCATTGACCCCCGCCGGGCAGGTGATCGAACCGTCGGTTTCCGTGCCGATGGTGATAGCGGCCAGCGAAGCGGCCATTGCGGCGCCGCTGCCTGCCGAAGACCCGCATGTGTTGCGTTCGAGCGCGTGCGGATTCTTGGTCAGACCGCCGACCGCGCTCCACCCGCTGGTCGAATTGTTCGAACGGATGTTCGCCCATTCGCTGAGGTTGGTTTTGCCGAGGATCACCGCACCCGCCTCGCGGAGCCGTGCCACCAGCGGCGCATCGCGGTTCGTGATATTGTCTTTCAGCGCCAGCGATCCGGCCGTCGTCGGCACGGGTCCCCGGGCCTCGATATTATCCTTCAGCAGCACCGGTATCCCGTGCAGCGGGCCGCGGACGCGCCCGGCGCGGCGTTCCAGATCGCGGGCGCGCGCTTCGGTCAATGCGCCCGGAAAGGTCGCGATGACAGCATTCAACGTGGCGCCGCTGTCGTCGATCGTCCTGATGCGTTCCAGATAGGCGGCGGTGATCGCCTCGCTGGTCGTGCGGTTTTCGGCGAGTTCGGCTTGCAGGCTGGCGGCGTCCTTGCCCTCGACGGCGGGGAGGGGCGGCGGCATCGCGGCGGCGCTTGTGGTCAGAAACAGCGCGGCTGCGGCGAGGCGAGAAAAATTTTGCATGACGATACGCTGGCAGCCGTAGCGGCAATTGCAAGCGGCGATTTTCAAGCGGGCGCAAGGGCGTTGACACCGGTCCCTCCGGTCTGCTCCCTTCGCGACGGGAGAGAGAGAAATGACAGATAAAGCTGCCTTGTCGCACGGCATCGCTACCCCGGCCACGACGGCGTCGGCGCAGACGCGGACGATGCTGTGGTTGCTGCTGATCGTCTACATCTTCAATTTTCTCGACCGGCAGATCGTCAACATCCTTGCCGAACCGATCAAGGCAGACCTCGGACTGTCCGATACCCAGCTTGGCCTGCTGGCGGGGCCAGCCTTTGCAGTATTCTATGCGCTATTGGGGATTCCGATCGCGCGCTATGCCGACAAAGAGGGCACCAACCGCGTCCGATTGATCGCGCTCGCGCTTGCGGTGTGGTCGGCGATGACGGCGATTTGCGGGCTGGCCCAGAACTTTGTTCAACTCCTTTTGGCGCGCATCGGGGTAGGTATCGGCGAAGCAGGCTGCACTCCGGCGGCGCATTCCTTGATTACAGACAGCGTCCCGGCCGAAAAACGCTCGTCGGCAATAGCTTTCTACGGGCTCGGCGTGCCGATCGGCTCGCTGCTGGGGCTCGTTATCGGCGGGATCGTCAACGACCTGTATGGCTGGCGGATCGCGTTGATGATGGTTGGCGCGCCCGGCTTGCTGCTGGCGCTCATTGTATTGTTTGTCATGCGCGAACCGCGTCACAGTCGCTCGGACGAAGCGGTGGCGATGGCCCGGGCGGTGGTGCCGCTTTCGACAAGCGAGGCGCTTCGTGAGATTTTCAGTTCGCGGGCGTTCATCTATATTCTGATTGCTGCCTCGGTCACCGCTTTCCTTGGTTATGGCAAGGCGCTCTGGACAATCAGCTTTTTCATTCGCAGCCATGGTCTTTCGACGACCGAGGCGGGGCTCTCGATGGCCGTGGTGCTGGGGCTTGCCGGCGTGTTCGGAACATGGCTGGGGGGCAAGATGGCCGACAAGTTCGGCGCGCGGGACAAGAAGCATATTCTGACCTTCCCCGCCTATGGCATGGCGATTGCCGCGCCGATCCTGTTTCTCGGCTATTATATGGAGGATTGGCGGATCGCGGTGGCGATGCTCATCATCCCGACGATCCTCAACTCAGCCTATTACGGCCCGGCCTATGGGTGTGTGCAGGGGCTGGTGCAACCGCGCGCGCGCGCCGTGGCGGCGTCGATCATGCTGTTCGGGCAGAATTTAATCGGGCTGGGATTTGGCCCGTTCCTCTTTGGGGTTCTCTCCGATGTCCTCGCTCCGGTCGCGGGACAGGAGAGCGTCCGGTGGGTGCTCTACGGCGCGGCCTGGCTTGGACTGATCCCCGCTTTCTTCTTCTGGCGCGCCAGCCTGCGGCTGAAGACTGAACTGAAATCGGGCTAGCACCCACATCTCGTCATTGCGAGCGGAGCGAAGCAATCGAGGGCGGTTTACGCAGTCTCTGGATTGCCGCGTCGCTTCGCTCCTCGCAATGACGTATCAATAAGGCGGGTCTTGCCTCGCCCGCTGTGTCTTGGCGGCGTCAATCCACCAATTCAGGTCATCGGCAAAGCGCTTGAAGCTTTTGACCAGCCGCGCCCCATCGTCGCCTGTCGGCTGACCATCGGCATCGAACGCGCCGCCGATCCGCCCGACCGGCAGGATCGACGAGGTGACCGCCATCCCCATTTCGCCGAGCGTGTCGCGCCAGCCCATCATCGCGCGCACCCCCGACCACGGTCCCGCAGAGTAGCAGGCGATCGCGGCGGGCCGCCAGAACCATTCTTCCAGATAATGGTCGGTCAGGTTCTTCAGCCCCGGCTGCGGTCCCCAATTATACTCGCCGGTAACGAATAGAAAGCCGTCGGCGGCGCGGATTTTGGCGGCGAGTTCGGCCATCGCAGGCGGCGCCTCGCCCTTCGGATATTCCTTGTACATGCGGTCGAGCATGGGCAGGTCAACCGCCTTGGCATCGATCAGTTCGGCGCTGTCGCCGCGCGCGACGATGGCATCGACGAGCCATTGCGCAAGCTTGATGCCCTGCCGGTCGCGGCGGTAGCTGCCGTAGAAAACGAGAATATGACGGGTCATGACGCGACCGTGGCACGGCTTGCGCCAGAGCGGAAGTCCCCTAAGCTGATGGCGACCAAGGGTGGGGAGAATAGGATGCGCATTTACCGTACGCCGGACGAGCGTTTTACGGATTTGCCCGATTGGCCTTTCGCGCCAAACTATGTCGAGATCGCGGGCGGCCTGCGCGTTCATTATGTCGACGAAGGGCCGCGTGATGCGCAGCCGGTACTGATGCTCCACGGCGAACCGACCTGGGCCTATCTGTATCGCCATATGATCGGCCCCGCGGTCGATGCGGGGTTTCGCGTCGTCGCGCCCGACCTGATCGGGTTCGGACGGTCGGACAAGCCGCTCGACAGCGCAGCATACAGCTATGCCGCGCAAGTCGCGTGGATGCGGCAATGGATCGAGGCGCTCGATCTCAAGGACATCATCCTCGTGTGTCAGGATTGGGGCTCGCTGATCGGGCTTCGACTGGTTGCCGATATGCCCGAGCGGTTCGCGGGGGTCGCGCTGTCGAACGGTGGATTGCCCGAAGGCCAGCCGGCACCGCGCGCTTTTGCTATCTGGCGCGCCTTCTCGCGCTACAGTCCGGTGTTCCCGATCGGCAAGATCGTCAAAGCGGGCGCCAAGCGCAAATTGAGCGCCGCCGAAATCGCGGCCTATGACGCGCCATTCCCGACGCGCGCGTCGAAGGTGGCGGCGCGCGTGTTCCCCTCGTTCGTGCCGCTCGGCGACAATGTCGCTGTACCCGACCAGAAGCGCGCTTGGGCGGCGCTGGAGACGTTCGACAAGCCCTTCCTGTGCTGCTTTTCCGACGGCGATCCGATCACCCGCGGCGGCGATGCGCTATTCACGTCACGCGTTCCCGGCGCGGCGCGCGTCGCCCACCGCACACTGCACGGCGGCCACTTCATCCAGGAAGATGACCCGGTGGGCTTTGTCGCGGCGATCCGCGACGTCGCTGCGGCCGTCAGTCGCTGAACGGATCGCGGATCAGGATCGTGTCTTCGCGCTCGGGGCTGGTCGATACCAGCGCGATCGGGGTTTCAATCAATTCCTGCACGCGCTGGATATATTTGATCGCCTGTGCGGGCAGGTCGGCATAGCTGCGCGCGCCGGCAGTCGTTTCCTGCCAGCCGTCCATTTCCTCGTAAATCGGTTCGACCTCGGCCTGGTCGGCCGAATGCGCGGGGAAATAGTCGAGGATCTTGCCGCGAAGGCGATAGCCGGTGCAGATGCGGATCGTGTCAAACCCGTCGAGTACGTCGAGCTTGGTGAGTGCGATGCCTGTGACCCCCGACACCGCGCAGCTCTGGCGAACCAATACCGCGTCGAACCAGCCGCAGCGGCGTTTGCGCCCGGTGACGGTGCCGAATTCATGCCCGCGCTCGCCCAAACGCTGGCCCGTTTCATCCTCCAGCTCGGTGGGAAAGGGGCCGCTGCCGACGCGCGTCGTATAGGCCTTGGCGATGCCGAGCACGAAGCCTACCGCGCCCGGACCAAGGCCCGACCCCGACGCCGCCGTGCCGCTCACCGTGTTCGAGCTGGTGACAAAGGGATAGGTGCCGTGATCGATATCGAGCAGCACGCCCTGCGCGCCCTCGAACAGGATGCGCGCGCCGGCCTTGCGAACCTTTTTCAGGCGCTTCCACACCGGCTGCGCATATTCGAGGACATATTCGGCGATCTCGCGGAGGTCGGCGACCAGCCGCTCGCGATCGATCGGCGGTTCGCCGAACCCGGCGCGGAGCGCATCGTGGTGCGCGGTCAGGCGGTCGAGCTGCGGTTCCAGCTTGTCGAGGTGGGCGAGGTCGCAAACGCGCAGCGCGCGGCGGCCGACCTTGTCTTCATAGGCCGGACCGATGCCGCGCCCGGTGGTGCCGATCTTGCCCGCGCCCGCGGCGGTCTCGCGCAGGGCGTCGAGGTCGCGGTG
>VFQQ010005464.1_pt1 | contig 10508 bp, 10 predicted proteins | sample 3512341 | NCBI WGS metagenome assembly VFQQ01 (sample SAMN10412373, study PRJNA504923) | tailings metagenome | isolation source: Relicate 2 Philex TSF1 revegetated site | place: Philippines: Tuba, Benguet | collected 2017-08-29
TGGTGCCGTAGAACTCGTTCTCGATCTGCAGCAGCGTGGTGGCGAGCTGGTTGTAGTCGCCCCCCGGGTTGCGGATGCCCACGGTTTCGTACGCGGGCCAGGGCCGCGTGAGCGCGTCGTGCAGCGAGGCCGCATAGCCCTCCAGGCCGTTGTAGCTCACGGCCAGCGTGCCCTGCGCCTCGCTCTGGTAGCCCAGGCGGCCCATGCGCAGCGAGGTGCCGTGCGGCATGTACAGCGTGCCGCTGGCGCCAAGCTTCTGCAGCTCGTGGGGGCGGCCCTCGACGAAACTCGAACACACCGCCGGCGAAGCGCCGAACAGCGTGAGCAGCAGGAAGGCGTGGCGGCGGAAGTTGCGGATGAGCGAGAAGTAGCCTTCGTTGTCCACGCCAGGCAGCGACCAGTTGTAGTGGATGCCCGAGATCGTCTGCATGCGCCGGCCGTAGCGGTGGGCCAGGCCCATGCGGTAGACGCTCTTGGCGCGGCCCACGTTGGACGAACCGTAGCGGCCGATGGGAATGGTCTCGTCGGGCGGCAGGCCACAGGGCATGCTCGACACCCACAGCCGCTCATCGCCCTGCGCCTGCAGCGCGCGCAGCACGAACTGGTGGATTTCGGTGAGCTCGGCCAGGCAGCTGTCCACGCTGGCGTGCACGCCCGTGATGAGCTCCAGCTGCGACTCGCTGTAGTCGGTGGTGATGTGGGGGTGCGTCAGCGCGCTGCCCAGCGCCGCCGGGTGGGGGGTGAGCGCCAGCTTGCCATCGGGCAAGGAGCGCAGGCTCTCCTTCTCGATGCCGCGGCGCATGCCCCGAAGTCGCTCGGGCCCCAGGGCGGCCAGCCGTTGTTGCAGTGCGGACATAAAGCAGAGACTCTTGCGAAGCGGGGGCCGGAAGTTAACACGGCTGCGCGGATTCTGCCGAGGCCTCTTCCCGGCATCCCCAGGCGGCCTGGGCCCGTGCGATCCAGGCCTCGATGGCCTGCGGGTCATGGTGTAGGCGCAACTCGTCGAAGGCGGCCTGCGCCTCGGGGTGGCGGTGGCGCAGGTAGTTGAGCCACTGCTTGAGCCGCCCCGCGCGGTGGCGCCGCTCCACGCGCGCGCTCACGCGGGCCCAGAACAGCGGCAGCAGCGGCACCACGCGCGACCAGGGCACGCCGCCCTCGCCACGGATGGCCGAGGCCAGCCCCGGGTCGGTGATCTGGCCGCGGCCGATCATGAGGTGCTCGCAGCCCGTCACGGCCGCGCAGCGCCGCGCGTCCTCCACGCACCAGATCTCGCCGTTGGCGATCAGCACCGGCCGCTGCGCGGGCAGCGCCTGCGCCACCTGCGCGATGCGCTCCCAGTGCGCGGGCGGCTTGTAGCCCTGGGCCTTGGTGCGCGCGTGGATCACGAGTTCGTTCGCGCCCGCTTCGGTGATGGCGAGCGCGTTCTCTTCGGCGTACGTGTCGTCCATGTAGCCCAGGCGCATCTTGGCCGACACGGGGATGTGCGCGGGCACGGCACGCCGCACCGCGGACACGATGCGGCCCACGAGCCGGGGCTCGTCGAGCAGGATGGCGCCGCCGCGGCTGTTGTTCACGGTCTTCGCGGGGCAGCCGAAGTTGAGGTCGATGCCCGGCGGGTTGAGTGTGGCCAGGCGCGCGGCGTTCTCGGCCAGCAAGGTGGGGTCAGAACCCAGAAGCTGCGGGCGCACCAGCACACCGGCCGCGGTGCGCCCGCCGTTCAGCAGCTCGGGCACGACGCGGATGAACGCGCGCTCGGGCAAGAGCGTGTTGGTGACGCGGATGAACTCGCTGGTGCAGCGGTCCACCCCGCCCAGGCGCGTGAGCACATCGCGCAGCGTGGCGTCGAGCAGGCCTTCCATGGGAGCGAGCAGCAGCATGGGCCGTATTGTCCCCGGGGCGAGAATCGCGGGCATGAGCGGTCTGAATGTGATCCACGAAGACGAGCACCTCATCGTCCTCGACAAACCCGCCGGCCTGCTGGCCGTGCCCGGCCGCGGCCCCGACAAGCAGGACTGCCTGAGCGCGCGCGCGCAACAGCGCTGGCCCGACGCGCTCATCGTGCACCGGCTCGACATGGCCACCTCGGGCATCGTGCTCATGGCGCGCGGCATCGACATGCAGCGCAAGCTATCAATGAGCTTCGAGAAGCGCCGCGTGGACAAGCGCTACACCGCGGTGGTGGCCGGCGCGCTCGCCAACCCGAGCAATGACTGGCAGACCATCGACCTGCCGCTGATGATCGACTGGCTCAACCGGCCGCGCAGCATCGTGCACCACGGCATGGGCAAGCCCAGCCTGACGCGCTGGCGGCTGGCCGGCGATGACCCAGCCCCGCGCACGGGCTTGGTCACGCGCTTAGAACTGGAGCCCGTGACCGGCCGCACCCACCAGCTGCGCGTGCACCTGCAGGCCATCGGCCACCCCATCGCGGGCGACCCGCTCTACGCGGACGGGACACAACGCGCCCTGGCCGAGCGCTTGCTGCTGCACGCGGGCTGGCTCGCCCTGCCGCACCCGCTCAGCGGCGACACGCTCGAACTGCACAGCCCCTGCCCCTTCTGAACCCCGAACCGAACGAGACAGCCACATGACGACATCGCATCTCACCATCCTCACCGGCGCCTCGCGCGGCATGGGCCAGGCCATGGCGCGCCAACTGCTGTCGCGCGACCGCGTGCTGCTGTGCCTGTCGCGCCAGATCAGCGACGAGCTGCAGGCCGAGGCCGAGCGCCTCGGCGCGCCGCTGACCCAGTGGTCGCAAGACCTCGCCGATACCCACGGCGCGCGCGAGCGCCTGGCGAACTGGCTCGCCGGCCTCGACCCCAAGGCCCTCGCCAGCGCCACGCTCATCAACAACGCGGGCGTGATACCGGCCATCGCGCCGCTGGGCGACTGCCCGCCCGAAGGACTCAGCACCGCCCTGCGCGTGGGTCTGGAGGCCCCCATGCAGCTCACGGCCGCCTTCCTCGCCGCCACGCGCGCCTGGGCGCGGGCGGGCTGGGGCGGGCCGCGCAAGGTGCTCAACATCTCCTCCGGCCTGGGCCGCAACGCCATGGCCTCGCAAGCGCCCTACTGCGCGGCCAAGGCCGGGCTGGACCACTTCACGCGCTGCTGCGCGCTGGAAGAAGCGCCGCAGCCCAACGGCGCCAAGCTGGTGTCGCTGGCACCGGGCGTGATCGACACCGACATGCAGGTCCAACTGCGCGCCGGCGAGGCCAGCGCCTTCCCCGACCGCCAGCGCTTCGTCGACCTGCGCGAGAAGGGCATGCTCAGCACGCCCGAGGACGCGGCCCGCCGCGTGCTGGCCTGGCTGGGCCGCGCCGATTTCGGCCAGAACCCGGTGGCCGACGTGCGCGACGCCTGAGCGTCGCCGGCCCTGTTGCCCCTGCGCGCTACCATGGCCGGCTTCCCCTCCCCCTTTCGATCCCTGGAGTTCACATGAATCGAGACGTCTACGTCGTCAGCGCGGTGCGCACCGCCATCGGTACCTTCGGCGGCAGCCTGAAAGACACGCCACCCACCGCACTCGGCGCGCTGGTGGTGCGCGAATCGCTCGCGCGCGCCCAGGTCGGCGGCGAGGACGTGGGCCACGTGGTGTTCGGCCACGTGGTGAACACCGAGCCGCGCGACATGTACCTCTCGCGCGTGGCCGCGCTGGACGGCGGTTGCGCCCAGGGCACGCCGGCCTTCAACGTCAACCGCCTGTGCGGCTCGGGCCTGCAGGCCATCGTCTCGGCCGCGCAGGGCATCCTGCTCGGCGATACCGACATCGCCATCGGTGCCGGCGCCGAGAACATGAGCCGCGCGCCCTATGCCAGCCTGAACACGCGCTTCGGCGCGCGCATGGGCGACGCCACGCTGGTCGACATGATGGTCGGCGCCCTGCACGACCCCTTCCACAAGATCCACATGGGCGTGACGGCCGAGAACATCGCCGCCCGATGGGGCATCGGCCGCGAGGAGCAGGACCAGCTGGCCGCCGAAAGCCACCGCCGCGCGCAGCGCGCCGTGGAATCGGGCCACTTCAAGGACCAGATCGTTCCCGTCATGCTCAAGGGCCGCAAGGGCGAGGTCGCCTTCGACACCGACGAGCACTTCCGCCCCAACGCCACGGTGGAGGACATGGCCAAGCTCAAGCCGGTGTTCCTGAAGGACAACGGCACGGTCACCGCGGGCAACGCGTCCGGCATCAACGACGCCGCCGCCGCCGTGGTGCTGATGAGCGGCGAGCAGGTGAAGGCGCGCGGCCTCAAGCCCCTGGCCCGCCTGGTGGGCTATGCGCACGCCGGCGTGGACCCCAAGTACATGGGCATCGGCCCGGTGCCGGCCACGCAGGCCGTGCTGAAGAAGACCGGCCTGAGCGTCCAGGACCTCGACGTGATCGAGGCCAACGAGGCCTTCGCGGCCCAGGCCTGCGCGGTGATCCGCGACCTGGGCCTGGACCCGGCCAAGGTCAACCCCAACGGCTCGGGCATTTCGCTGGGCCACCCCATCGGCGCCACCGGCGCGCTCATCACGGTGAAGGCCCTGCACGAGTTGCAGCGCCGACAGGGCCGCTTCGCGCTGGTCACCATGTGCATCGGCGGCGGCCAGGGCATCGCCGCCGTCTTCGAACGCGCCTGAGACCGCGCATGCACGGACTGCCGACCGCCGCACCGGCGGACCTGGGGCTGTGCCCCGAACGCACGCAGGGCATCGTGCAGGCGCTGCAGCGCGACGTGGACCGCGGCCGCCTGCCCGGCGCCGCGGTGCTGCTGGCGCGGCACGGCCGCGTGGTGCTGGACGCGGCCGTCGGCCACCTGGACCCGGCGCGCGACACGCCCATGGGCACGGATGCGATCTTCCGCATCTACTCCATGACCAAGCCCATCGTCTCGGTGGCGGCCATGCGGCTCGTCGAGCAGGGCCGGCTGTTGCTGAGCGACCCGGTGGGCCGCTACATCCCCGGCTTCCTGCGACAGCAGGTGGCCGTGCCCGGCCCGCACGGCGTGGCGCTGGTGCCCGCCGCGCAGCCCGCCACCGTGCAGGACCTGCTGCGCCACACCGCCGGCCTCACCTACGAATTCACCGGCAACGGCCACGTGAACGCGCTGTACGCCCAGGCCGGCTTGGGCAGCCGCGACCAGACCAACGCCGAGCTCTGCGAGCGCCTGGCCGGGCTGCCGCTGGCGCACCAGCCCGGCAGCGCCTGGGCCTACAGCCGCGCCACCGACGTGCTGGGCCGGGTGATCGAGGTGATCACCGGGCAGGCGCTGGGCGAGCACCTGCGCGAGACCATCCTGCAACCGCTGGGCATGCGCGACACGGGCTTTCACGTGCCCGCCGAACACCACCACCGCATCGCCGAGGCCTTCGGGCACGACCCCGACGGCGGCGTGCAGATGCCCATGCACGACCCGCGCGAGCGGCCCCGGCTGGAGATGGGCGGCGGCGGGCTGATGTCCACCGCGCACGACTACGCGCGCTTCCTGCAATGCCTGCTCAACGGCGGCGCGCTGGACGGCCATCGCCTGCTGTCGCCGCACACCCTGGCCTTCATGACGGCCGACCACCTGGGCGCCAGCGTGGCCCATGCCGACAACCCGCTGCTGCCGCCCGGCCACGGCTTCGGCCTGGGCTTCGCGGTGCGCACCGCCTTGGGCGAAGCCAGCGTGCCCGGTTCGGTGGGCACCTACCACTGGAGCGGCATCGGCGGCACGCACTTCTTCGTCGACCCGGCGCTGGGGCTGTTCGCGATCTTCATGGCGCAGGCACCGAACCAGCGCATCCATTGCCGGACGGTGATGCGGGGCCTGGTGTACGCGGCGGTGACCGGCTGAGGCGCGGCGGTCGCACCGCGCCGCGCGCCAGCGCGGCAAACGACCCCATCCCGTTCACTCCGCCGGGACGGCAATTCGCGGCGCCCCGGCGCCGTTTCGTCGCAAGGGCGTGGCCCCGGCCGGGCGCGCGACGCACAGTGCGGCACCGCTGACCCCACCCCTTGTCCCTCGCCGGAGATGCCCATGCTGCTGCAACTGCTCGCCAACCACCCCGAAGCCATCGGCCCCATCCTGCGCGGCACGCCCGCCTGGGTGTGGGGCCTGCTCGCGGGCCTTCTGGCGCTGGGCGCCAGCCAGCTGCGCGAGCGCACCGCCAGCGTGGCCCGGGTGTCGCTCATGCCCGCGGCCATGACCGCCTTCTCGGTCCTGGGCACCTGGTCGGCCTTGAGCGCCTCGCCGCACCGGGCCGGCGCGGTCGCGGCCTGGCTCGCCGCCGCGGCCCTGGCCTTCGCCCTGTTCGCGCGCCGGCGCGCGGCGGCGCGGTTCGATCCGGTGCACCGCACCTACCGCCTGCCGGGCAGCGCCGTGCCGCTGCTGCTGATCGTCGGCATCTTCCTGGTGAAGTACGGGGTGGGCGTGGAGCTCGCCATGGCGCCGCGGCTGGTGGACGGCGCGCCGTACGCGCTGGGCGTCGCGGCGCTGTACGGCGCGTTCACCGGCGTCTTCGTCGGCCGGGCCTGGGGCCTGTGGCGCCTGGCCTGGCGCCCCGCCACCGCCTGAAGCGGCCGCCTGCAACCGGCGCGGCGCCTCAGCCCCGTCCCGGCAAGGCCTTCAGGTACAGGTGCAGGGCCCGCAGATCGGTCTCGCTCATCTGGCCCAGCGAGCCGAAGGGCATCACCTGCACCGCGCTGCCGTCCGGCCGCTTGCCGCTGCGAAACATCGCGATCAGGGACTCGGGGTCGGGGTAGCGCGCCATCGCGCCGCCCGGGCCGGGCCGCAGATCGGCGGCCGGCGGCCAGTCGGGCGGTCCGCCCGGGATCTTGCCGCCGCGCAGGCCCTCGCCGTGGCAGCCCAGGCACATGTTGGCCACGTACTGGCCGTGCGCCAGCGTCACGCCCTCGGGCACGGGCGGCTGCGGCGGCCGTGAGTGGTCGATGCGCGAGGCGGCGTCGGGAATCAGGCCAAAACCGTACATCGCCTTCACCGGCAGCGGCAGGCGGACCACCGCGCCCCGCCCGTTCGCGGGCGGCAAGGAACGGATGTAGGCCACCAGCGCGGCCAGGTCGTCGTCGGTGAAGCGGTTGTAGTCCTCGCTGGGCATCACCATCAGGGCGCGGCCCGTCGGGTTCACGCCGTGGCGGATGCTGCGCACCCAGTCCGCCGGCTGGTAGGCGCCCACCACGCCGCCGGGACCGGTGGTGATGTTCGGGCCGGCGATGGTGAGGCCGCCGTCGTCCACGAAGGTGCGGCCCGCGCCGTTGGCCCCGTGGCAGTCGACGCAGCCGCGCGAGCTGAAGAGGTAGCGCCCGCGTTCGACCGAGGCCGCGTCGGTGCGGTAGGCCACCGGTTGCACCGGCACGTCCACCTGGCGCGCCATGCGGCGCTCGGCCAGAAACAGCCCGGTGGCCAGCGCCGCCGCCACCAGCAGAACCAGCGCGCCCAGGCCCAGCCCGAGCGCGCGCACCCATCGCCGCTTGTTCGCCATCTCCGCCTCCTCGTGTGGGGAGTCGCGATTGCATGCGCGTTGCGGCGCGCCGTCAAGCACCCCGGCGCCCTTCGGCGCGCCGTCGGGTCGGCGGCGCCCCGCTCAGACCCGGCCCCCATCCACCAGGATGCTGCGCCCCGTGATCCAGCGCGCGTCGTCCGAGCACAGGAACGCCACCGCATCGGCGATGTCCTGCGGCTCCGCCAGTCGACCGAGCGGGGTCAGCCGCGTTTCGCCCTCCAGGTAGTCGGCGGGCAATCCGGCCGTCATGTCGGTGCGCGTGACCGCCGGTGCCACGGCGTTGACGCGGATGCCGCGCGCACCCAGCTCGATCGCACAACCGAGCGTCAGGCTGTCGACCGTCGCTTTGCTGGCCGAGTAGCTGACGGTCTGCGGCTCCGGACGCACCGCCAGGCTGCTGGAGACATTGACGATGGCACCGCCCGAAGCGGGAAAGTGGTCCAGCGCCGCCTGCGTGCTGGCCAGCACGCTCCAGGCGTTGGTGAGCAACTGGTTCTGGAAGGACTGGCGGCTGATCCGGCCCACCGGTTCGCTGTGGAAGACGCCGGCGTTGTTGACCAACACGTCGACGCGCCCGAAACGGGCCGCCACCTCGCGCAGGGCCGACTCGACCGCCACCTCATCCGCCACGTCGGCCCGAAAAGCCTCTGCTTCGCCACCGCTGGCCCGAATGGCCTGCACCGTGGCGGCGGCCGCCGCGCCGTTGTCGCGGTAGATCAAGGCCAGCCGTGCGCCGTCGGTCGCCAGCCGGCGCGCGATGGCCGCGCCGATGCCGCGCGAGCCACCCGTGACGATGGCGACTTTTCCAGACAACTTCATGTTCGCTTCCTTTCCACGATTGAGAGAGAAAGCCAACGATAGTCAGCGCCCCGCGGCGCGGGTAGTCCGCCCCAACGCGACACGGGGTTCCAGAAATGGAACGCCTTCAGGCGCCGCCGCGGAATCGCTCTTGCAGAAAGTCGATCAGGGTGCGCACCGCGAAAGCCAGCCCGCGCCGGCTGGGGTAAATCGCATACACCGTGGACGCCGGTGGCTCCAGCCCGGGCAGCAGTTCAACCAAGGCGCCGGTGCGCAGTGCGTCGATGCAGGCCTCGCGCGGGATCTGGGCCACACCGGCGCCGCCCAACAGGGCTTCGCGCAAGGCCAGCAGGTTGTTGCTGACGAAGCGGGCCTGCGGCTGGTAGTTCAGTTCGTGCCCGTCGGGTCCACGAAAGACCCAGGGGCGAACGGTCTCGCCCTGAACCTGCGCGATCAACGGATAGCCGCCGAGCTCGGCGATGGAGTGCGGCGCGCCGTGGCGCTCGACCAGGGCCCGGTGGCCCACCAGCACCATGCGCCCGGTGCCGATCGGCCGGGCCACGAGATCCGCCGCCGCCAGCGGCGCCGCCGACACCCGGATCGCCAGGTCGATGCGCTCGGCCAGCATGTCCACGTAGTGGTTCGACAGGTCCAGCGACACCGTGACCTTCGGGTACCGGTTCATGAACTCGGCCAGCCAGCCCGCCAGGAAAAGCTCGCCTTGCAGCAGCGAGGAACTCACGCGGATCAGGCCGCTCGGCTCGGCCTGCGCCTCGCTCACCGTGGCCCGCACGGCGTTCGCCTCGTCGGCTATCGCGCGGGCGTGCCGGTGGACGCGCTCGCCCACGTCGGTGAGGTGGAAAGCGTGCGACGAGCGCTGCACCAGGCGCACGCCCAGCTCCTTCTCCAGCGCGGCGATGCGCCGGCTCAGGCGCGACTTCGGAACGCCCGTGCTGCGCTCGGCCGCCGAAAACCCGCCGGCATCGGCCACGCGCAGAAACGCCATCAGGTCGTCGAGCCGGTCCATCCGTCTCAGTTGCCCTTGGCGGGCACCGGCTGCGCTCGCCAGCGGAAGAACATGGGGTAGACCTTCTCCACCACCGGTCCGTCGAAGTCCCAGGACACGCACTGGCCCAGGTGAGCGGGCGGGCGGCCGTCGCCGGGCGGCGCGAACGAGCCAGCGCGGGTCTGCATGGCCGCCGTCGCCAGGTTGTAGAGCAGCTCGCGCAGGTGGGTGCAGCCGTCGGTGTGGCCCAGGTGGCGCTGGATGGTCTGGCGCCAGCCCTTGCCCAGCACCTCGCCCACCATGCGCCGCATGTTGGGCAGGATGCTCGGGCAAGGGCCGTGCGGGAAGGCGTCCATGGCGACGGCGATGTCGCGGATCACCATGTCTTCGCCATAAGTCACGCGGATGCGCATGTGGTGGATGGGCTCGTCGGCCGCCCAGTGGCCCTCGCCGCGGATCTCGAAGTCGAAGGGCTTGCTGTCGTGCAGCTCACCTTCGATGTCCCATAGGCCATCGTCGCGGCGAAAGCCCTGGTAGGTGACGCGGCGGGTGTGCATGGGCGTGCGCGGAGCGGGGGTGGGCAAAGGCAAGGCGGCTCTCCGGGTGCGGGAAAACCCGCAATTGTCGGGTCAACGGGCCGCACGCGCTGGCACACTGGTGTCTTGTCCCCCGAGGAGCGCGCCATGGCCCACGATCACCCGCACGACCATACCCATACCCATGACCACGACCACCCGCACGACCACGGCCACCCGCCCGAGGGCGCCCGCTGGAAGCACGACGGCGTGCGCGTGATCCCGGGCAACCAGCTCGACGGCAATGTGCCCTCCACCCCGGGCATGGACCGCAAGGCCGCGATCAACTTCGCGCGCGTGGGCGCGCAGAAGCTGTGGGCCGGCACCGTCACCATCCACCCCGACGCCAAGACCGGTGCCCACCACCACGGGCACCTGGAAAGCGTGATCTACGTCGTCAAGGGCCGGGCGCGCATGCGCTGGGGCGAGCACCTGGAGTTCACGGCCGAGGCCGGGCCGGGCGACTTCATCTACGTGCCGCCCTACGTGCCGCACCAGGAAATCAACGCCAGCCCCACCGAGGTGCTGGAGTGCGTGCTGTGCCGCAGCGACGGCCAGGCGGTGGCGGTCAACCTCGACATCGAGCCGGTGGAAAAGCCGCAGACGGTGCTGTGGGTCGACCCGACGCACCCCACCGGGGGGGT
>VFQQ010005465.1_pt1 | contig 10506 bp, 7 predicted proteins | sample 3512341 | NCBI WGS metagenome assembly VFQQ01 (sample SAMN10412373, study PRJNA504923) | tailings metagenome | isolation source: Relicate 2 Philex TSF1 revegetated site | place: Philippines: Tuba, Benguet | collected 2017-08-29
TGCTGTCCATTTCCTCGCTGGCCATGGCCGCGAGGTGGCCGCCCCATTCGTTGGCTTCGATCAGCACCTCGTTGGCGATGATGTCGAGCTTCTTCTGCACCTCGCCCTGCACGTTCTCGCTGTCGGCGCTGCCAAGCACGCCGCCGAGCGCGCCCTTGTTCACCGCGTGGCTGATGCTCTTGCAGGAGCGCGCCACCACCTCGAGCAGCAGGCGCAGTTGGGAGGGGATGTGGCCGTCGACGCGTTGCTTCTCGACGAGGTAGCGGGTGAGGGAGATGCGTTGGCTCATGTTCAGTCTTCCGAAAGCGCGCGGGTGATCACCTCGCGCACGTCGTTGCTCAGTTCGGTCTGGGCGGCCACGCGCGCAATGGCTTCGCGTGCGGCGCCGCGGTAGGGCTCGGCGAGTTTCTTCCAGCGGTCCAGCGCGCGCGCCAGGCGGGCGGCCACCTGCGGGTTGAAGCGGTCGATTTCGATGACGCGATCGCTCCAGAACACGTAGCCCGCGGCGTCGGCGCGGTGGAAGGCGCCCGGGTTGGCGTTGCAGTAGCTGAAGATCACGCTGCGCGCGCGGTTGGGGTTGCGCAACTGGAAATCGGGATGGGCCATGAGCTGGCGCACCGCGGGCAGCACGTTGCCGCCGCGATCAGGCGCGCCGGCCTGCAGGGCGAACCACTTGTCCAGCACCAGGGCCTCGTCGCGGAACATGGCGTGAAAGCGTGTCAGCGCTTCGCGTGCGAGCTCGTGATCGCTCACCACCAGGGCCGACAGCGCGTTGAAGCGGTCGGTCATGTTGCCCGCGACCTTGAAGCGCTGGTAGGCCTTGCCGGGCCACACCGGGCTACCGGAGGCGCGCGCTTCCAGGCAGAGCATGGTGAGCGCCATACCAGCCAGGGCGCGGCGGCCCGAGCCCCGCGGGTCGGGGCGGTAGGCGCCGTTGTCCTGGTGTTGTTCCCAGGCCCAGGCCCAGTCGGCGTGCAGGGCCTGCGCGAGCTGCTCGCGCATGGCTTCGCGCACGGCGTGCACCCGCTGCGGGTCCACTACGTCGAGCTGTTCGGCGATGTAGGTTTCGCTCGGCAGGGTGAGCGTGAGTTCCTTGAAGGCGGCGTCCAGCGTGTCGTGGCGCAGCACGGCGCGCATGGCCTCGATGAAGGCCGTATCGAGCGGTTGCTCCACCGGGCCGCTGGCGCGCACCGCGGCAAGCGCGCGACGCAGCGCCAGGCGCTGGCCCGCTTCCCAGCGGTTGAACGGGTCGCTGTCGTGCGCGAGCAGGGTGAGCAGTTGGGCGTCGGTGTCGTCGTAGGCCAGCACCACGGGCGCCGAGAAGCCGCGCAGCAACGAGGGCACGGGTGCGCTGGCGATGCCGTCGAACACCACGGTCTGGCTGGCTTCGGTCAGCACGACGAGGCGTTGTTCGGCGAGGAGCGGCAGTTCACGGCCGTCAGCGTCGAGCAGGCCCAGCGCCACGGGGATAAGGAAAGGCTGCTTCACCGCCTGGCCCGGCGTGGGCGCACAGTGCTGGCTCAGCGTGAGCGTGTAGCGCTGCGCGGCGGCGTCGTACTGGCCTTCGGCGCGCAGGCGCGGCGTGCCGGCCTGGCTGTACCAGCGCTTGAACACATCGAGCTGGCGCGCCAGCGGGCTGTCGGGGTTGGCGTCGGCAATGGCCTGGGCGAAGTCGTCGCAGGTGACGGCCTGGCCATCGTGGCGCTCGAAGTACAGCTTCATGCCGCGCGCGAAGCCTTCGCGGCCCACCAGGGTCTGCATCATGCGCACGACCTCGGCGCCTTTTTCGTAGACCGTGACGGTGTAGAAGTTGTTGATCTCGACGTAGCTGTCGGGCCGCACCGGATGCGCCATGGGGCCGGCGTCTTCGGGGAACTGCGCGGTGCGCAGCACGCGCACGTCTTCAATGCGCTTGACCGCGCGCGCCGACGGGTCGGCGCAGAGATCCATGCTGAATTCCTGGTCGCGGAAGACGGTGAGGCCTTCCTTGAGCGAGAGCTGGAACCAGTCGCGGCAGGTGACGCGGTTGCCCGTCCAGTTGTGGAAGTACTCGTGGCCCACCACCGATTCGATGTTGGCGAAGTCGGTGTCGGTGGCGGTGGCGCTGTTGGCCAGCACGTACTTGGTGTTGAAGATGTTGAGGCCCTTGTTCTCCATCGCGCCCATGTTGAAGTCGCTGGTGGCGACGATCATGAAGCGCTCCAGGTCGAGCGGCAGGCCGAAGCGGGCCTCGTCCCAGGCCACGCTGGCGATGAGCGACTGCATGGCGTGCTCGGTCTTGTCCATGTCGCCGCGGCGCACGAAGACCTGCAGCAGGTGCTCCTTGCCCGAGCGCGAGACGATGCGCTGCTCGCGCGCGACCAGGTTGCCCGCCACCAGGGCGAACAGGTAGCTGGGCTTGCGGTGCGGGTCGACCCACTTCGCGAAGTGCCGGCCCTCGTTGCCCGGCCCTTCCAGATCGCCCGAATCAACCAGGTTGCCGTTGGACAGCAGCACCGGGTAGCGCGCCTTGTCGGCGCGCAGCGTCACGGTGTAGCTGGCCATCACGTCGGGCCGGTCGAGGAAGTAGGTGATGCGGCGAAAGCCCTCGGCCTCGCACTGCGTGAAGAAGGTGCCCTGGCTCACGTACAGCCCCATGAGCTGGCTGTTCTTTTCGGGCACGCAGGTGGTGAATATCTCCAGCGTGAAGGGCGCGTCGCCGTGCTCTTCCAGGGTCGGCAGGTTGTCCAGCACCAGTTGCCCGCCGTCCATCTTGAACGAGCAGCCCGCGCCGTTGACCAGCACGCGCGCGAGGTTGAGCTCCTCGCCGTCGAGCCGCAGGGCCTGCGCTGGCACCGCCGGATTGCGCCGCAGCGTCATGCGGTTGAGCACGCGCGTCTTGGCCGGGTCGAGATCGAAGGTGAGGTCGACGGTGTCGATCCAGTAGGCCGGCGGGGCGTAGTCTTCACGGCGCACCACGGTGGTGGGGCCTTCACGCAGAGAACTCATGGATCAGACCCCCTGTTTCAACGAGGCTTCAATGAACGGATCGAGATCGCCGTCGAGCACCTTTTGCGTGGCGGAGATCTCGACGTTGGTGCGCAGGTCCTTGATGCGGCTGTTGTCCAGCACGTAGCTGCGGATCTGGTGGCCCCAGCCGACATCGGTCTTGGTGTCTTCCAGCTTCTGCTGCTCTTCCATGCGCTTGCGCATTTCATGGTCGTACAGGCGCGAGCGCAGCCGCTTCCAGGCCACGTCGCGGTTGCTGTGCTGGCTGCGTCCGTCCTGACACTGCACCACGATGCCGGTGGGCAGGTGGGTCAGGCGAACGGCCGAATCGGTCTTGTTGATGTGCTGGCCACCGGCGCCACTGGCGCGGTAGGTGTCCACGCGAACGTCGGCCGGGTTGATCTCGATCTCGATGGTGTCGTCGACTTCGGGGTACACGAAGATGGACGCGAACGAGGTGTGGCGACCGCCCGAGCTGTCGAACGGGCTCTTGCGCACCAGGCGGTGCACGCCCGTTTCAGTGCGCAGCAGGCCGAAGGCGTATTCGCCCTCGATCTTGATGGTGGCGCTCTTGATGCCGGCGGTATCGCCGGGGGTTTCGTCCTCGACGGTGGTCGTGAAGCCCTTGCGTTCGGCGTAGCGCAGGTACTGGCGCAGCAGCATGCTGGCCCAGTCGCAGGCCTCGGTGCCGCCGGCGCCGGCCTGGATGTCCAGGAAGCAGTTGAGCGGGTCGGCCGGGTTGTTGAACATGCGGCGGAACTCGAGCTTCTCGACCTCGGCCTGCACTTTGGCCGCTTCGGCCCCGATGGTGAGCAGGCCGGCGTGGTCGTCCTCCGCGGCCGACATCTCGAACAGCTCGGTGTTGTCGGCCAGTTCGCTGGCCAGGCGGTCCAGCACGTGGACCACGTCCTCGAGCGACTTGCGCTCCTTGCTCAGTTCCTGTGCGCGCTTGGGGTTGTCCCAGACGGTGGGGTCCTCCAGCGCGGACTCGACTTCCTTCAGCTTCGACGCTTTGGCGTCGTAGTCAAAGATACCTCCGCAACTCGACCACCCGCTGGCTGAGGTCGGCGAGCTGGCTCTGGATGGTGTTGATCTGTTCGGCGTCCATGGTGATTCCTGCGTTCTATCGGCGACAAAGGCGCGATTTTCGCACGCAGGCCCCCTGGGTGGGCCGGCTTCAGAAGCGCCCGTTGAGGCCGACCATGAAGGCGGCCGTGCCCAGCAGTTGCACCTCGAACCCGAGGTTGCGGGTCAACCGGTAGCCCACCGAGGGAATGACCACCGGGGCGAAGCCGCCCACGTTGAGCGGCACCTTGTCCTTGTAGCGGCCCACATAGCCGTAGATGATGCCGGCGCTCACCGTGGCGTATATGTTCGGCCAGTTGGTCAGCAGGCCGTCCCAGGTCTTGCCCACGTACGCGTAGGCCGACGGCTGGCCGAAGGAGTTGGTGAACAGCGCGACGCCGCACAGACGATCGTCGGGCAGGCGCCGGCTCAGGCTCACGAGGTAGACCTGTTTGTGCTCCTCGTCGAAGGACCAGTGGTGCGTGTACGGCGAGGCAAACACCTCGTACCGGGCTTCGCCCTCGGGCAGCGGGTCGTTCCAGCCGGGGCAGAGGTTGATGGCGAGCGCGGGGCCCGCGCAGAGCAGGGCGGCCAGGGCGGGGGTGTGTCGGAGTTGCATCGGGCGAGTGTGCACGAGCGATGTATCTGCCCGGCGCGGGGCGTGCAACAGCCGGTGAATCAGGCCTTGTCCGACAGAAAGGCCTCGATCAGTGCGGCCAGTTCCTCTGGGCGGTCGTGGTGCATCATGTGCCCGGCATCGTCGATCACCGCGCGCTGCAGGCGGGGCACGAAGGCGATGCGGGCCTGGAACTCGTCCAGCGTGTAGCGCCCCTTCCACCACAGGCCCAGGCTGTCGTCGCTGGCCACCACCGAGAGCGTGGGCGCCGTGATGGCCTTGTAGACCTCGATCGCCTCTTCGGGGTGGAACAGCACCGCGTTGGTCACTTTGTGCGCTGGGTCGCCCAGGATGGCCCAGCGGCCATCGGCACCGGGCCGCGCCCATTGCCGCGCCAGCCAGTCGGCCTTGTCCTGCGGCAGACGCGGGTTGGTCTTCATCAGGCGGCGCGCCACGCCGCTGGCGTCTTCGTAGCTGCTCAGGTCCATCTCGCCCGCGCGCGCAGAGCGGATTTCGTCGAGCCATTGCGCGTAGCGTTTGGGTGCCTGTGAAGGCTTCGACGCCGGCATGCCGAAGCCTTCGAGGTTGACCAGGCGGCGGACGCGCTGCGGCCTTGCGCCGGCGTAGAGCGTGGCCACGTGGCCACCCATGCTGTGGCCCACGAGATCGATTGCGCGTTCGCCAAACAGCGTGTCGAGCAGTGCGTCGAGATCGCCCAGGTAGTCGGGGAACCAGTAGCTGTCGGGCGCTGCGCCGTCGAAGGTGGTGTCGCCATAGCCGCGCCAATCGGGGGCGACGATGTGGCGCGATTCGCGCATCGCGTCCACCACGAACTGCCACGAAGCGGCCACGTCCATCCAGCCGTGCACCAGCACCAGCGGCGGGCGTTGCGGGTCGGGCTCGCCCCAGGAACGCAGGTGATAGCGCCAGCCGCGGATGGGAAGGAAGTCGCTGCGCGACGGACGTTGCACTTGGTACATTCGATCGATCATAGAGAAGGCCGAGGAGACAACCGATGCACCGCCGTCAAGACCGCGACACAACACCCGACCACTACGCCGCGTTGCACGCCGGCTTCGGTTGGCAGGTGCCGGCCGAATTCAACATGGCCGAGGTCTGCATGCGCCGCTGGGCGCGTGATCCGAAGTCGGCGCGAGGCACCGCGGTGATCGCCACCGCAGCGGGGCGGCCCGACCGTGCGCACAGCTACGCCGAACTGGCCGCGCAGGCCAACCGCCTCTCGAACGCGCTCGCTGTGCTGGGCGTGCAACGCGGCGACCGCGTGGCCATCGTGCTGCCGCAGCGCTTCGAAACGGCGGTGGCCTACATGGCGGTGTTGCAGATGGGCGCAGTGGGCATGCCGCTGTCGCAACTCTTCGGCCCCGAGGCATTGGAGTTCCGCCTGCACGACAGCGAAGCCGTGGTGGCGATCTGCGACGCCAGCACCCTGGCCGCGGTGCAGTCGGTGAGCGCGAACTGCCCGCGCCTGCAGGACGTGATCGCCATCGACGTGCCTGAGAGCAGCGCGCTCGACTGGGCCGCGCTGCTGGCTCAGGAGCCCGACCACTTCGAGCCCGTGCACACACTGGCCGACGAGGCCGCGGTGCTGATCTACACCAGCGGCACCACCGGCAACCCCAAGGGCGCGCTCATCCCGCACCGCGCGCTGATCGGCAACCTCACGGGCTTCGTGGCCAGCCAGAACTGGTTCGGCTTCGATCCGTTCGATCCGAAGCAGGCGTCAAAGGCCGTGTTCTGGTCGCCTGCCGACTGGGCCTGGACCGGTGGCTTGATGGACGCGCTGCTGCCCACGCTCTACTTCGGCCGGCCCATCGTGGCGCACAACGGCCGCTTCTCGCCGCAACTCGCGTTCGAGCTGATCGAACGCCACGGCGTCACGCACAGCTTCCTGTTTCCCACCGCGCTTAAGGCCATGATGAAGGCCTACCCGGAGCCGCGCGAACACTTCCGCTTCGCGCTGCAGGGCCTCATGAGCGCGGGCGAAGCCGTGGGCGACGCGGTGTTCAACTGGTGCCGCGATCAACTGGGCATCACCGTCAACGAGATGTTCGGCCAGACCGAGATCAACTACATCGTGGGCAACTGCGCGCGCCTGTGGCCCGCCCGGCCCGGCAGCATGGGCAAGGGCTACCCCGGCCACCGCGTGGCGGTGATCGACGACGACGGCAACGAATGCCCCGTGGGCGTGCCCGGCGATGTGGCCGTGCACCGCCGTGATGTGCACGGCGAGCTCGATCCCATCTTCTTTCTGGGCTACTGGAAAAACGAAGCAGCCACCCGCGCCAAGTTCACCGGCAACCCGGCCAACAGCTGGTGCCGCACCGGCGACCTGGCGGTGCGCGACGAAGACGGCTACCTCTGGTACCAGGGCCGCGCCGACGACGTGTTCAAGGCCGCGGGCTACCGCATCGGCCCGAGCGAGATCGAGAACTGCCTCGTCAAACACCCCGCGGTGGCAAATGCGGCGGTGGTGCCCAAGCCGGACAAGGAACGCGGCGCGGTGGTGAAGGCCTATGTCGTGCTCGCGCCGGGGTACGCGGGAGGCCCGGCGCTGGTCGCCGAGTTGCAGGCCCATGTGAAGGGGCGCCTCGCGCCGTACGAGTACCCGAAGGAGATCGAGTTCATCGACGCACTGCCGATGACGACGACGGGGAAGGTGCAGCGGCGGGTGCTGCGGTTGCGGGAGGAAGAGCGGGCACGCGGCGGCTGATCAAGCCACCGGCCGCCGCGACCGCGACTGGTCCCGCGCCACCTCGATGAACTCCAGCACCTCGGCGCGCGGTTGCGAGCCGCGTCTCCATACGAGACCCACGTCCACCGTGGGCACCGCGTCGCGCAAGGTCCGCACCTCCACGTGCTCCGCGTCCAGCGTCCAGGGGCGATAGAGAAAGTCAGGCAGCACGGCCAGGCCTGCACCCACACCCACCAGCGAACGCACCGCCTCCAGCGACGAGGTGCGCAGCACGGTGCGCGGCTTCAACTGGTGGCGTGCCCACACCGGGCGCATCAGCAGTTCGATGCGGTCGGCCTGCAGCACCACCAGATCGTGCTGCGCGCATTCGGCCAGGCCCACCTCTTCATGCGCCGCGAGTGGATGATCGGCCGCCATCCAGATGCGGTTCGGTGAGCGCGTGAGCGTTTCGGCCACCAGCGCCTGCGGCTCGCCGAGCGCGTTCGACACCATGATCGCGATGTCGAGTTCGCCGTTGATGAGCAGGTGTTCCAGGAAGGGCGGCTGGTCTTCCACCACGTGCACCTCCACCGCGGGGCAGGTGCGGCGAAAGCGCGCGAACACCTCCGACAAGTAGTAGCCCGCCACCAGGCTGGTCACGCCGATGGAGAGCGAACCCGCTAGCGGCGTGGCGCCCTGGCGCACGCCGCGGGTGGCATCGGCCACGGCGCCGATCACGCGGCGCGCTTTCACCAGAAAGCGGTGGCCTTCGGGTGTGAGCCGCATGCCCTTTGTGCTGCGCTCGAACAGCGGCAGGCCCAGCGCGTCTTCCAGTTCGAGCACGCTTTTGGTGATGGCCGATTGCGCGATGTTGAGCATGCGCGAGGCTGCCGCCACCGAGTCGGATTCGGCCACGGCGAGAAAATAGCGGAACTGCTTGAGCGTGACGTGTCGGTTCATGGCACGGCCCTGGTGCACACCAAGCGCCCTGTTGCGGTGCAAAAACGGAAGGGGTTAACCCTGACTATCGAGTTTTTCGATAGCGAGCCGAGCTTATTTTGTATTTTGAAACGGTCAAGCCCCTCCCTAGCATGCGCAGCAGCCCAGGCGCCGTGCGGCCCTGTGGTCGTGTTCAACCCGCAGACAACCGAGGTGATTGACCCATGAGACACGCACAACGCCCCCCAACCCATCCGCTGGCGCGCGCCCTGATGGGCGCCGCACTGAGCGCCTTTGCGCTCGGCGCCATGACCACGGCCGCCCATGCCCAGAAGGCGCTGGACAAGCTCGGCAAGGCCGAAGGCCAGGTCGACATCGTGGCCTGGCCCGGCTACATCGAGCGCGGCCAGACCGACAAGAACTTCGACTGGGTGACCGACTTCGAGAAGAAGTCGGGCTGCAAGGTCAACGTGAAGACCGCGGGCACCTCCGACGAGATGGTGGCGCTGATGAACGAGGGCGGCTTCGACCTCGTGACCGCTTCGGGCGACGCGTCGATGCGGCTGATCGCGGGCAAGCGCGTGCAGCCCATCAACGTGAACCTGATCCCCAGCTTCAAGAACGTGGACCAGCGCCTGCAGAAGGCGCCCTGGCACTACGTGAACAACACCCACTACGGCGTGCCCTACCAGTGGGGCTGGAACGTGCTCATGTACAACACCACGGTGTTCAAGGACAAGCCGCCCACCAGCTGGAGCGTGGTGTTCGAAGAGACCACGCTGCCCGACGGCAAGAGCAACAAGGGCCGCGTGCAGGCCTTCGACGGCCCGATCTACATCGCCGACGCCGCGCTCTACCTGATGAAGAAGAACCCGGCGCTGGGCATCAAGGACCCGTACGAACTCACCGAGGCGCAGTACAAGGCCGCGCTCGACCTGCTGCGCGGCCAGCGCAAGCTGGTGGGCAAGTACTGGCACGACGCCTTCGTGCAGATCGACGACTTCACCAACGAAGGCGTGGTGGCGTCCAGCAGCTGGCAGTTCATGGCCAACATCCTCAAGAGCAAGAACCGCCCGGTGGCCACGGTGGTGCCCACCGAAGGCGCAACCGGCTGGGCCGACACGACCATGATGCATGCCGAGGCCAAGAACCCGAACTGCGCCTACATGTGGATGGAGCACTCGCTCAACCCCAAGCTGCAGGGTGATCTGGCGGCCTGGTTCGGTTCGGTGCCCGCGGTGCCTGCGGCCTGCAAGGGCAACAAGCTGCTCACGGACGAAGGCTGCAAGCGCCAGGGCTTCGAGAGCTTCGAGCGCATCTCCTTCTGGAAGACGCCGGTGACCAAGTGCGCGTCGCAGAACAACGCCTGCGTGCCCTACCACCGCTGGGTCACCGACTACATCGCTGTCCTCGGGGGCCGCTGATTCCATGACGGTCGCAGTCACCCTGGAGGCGGTGTCCTGCGTGTTCGGCTCGGGCGCACAAACCGTGCGCGCGGTCGATCGCGTGGACCTCACGATCGAAGGCGGGGAGTTTTTCACCTTGCTCGGGCCCTCGGGCTCGGGCAAGACGACCTGCCTGCGCATGATCGGTGGCTTCACGCTGCCCACCAGCGGAAGCATCCGCATCGGCGGGCTCGACGTGACGCACCAGCCGCCGTACGCGCGGCCGGTGAACACCGTGTTCCAGGACTACGCGCTGTTCCCGCACATGAGCATCCGCGACAACGTGGCGTACGGGCTCATGGTGAAAGGCGTGGACAAGGCCGAGCGGCACCGCCGCGCCGAAGAGATGCTGGAACTGGTGCGCCTGCCCGGGGTGGGCGAGCGCCGGCCCGGCCAGCTCTCGGGTGGTCAACGCCAGCGCGTGGCGCTGGCGCGTGCACTCATCAACCGCCCGCAGGTGCTGCTGCTCGACGAACCCCTGGGCGCACTTGATCTGAAGCTGCGCGAGCAGATGCAGTCCGAGCTCAAAGCCTTGCAGCGCCAGCTCGGCATCACCTTCCTGTTCATCACGCACGACCAGCACGAGGCCTTGTCGATGAGCGACCGCATCGGTGTGTTCAACAACGGGCGGCTGGAGCAGGTGGGCGATCCCCACGCGATCTACAACCGCCCCGCCACGCGCTTCGTGGCCGAGTTCGTGGGCGCAGCCAATGTGCTCGACGGCCAGCGCGCGCGCACGCTCACCGGCCTGCCCAGCGCCA
>VFQQ010005466.1_pt1 | contig 10505 bp, 17 predicted proteins | sample 3512341 | NCBI WGS metagenome assembly VFQQ01 (sample SAMN10412373, study PRJNA504923) | tailings metagenome | isolation source: Relicate 2 Philex TSF1 revegetated site | place: Philippines: Tuba, Benguet | collected 2017-08-29
GGCGAGGTCGCGGGCCTCATCTCCAGCACACTGGGCGTAGACTGTGTGCTCACTGGGCACTCGCTCGGACGCAATAAGAAAGAGCACTTGCTCAAGTCAGGTACGTACGTAGCTCACTCGTGGATCGCAGCTATGTGCCTGGATAGTATGGATACGCGTTTATGTCGCTCTGTTTCAAAGTGCCTGTTTGCGTGACTATGGCAGCGGAGGCGCACCATGATTGTGCTGCATCAACGCGCCATCCGACAAGCTCAATTGCTTGCCACACAGCGTAGCTGAGCGCTGAGCTTGTGCCATTTTGTTGCTGTTGCTGTGTTCCATGCAACAGGCACCAACAGTCCTGCTGAGGTCGAGTCCCAGTACCGCATCAGTCGACGTATCGAGGCAGAGGAGCGGGCACTGGACCATGCAGCTGTGGTGTTCACATCCACACAGCAGGAGGTAGCCCAGCAGTGGGGCACATACGACGGGTGAGGGCATGTGCAAACATGATGTCGCATGCACTGTATGCCTTGTCTCTGTGTCTCTTCTCAGCCTCCTGTTTTGTCGCCATTGCTGTAAACTGTGCGTGTGCATGTGTGTATGTCATACATAGGTACTCTGACGAGCTGTCTGCAGCACTGCAACTGAGGCCTTGCAAGGGCTACCATGTGCCGCGCATGGCTGTCATCCCACCAGGTTAGTGACTGCACAACATCTTGGAACTCGCGATGAGTACCAAGCTGGCATGTGCGCACCCTTGTGCGGGGCGCACATTCCGGAGTCGGAGCTGCTCAGCGAGTTCATGCACTCAGTTGGCCTACAGATGGCACGTGTATGTATGAATGTTTAAACATATGGAATGTGCTTCAGATGTTGCATGAACTCAAGCATGTGCTCAACCGTCCTGTTCCCTTGCACAGGTCTTGACTTCAGCAACCTCAAGGTTCAGATGCCTGTCGACCCCTGGGAGGAAATCCTTGGCGTCGGCAAGGTGTCCACGCCTCAGCCCGCCACGCCCACAGGCCTGGACCCGCTGTCTCAGGTGCCCAGTGTGGGAGGCCCGGCCACACCCAGCCTGCACGAGGGGTCTATCGTGGCATCTGCCTCGGCCGTGGACAGCACTGGGGACATGTCGTCAAACGCAACACCACCTACAGGTAAGGGTAGCTACGTGTGATGTGTATTGCACTTGAATATGCATGCATATGACGGCGCGTGGCCAGGTTGTTGAGGGCTGTCTGGATCTCAGATGGATAGCATTATGTTAGTCTGACAGTGTCTTTGGCAACCTGGCCATAATCTGCGAAAGTGACCGTGATCGTGTTTGTCTGTAAGACCACATGCAGGACACTGTGCTCTGTGCTGTGCGCGTATTTGCTTACTGCCGTGCAGCTGAGGACGGCCAAAGCAGCGGGTCAGGTGGACATACAGGCCGTCACCTGAGCACAGGCGCCACACGCAGCGGCGTGGCCAGTGCTCGTGGCGGGCCCGCATCCCCAGCGCCCACCCCAACACGCATGAGCTACCATGGCGCGTCCACACCCACCGCCCTGGCCTCAAGCAGTGCGCTGTCACACATGAATCCGAGCCGCATGGCTGCACTGCTGGTGGGCGAAAGCGAGCCTGGCATATGGAAGGAGGTGGGTTGATTGCATGGACTCGTCACTGTTTTCGCCTTCGTGCATGCTCCATGTGTGGTGGACGAGCATGGCGATGTTGCAGTGCATGTACAGTAGCTGAGCTCTTCCTGCGGTATCCGGTGTTACTGGCGCCATGGGTAATCAAACGCATGCTGGTAACTCACATCGCTCGCGCTTGCTGCAAGCGTGCCTGATGCAGTGCGTGTGTGCGCTTGCCTTTGCTGTGCACGTGTCACACCACAGATCAACAAGTTCCTGCGCTACCCGGGTCGTCCTGTCATCCTCGCCATGGCCCGGCCTGACGCTAAGAAGAACCTTATTGGTCTGTTGAAGGCGTACGGGGACAGCAGACTGCTCAGGGACCTGGCCAACCTGGTGCTCGTCATGGTAAGGAGCTGGTACTGGCGTGTACGCGTGCGTTTGATGTTCTATCTGTGGCCATCCCATCTCTCCCAGGAAGCAAAGTTGTGTCCTATGTTTGATACGCTTCTGCGGCCCGGGACGATTGGGTTGGCCACGCCTGTGAGACTGCAGATGAACAGGTAATCCTTTGCAATATCATAGGCTCACACTCACTTTTGTACGTGTGCGTCTGTGTACTGCCACAGGGTAACCGTGACAAGATCGACTCCATGGCTCCAGGCAGCACACGCGTCCTGACAGACGTGCTGAAGCTGGTGGACACATACGACCTGTACGGATATGTGGCCTACCCCAAGAAGCACACGCAGGCGGACATCAGCGACATCTACCTCCTGGCTGCCGCTACGCGCGGTGTCTTCGTCAACGTGGCGCTGCAGGAGCCCTTTGGCCTCACTCTGATTGGTGAGTGGTGGCGCCCTTGAGCACTCGTGTGGAGACTGAAGAGCGTTGCTAAGGGCGTAGCCTGCATGGTAGCCTGTTCACAGTAGCAAGTATAGCTGTCTTCTGTGACAGGCTACAGCTTCGTAGCTCCGCCCAACTTGCCCTTGCATGCAGCTCCATACCTCTTGCCATGACTGCAGCTGAGGCTTGCTGTTGTCTTGTGTATTGCTTTTGTAGAGGCTGCTGCTCACGGTGTGCCTATCGTGGCGACGACTCATGGTGGTCCAGTGGACATCATCGCCACACTGTGAGTGTCATCGCCGCATACTGGCAGAAGGCATGGCTACCCATGTACATGTTCTAACAGTGCCAGCAAGTGTACGAGCTTCGGCAAGTCATCATGAGTTCGTTTGTGTTGCGTGTGCGTGCAGAAACAATGGTATCCTTGTTGAGCCCACAGACACGCGTGCCATCGCTGACGCCCTGGTCAACCTCATCACTGTACAGAAGCGCTGGGACGAGGCCAGTGAGAGCGGTCGCCGCAACATCACCGCGTACAGCTGGCCCTCGCACTGCGCTCGGTACCTCAGGACTGTGGAGGACCAGAAGAAGACACTGGCAAACTCAAGGTGGGTGCGAGGGCGCATGTAGCACCCTTGACATACCTCTGATATGCACTCATGCCTCTTGTACCAGCTGATGGCAGCCACATGGTAGACACCCTCCACTGGTGCCACCATACGCAAGCCACCAGTAGAAGGGTGCCTGCCACTGGGCTGCCATCCTTACCATGCTGCTATCAGAGGCCTGCCAGTATCATAGGCCTGTGCCTGACGTCTTTTGTGCGGTTGTTGTATTTCTGCTTACAGGGTGGCTACAGTGTTCGCTGGCAACCACACCAAGGTGCAGGAGCCCCCTGGCCAGCACCACCACAAGGGCCCACCGCCAGGCGCCCGCATCCGTCACACCCTGTCACTCTCCTACGACGACCTCTCAGACCTCGCCCGCGCCATCGCCGTCAACACAACCTCAACCAGCGCTGCGATCATCAAGGACGCAGTCGCAGTCGTCGCAGCCGCCGCAGCTGCCGGCGACACCGCCACTGCCGACATGCCCGCCGGCGAGGCCGCCGGCGAGGACATGGGTGCCGACCAGGCGGCCCTTGCGCGCACGTCCGCGCCGACTGTGTTCCAAGACCTGCGCACGTTCTCCATGCCGCTGAGCCAGGCATTCATCAGCGGGCTGCAGCGCAGGCAGCCAAGGGCCAGCGGCAAGCAGGGTGGACTCAACATCCCTGCGCCTGCTGACGTGGCTCTGGCTATCGCTAATGTGACTTTTGATGGTCCTATCCCTGAGGTGGCTGAGGTCGAGTCGCCAAAGGAGTCTGCGTCACCAAAGACCCCTGAGTCTCGCAAGCCAGCCACCAAAAAGCCCATCGCAGCCGCTACCGCAGCCAAGCCCACAGACCCGCAGCCAGAGGTTGACCTGTCACCCTCCCCAGTCGTCAGCGACAACAAGGAGGGCCCTGCAGACCCAGCAGACGCAGCTGCCACGGCTGCGGACCCCGCAGTGACCGAGAACAACCGCGAGACGGTCAACGCGGTGGTTGCGTCCGTTGCGGAGGATGCGGTGCTTGACCCATCCAAGTGGGGCAAGGAGGAGGCCGTGCAGTCTGTGCTGACTGCGGCCCTGAACGCGCTCAATGACGGTGACCAAGAGAAGGGGGCAAGCAGTGGTGGTGTGGGCCAGGGGGCCTTGGTCAAGAGGCGTAGGTCGGGTCAGGTGCCTAAGGAGGTTGGCAGTGGTGCGTTCCCTACGGCTGGGGACCAGCCATTGGTGCCAACACTGTCGTTCAAGGCGGCACAGATGACAAAGACGAAGGAGGTGCAGCCACGTCTGCACACACACGAGTAAGTGGCTTACGTGCGCACATGGAACACTTGTAGCATGCATTCGTCGTGCATGTTTCGGCATACCCAGTTGTGTGATGCAAGCAGCGTGTTGGACAAGAGCTTGCATCGTTGTGGACTATGTGTACTCGTGTCCACAGGCATTTTGTGGTCTTTAACTTCGACTCCGTCACGGATGTCAAGACCTGTGCGCCCCTCATCCGCGCGCTGCTACACGGCACGGAGGGTGTGGACGAGTCAGTGCTTCGCACAGCGCAGCTACTGGCTGGCGGCGCCAACCGCAGTGGCAGCGCACAGCTCGGTGTGGGCGTCATGTGCGCCTGGGGCACCAAGGACATGCGCAGCCTGCTGCATGCTGAGGTGAGACCTGTGCATAACAAGTGCCATGCATAGCGAGCATTGCAGCTTAATGGCCCAACCTGTGCCATGCACGCAGCTCAGACAACCCGTGGCATGCATGCGTGCATCGGCCTGACGCTCATGTGACCACGTGTACTACCTGCAGGGCCTGGATCCCAATGCCCTGGACTTCATGGTTTGCAACGCTGGTGCGCTGATCTGGCACTCCACCGCCCCTCAAAGCAACCCTGAGGCCGTCAACAGCGCTGACACCACGCGCCTACTGTGTGACGACGAATGGGAGCACTACATCGACTGGCGCTGGGACGACAGGGTGGTCAAGCAGGTACGCAGTCGTCAGTTGCATGCACAGTCTTCCATGCTGTTGAGGCTCTTTGCTTTGGTGTGCAAGGGAGGCTATGTGCATGGCTTCAAGTTCCTTCTTTCGCAGCTGGCTTTGTAGTTTTTGAACCTATGTCTTACGCGACGTGTTGATTACGCATGCGTGCAGGTCTTGGGTCGTGTGTTGGACAACAAGGCAGGTTGGGGCCGCCTCAACATTCTGCGCAGCGACAGCAGCCTGCCCACTGGCACCACCAAGAAGAACCGCGCCACAGTCACACGTGCCACATCAGGTGAGGGCCATGTACATTGCGCCAGCTGTATGAGACACGGATATCAGTGCGGAGTCTGACCTCGATTGTTCTGTGTGCTTGTGTCGTCATTGCAGGTGCTGGTGTGTCTAGCAGTGCCTTCTCAGTGACCGTGGGCCTGTCACCCGCCAGCAGCCCTCTGCACTTCATGTTGGATGTGGAGATCCAGCCACCACCCTCCACCAGCGCAGCGCAGAAGGATGCCATGAGCACCAGTGAGGTCGCCAAGCAACTGCTCGCCACCATCAGGTACGTTGCATGTGCGCCCCATGCAAGCATGAGAGAAGCATGTGAGCCACAGTGTTGGCTACAGGGTCTTGCATGCAAGTTTACCTTGTAGTATGATTGCGTCGGGGTGCTGACAGCATTTGTGTATTGTGTCATCTTCGTCAAATTGCAGGCGCAAGCTGCGTAGGAGTGGTCTGCGTGCCCAGCTCCTCATCACACCCCGTGAGCCCATACCAAGTACTGACTCTTCCCTCAACGAGTCAGGCAGCTCTCGTGGTGGCCTCGCCGGAATCTTCAACACCATCGCAGCCACCCTCACACGCTCCGCGTCCGGCAATCTCGCCACGCTCAACAAGTCCAACGAGAGCCTCCGCGGCTTCGTGCTGCACATCACGCCGCTGCGCTGCAGTCGCGCGCTGGCGCTACGCCACCTTGCGCTGTGCTCACGCCGTGACCTGGCCGGCCACTGGACGCTGGTCAACTGCCCCGCCACTGCTGCACCCCTCCCAGCGGGCAAGACCGCACCACTGTCAACCACGTCTGTGTCAGGCTCCCTCGTGACGCTCAGCACGTCACCGAGCCTGGCCAACCGTGTGCCGCCTGTGCTGCTGAGCGGATCAGATGGCGAGGACATGGTGGCGGGTGTGCAGCGTGTGGTAGTGCTGGCACCCAACAAGCAGGTGCCAGCAATTGCTGACACAGGCAAGGCGTCTGGAGAGCTGTCCACGCTGCCCATGGCGTCAGTGGCGTACCCTGTGGATGTGGGCGTGTATCAGGCCAAGGCCCTGTCACTCATGGCCGCTGCAAATGAAGCAGCCGAGGGCGGAGAGGCCAGCGCACGTATCCTTGTGCTATCGTAATGCTACCTGTACACATCGCTTTGTACGTAAATCTCAGCATGCAGCTTGGCGGCGAGCATAACCTAATTGATACTGCTCAGCATAACCACAGCAGGCGATACTGTTGCTTGTCATTTGAGGGACTCTCGCATGCAGGATGAGCCTTGTCTGCGTATTCTTAGTAGTTTGATTCGAGCTTAGTGACTGTCACATACATACAACTCATTGATTGAGTAGAGATGAGAACCGCACGTACGCACGCACTTGTTCTGTAGTCAGTTGGCTTTCCCAGTTGACATGCAGACATATGTGGTCGACCAAGTTGGCAGGCTTTCCGCTCTGCATGTGGTGGCAGGTGCACTCGCATCTTCTGTTGATCACGGTCACTTCTTTACCACTTCTTTGAGGCTGCATGCCAGACTTCTTTGTATTTGCTTCTGACGGTAATTGGCTGGTTGGTAGAAGGGCTGTGGAGCGAGAGAGTTGCACTGCATAACTTCTTTGCGTCAGGCACTGCACGACTTCTTTGTCAGGCTGTCCTGACTTCTATGTTCTTAAAGGTTGTTGCAGAGCCGAGTTGTCCGCAGTAGACAGGAGGGATCTTCAGTACGGGCCTTCGAGAAGAGGGTACCAGAGGGTGCAAAGGATATATGATAAGCCTATTGATAACGCAGAGTTTGCTTGTTTGTGTATGTAGTGTGGACCCACACGTTGACTGTGCCTGTATGTTGGTGTGCTTGTACCCGCCATTTCGCCTTCCACGCATAGCTACCGTCGCAAACACACGTCTTTGCGCTGTTCTGCCGAGTGCATTCATTCGTTGAGATGCCCGTCCTATATGAGTGAGTGAGCATGTATGCAGAGAGTCTCCGCCGTGCGGCTTGGGGCGCTGTTACCCTGTGTCTGCTTGTAAGAACAGACAACCAGCCGGAGGCGTCTGTCACCCCAGCGCCAGTGTGTTTCCGGTCCCCAGTGACTTGATTCTAGCAAGTCAGTTCAGCAACTATGGAGCCAAGTCGCAGCCCGTCACCCAAGCGCCAGTGTGTTTCAGGTCCCGAGGTGCTGCTCGCCGGCCTACCTCGCAGCTCGTCGCCTGGTCCTGGAACGAGCACTGGCACCAGCCGCAAGCTCTTTAAGGTGCCTCCATGGATAAAAAAACTGGTACATGCGGCCGGGCTATCTACTAGGGAGGTCAAAGGGCTGAACGGTAACGGCCAGCTATACAACGTCATCATTACTGGACACGGTTTGATCATGTTGTTGTTCATGGTAAAGCCCGCCTTGTTCGGTGGTTCGTTCAACTGAGTATCTCATTATTTCACTAGTACCAACAGCGTTCCGCACCTAACTGTGGGTTTACTTGCATTTAGTACAATCACACCGTATCCTTACGTACTACACTGGCACAATCTCGTCTTACCGCAGCTGCTGGCACGAGTATTGCCTGGTGCGTATACTAACTCGAACAGCAGGATCACCAAGTAGCATCACAGGATTCCTTGAGCTTTTCTTTCTCCTGAGTGAGCATGTATGTAGAGCATTTACGCACAAATGCAATGAAGTTTGGCTGCGCAGTGACCACGTTGAGAAGCTCTCGCGCTGTGCGCTAAGAAGCTCCCCCCATCAAGTTGTAAGAGTTCGCATGTATCTGCGCCTCTGTTGTCTCCGACACGCGCTAGGAGGTCAGCATCAGCAGTGTAAGCATTATGCAGAGGTATGCAGAGTAGCACAACACTAAGAATGCTAACGCAGCTAAGAATGCTACTCCCCGTGTGGGACCATACCAGAGTCCAGTCTGCACTGCAGCGAGTGCGTGATCATCAGTTTCTTCTCAGGAGCGTGACCAGGTGTTCTCTCTGGCTCTGCCTTCCATGTTGTACATTCTGACACCTTACGTAGCTCAAGCCCACTGCTGTGACCCTTCCTGGCTTGAATTTGCTGAAGCTATTGCATCATCATCACGACGACCTGCCGTGGACTTCAACCCTTCTTCCTCGGCGCCTCCAAGCTCAGACATCCAGCCATGGTAGCTACAAGAGGCTACACAAGACTCCTGCTGGCAGTTCTGGTGCTTGCAGTGCACGGTGAGCAGGGACCAGCGCAGTGCGAACGTCGTCCTTTGCCAGCGCACAACGCACATGCTCTGCAGCCCTGGCCACCTGCGGCCTTCACATGACTAGCTATGGTGCTGGCTAGCCAGTACAGAGCAGGGAGCTTGGAAGCAGTGGTCAGAAGCAGCAGTGGCCAATGCGTGCTTGCACGTCTACCACGCACCGCCCAGCGAGGCCTAGACCCGCAGTGGCTCACAGCTACCACTCGCAACGTGCTCATGAGCGCCGTAGACTGCTTCACAGGCTCATATTGACAGCAGAGAGCCAATGGGATGTGCAGGCTGTAGCCGATCACGCACTTCCCAACCTTGCACCCTTCCTGTCGCTGTAGCAGAGCCAAGACCCTCAGTGGCTCAAAGCTGCCACGCGCAGCGTGCTCATGGATGCTGTAGCCCGCTTCACATGCACAGAACGGCAGCAGAAAGTGGATGGCTGAGCAGGCTGTAGCCGATCACCTTGCGCCCTTGTAGCGGCTTTAGCAGGACCCAGAGACCCCTCTTTCCTTTGTGCTTGCTGCCTGTTGCTTGTAGGTACAAGGCTGGCTGCTGGGGCAGTGCCGCGTAGGCTTTTACAGCAGTCAGACGACCTCGGCGGCAATCTGCTCGATCTCTTCAGAAGCAAAGCCTCCTCACAGCAGGGCCGCAACGGCCAGGCGACCAACTCAGGCGACGGTAGTGCTCAGCAATCTACGAACCTGGACCTTGGCCAGCTGTGGGGTGCACTGACCACGCCAACATCCGCAAAATCACCATCCCAGCCAGCCAATCCCGCACCACAGCCAGCGCCTGCTGTCCAACCTTCCCCTGCATCCGTGCCGCAGTCCAGTCCATCTTCTGCAGGGCCAGCCCTGCAGTCCCTGTCCGACATTCTGAACTGGTTTAGACCCCGCAGCCCCTCGCCCGCAAGGTCTCCTTCGCCAGGGCAATCTCCGGCCCCATCATCCCCACCACCAGGACCCCTCCCCGTCCCTAGCCCTGCATTCACTCCTAAGCCCAGTCCCTCAACCCCAGCCCAGTCATCACCAACGCCACAACCCAGCCCACAGCCCGCGCCACAACCCGCACCCTCTGGCACACCTGCCAGCAAGCAGCAAGGTGGGTTGTCAATGTGCCTTCACACAAGCGTCTAAACGCAACGCGCACAGCACTGCGGTGCGATACATATAATGTTCTATGCACAGCGGCTGTATGCAGTCATGTACATGCGCCTGTGCTCGATTGTGTGTGTGTGTGTGTGTGTAGGTAGTGACCCCGTCCAGCTTCACAACGCGTACAGGGCCGTCCATGGAGCAGGTAAGGAGTACGCAGAGACGTGTTTAGTCATGTCTATGCGCATATCCATGCACATGGCCGCTTGTGGCAGTACAGCTGACAGCACGTTGCTGCATGTGACAACAGCTCTATGATCATTATGTGTGCATGCAGGTGCTGTGACATGGGACTCCAACCTCGCGGCTACTGCCCAGAGCTGGGTCGACAAACTCTCTAGCGAATGTCGCTTCTATCACTCCTCTGGGTCCTACGGCGAGAATCTAGCATACGGTGGGTGATCTAGGTTCTATTACTCCAACACGGCTTTCTTTCCGTGGCGACCAGCCGAGACATGCTGTTTAGTGTTTACGCACCTCTATACCACCATTGATGTGCACTCGTGCATGATTATGTGCATGCATAGACGCGCTGGCGTGCGGCATGCATGCCATGCAGGCTTCAGCTCATGGGCAGACGTCATTTGGGCCTGGTACGCTGAGAACAGCCAGTGAGTGTACAATTACTGCACAAACCATGGCGTTCCTTGCTAGCTTAGGGAACACAGCCGCATACCCCTTCGCACTTTGCAGGACCAAAGTGTACGTACGACGCGCACGTGTGTAAGTGTGCGTTTGTGTGTGTGTCTGTGTGTGTGTATGTATGTTTGCCACAGGTACAACTACAACAACCCTGGTTACTCCTCTGCCACTGGTCACTTCACCCAAGTCGTGTGGGCTTCAACAACCCGC
>VFQQ010005468.1_pt1 | contig 10503 bp, 18 predicted proteins | sample 3512341 | NCBI WGS metagenome assembly VFQQ01 (sample SAMN10412373, study PRJNA504923) | tailings metagenome | isolation source: Relicate 2 Philex TSF1 revegetated site | place: Philippines: Tuba, Benguet | collected 2017-08-29
GTATGGGTGCTGCACATACACGTATGTCTGAATTGTCTGCAGGCTGCTATATTCCCGCTCTTAGCTTTGATGTGTAGACGGGGCATAGGATGTGTGTGCGTGGGTGACACACTCGCACCGCCGACAAAGCCGATACAGATTTCTCACACTTTGCAAATAAGGTCTAGCGAATGTCAATGGTGCCCCTAGCATCGCATGTGGCGGCGATGGATTACAATATATGATGGATTACAAGAACGAATAAACAGACGTGGTGCAAGAAGTTTGCATCTGTGCTGTGCGACTCAGTTGTCTGCACGCTGTCTGTGCCTCTGTATTATGAACACCACCACGCGCGGTGTAATGTGCAGCCTCACTCTTCCTCGGACTGTGACTTGTCTGCTAACTGAGCCTTGCGCAGACGGAGGTAGCACTTGTTGCATGTGTACACGCCGTGCTCCTTCGTGCTTGAATCCCTCCTTCATCAGCGCCTCTCGTGTTGTGTCAATGTGCTCGCAAGGCCGAGCTAGACTACGCGCACAGAAACATGCACTCAGCCCTTGCCATGTGAGGTGCCAGATGTGCTGTGTCTGAAGGTATAATGGAGCGAGCTAGACCTAAGAGAGACTACACGCACAGACAGGGACCCAGCACGGGGCAGAGTACGCGATGCCTGTCACTGAAAGCAGACAACTGACAATCTATCTACAGCGTGAAGCATGATCCAAGCGAAGGCTAAATGTCAGGGTAGGGCCGCTGCTTCAACAGTAAGCTCAGGTACTGACTCCGTGTCAGCACGCCTCATGATATAGGCAAAGCTTGCATGTTTTCAGCAGCGCGGTTCAGTGCCTGCACGCTGTCCGCCACCCATTGCACAACTGCCTCTGGAGCGGGATGACCACACGCATCACCCGCGTCAACCAGCCTGTGAGCACGCACACAGATACATGCACGCGCACGCACATGTGCACAAAGGCTGACATGCGGCCTAGCTGCCTCCACGCATGAGAACTTTGTTCCAAGTGGAAGGCAAAAGAAAAGGTAAGCACATGCAAGCACAAGGCGCTGGAGCCTAAGACCCGCATCCAAGGCAAGGCTTTGATGGTGAAGGCATGACTGCTGAGCGGTGCTTCAGCAAGGCGCATGTGTCGGCCCTGCGCAAGGAGCAGTGTAATGCAGCGCTACTCACATCTTGATCTGCAGGGGCGGCACCAGGCCGCTGGGCAGCAGATACGTGACGTGTTGCCAGGCAGCAGCCCACCATTCGCCACCTTCCTGGTACCCTTGCCGACTGAGCGCCTGTGGCACACCGCACGCACATGTACGCACACGCGTGTATGCACGTGCAGGGCGACGCTCAAGCAGTGGCGCAGGGCATGGCGATGGCTGTGCAACAGGAACATGCGTGCCGACACCTGCGTGCACTGCTGTGCTCTCCACACAAGAACAGGCAGTCCAGCTTAGTACATGCTCCTCGCCTTATATGTGTCTACTGTGTGCTTGGCTGTGTGGGCTTCACTGCACCTGTCCTATCAGTCGCAGATCTCGTGACGTGGCCTCACTCATGCGGCGCAGTGTGAGGGCAAGGAAGTGTGACGTCACGTCAGGGTTTGAGTGACCGAGCCGCGAAAGGGAGGCGAGGGTGAGGGCTGCTGTAGAGGGCTCACACCTGCACACACATACATACATCACATGTCATGGCGTCGCGCAAGCGGAAGCACACATCATCATTGCATGGACAGATAAAAGGCAGAGCCTTCCTGTGTGTGCCTGTTTGTGTGTGTGTGTGTACATGGAGACGTAAACAACCATGTACTCACAACTTGCTGCGACGCACAGCCCAGGAGCACGCCTCCCCACATAGCTGCCTCAGTAGCGCGACTTCTTCCTCTGACCACTGCACACAAAAACATATACACACATGTCAAAACAGGCAAGCACAGATGCTGCAGACTTGGCCGACACTGCACGCACGTAGCAGCAGTGACCCTCAGGAACACAGAGCATTGATGTTCATCATAGCTCAAGTACCTACGCTGTACGTGATTTGTACTGTGTGCAAACCCGTGCGTACTCGCCTGGTGCTCTCCCTGTGTGTCTTGTATTGTTGGGTCCTGACTGGCCAGTATCCCAGCGGGGGCGATCTCAGCGGCCTTGGCCAGAAACGTAGCCAGATTGTAACTGTCAAGTCGACAGGGCCGCGGTACTGTCAACAGCGTCCTGCGTAAGCACATTAAATAGCAGCGCCGCACAGTGTAAGGAAGCGCAGCCAGTGAAGCACACTTGAGTAGCTTTGCGTACGCATTTGCACCTGAACTGTCTTATCTGCTGATGTCGTACTAAGCTGCTGCGCTTGGCCAGTGAGGAAGCTTGTAAACTTGCGTGTGGCTGTGTTCCTGTACCCACCCTTCGTCTTCTTGCTCATCGTTTCGTCCGCCGGGGTACAGGCGTGGGGTGGTGGGCACGGTGTAAGGCACGCCTCCATTGGTCTCCCAGTATGCCTTTAGCTCTTCAAGGTTGCCTATTGCGCGAATCGCGCGGTCCCTGTCGTCGCTGTTCCGCGCCCAACCCCTGAGGCTGTTCTGAAACTGGGGCCTGACGAGTCTGTTCGTGTGCCGACTGCGAGTCTGGATGGTGCCGATGAGCCAGGGATTGGGGCTGGGCTGAAGACTGTTTACTGGCGGCTGGCTGATTGTGCTATGCGCGGGCTGGAGGCAGATGGGGCGATGTATAGGCCACGAGCGCTGCTTTGGCCTCGCGATCGTGGTTGCGGCTGCGATGGTGAAGAGCGCGTCCGATGAGCACGCCGCGAGGGGCTGAGGTCCGTCCCTCCTGCACTGTTCTCTGGTAGCCCCTTGTGATGCAGGGGAGCTGCTCTGGCTGCCTGCAGGCTCAGGCACCGGGCTTGGCATGGATGCACAGCACCGCGCGATGGTCGGTCCTGCCCATCGAGTGTGGGTAAGGAGCTCGGAGCCCTGCGCGGTGCAGTTCGCCACTGTGGCTGCTAACGCTGATCCAAATCTCCGCATCTTGGCAATCATCTACCACTGCGTCAGGCTGCGCCAGCTTTTGCTACAGACACACTCGGCAGAAACGGCGATATACGCGCGTGCGATTGCCTCTTTGTTTGCCTGCGCCTCGTTTGCACAGACGGCCTGCTGTCCTCGGTGATAGATAGACCAGTGCTGCGGAGGCCCAGGCCAGCAGACAGGGCCACACCGGCATACTAGTTCAAAATACTCAAGGGACAGCCCGGTCTCCGTGGAGGACTGTTCGCTGTACAGCAGTCTCCAGCATTGTACTAGAGCAATGCGCGAACCTGCACCGCGCTTAGGGAGCAGGTGACGCTGTGAAAGCACCGACACCTGACCAGCTCAGCCCACACCCGCACCAGCGCGAGCGTCAGGAGCCCGCCCCAGTTCAGAACAGGCAACTGAGCCAGTTCGAGGAGATGGAGAACTACGTGATCATAGACCTGGTTGGAGAAGGCTCCTTCGGCAAGGTGCGCGCACGCACGCCCTGGGCAGGCTCGCGAACGCACCACGGAATACTGCGTCCAGGGAGCCCTCTGACAGCTTGCGCCACCCTGCAACTTGCCCGCTTCAGGTGTACAAAGGGAGACGCAAAGGCACGGGGCAGATTACAGCCATGAAGTTCATTATGAAGCACGGCAAAAGCGAGAAGGACATCAAGAACCTGCGTCAAGAGATAGAGATTCTCAGGCAGCTGCGCCACGAGCACATCATTCAGATGCTCGACGCCTTTGAGACGAAGACAGACTTCTGCGTTGTCACAGGTGGGCTGCGCGAAGGCGCGCACAAGGCTGAGCAAACCATACCCACGCATACGGCGCCAGACAAGGGTCAAAGTAAACACATACGTGTGCGTGTCCGTTACTTGCAGAGTTTGCCCAGGGCGAGTTGTTTGAGATTCTAGAGGACGATCAATCCCTGCCAGAGGATGTCGTACAGGTGCGTTCCCTGGCAGCTAGTCTTGTCCCTTGACAATGCCATGTGTGCACGTCTGTACTCGTACACGTGTGCACGCACTTCTGTCGGCTCAGTGTCAGCACAGCTCATGCATCCCAGCTGAAGGCTGTGCATACGTTTCGCATGATACCGCCCTGTACGTGCTGCGTCTGTTTGCTGTGCAGAGTATTGCCAAGCAGCTTGTACGTGCGCTTCACTACCTTCATTCAAACCGTATCATTCACAGGTACGCAGCCTACGCACAGACGCGAGGTACCATACTACAGCACAGTCTTGGGAATTGTCATAGTACAAGAGTAGCGCGTCTGTGCTTATGTGTGCAGGGACATGAAGCCACAGAACATTCTGATTGGCTCCAACGGGACAGTCAAGCTGTGTGACTTCGGGTTCGCGCGAGCCATGAGCTGCAACACCATGGTGCGTGCGTGCGTGCGTGTGTGCGCGCGCCTGTGTGTGTGTACGCGTGTCAACTCAAACCAGAGCGACAGCAGTGCGGCACTTGAGGCAGAGACAAAAGTTTGCTCTACGATAGAGGAAACAGTTTGTTCCGCAGCAGGGAAACAACAGCAATCAATTCTGTCGTGTGGCGCATTGCAGGTGCTGACCAGTATCAAGGGCACTCCGTTGTACATGGCACCAGAGTTAGTGCAGGAGCAGCCGTACAACCACACGGTACGCACACACATACATACACACACACACACACATGCACCCACACACAAGTGGACGTAGCCACAACTGCTGGGTAGACCTTGCGTGTTCAAGCGTTCGTGTGCATATGTGCGTGCATATGTGTGTGTGTGTGTGTATGTGCTGGGTCAGGTGGACCTGTGGTCTCTGGGTGTAATCCTGTACGAGCTTCACGTGGGTCAACCGCCCTTCTACACCAACTCAATCTACTCACTGATACAACACATCGTAAAGGACCCAGTCAAGTTCCCTAGCAACATATCGCCAGACTTCAAGTCATTCCTCAAGGTAAACACACTGGCAGTCGACGAGCACACGCATGGCTCAGGCCCTGTGGGCGTGGGTACGGCCTGCCCGCACAAGACGAACACCGCACACGTGCAGCTAGAGCATTGTTCATATGGTGTATTGATGAGCATGGCTCTATGGCTTCAAGGGGCACGCATCTGGCCCAGATGTTGTAATGCGCGCCTGTACGTAATATGTCTGTGTGTGTGTTTGAGGGGGCACTGCAGAGCACAGAGAGGGAACAGCAGACTGAAAGTGTGTCTGTGTGTGTGTGTGTCTCCTCGTGCAGGGTTTGCTGAACAAGAAGCCCGCTGACAGGCTGGGTTGGCCTGAGCTGCTGGACCACCCCTTTGTGCGTGAGACAGGCGAGGAGCGGCTCAAGCGTGAGAAGGCACTGGCAGACGCCATGGAGATGGCAGACAGCAGCAGAGCATGGAGGGTGAGGGAGACACGCACAAACACACACACACACACACACACACACTCACACACACACACACACACACCTAGACACACACGTGGCTGCACTTAGTGGTAATGAGGACCAGGGAGTAGAAATCAATGCATGTGCGCAGTATGCCCGTCATGGGTTGTCAGTCCGTAGTATCAGCATGGTGTGGCAGACCAACTAACCTACATGTGCGTGTGTGCATGCGTGTCTGTCCGCAGGGCGAGGGTGGTGCGATGGCTGGTGCCGTGTTGGCAGTGGCTGCTGGGCTAGGCCCCAACTCCCGTGCTGGCACGCCTGGAACGCCCCCTGTGCACACAGCCTCCACACCACAGGTCACCAGACGTGACCCAGCCGTGCGACGCTTGCCTGGTGGAGTACCAGGTAGGCGATGCAGGGAAAAGGACGTACGCAGACCAAGGGTGTGCTGAACAGTACAGAAGGACGCGCTGACGAGCATGGCCAACATGCTTGAGCAGACATGTGAGGAATTGCCTGCTCGTTAGGCACCACTACAAGCCTCGTAGGAAGTCTGTCTGTCTGTGTGTGTGTGTGTGTGAACGTGTGTGTGCGTGTCTCTGTCGTCACGGTGCGCAGATCGTAAGGCAGAGCAGGCGCCCGTGCCCAGCTCCGCGCACCAGACACCCCCACGCACCCTGGCTGCCCCCGGTGCAGCTGCAGGGGCCCAGGGTATGAGCACCCCACCACCTCAGGGTGCAGGGGCGGCTGTGGATGAGCTTGTGACCTCTCTCGACAGACTCGCGCTGGAGGCAGGGACACAGGCACAGGGGCTCACACAGGACAGGGTAGCGAGTAAGTGTCTTTGACACACACACACACACACAAACACAAACATATGCACACACACACGCACAGAACCATACATATTCATACACAGTAACTGTAGCGCTGGCCTCCTGACAGCTTGGAGTCAGGCTGTGCGGATGCATGCTTGTGTATGCATGTGTGTCTGTGTGTAGGTTTGCTGGGCGATGGCACAACCATGCCTTCCATCGTCACAGCGCTCAAGCCGCCAGTAGACCCGCAGTTGCGCAGCAAGTGGCTGGCGGGGAGCAGCCTCACACGTACACTGCAGCTGGTGTCAGCCGTTCTCAGGCACTGCGAGGTACGTGGGTGTAAACACAGATACACACACGCACGCACATACACACACACAGTGCAGCCTGCACTCTAAACCTGCAATTTTCGCATCAGCCTTGTTGTGCTTTCCGCACACTAGCTTCTCATGACCTGCTTTGACCTTCTTCTGTACATGCAGGGTCGCACAGAGGGTATCGCTCTGCAGAAGGCAGTGGTGGACGTAGCCGCCGCTGCAGCTGGCGCCTCCCCTCCCGCCTATGACCTGATATCAGCCTGCGTGGAGTGCTTTAGACGGGCGGAAGCAGGTGAGGGGCGTGTCTGCTGTTCGCTTACCTCGGACTTTTCAGCGTCATCACCCTAGCCTCCGAGCCGCTCACGATGTGCTGACTGTGCGCGTGCAAATGTGTGTGTGTGTATGTGTGTGTGTGTGTGTGTGTGTGTGTGCTCTGCAGTTCAAGCGACGGACAAGGCCGCGTCAGGCTACACGTACGTGTGCCTAGACGACAGCTTTAGCCTGTATACAGACGTGCTGACAGGCCGCTACAGCGGCGGCCAGCCCAGCGGCAGGCAGACAGGGCAGCTCGCAGAGACACAGGGCCTCCCCGTACCCATCCCCTCGTCAGCAGCGTCATCCCCAGCATACTGGCGTAGCGCCACAACTGCAGCCAATGCAGCCGTAGAGGTGCTCACACGGGCCAACTGCTGCGTCACGTCGCGTGTACGCGGCCCAGCGCTGCGTCAGGCCGAGGACGTCCTCTCAGGCGCGCTGGAGGCATCGCTGCCCACAGGGCTGTGCGGCCTGATCGACGCGGCGCGCGCGGCGCAGGGCGCGTCGGTGGCGGACGCGGGCGCGGCGGCGACGGCGGCGCTGCGCGCGATGGCGGCGATGTCTGCGTCGCCGCCGCCGGGTGTGGTATGTGCGCCGGGCCAGCCAGGACCCTCTAGCTCGGGAGCGTCAGACCTGCTACCCCTGGCACGCACACTGTCATCAAGACACCTCGGAGACGGCAAGGATAAAGGTATGACACACACAAACATCATGCCAACCACACGAAAATGCAAGCTACCTTAGTGTACCCACAGGAAGATAACACAACACACATGCGTCCAGTATGCTGACCTGTCCCGTGCTGCAATGTATGTGTGTGTGTGTGTGCGTGTCTGCTTGTGTCTGTCTGTGTGTGTGTGCAGGTCAGGACGTCGACCCAGCATTACAAGAGCGCGCCCAGCGCTCCCTAGGCGAGGCCCTCGCCGCCTCCCCCACCACCATCGGCAACCTCTGCTCCACGATACGCGGCACAGTCCCCGACTCAGCCTCGCAAGCGCCCGGCACAAGCGGCCTCAGCCCTGTGTCCGCAGCAGTGCAGATCCTCATACACTGCGGGCGAGCCTGCAGCAGGCTGTGTGACGCAGCAGTGCTGGGCCTTGTGCCTGAGGCACTGGTCGTCGCGTGTACCACAGCGCGCGATGCAGGCACGCCGGCCGTGTCGTCTGCGTGTCTCATAGCGCTCGCACAGCTGCTCAGCAACATGAGTCAACAAGCTGTGCAGGGTAGACCAGGGAGCAGCAATGGTAGGGGCGTGCGCGCAGGGCCGTCGCCGACGGCTGGCACGGACGACGCGCTGCGGCGGCTCGCGAACCTCATCGCAGTGCCCGCAGCCAACGCGACGCCCGCCGACACGCAGCTGGCGTTCTGCGCGGCGCTGGCGGCCGGCGCGCACCTTCGCCAAGTGTACCTAGCCGGGCAACCAAACAGCACCCCGCCCCCACCTGAGCTACTCACCCCCACACGCCTAGCAGCGCTCACACGCTTACTGCGGTTTGTGCCCTCAGCCCCCTCCCCTGCGCTGGCAAAGGTCGAGGGGCTGCCATGTCTGACTGGCCTGTGTGACGGTGTCATGTCATTGGTGGGCGCCTTGTTGGCGTACGGGGCAGGGTCGGATCCACACCAGGCTGCGAGTCAGGCTGCGTTGGGTACGGGGCTGGTGTCTGTGCTGTCAACGGGCAGGGGGACGGCTGGGGCTCATGGTGTGATCGCGGAGCTGTCACCAAGGGGCGTGGCGCACCTGCTTGCGGGGATACGCGCGGCAGCCGCTGGCGAAGGTACGACACAGACACACACGCACACACACTTCGCGAGACTTGCAGATTGACACTCCTGTAGAGTGCATATGCACGTATGCATGTGTGGTGCCATCTTCAGCTCGTCGATATGGGCTCAGGCGCCGTCACGCTGTGTGCGATGTGTCGTGGTGTGTGATAACAGGCTCAGACGCCCTGCGCATGCTGGCCACAGACAGCTGCCTGTCCATGTTGGTGTCAATCATCAGCGAAAGGCACATGAACGCGGTCACAGCGTGGCCTGTGCTGGCTGGAGGCGGGGCTGCGGGGGCCACGGCACTCGCACTGGCTGCTGTGGACCTCATACAGGTACGCGTGTGTGGGTGTTGGTGTGTGTGTGTGCGAGTGACACAGACGCTGTAGTCACAGAGATACTGCAATTCGTTTGCACACTATGTAAGAGTTGGGAAGTGACTCTCGCATGTGGTGATAGCATATCTCAATTGTACGCCTAAGGGCTGTGTGTGTGTGTTTGTGTTTGTGTGTCACCATCTGCAGTTGCCTCTCAACACAGTGATGGGTGCTGAGGGTGTGGAGAGTCTGGGCGCCCCTCCAGGCTACCAAGAAGCCCTCACACGCGAGAACGTCATGACACCCCTGGTGCGAACAACACTCAGTACTCACAACATTCACATCTAGCTGCTCTGTCGCTAGTGTTCCCTATGAAGCACAAACCACCTGCACAGCTGCTCAGACCATGCATGTGTGTGTGTGTGTCTACGTGTGTGTGTCCGTCGCACAGGTGTCTCTCATGCAGTCGTTAGAAGGGGATCAGCTAGTGCTGCCCATGTCTACAGCCTCCAAGCTGGTACTGTCAAACGCACAGTTCGCACAGCAGTTCGTGGCTGCTGGCGGGCTCACTGCTGGCTGCGTGCAGCGGCTCCTGCGGGAGACAAACAGCCCTGCGCTGCTGGTCGACACACTGCTGGTGCGTTAGCACAGCAAAAGAAGGGCATGCTGCCTATGCTAGGATGCCGCATGTTGACCCCATCTTCCGATCGTTTTTGCTTCCTGTATGACGTCCCAACACGGCCACAAAGCGCCATGGTAACTTGAATTGCCAGCACAAGCTGTGCATAGTTGTGTGGTGATGGCATAGGTTTGAGCTGTGTGTGTCGTGGATTATACCTGTGTGTTGCTCGCAGGTTGTCAGTATGCTGGCGCGTATGCACAAGGACCAGTTCAACACATACGAGCCCATCAGCCGAGCCTCCATCTACCCAGCATTGAAGAAGTAAGTCAAGACAGCAATGTCCACGACTGTGCCATCTCACACGTCTACTGGTGGCTTGTATGAATGTTTTCTCAAGCATATGTATGTGTGTGAATATGCGTGTGTGTTCTCTCTATTGCAGGCTGCTGGTGCATGTGGACCCAGGCGTGCGCGCACGCGTCTGCAACCTGCTCGGCAACATGTGCCGCCACTCGGCCTACTTCTACAGGTGAGTTCAGCCTTTCTCCCTATCGCATTGATACAGTCACATGCCACGCCCAGAACGCGCTCGCGGGTGCCGCGGTGCTGCAGCAGGCTATCATACGAAGACAGCAACCCGCAACGCCCACTCACCGTACGTGGGCCCCTCCTAAGCATGGATGTGTGTGTGTGTGTGTGTGTGTGTGTGTGTGTGCAGCGTGATGGACCGTCACGGTCTCGTGGGTCCGCTCATTGATCGCTGTCAAGACCCGGACAGGTCGACACGCAAGTTCGCGTGCTTCGCCATCGGCAACGCAGGTGAGGCCCAGCTACCTGCACCCCATAGCGTCCTGCAGCGGTTACGTGTGCGACTAGGCAAAGCCTCAACAGCCACCAGCAGATGTACCTGCACCTGCGTCTGTGCGTGCGCGCGCGCGCGCGTGTGTGCGGGTGTGTGTGTGTGTGTGTGTGTG
>VFQQ010005469.1_pt1 | contig 10501 bp, 11 predicted proteins | sample 3512341 | NCBI WGS metagenome assembly VFQQ01 (sample SAMN10412373, study PRJNA504923) | tailings metagenome | isolation source: Relicate 2 Philex TSF1 revegetated site | place: Philippines: Tuba, Benguet | collected 2017-08-29
GGGGACGAGCTTGCCGTCCATCCAGATGAAACCGTCGCGATCGTGGTAGGGAACGATCTCAGCCATGGTGACGTCCTGTTGGCTCCTGGTTTGGGCTCGCCGCATGCCGCGCGGCCGCCGAGCCGCGCGCTTTATCGTATTTCGACGCCGAGCGCGGGCTTTGGAGCCTCGCGCTCCTCCCGGCACCCCGTCTGATGCGGTCGGCTCCTTGAAAATGACTTGCCAGGAGTATCAATGACCTTCAAATATGTCAACATGGCTGACATAACTCGCGACCCGTCCGTACCCCGCCGAAACAGTCCGTCCCGCGACGGCTCTGCGAACGTGGCTGATGTCGACGGCGAGCGGCTCGATCTCATCACGCACGTCGAGCTTTTATTTTTCGCATATCGCGATTTTACGGGCGATCCGGACGCCGTACTCGAACAATACGGCTTTGGGCGGGCCCACCACCGCGTGCTTCATTTCGTTCACCGCAACCCCGGCCTCAGAGTTGCCAACCTTCTTGAGATTCTGAAGATTACGAAGCAGTCGCTGGCGCGCGTGCTGAAGCAGCTCATCGGCGAAGGCTTCATTTCACAGCGGGCTGGGGCGGAAGATCGCCGCGAGCGGCTGCTGTACGCTACACTCAAGGGAACCCGGCTCGCGGAGAAGCTGACAGCGCTCCAGGTCAAACGTATCGAGGCGGCGCTTCAAGCTGCCGGCCCCGAAGCGGAAGCTGCGACCAAGCGCTTTTTGCTTGCCATGATTTCCGACGAAGACCGTGCACAAGTGGAGGCTCTGGTCCGGGTATCACGTCCGGGCGACGTGATGCCCCAGGAGGACTGAAAATGACCTCGATGTCCGGTCAACGCCCGGAACCTCTGCCGGATGACGCACCGCATGTGCTGATCGTCGACGACGATCTCAAGATCCGGGATCTCCTGGCGCGCTATCTCTACTCGCAGGGCTTCCGCGTCACAACGGCGGCGGACGCCGAAACGGCCCAAGCTTCGCTCCGCGGATTGGATTTCGATATCGTTCTTCTCGACGTTATGATGCCTGGGATCAGCGGGCTCGAGCTCGCGCGCCAGATCAAGGCCGTGCGCGACATTCCGATTTGCATGCTCACAGCACGTGCCGAGCCGGAGCATCGCATCGAAGGTCTCGAAATCGGTGTCGATGACTATGTTCCGAAGCCCTTCGAGCCGCGCGAGCTGCTGCTGCGGCTCAAGAACATCCTGAGACGCGGGCAATCCGCTCCGGCCGCACCTCCTCCACAGGAAGAGGTGCGCATGGGCACGCTGGTGTTCCACATCGCGCGCGGCGAACTCAAGCGCAACAACGAGACCATCAAGCTCACGGAGCGCGAGCGCGACCTGCTGCGCCAGTTCGCACAGAAACGCGGCGAGCCGATCCAAAGGCACGAACTCGCGACCGACGACACAACCGGAAACGACCGCGCGATCGACGTGCAGATCAATCGCCTCCGGCGCAAAATTGAAACCGATCCCTCGAACCCGGTCTACCTGCAGACCGTGCGCGGCAAGGGGTACATCTTGTATGCGGACTAATGCGATGATCGCGAAATTCGCCATCCCGCGTCGCGAGGTTGAGAGCAAGTTTCTCGATCTGAATCACATTAGTGACTCGGGACACTAGCCCGTGGACCTCCTAGGCCCCTTCACCAATGCGTCGGACCGCGCCGGAAAGGCGTTCCGGTCTTTCGCGGAGGTGTCGAAACCGTGGCTCTCCCGTTTCAAAGCGCTGCATCAGAGTTTTGTCGGCCTGCTCGCCGAGATGATGCCGAAGGGTCTCTACGCCCGCGCGCTCATCATCATCATCGCGCCGATCGTCGTGCTCGAAGGCGTGATCGCCTTCGTTTTTATGGAGCGGCACTGGCAGAACGTCACGCGGCGTCTGTCCGAAACCACCGCGCGTGACATCGCGGCGCTGATCGACATCTACGAGGGCTCCGAACCTGACAAATACGACGACATCATTCGCATCGCGCGCGATCGGTTGAACTTGTCGATGCAAATTCTGCCACCGGGCGATTTGCCGGAAGCGCGGCAGAAACCGTTCTTCGATCTTCTGGACCGGGCGCTTTCGCGCGAGATCTCGCGCCAAGTGAAACGGCCGTTCTGGATCGACACGGTGGGGCAATCCCGCCACGTCGAGGTTCGTGTCCGGGATACCGACGCCATCCTGCGCTTCCTCGCCGTCCGCACGCAAACCTACGCGTCCAACTCGCATATCTTCCTGCTGTGGATGGTCGGATCGTCGGTGATCCTGCTTACGGTCGCCATTCTCTTCCTGCGCAACCAAATCCGGCCGATCCTGAGACTCGCGGATGCCGTCGACGCCTTCGGCAAGGGGCGTCCGGTACCGGACGATTTCCAGGTACGCGGTGCTCGCGAGGTCCGGCAGGCGGCTGCGGCATTTATCGAGATGCGCAACCGCATCCGTCAGCACGTGGAGCAGCGCACGACGATGCTGGCGGGCGTCAGCCATGACCTCAGAACCGTGCTCACACGCTTCAAGCTTGAACTCGCGTTCATGGGCGAGGGGCCCGAGGTCCAATCGCTCAAGGCCGATGTCGACGAGATGCAGCACATGCTCGAAGACTATCTGGCTTTCGCGCGCGGCGACGGCGGCGAGGAGGCGACGCCCACCAACCTCACCGAACTCCTCGAAGACATCCTCGAAGAGTCTCAGGTGTACGGCACCGCCATCGAGCTCAAGCTTCGCCGCCGGAAGGGAGACATCATCGTTCCGCTCAAGCGTCAGGCGTTCAAACGCGCCATCACCAACCTCGTCTCGAACGCAGTGCGCTACGGCGATCAGATCGTCATCCGCGCCGCGACGGAAGGCCGATGGCTGCGCATCGAGGTCGACGACAACGGGCCGGGCATCCCGGCGTCCGAGCGGGCCAACGTGTTCAAGCCGTTTTACCGGATCGATCGCTCGCGCAATCAGGACGACGGCGGCAACAGCGGCCTCGGCCTGGCGATCGCACGCGACATCGCGAAAAGTCATGGCGGGGACATCACGCTTGGGGAAAGCTCGATGGGCGGCCTCAGAGCCATCATATCGGTGCCTTTGTAGGCGGTGCCGGCGCACGCCACTCCATCGGGGGAATGCAATCCTTTGACGTTGTGCTCCTGGAAGCTTGCGTGGATCCCGACCTTCGTCGGGATGACGTTGAGTTTAGGCACGCCGACTGCCCACCATACCGTCATGCCGGCGCAGGCCGGCACCCACGCAAGTCTCTACAAACGCGACGTCAGAAGGATCCTCGTGCGACGCCTGCGGCCGATTCAATTAACGAAGAAAAGAGGCTAAGAGTTCGCTCTGTACTCCGTCGATGGACCCTAACGAATGGACCAGGAAGAGCTCTTTCGCCGCCTTGCCGTCGCCCTTGCCATCGGACTTCTCATCGGCCTCGAACGCGGATGGCAAACGCGCGAGGAAAAAGACCATCAACGCACGGCAGGGCTGCGCACCTTTGCCTTGACCGGTTTGCTCGGCGGCGTGTGCGGTCTGATATCGACTGTCAGCTCTCCGCTTGTTCTGGCCGCGGGCTTGCTGGCGCTCACTGGCGCGCTGACCCTTTTCAGCTTTCACGAGGCCACCGTCGAAGGGAACTTCAGCGTTACCGGCGTGGTTGCCGGAATTCTGACATTCGTGCTCGGTGCGTACGCGACACTCGGCAACGAAGCCGTCGCCGTCGCGGCTGCCGTCGCCATGGCCATCCTGCTGGCCTTGCGGGAGCCGCTTCACAGTTGGGTCCGGAACCTGACCTGGCCGGAAATGCGCAGCGCCCTGATGCTGCTGGCCATGACTTTTCTCTTGCTGCCGATCCTGCCGGATCGGCCGGTCGATCCATGGAACGTCGTCAATCCGCGTGAAATCTGGCTGCTCGCTATTCTGATCGCGGCGATCTCCTTCGCGGGCTACATCGCAATCCGGGTTTTCGGTGACCGCCACGGCATCGCGGTCGCTGCGGTCGCCGGAGGATTGGCGTCTTCGACCGCGGTCACGCTATCGTTCTCGCGCCTCGCACGCGAGCATCCGGAGAGCACGCGGCTGCTGGCGGGAGGCATTCTGCTTTCGGGCGCAACGATGCTGGCGCGTGTCGTTGCGCTGGCGGGCGCTCTCAAACCCGAACTGTTCGGTACGCTTCTTTGGCCCGCGTTGGCGGCCTGCGCCGTCACGTTGATCGGCAGCGCCTTTCTGTTGTGGGCCGGACAAGCGGGTGGAAGCCAAAGCTCGAGGTTGGAACTGCGAAATCCCTTCGACCTCGGCACCGTCCTGAAGCTCGCGGGGCTCATCGGCGTCATCATGCTCGTCGCCAAATTGCTCACCGATAAGGCCGGAACTGCGGGGCTCTATCTGCTCGCGGCGGCGTCGGGGATCGCGGATGTGGACGCACTTACGCTCTCGATGGCGCGTTTCGCCGGGGGGCAGGTTGGCCTGCTCGAGGCCGGCACGGCCATTCTCATTGCCGCGAGCGTCAACACCGTCTCCAAGTCGGCGATGGCGGCCTCGATCGGAGGCACGCGGCTTGGACTGCTGGTCGGCGGCGTCAGCGCCGCCTCCTTTGCCGCGTTAGCTGCCGCGTACGTGATCGCGACCTAAACAGGTCCCGGCCTTTTCGATCTTTGGCACGCAAGCGGCCAGCTAATCCGCGGATATGCCACAGGATTCCTGCGGATACGCCCTCACGCGATGGTGAGTTACGGTGTATCGCTTTTCCGCGTAACGTTATTTCATGCCGTCCCGTTTCATAGGGGCACTCTGTTTAGATGGAGGTTTCGTCCGATGACCTCAGGACACGTTACGATCCGCGCGGCCTTGGCTGCCTTTGCCATGGTCGTTGCCCTGCCCGCGCTCGCGGCCCCGGATAAGGTTTCACAGGGCACGCCCAGCGCGGACGCCTGCACGAAGACCGTCAATGCGATGGGCGCGGCCATGGGGCATACGGCTGAAGTCGCGCCTGACGGGCGCCCCGTTTATCGCTTCGTGCTGCGGCAAAACGGCCTCGACTATGAGGTTCTGTGTGACGCGGCCTCCGGCGTCGTTGGGGACGTCGTGCCGCGTGCGACGCACTAAGCGACGCCGGAAGAAGAGAAAATTTTCATTCTGTCAGAGCGGGTTAGCTATCGGCTAACTCGCTCTTTCGTTTTTCTGCGGTGCTACACAAGTGCGTGATTGGGAAAAATGCCGCGTTGCGCGAACTGTTACAGTATAGCATATCTACTTCGGTAAGGGTGATGCTGCACTTGCAGCGGCGTCAATACCCGAACAGCCGGAACAGCAGGCCGCCACTTGTTCTCCGGTGTGACGCGAAGTGCGATGGTTAGAGACTGACCCCGGCTATCCTCCTTGCTGGCAAAAGTCTCCCAACGCACTGAGGGTCAAGGTCCGGTCGCCGGAGCCTTCGGGCTCATCCGGATCCGAATGAGGTCACGTAGCCGCGGGCGTGTGCGCTTTGACACGCCATGATCACTTCGCCAGCTCGCGGCTGCGCCCCTCCCCCGCCAACACAGCCTTCGTCATAAGGTCTTCCATTCCGCCTTCCGCCATCAGAACGGAAAGCGCAGCCGCCGTCGTGCCGCCGGGCGACGTCACGTTCTGGCGCAGCACGCTCGCATCTTGATCCGAGCGATGCAGAAGCTCGCCGGCACCCGCGACGGTCGCGCGCGCGAGCTGCCTCGCGAGCGTCGGCTCGAGACCAGCAGCCGTCGCGGCTTTCTCCAGGCATTCGGCGAGCAGAAAGACATAGGCCGGGCCAGAGCCAGAAACCGCCGTCACGGCGTCCATCGCGGCTTCGTCACTCACCCACGCGACCTCGCCGACCGCGGCCATCAGATCCGCGCAGAGCTGCCGCTGTGCCGCCGACACCTTTGCATTCGCCGCACAGACGGTAATGCCGCGTCCGATGGCAGCCGGCGTATTGGGCATGGCGCGCACAACCGCAGCGCCCGCCGGGAGGTGTTTTTCGAAGCTGTTAAGTGTGCGCCCGGCGGCGATGGAAATCGTCAGCGTGTCAGGACCAGCAAGCCGAGCGACCGGCGGGAACACCGCGTCCATCACCTGAGGTTTGACTGCCACGACGATGACGCCAGGCGGCTCAGACAGGCCCTCGATCTTCGGCTCTGCCTTCAGCCCGTGCCTGGCGAGGAGGGCTGCAATCTCCGCCGGCGGGGACGGGTCCTGCACTCGCACGCGACGCGGATCGAGACCGCGCGCGATCAGACCTTCGATCAGCGCGCCGCCCATCTTGCCAGCTCCAACGAGGAGGAGCGGCCCATCGAATTTGAATGACATGATGATGTGCCTATCGACCAGCTTGCGGACCTGCCGCAAGGATCGAAGCGGCTAGGCCTGTCCCTCGGTCTGGAACATGGTCGAGACGAGGGCTTCCCGGCTTTCCTTACCCGCCCAGACGACGAACTGGAAGGCCTGATAATAGCGCTCGCAGGCTTCGAGCGCCGCTTTGAGGATCGCCTCACACTGGCCCGGTGTCACCACGGAGCCGTTGAGCAAAAGGGCGTGGCGGAACATGACCAAGCCTTCCTGCGTCCAGAGATCGAAGTGGCCGAGCCAGAGCTGCTCGTTGATCTGCGCGATCAGGCGGTACATCTCGTTCAAGCGCGTCTCGGGCACGCGGAAATCAAAGGCGCAGGCCAGATGCATGGCCTCGAGATCGCCGCGCCAATTGAGCGAGATGTGGTAGTCGGTCCAGTTGCCGCCGACCACCAAGGTCAGCTCATCGTCACCGGTGCGATCGGTTGCCCAATCGTAAGTGGCCGCAAGCTGCTCCACGAGATCAATCGGGTGGATCACGCGCTCGTAGGCCTGGTCGGACGATGCCATTCTGGCTCCTTAAACCCTTTCGACGCGCTTGCGCCCGCCGCTTTCCTCATCCCGCCACAGCATGCTCTGCGCATGACGGGAATGGGGCGAACTTCGGCTTGTCCCGATCTTTACGTGTTGGAAGGCCGTTCGTTCTGTTCGCCGCGACGAAAACAGAGGGGCGTGCGAGTCGCAAGGCGATGGCGTTCTTGTCCACGATCAATGTGCCGGAGGATCGCGGCTTTCGACCGTAAACGCAGCGTTTACGCAACTCTTTGGCGCGAAATGTTGAAAAGTCCGCTTTCGATGTGGAAACGGCGCGCGTGCACTCGACAACGTCGGCGAAACGCGATCTGCGCCTTGTGCTCGACGCTGTCGCACGCTGCGGCCACCTCACGTCGTCGTATTTCGCCTTTCGAGTGCGACGATGCGTGCTTCCAACGCCGACACGAGATCAGCCAAGCGTTCGTTTTCGGTACGCGCCTTCTCCGCCATTGCCTTCACGGCCTCGAACTCTTCGCGCTTCACGACATCCATGTTCTGCAAAATGCGTTCGGCCTGCGCGCGCATGACGCCCTCGGCCTCGCGACGGAGCCCCTGAGCCGCGCCGGCGGCATCGGTCATCAGCTTGGCGAACTCATCCAGCAGGCGGTTCGAGGTTTGGGTCATCGGTTTTCCTTCGCTTTGGCATCCTTGATGCCGATGGGCAGGAGCCGCCGAGGGGCGGAACCTCTTTTCCTGTCACGTGAGCGGACTATGGTGACTTAGAGCCTGGCGTTCAAGCGGGGCTCGCTGTCGCTTGACTCACATGCCCGGACCCGGCAGCGTCCGGCCGCGACTGCCCAACCCATCCGAGACCCCAAAAATCATGAGCCCTCTGGCCATTCCCTTCCCGGACTTCGACCCCGTCGCAATTTCGATCGGACCGCTCGCCATCAAGTGGTACGGGCTCTCTTATCTCGCGGGGCTCGTCATCGGATGGGTCTATATCCGCCGGCTGCTGAGCCAGCCGAAGCTGTGGCGCAACGAAACGCCTCCCTTCAGTCTGGCCAAGGTCGACGATCTGCTCCTCTACATCACGCTCGGCGTCGTTCTCGGCGGGCGGCTCGGCTATGTGTTTCTCTACGAGCCCAGCACCTATCTCGCCTCACCGCTCGACATTCTCGCGGTCTGGAAGGGCGGCATGAGCTTCCACGGCGCCTTCATCGGGTGCGCCCTCGCCATGTGGGCGTTCGCGCGCAACAACGGCGTGAGCCTGCTCAGCACGACGGATCTCGTGACGGCGGCGGTGCCGATCGGCCTTTTCTTCGGGCGCCTTGCCAACTTCATCAACGGCGAGCTGTTCGGGCGGGTGACAGACGTGCCGTGGGCCATGGTTTTTCCACACGCCAAATTCCTCCATCCCGACGTGGAGCCGGCCACACGCCATCCGAGCCAGCTCTATGAAGCCGCGCTCGAGGGCTTGGTGCTGTTCATCATCCTCCGCTTGTTGACGCACAGCTTCGGGGCGTTGAAGTCGCCGGGCCTGGTCACGGGCACGTTCCTCACTGGCTATGCGCTGGCGCGTTCGTTCTCCGAGGTGTTTCGTGAGCCGCACGCGGTCCATTTCTTCAATATCGGGCCGTTCACCGCCGGGCAGGTCTATTCGCTGCCGATGCTGCTGGGCGGTCTCTACCTGATCTGGCTCGCGCGGCAGCAAGCGGCTCCGTCCAAGCCATGACACACGAAGATCGAGCCTCGATCTCGGACACACCGCTTGGCCTCAAGCTCAAGGCTCAAATACGGCGCGAAGGGCCAATGAGCGTCGCCGGTTACATGTCGGCGTGTCTCCACGATCCCGAGCATGGATACTACAGGCGCCAACCAGCCATAGGGACAGGCGGAGATTTCATCACGGCGCCCGAGATCAGCCAGGTCTTCGGCGAGTTGGTCGGGCTTTGGTCGGCAGTTGTCTGGCAACAGATGGGTGCGCCCCAACACCTCAATCTTATCGAGTTGGGGCCGGGGCGCGGCACCATGATGCGCGATGCCTTGCGCGCGGCGCGGATCGTGCCGGGATTTCTCGAGGCCGTGTCGTTGCATCTTGTCGACCGGAACAAGACCTTGCTCGACATCCAGCTGGCGACACTCTCCGACTGCGGCGTTCCGATCAAATTTCACACCTTCGAGTCGAAGGCGCTGATGATGCGGTCCGAAATGCCGGAGGGGGCGACGATTCTGCTCGCCAACGAGTTTCTCGATGCCCTGCCCATCGAGCAATTCGAGTACGTGGAGGGCCGCTGGCGCGCGCGCGAAATTGCCATTGGCGAAAATGACGGAGCGCTGCGCTTCAAGCCCGACATGACTGTCGGCTTCGCGCCGCGCTCGATCCCGAAACCGCTGGTCCCCAAGGACGGCGACATCTACGAGGTCTCGGTGCACCACGGGGTGCTTGCGAATGCCTCCCTGCGAACACGGGCGGACCTCGGGCCGCTTGCGGCACTCTTCATCGACTACGGGCACAGTGCCACCGGTTTCGGCGACACGCTGCAAGGCGTCGCGAACCAGGCCCACGTCTCACCCTTCCACGCGCCCGGCGAAACGGACCTCTCGGCGCAGGTCGATTTCCAACATTTCGCGCATGAATGCCGCGGTGCTGGTTTGTCGGTCGACGGGCCTGTGCCTCAAGCACAGTTTCTTGGGCAGCTCGGCATCGTGGAACGCGCTTCGCGGCTCATGGCGGCCAACCCCACGAAGGCCGGTGCGATCGAGCTCCAGATCCAGCGGCTGATGGCACCCACCGGAATGGGGTCGCGGTTCCTGGCGCTCGGCGTGCGCTCGGCGCACCTTGCGCCGCTTCCAGGCCTTGCCTAAATCCGACCGACACAAACTGCTTCGGCGCCAACGGCAAAGCGAGCCCCATGCTGACACCTCTCGAGGCCGATAGTCTTTCCATTCTGCCCGGCATTCGCCACGGCTTCTTTACGCGCCAGGGCGGGACGTCACGCGGGCTCTACGCGAGCCTCAACTGCGGAGCGGGATCGAAAGACGATCCTGTGGCCGTCATCGAGAACCGCTCGCGCGTGGCGCAGCATCTCGGAAGCTTCGGCGACGACGTGCAGACCATTTACCAAATCCACAGCGCCACCGCTCACGTGGTCGACCAGCTCGTGCCCCGCGACAGCCTGCCCAAGGCGGATGCGCTCGTGACCCGGACGCGCGGGCTCGTCATCGGGGTGCTGACCGCAGATTGCGCGCCTGTCCTTTTTGCCGATGCGGAGGCGAAGGTGGTTGGGGCCGCGCACGCGGGATGGCGCGGCGCGATCGGCGGCGTTCTCGAAGCCACGGTGGCTGCGATGGAGGGCTTGGGCGCTGAGCGCTCACGGATTTTTGCCGCGTTGGGACCTTGCATCGGACCCAAGTCCTATGAGGTAGGTCCCGAGTTCGTCGCCGAGTTCGAACAGGCCGATTCCGGAAACGCGCGGTTCTTTACCATACCGAAGGGGCGCAAAACGCCTCACTTCGATCTGCCGTCGTACGTCATGCACCGTCTCGATCAGCTCGGACTGCGCAAAACCGAGCGCTACGCGCCGTGCACCTATGAGAACGAATCGATGTTCTTCAGCTTTCGGCGAGCAACACATCGAAAAGAGCCCGATTACGGGCGCCAAATCTCCGCCAT
>VFQQ010005470.1_pt1 | contig 10498 bp, 18 predicted proteins | sample 3512341 | NCBI WGS metagenome assembly VFQQ01 (sample SAMN10412373, study PRJNA504923) | tailings metagenome | isolation source: Relicate 2 Philex TSF1 revegetated site | place: Philippines: Tuba, Benguet | collected 2017-08-29
TACCATGGCGTGCCGCAATGCACGCCCCTCGGTTTTCCACCCCTCATTCCCTCCCTCACTCCGCTTCCACTTGCATTGTTGCTCTCAGCTGCCCTCGTAGGTTTGGCAATCTCAGTGCAGGCAACGGGCCATCCCCTTCATTTATCAACCCCTTTCTGCATGACGTGGCACATGCCGCGTCTTTCATCTCTGACTACATTCACTTCCACGTGATCCTTCTTCCTCCCTAGCGCTTCAAGACAAAGACCTGTCACACACTGCAAACCTATCAACGCTGCTATCTGTCCACTGCTCAAAGTTGCACATGAAACGTGTAACGCCCGCATTACCATGTGAGGAACTAAAGTGGAGTTAAGGCGCCATGCTGTTGGAACACGCGTGGTGAGGGTGATGAACGGCAGCCCGGCTGACACAGCCTCGAGACATCCCGCCCACCGAGTGCCATCCAATGCGCACAATTGGTTTCGCTTTCACAGGTCAAAAGTTAATCACCGAAACGCAGAGAGGCAGGGGCAGTATCAATGAATAAAAGGGGGGGCAGCAGCGGCGGCAGGGTACAGTTTCGGGGCTGTGGCATTAGGTAGGAGCTGAATTCAGCAGCAGCGGGTGCTCAGCAGCTGGGGGGTTCAAGCAAGAGAGCGGCGGGTGCTCAGAAGTGCTTTACGAGCTGTCGGTGTCGCTGGCGGACGACTCCTCCGCGATCGCCTCGCGCAGCACGCTGACCACCGACTTAAAGGCAAACCACTCGGGGATGTCCTCGCCTGCACAGGGGACCAGCAGGGGAGCGTAAAACTGAGTTGCCAGATGCATGCACCGGTTGTGCGAGAATTGAAGGCAATCGACAGCTAGACGCAGCCCAGACGCAGGCGCAAGGTGGCAAGCAGTTGACGAGGCTGCCCCAACCGCAAGTCCCTGCCAAGCCCAGCCGTTATCCCACCCACCCGCGCGCAGCATCTTGCGGAACTTGGTGCCGCTCAGGTTCAGCTTGTGCAGGCCCTCCTTCTCAGCCACGTCAGCGGTCACGTAGCCCTGCGGCAGAGGGCGTGGCAATAGTTTAAACGGCGGCGGTGACAGCCCAGACTGGCCAGTCGACGAGGCAGGGCAGCAAGACGCAGCAGAAGGGCCAGGGCCAGCCGGCGAAGCAGCGAGCGAGCCAGTGGCTTGCGTTCGGGCTGTCATCAGCAGCAATCGATCTCTGCTCATCAGCCCAGGTGCGCAAGCAGCCCTCTTTGTGTCCCCACCTTCTCCTCGGTGTAGGTGATGTTGAGGGAGGGCACCGTCTGCATGCCCAGCTCCGGCGCATTGGCGGTGGCAAACTCCTGGGCATCGTACGCGCCGTAGAAGTCCTGCGAGAGGATGGAAGAGGATGGGCAGCACCAACTTGCAGTTCCAGTTGCAATGTCTCCAGTTGCCGCCGCAATGTCTCCAGTCGCCGCTGGGTCTCCCCAGCCCTGCCCCTGCCTGTGCCAGCGCACCTCGCCGGTGAGGCAGGACTTGGAGCCGGCCATGTCGCGGCCGATGATGAAGTGGGTGCAGCCGTAGTTCTGCAGGCAGAGAGCATGGGAGAAGGCAAGGTATGGCTGAGCTACAGAGCAGTGTGCACACTGTGCCCGAAAGGCAGGGACGCCCCGTGGCATTGTGGCACCCTGTCCGCAAGCAGCAGCCGCCTTGCCGCCCAGTGTCAGCATGTGGCCTGCAACATTTGCCGCGACCCCATGCTTCTGCACTGCTGCGAGTGCAGCTCAGCAGCATGGCTCCCGCATGCCCACCTTGCGGATGATCATGTGCTGGATGGCCTCACGGGGGCCGGCCATGTGCATGGAGTAGGGCAGGTAGGCCCACCTGCGGGGTGGAAGGACGAGGAGCAGGGCATGGGGAGCGGCCAAGCGGTGCTGAATGCCGGCCAAAAGGCGAGAGAACAGCAGCTGCAGGGTGGGCACACCAGGGCTGGCTGCCTTGCTGCTGCACAACATAGCAGCGCACAAAAGCAGCGATGGGGCCGTGCTGAGCACAGCAGCCACCGCCAGCCAGCACGCCCCGCCCCGGGCTCACCGCAGGCGCGGGTTGTTGGCCTCCTCCTTCAGCACCTCGTAGGTGCGGTAGCGCACAATGCCCGGGATGTCATCGTCCTGCACAGGGAGAACGGTAGGGTGTGACGGTGAGGTTGTGTGGCAGAACGGTGGGTGATGCAGAGCGGCCGTCAGGTGGAATGAATACCCATGGAGAGTGGGGATTAAATAGTGCGCTACTCTGGCCTTTGCCCTGCGCACTTCACCCCCCGGCCCGCCAGCCCACCTGGGTGGGGCCGCAGGTGGGGTGCACGAGGCACACCGCCTCGCTGCTGACGTTGGGCGCGTCCAGGGCGCGGATGAACAGCTCGTAGTGCGCGCGGTGGATGGGGTTGCGGCACTGGAACGCCAGCACGTCCACGCCCTCGGGCAGCGTGGACCGCACGTCTGCAGGCGGCGGGCGAGGCAGCACAGGTCGGAAGCAGTGGGTTGCAGGCGTCGTGAGCGGGTGGGTGGGCGCAGGCGGTGGGCAGCAGGCGTCGTGAGCGGGTGGGTGGGCGCAGGCGGTGGGCAGCAGGCATGGCATGATACAAAGCAGGTACCTGCTGCTGGGCAGCATAACTCGCTCTGCAGCTGGATTTACTGGATGCCCTGACTGGCCAGACCGGACAGCACAACATGACAGCGCACCGGCGGGGGTGGCGCAGGGGAAGACGCGGGTGGGCAGCTGCAGGCCCTCCACCTTGCCGCCCATGTAGTACTTGCCGCGCTCCATGGTGATCATCTGCGGTTGGTTAAGGGAGGTACATGATGAGCGCTTGGCAGGCAGGGACGGCAGGCGCGCAGGAGGGGGACAGGGCAGGCGTCGGCAGCCAGGGACAGTGCAATGGCACCGAGGTCATGCCGAGCTGGCATGCAGGCTGCCGATGGGGCGGCAGTGAACTCCACATGTTCTGCAACCAGCAGCACACTGTTCAGCGCTCGGCACCAACAAGCCTGCACACACCAGCACCGCCCCATGCGCAAGCAGAGCGCCACCCGTGCACATGCAGTGCAGGGGCCCCACCTGCACCGCGGGGTGCTCGATGGAGGTGGTGCCGTAGCAGTTCTTGGCCTCCAGCGGCTTGTTGGGCTTCCACTTGCTCTCCACGGTGAACACGGCCAGGTTCTGTGCGTGCAAAGGGTGGGAAGGCTGGCATGTAGGCCTGAGCACACCTGCAGCCAGCCCACCAGGCTCGCACCCTGCAGGCTGCCACACACTCGTGCAGGCAGCTGCTTCACTGCCGTCATCTGCCAACCCAGCAGCTGCCACTGCTCCCTTCCGCCACACCGGCAGCCAGCAGTCCTAGCAGCTGCCAGCCAAGCCGCATCGCCCGTATTAAGCCAGCACCCACCTCGCCATTGTAGGTGAGCAGCACACACAGCCGTCTGGCCAGCACCCACAACACAGCCAGCACCAAAACAAATTACCCACCTCGCCGTTGTAGGTGAGCAGCACGCGGTCGCCCAGCGTGATGTCGTCGCGCTCGGTGTCCAGCACCACGGGCAGGCCAAACAGCAGGCCGTTGGCCAGGCGGTGGCTGTCCACGACTGCGGGTGACAGCGAGTGGAGGCAGCAGCCAGGCAGCCGCCGGTGAGTGCAAGGCAACGGGGCGCTCTCATGCTGATCCCGCCCCGGCTCCGCAGATGGGCGGTCGCGTCGCTGCGTGCACACAGGAACCTCACGTGTGCACCCAGGCACCACGCCTGGCTGAGCATGCCTAGTCGCTTGCTGAGCACGTGCGCTTCCCGCAGCGCTCACCCGAGTTGTAGTCGGCCTGGTTCATGAAGCCCTCCAGCGGGGAGAAGCCGCTGCAGGCAGGCAGGCAGGCACAGGCAGCAACAAATCAGGCCAGGCACAGTGCGGCGAGGTGGCATCGATGGGCGCAGTCGATTGCCGTGTTGGCGCCAGTTGCTGCCCCAGCGGCCGCACTTGTGCAGCGTGCGGCAGCTGGACGGCGGCGCCCGCTGCTTGCTGTGGCGCCGCTTATGAGCCCCGCTGCCACGCCCTGGCTGCAGCGGCAGGCCGGGCGGCAGCGGGCAAGGGAGCGGCGCGGCCGGAGGGCGCATGGAGTGCAAGTGTCCGCGCGACAAATGACGGTCGCAAGCGGCGGCTCACCCCACACACAGCAGCTCCACGTCGCAGGCGTTGCGGTCGGACAGCTCAATCGTCTTGTTGCACGAGTCGATGGCCGCCTGGCGCTGGCCTGCAGCGAGGCGGGTGGGTGCAGCGGGCGGAGCCACATGAACAAACACCCACCTTGGCCAGCCACCCAACATGGCGGCAAGCTGTTGCAAGCTTGGGTGACCTGCGAGGTTTGCAACTGTGCATGCAACCATGTGTTGTATCCAATCAGAAATGCCATGGTGCGCGCACCCTCGGGCAGCATCAGGTTGACCAGCTTGCCGCCGTGCGGCGCGATCAGGCCTGCGCGCTCCGTGGCGGCAGCGGCGCTGCAGCAGGCGAGAGAGATGGATGTGGCAGAGTGTTGGCTCCAACGCATCCTTCATGGATTTAACTGCTGCGTCTCAGAGACGTGGCGCCATTGCTCCTTCCGCCGCAGGCGGCGGCGGCGGCAACGGTGGCGGCGGCGGCAACCACCAACAGGCGCGCTGCCCTGGCGCAATTGGCATCGGGCACGGCGCCCTCCAGCGATGCCATCGCACCTGACAGCCACGGCGCTGCGGCGAGCGGCGCGCCCAGCTGCAGCAGCACCGGCGCCCTGAGTGCGGCGGACGGGGCGAGCGGCCGCAGCACGGATCGGTGCAGCGGCAGCAGAACCCGCGCGCTGCACGGTGGTGCGCTGCACCGCCACGCCGGCGGCGACCGAGGCGACCACGGCAGCGGACATCGTGGGCTGATCCTCGAGCTACGGCCTGGGGAAAGAGGGCTGCTTGGGCCCGAGCCACCCTCAACATGCATGAGCGGTGCTAGCAAGACGATGAGGCTGGGCAAGGTCTCTGGAGCGAGATCTGAGCTGTTTACAGCCCTGTTTCGGACATGCAAAGCTCTGAAATCAATGCAGGAGGCGCCGCAAGCGTTCCAAGAACAACCCTGATGGGTGCCGCCGCCGCCGCCGCTCACTACCTATCGGCCCCCCCTCGCTGCTCCACTGAATGCAGCACATCATGCTGCCTGGATCCATCCTGTGGCACGTCACACAGATTATTTGCAAATTCAACACGTCGGAAACGTATTCACTGCACAGGCAGGCGACGTTGGGCCTGCCGAGCCTACTGTTCGCCGCCTTCAAGCTGCGCAGTTGACTGCACCTCACGCACTACTCTCACACCCGCCAGCAGCTCGCCCACGCTCTGCCGCCTGCCGCTGCAGCGCAGCGCCAGCGACACTGGCACTCCAGCACCTGCAGCAAGCGGCAATGGTGGCAGGCATTGAGTGCAAAGATTGGCCAGGCACAGCCGGGCTGCAGCAATGCGTAGGCATGGGCAAGCGCCAGCAGGGCCTGCAAGCAGCCCCAGACACTCCCCATGCCAAGCAGCCTCACCTGCCGAGCCCAGCACATAGGCAAGCTCCAGCGTTCCGGCTGCGAGGCAGCGCCAGCCTGGCGCGCCGTGCCCCCACTCGAGCTCCTCGTAGTACAGGCCTGCAGGTTGGCAGTGGATTTGAGTGGACAATTGAGGCAACACCAGACAGGACGGTGATCTGCTCACCAACCAATCGCCAATGCCCTGCTCACCCAACAATCGCAAACACCCTGCCCGTCAGCCGCCTGATCACCGCAAACTCACCAAACAGAGGCCCCGCGGTTGGGCGCGCCCGCAGCCACTGCCGCGCCAGCAGCCACAGCAGCGCAGCGCAGACCACAGCGCGAGCTCCAGCTGGCAGCGCGCCCGCCCACGCCCAGCTGGCGTGGTACAGAGCTGCTGCCGTGAGCAGCATGGCAGCGGTGGACAGCAGATACTCGGCAACTAACACCAGGCGTGAGGGCACCTGTGCAGGCACGTGAGGGCAGAACAGAACACAGCTTTGCCTAGAAACTGAGGCATCAGACGGCGTGCGCTCCACTATCCACCAGCGCGCGCGCTACAAAGCAGCAATCCAGCCAAGCCAAGCCAAGCCAAGCCGCACGCCCCAGAGCCCCCTCACCTGGCTGTCAAATGCGGCACGGCTGCCCGGGCGCAGCAGCGCCAGGAAGCCCTGGGGATCTAGGCGGCGCAGGCGGCGGTACAAGCGCAGTTTGCGCGCGCTGGCGCCCACATCCGCAGCAGTCAGCCCGCGGGCCTGCAGCGGGGCAGGGAGGCGTAGGTGTGTGGGCAGGCCGGACTGGTAGGCTAGCTTTTGATGCAACTCACATGTATGCACACAACCTGCGTTCGTCTGTGCCCTTGACACATTCATGCCAGCTCAGCTCCCACCTCAAACCAGCACTGCAGCTGCGCCGGCCCCACTGGCAACCCACCCTGAGGTATCCCTGGAACTGTGGGCTCTGCTGCAGCTGGCGCAGCGCCGCCTGCGTCAGCTCGCTCTCGCCGCCCTCCCACTCGTCCTCCTCCGACTCCGCCTCCCCTGCAGGCAATGGAGCGAAGCACAAGCATCGCCTTGGTTTGCACAAACAGCCAACACATATGTGCTCGCTACTCGTCCTCCCCAGACTCCGCCTCCCCTGCAGGCAAGAGAGCAGAATAGGCTACTGGTTGCAATCGCCCGCACACAGCCCCTGCATCCCACTGTTGCAAGCTGGGGCACAACAACATGCGGGCCTGTCATTGCCAGTTTGCCACACCCTGGCTTGTTTCAGGCATGACCCTGCCGGCGGAACCGCCCAGCTGCACGCACCATAGCCTAGCCCATAGTGAGCGATGCGCCGGCCGCTACCGCTGCCGCCGCCGCCGCCGTGATGCTGGCTGCCAAGCCCGCCCGCAGTCTCAGGAGTGCGAGGGGCTGCTGTGCCGGCCCGCTGCCCCAGCAACACATGCTTGGCGGTCTGTAGCACGCTGACCGGCAGCAGCAACATGCTCGCCGCCGCGTCGGCCGCGCCGAGCAGAGCGGCGGCGGCGGGGCTGCGCCGCTGCGCCACGAAAGACGTGCCAGCCGCCGCAGGGTGGAGCGGCAGGGGCGCAGCTTGCTGTGCAGCTGGTGTGGTTGGATTGACCTGAGCCGCCAGCCGCCTGCAAAGAGGGTGGGAGCGTGGGCAATGGTTGCGGGGGGTGATTTGCAACGCAGCGGGCACCAGTGGCGATCGGCGGCATGGCAGCGGTCCGTACCTGCCACGAACCCCAGGCCCAGGTTGCTGAGATCTTGAACTGGCACGGCGTGTGCGCTTGATCAGGCTGGAGATGATGGCGAGCAGCAGGGAGACGGCAAGCGCGAGCGTCGGCAGCGCCGGCAGCGGCAGGGCGACGGCCGCTGCGGGGCGCAGCCCCTCTAGCTCCGCCTCGTCACACGCATGTCGACTACCCAATTCGCACTGGGCAGCCAGAGCCATGACCAGGTTCGTCTGGGTGCGCACAGCAGCAGCAAGTTGGGCAAAGGTGCCAGAGAGGTGCCCACCAACGCCGGCGTGGCCCCCAGTCGATTGTAGAACGACACGGAATGCGCAATTGGGCTCTGGATTGGTATTGGGGCACAGCAGGCCGCCATGCTGCTAGCATGAGCGCAGTCATCAGCCTCTGCGCTGCTTCATTTGCCCGGCAAACTGCTGCACCTAGCTAGGATCTCGATGCACTCCTAGCCGAGCTGGGGCCAGTGCCTGTCGCGGCCTGCGTGCCATTTGAACCCAGGCACCACAAGGGCCCTAAGCTCTCTGTTTCCTGCTCTGCTTGCCCGTCACTGGCGTCTGGTAGCTAGTTAGGACCACCAGCGTGACTGGAGGCATGCCAGGGAGCGCGGGCCGGCGGGCGGCAGACCCGCTGCTTGGCGCACAGCCTGCGCCGAGGGACGGCTGGGACGATTGGGATTGGGGCGTCAAGCCAGCCAGCCAGGTGAGCTGTCCTGATGCACTGGGTATACCAGAGAGCCCCCTGCTTCATGGAATACATCTCCACGGCACGCCAGGTCCCTCCACCAGCGCAGCAGCTGCCCCGGTGACACGACCGCTTTTGAACGTGCCTCCCCGGCTCAAATTTCTGTGCGCTGCAGGCCGGGCGCCGCATGGAGGACTTTGTCACGATAGCGGCCTCAGCGGCGGGCAGTGCATCCAAGCGCGTCAGCGCCCTGATGCGCACCGCGCAGGGCCGCGTGGTGAGGCCCCCCTGCCTTTTGAAAAGTGCCTGCTGCTGCACAATGTGCTATGCCTGCAGCATGGCGGTAGCAGGCTGCGGCACCTGCAGCCCTGCTGCCCTGACCTGCCGGCGCCTCTTGTACCACTGCTTGATCTGATGGTTGCCATACTCTCTGCCCATCACCACCGCACAGGTTCTGCTGCTGGTGGCGCTGCTGCTGGTGGGGACGGCCAGGCGCATGCGCCCCAGCAGCCGGCAGGCAGTGGTGTATAATGATCCGCCCTACAGCATCAGCGACAGCAACGGCGTGGCCGCCCTCATGTTTGCGAGCAGCCATGCTGTGCACGCAGCGCCCGGCGGCAGCGGCGCAACTGATGCGGCGCCGGCAGGCGGCAGCAGCGGCACACACATGGCATCGGCAGGCGGCAGCACCGGCCCGGAAACGGCGCCGGCAGGCGGCCTTGCTGGTGGGGCTGTCGGTGGCCACAGCGGCCAGCTGTATGGTGGCGATCGCACCAGCAACACCTCCGCTGCTGCTGCTGGCGGCAGGGACCGCGAGCACGACAGCCATGGCTTTGCCAGCCGCAGCAGCGGCAGCGCTGCAGCCTGGCCTGAGGATGAGGATGAGGATGCTGAGCCGCTCCGGCCACAGACTGGCACCAACAATGGTGCTGGTAGCGGCGAGGGCAGCGGCCGCGAAGGGTGAGTTTGGCGACAGCGCCACCAGGGCGGTGCTTCGCATTCACCTGGGCATGGCTTGCAGCGGCCAAATTTGCCTGCTTGTCAGGATTGCGGCTGGCTGGAGGCAAATAGATTGCGGTTGGCCCGGCGCCTCCCCCTCTCCCTGCTGAGTGGCCCGTGCCCCATCTCACAGCAACTGCACTGTGGCACTCCCAACCCCCTTGCCACGTGCAGGCATCTGGCCGCCGCTGCATCCGCCTTTGGCGGCTTTGACGAAGATGAGGATGAAGAAGCGAGCGGCACCAGCAGCAGGCTGGGCAGCAGCCAGAAGCTCGGCCTCGGCGGCTCGCTGGGCAGCGGCAGCGCTGCGGCAGCTGAGGAAGGCAGCGGATACGGCAGGCTGCACGATAACAACAGGGAGGCAGTCGCAGATGAGGATGCAGAGGATGCAGATGAGGATGGTTTTACCGCCAGCAGCCAGGCGCTGGCAGCAGAGCGCAGCGGCAGCATGGACTCCCGCAAGCGCGGCGGCAGCGCCACCGGCTTTGGTTCGGCGCTGGGCGCAGCCCGCAGCGGTGGGAGCGGCGGCTTTGCCGCCTCATCAACAGGCACCGGCCTGGGCAGTGGCGCTGGGCTGACCGGCGGTGCAGCTGTCCAGGGCAATGGGGCTGGGCTGGGCAGCGGCGCAGCGCTTGGCAGCGGCACTGCTGTCCAGGGCAGCAGTAGCTCTCGTTACGGCTCCGCAGCAGGCGGCATTGCAGATGGTAGCGCATCCGCCTCTCACACTCTGGGCAACGCTGTGGCAGGCAGCCTTGGCGCCTCTGCATCTGCCTTGCACAGCGGTGGCAGCGGCTTGGCGGCTGGAGCCCTGTCGCGCTCCTCTGGTGGGGCTGCTGCCGGCACGCTGCGGACTAGCGGCAATGCAGCTGGCTCATTTGGCGCTGTGGCGGCAGAAGAGGGCTCTGGCGCCTCGTCGAACGCACCAGGTAGGCATTGCACTCATGGCTGAGCTGATATGCCCGTTCAGCTGGCCCGCATGCCTTTCTGGCCATTGCACAGCCCCAGCCGCTGCTGGCCTGCTTGTTCACCTGCACCAGTGCAACATGGCTGCCGCTGTTGGAGGGGTTCAGTTGCAGCGCAGGCTGCTCTTGCCAACCACCCACACACCCACTGGACCGTCCTTGCAGACCCTGAGCTGGCGCCACGGGCAGACAAGTCAACCACAGGCGCCGAGCAGCAGCAGCAGCAGCCGCTGGCCGGCATGGCGGCGGCCGGCTCAGCTGCTGCGGCAGGCTCGGCCGCTGCGGCCGATGGCCTGCACAGCCGGATGGCGCAGCTGCAGAGGCGTGTGGAGGAGCTGGAAGCAAAGCTGGCTGCGCTCAGTGCAGCGGCTGCACAACAGCGCAATGCCAGCACGGCAGGCACGGAGCCGGCTGCAGCAGGCACTGGCACTGGCTCCCTCAGCCAGGCTGGGGCTCAGCAGCAGCAGCCTGAGGCCGGCATGTCTGAGGCAGCCGAGGAGCCTGCCGCAGCTGGCGAGCACACTGCTTCCGGCTCGGATGCCAGCCTGCATGCTGATGCTGACG
>VFQQ010005472.1_pt1 | contig 10494 bp, 4 predicted proteins | sample 3512341 | NCBI WGS metagenome assembly VFQQ01 (sample SAMN10412373, study PRJNA504923) | tailings metagenome | isolation source: Relicate 2 Philex TSF1 revegetated site | place: Philippines: Tuba, Benguet | collected 2017-08-29
TCTGAAAACACGGGAAAGCTAGTGCAGGGCTCGAAGGGTTATAACATCCGCCATTTTATCCGCCTTCGTCCTCCGCTCGCGATTGTCGTCTCCTGAGCATAACTCCGATTTCCGTTTTGGGGCCGTAAAGAGACTGTCCGGTCCTGTAACGTGCTAGCTGATAGCTGCCATTCCCTAACCAACCTCGTTTCCTGTGCTGTTAGGGATCACGAAATCTACCGTTCGTTTAGCAATTCGCGCCAGAAGATGAGGGCAGGGTCGTCCGTTATCAAGATCAATAGTCACATGTAGAAGCTATAGCTAACCTGAGGCTTCTCCGTAGTGCCCACGTACTTCATAATGTCTCCGATCTTCCTGGCGCATTCGAGCGTGATAGGCAGTCGTCCATCCATCTGGGTATTGTTCCAGTTCATCTTGGTTAGCCCGAGTATTTCCTCGCATAGGCTCTCAAGGGAAGAGTCCTGCTCGTACACCGTGACTCTTAATGGACTAGGCACATACATCCCAGGGTAAGTCTTGTAGAAGTCGACCGTACCACGCGTGTAGAGGATGCCCTCTCCCTCGGAGAGGCTGAGTAGCGTACCACGCTTAGGGGGATAGTCCTTGTCGCCAAACAGCCGGATGTCGGTGTCGGTTATGGCGACGAAGTCTTTACTCCTGACCCCTTTCTCCTCGAGAGCTCGCAAAAAGCCGTCCCGTTCGCTATCACGGAATTGGCTTGATTTATGGATCACGATCCGAGCCGGCATGTGCGCAAGCGCGCGATCGTATTCGTCCAATGCGTCGGTCAGCAGCCGATACGCCTGCTCCGCATCAAGGAAAGGATGGCGGTTCTTCTTGTCGACTGATACCGGCGTGCCGCGCAGAATAATGCCATGACCGAATTCGTCGAAGACCTGGGCTAAGCTCGACGACACAGTCTCACCGTCCCGGCTTTTGTAGAAGCCGATGCCGATATAGCAAGATCGAAGCTTCGCGGTGTCTTCCACTAGCCGCCAGGGGATCGTACGATTGCCCTTGTAGTAAAGCGCAGTGCAGAAATTCCAGGCCTTGGTAGCGGCGTCCTGCTGATCTCCTGTGTGTTTCGTAATCAGCATCGTCTTCTCCCGCACCAACTGTAACGGGGTGCCGAGGTGCATACACTTGGCCTTGAGAATGCGCCGGAAGTTATGCTCGATTTCGCTGCCTTCCTCGTCGTCACTTGCGGTTGTTATCGAATCGAACATCTCGTTGGGCAACACACAGACGATCACGTCTACGGATCTGTTCTCTGCCAAGAAGCGAATTTGCTCATAGAAGAGCGCGACCGCCCGCTCCACCCGCTCCGACCGAGAGGTGAGAGTTATCACCTTGGTGATCTCCGACTTCTTCAAGGTGCGTGTGTACTGGGGCGAATTTATCAAACGTGTCAGGAAGCCATAGTCCTGATTGATGCCACCGAATCCTCGAAAAAGATTCAACAGATTGGAACCCTGCTTGCGTTCGATGCCATCGCGGCAACGCTCCAGCCATTCATCAAGCAAATCTACCCCTTCACCGCGACCAACTACGCCAATTCTCAACTCTGTACGACGGAGTTCGTCCCGCTTGTCGTAGACACCCATGTGCTCGATACCTGTTCGCGGGCAGACATGCGTTCCTGTCCCGAATTCGAGTAAAGGTTCATTGATGGTGGTGAGTTTCATGCTGCGGCCACTTCCTCTTCGATCTCCTCCTCGTCGTCTACAGGCTCGACTTCTTCGGCACTCACCCCAAATTCCAGCAGCGACTCGAAGCGCAGCGTGTTTTCACCTTCTATTGAGTCACTGGCCAAGAAATACGCCACGAAACGCACTTGATTCCTGACGCTCGAATTGTGCTCGAGCCTCTTCTGCTGAGAGAGAAGGTCGTCGTGCCAGTTGGATTGTTGGATTCCGTCGTAAGAATAGAACCAGCTAGGCACAATCTGCACGTACCAATCGCCGTCCATTGTTATGAATGATAGCTCGAAGGACTGGTGCTTGTGATGAGCGACCTTCGACGGATCTTTCTTCTGATGCTTGAGCTCATATACGCGACGGACCGCCGTTTTCTTGCCGACCCACGTCTCCTTCCGCTCCGACTGTCCTTCCTCGATAGGAACGAAATAGAAGAAACCATCCTTAGGATGCATTCTCACTCGACGAGCCTTTAATCGCTCCCTCGTCTCGGCCGACAACATCTGCTTCAGGATGTTGACGTTGTCTATCTCGTCGGAATTCTCTAATTCCGAGACTTCCAGTTGCTCCAGCGTACCTACATCAATCACGGCAGCCACACCGGTCCGTTCCATGTCATGGAAAGCAAACAACCGATTGTCATGATAAGCCCAAGCATCGGTTGTGATGCCCTGCAGAAGAAGCGCCATTTTTACCACTGATCTTCTGCCCTTCGCCTTCCCCTTGTACGCCAACTCCACCTTCGCACGCTCGAGGATTGCCTTATCGTCGAGTGCCAGTTCAGCCACCCAAAAGGACGACGGGAGACGAACCCTTTGAAGGTTGGAGGTGATCGCAATAGGTTCAGCAAGTCCGCCAGTGCTGTAGCTGATATAGGCGTCTACCTCGCCCAGGATATGCTTGAATTCGCTGAGCACACGCTCCTGGGCGGCGACCCGAAGGCCTGCTATCTGGCCAAGGAGGTCGTTCAAGTCGATGATGTGCCTCTTGCAATCGAAGGAAAATTGTTCGGTCAGAAGTGCGTTCACCGAAGCTTGGCTGTAAGACGTCTGCTTTCGAGAAAGCATCAAGATGTAAAGCTCGTCGAACGTATTGTAATACAATCGGTCCATGAACTGCGCGATGGTGAACTTCACTTTGTCCAAGCTAGTTGTTGAGGTCACTTGGAACGCTATGCGGTCGTGGTCGTCGCCAAGATCTATGCCCGGGTAATTCTTCTGCTTGCGATTGAGGTTAATGAGGTGGGGGAGATTGTAGACCGACCGAAGAATCGGAATGAATGCGTCCTCCAGCGCCAGGTTGATGTCAGTACGTCCTTGGGCCGTGGCTAGTTCAACCTGCACAATGATGCGACTGACCACGTCGCGCAGTTCATTCTCCACTTCAAGCTGTCTCATCCCCATTCATTGCTCCAGCACTATCTTCGCTGAAGATAGGAACACATCATGAACATTGCAAGCATCCAAAAATGCAAAAAGAACCACAACCATCTAATCGCTTTGCAAGCATCAGAGTCATCGGACGCGCTCAGCTTTTTGCAACAACAGCGACACCAGCAGACGACATAGATCTCTGACCGAAATGGCATCTGAAGCAATTCAAATTAATTAACTATATTCAATCATCTTAACGCATGACGGGCGTGGGAGCACGGCATGATGAATAAGCTTTATTTTGGAGACAATCTCGACTGGCTTGCGAAATTTGAACCTGCAAGCGTCAATATGATCTACCTTGATCCACCGTTCAATTCTCAAGCAACCTACAACATTCTTTACCGCTCACCAACGGGAAAGAACGGTGGCGCACAATACCAGGCATTTGAAGATTCTTGGCAGTGGGGCCCGGCTGCGGACTATGCGTTCGCATTAGTGCGCAATAGTCATTCGCCGGCTTATGGCATCCTCACCGCCTTGAATAACTTTATGCAGAAAAGCGACCTTATGGCCTACTTGACCATGATGACGGCTAGACTGCTGGAGATGAAGCGGGTTCTTAAACCTACAGGGAGCCTCTTTTTACACTGTGATTCCAGCGCAAGCCATTACCTGAAAATCATTCTTGACCAGATTTTCCACGATGGTGAGTTCCGGAATGAAATCATCTGGCGTCGCTCAACAGGTAAGTCCTTAATGACCAGAAGACTACCTACCAATCATGACTCCATACTGCTCTATTCCGGCGGTTCCGGGGAATGGAACGCAGACGAAGCATTTGCTCCTTATGACGCTGACAAACTGCCGGAAACAATCAAAACTAAATACCGATATACTGATGATGAAGGCCGCAGATACCGGCTCGACAATCTCATCAATCCAAATTCAAACAGGCCCAATCTGACCTATGAGTTTCTTGGTGTTACAAGGGTATGGCGCTGGACGCGGGAAAGGATGCATGCGGCTTATGACGCAGGGCTTATCGTGCAGCGTGCCGAGGGTCGCGTTCCGAGTTTCAAGCGGTATTTGGACAAGCAGCGCGGAATGCCCTTAGATGATGTTTGGACCGATATTCCTCCGATCAACTCTCAAGCCGCTGAAAGGCTAGGATACCCGACCCAGAAACCACTGCCTTTGCTTGAACGCATTATTCGCTTGAGCACAAAGCCTGGGGACATTGTTCTGGATCCATTCTGCGGTTGTGGTACCGCGATTGAAGCCGCGCAAAGGCTGGAGCGGAAATGGATTGGGATTGATGTCACAGTGCTAGCGATCGATGTTGTAGAACGTCGTCTGCGAAAAATGAATCTGAAAAATAAACTCGACTACGAAGTGGAGGGTATCCCCCGCGATGTCGATGCAGCGCATAGGCTCTTCAATGAAGACCCCCATGATTTCCAACTTTGGGCGTTAACACTGGTGGATGGCCAGCCCAGGGACGGCGGTAAGAAAGGTGCAGATAAAGGAGTCGATGGCCTAATCTATTATCAGCATGACGCGAAAACGATCCGTCCGGCAATCGTGTCTGTTAAGGGTGGCAAAAATATTCACGCCGACCACATCAGAGATCTCATCGGGACAGTACAAAGCCAGGAAGCTGACATTGGAGTTTTTGTTACGCTGCACGAACCGACGTCGGCGATGGTCAAGGCTGCACGAGAAGCCGGCTCGGTGGAGACTTTCAATCGCTTTCGCTCCCGCATCCAAATCCGCACAATTGCAGAGCTTCTGAATGGGCAACGACCGGATCTCCCACCCGTACATGACATTATATCCGCTGCATCCGCTGCGAGGCGATTGTCGGCGCGGCGCAGCCAGCCGACTGTGACGCCAGAGCAAATACGGGCTCAGCCATCGTTCAAGTATCCTATTTCGGGTGGCAAGATACAGAACACCCAAAAAGACCTTGAGTTGAACGACCCTTTGTTAGTGCCGCAAGTTGAAAAACCCGTCCGCAGAAATGCGCGGCGTAGGGCTTGAGCGCCGCGATCGCAAAGCCCGCTGTCTATTGATTTTGAGGCTACATTCGTCGCAGCGAGAAGGCCGAGGTGACTATGCTCAATGGCCAAGGACATATTTAACTCGCCTCGCGCCCGGAACCAGCAAGGTCAGCTTTTTGGTCCAAGATTGGACCGGCAGAATGACCGCTATAGGGCGCAAAGCTGCCGGTCGCTTCACCGCGGCAAGCTTCTCTCCAGATCATGCCTCTCACGAATTTGATTTCGCGTAGGCACCGAGACCCCATTTGACCGCTTCCTCCACGAAGGTGATAGGCCACCTCTCAGTGAGAGCGTAGAATAGCCCTATCAATTACACCTGGGTTCCCCGTGCGCCCCCCGCGCGTGCGCAACCGCAAGCAAGTCGGGTGCCCTGCCCTTAGAACTTCACACTCAAACCCGCACGCACGCCGTGGTCGCTGACCTTGGAGCCGAGTTCGCCGTGATAGGTAATCCCTAGCGTTGCGCGTGGCGCGACGGTGAAGTCGAGCCCCGCTTCGATGACGGCTGCGTCCTTCGCGATCGGCGCACCGGCGATCTGGAACGCATTGGAGCCGGTGAAGGCTTGGCTGACCGTTGGCGTGATATCGCCATAGGCGTGGCGCCAGCCGATCGTGCCGTGCACCGCCGCCTTCGCCGTGCCGAGATCGAAGTCGGTCGCGGCACGAAGCCCGAGCGTTGCGAAGGTGTTGTCGTTGGAGCCGTTCCGCCCGGTGAGTGCCGATGCCCCACCCGTTTCGGTGAAGCTGTCGGTGTGGACATTGACGTAAGCCAGGTTGGCGAAGGGCTCGAAGGCGATGCCGCCAGCCTTCATGCTGTAGCCGAGTTCGCCGAACACCTGCGTGGTGCCGGCGCGATAGCCGCCTGCGAGGCTGTCTGTGAAGCCGGGGAACGAGACCTGCCGGCTGCTATCGATCTCACTCCACGTATAGGCAAGGCCGGAACGGAAAGAGAGTGCACCGAGTTGTGTGCCGCCGTAGAGACCAAGATGGTAGTTGCCTATCGAAGCCGATGACCTGCGATCATCGATTTTCAGCGACGAATGGCTGTAGCCGGCGAGGAAACCAAGCCGGACATCGTCGGTGATCAGGCCATCGACGCCGGTGACAAAACCACCCGTCGAGCGCGATAGATTGGCGGCATTGCCGTCGCCGCCGAAATGGCCCCACGAGCCCAATACCGAGCCCCAGGCGCCGAAACGTTCGGAAGAGGCCGAGGCCGTGGCGATCTCCCTGGCGTCATCACCATAACCCATCAGCGGCAGAGCGCCGACCGTCTCGAAAGCAGCACGCAGGCGATCGTTGATGGCTTCGCGCGTGAAGCGACTGTCTTCAATGAGGCCGGTCACCGTCGAGGCGTGGATTTCGCCCGACAGGCTGTCGAAGGCCAACCGTGCTTCCTCCGTCGAGAGCGGGAGCAGTTTGTTGTAAAGCGCAAGCGACGGGCCACTCTGCTGAAGCCTGTCGAGCGCAGCCGCGGTCTGGTGACGGTTGAAAGTGTTGGCTGCCCTTTCGAACACCGGTCCTGTTGGTTTGGCGCCCTTGACGGCGATCTTCAGATCGACCGTGTTCTTTCCCTGAACAAGCGTCGCATCCAGAAATGCCGAGCGCGAAAGCACGGTCGGCTCGAAACCACCTGCGATGCCACCGTCTGCCGTCAAGATCGTGTAACTCTGGCCGTCTTGATAGCTTGTCGCGGCATCCAGTGCCGTTACGGCCACCTTGGCGCCGTCGACCGTCGCCTTGCCCTTTGCGGCAATGCGATCGTTCGTCCCATTGCCTGCGACTTCCACTTCATAAATTGCCCCCGCTGCAAGGGAGACATCGCCGGCCACGTTGAGCGTGCCGATTGAATTGCCTGGTGCGATGGTGCTGCCAGCCGCAACGGTGAGCTCACTTATGGTGCCTTTGCCTTGCAGGCGGGCTCCCGGCATCACACGGATCGAACCGCCGAGCGAACCGTCCACCGACAGTATGCCTTTGGCAATCGATGTCGACCCGACGAAACCGGAGCTGTCACCGGCAAGCTTCAACGTACCAGATCCGGTCTTGGTGAGGTTACCGGTACCAGAAATCGCTCCCGAATAGATGGCGTCGACCTGTTCGTCGAAGGTGACACCGGCACCGGCGCCGATCATGACATTGCCACCGAAGCGACTTGCTGCGGTCGACAGCTTTCCCTTTTCGACCGACCAATCCAGGGCGGACGTGCCCGTCAGCATCAGCTCGCCAGCACCCCGCTTGATCATGATGCCTCGGTTGCCGTTGAGCGCGCCGATGTCGCCGGCAAAGGTCCCGTCCGAAACCTGGTCGAACACCATCGTTGCAGCATTGCCGATCCGCCCGGAGATTGTTGAGGCGTTGCCTATCAGCGAGCCTGCTTCGACAAACGTATTGCCGTAGACATTGCCGCCATTGCTGAGCTTCAGTGTGCCCGCGCCAGCCTTGATCAGATCCCCGCTGCCGGACACCGCGCCCGACAGACTGAGCAAGGTGTTTGCGGCAACATCGAAGCGACCGCTCGAACCGAGTGTTACCGCGCGACCCGTGTCGAAACTGCCGGTGGTATTCAACGTGCCGCCGTGGAAAGCGAGACCACCCGACAGATCGCCCAGATTGGCATCGGCCGAAACCGAAAGCGTGCCCGCGTCCATGACGGTACCGCCGCGGTAACTGTTGATGCCGGACAACGCCACCGTTCCCGCACCCTGTTGCCTGAGCTTGCCGCTGCCAGAGATGGCCCCGTTCATTGCCAGCGTGCCGGAACGATAAAAGGCAAGGGTACCTTCGTTGACGATGTCTCCGGCGATCGAACCCCTGCTGCCGCCCTCACCGACCTGCAGCGTGCCGGCGACAATCGTCGTACCGCCACTATAGGCATTGTCGCCCGCCAGGATCAGTGTGCCAGCGCCTGTCTTGGTCAGCGCTTTCCCATCCCAACCCGTGACAGGATTTACCGCCCGGTCAGCGAGATCAGCCCCGACGGTGAAGCTGTTCGCAGCGTCGGCCAGGGTGAAAGTGCCATGCGCCAGGTTGTTGTTGGCAGTCCAGCTCAGATCGTAGCTGGCCAGATACTGTTTTCCATCGGCGGACTTTCGCGTGTTCACAGTCAGATAGTCGACCATGCCGCTGAAACCGCCAACGCTGATCGTTGCGAAGTCGCCCTGAATGACCGAGCTGCTGTCGATCAGGATCTGGCTGGCACGGTTCGGATCGCCGACACCACTGAGATTGAAGTTGACGTCCGCCCCGATCCTGAGGCCTGCAGTCTTCAGCAGTGGCTGGCCGGCTCCGGCCCGTATCGACATCGCAGCCGCGTCGCCAAGCTCGACGCGCCCGCTGATGTCGGAGCTGCCGGGCGTTTCGAAAGAAACAGCGGCACCGCTGGCAACCATGACGGAACCGCCCAGGGCGGCGGCGCCACGCGCGCCATCGCCAAACCGCAGGGTGCCGCCCGCCACGACGGTGTCGCCGGCATAGCCGGCAGCGCCGGTCAGCGTCAGCGTGCCAGTGCCCGACTTGGCAAGGCGGCCGCTCGACGACGCCAGATCCGCCGCCCAGCCGATGTCCTGGCCGTTGGTGTCCACGCTGTATTGTTGGCCGGCGGCAGTCGAGAACCGGCTCGAATAGTCGGTCTGATTGGCGGCGCTGTATTGCAGCGTCCCGCCCGCGAAGCTGAGTGCGCCGGATGTGCCAAGCGCGCCGGCGCTTCCGACATTGAGGCTGCCAGCCGCCAGGGTTGTTTGGCCGGTGTAGATGTTCGCACCCGTCAGGACCAGCCTGCCCTCACCTGCCTTGACGAGACCGCCGGTGCCACGGATGACATTGTTGAGCGTCACGCTGCCTGCAGGCGTTGTACCGGGATCGATGGATAGAGTTCCCGTGACGCTGATGGCGCCGTCGATGGTCCCGGTATTGTCAAGCCTCAGGCTGTTGTTGCCGCCGGTGAAGGCTATCGCAGCGGCCTGGACAGCGCCCGGTGCGCCAAGGTTCGAATAACCACCGGCGATGGTACCCTCGTTGATGATCGTAATGCCGTTGCCGACGATGCCGACACCGCCGTCGGCGCCTGGACCGCCGTTGCCACCGCGGATCGCGGTGCCCGCCAGCGTGGACACCGTATTGTTCCCGACGCCATTAAAATCGATGCCGTTGCCGCCGCGCCCCGAAGCGCCATTGCCGCGACCGCCGATGCCCCCTGCGCCACCATTGCCGCCGATGACCGATCCGGCGGCCAGATTGAGCGTCGATCCGGCCGATCCGAAATAGACGCCGCCGCCGCCGTCGCCACCGCTACCACTGGAGCCGCCGCTGTTTCGGTCGCCGTAGCCGGTTCCGCCGGCGCCGCCATTACCGCCCTTGACCGTGCCGAACACATTCAGGTTCAGCGCGCCTCCAGTCGCGCCAACACCGTAACCGCCCGAGCCGCCACCGCCACCGGCCCCGGAGTTGTTGTAGAAGGTCGTGCCGCCTGTACCGCCGTTGCCACCGGTTGCGCTGATTGTCGTCTGCATGCCGACCGCGGAGAACCGAATGCCGTTTCCGCCGCCACCACCACCACCGCCGCCGCCATAATTGGCGCTGCCGCCGTCGCCGCCATTTGCGCCAATCGGGCTGCCGCTATTGCCATCGATGCCGGCCGTGCCGCCGCTGCCTGTGTTGGAGCCACCCTTGCCGCCCGCCGCGCCCGCGCCGCCGCCACCGCCGCCGCCCCGGTAGTATATCGAGTCTCCACCCGCCGCTCCCGTAACCCCGAAGGTCTGGCCGGCGCCGCCATAGCTGTCGTGATTGCCATCGCCACCACGACCGCCTGCCGATTGCGCGAAGGCGTCATTCGCGACCAGTGCCACGCCGAACAACGCGGTGCAGGCAAGCAAGCCTCCACGCCATGCACGGTTTGCAAACCTCCTGGCGCGCATCACGGAAGGCCGGGACAGCCCCTCTCGCTGGCCCTCCGTCGATGCGTGATAACGCCCAAAAGTCTTCACGGCGCGAGAACCGGAAGTGATCCCGTCGAAATGAATATGCAATTTTACCCACCCAAGCACACGCCGCGATCCCGGCGTCATCCCCATGTCCGGGTGCTTGAAAACATAAGTTGCGCGGGGATGTCAGCAGCCAGGCTCAGCCTGTTCGCCGCTTGAGACGCTTGATCAAATTTTTCGCGAAAATTTAAACATCCGGGGCGTGACGAGATACGGAACTGAGGCATGCTGCCGCTGGCACGCGTCTGTCTGCTTCAAGTTGATTTGTTCTTCATGTCGCGGTCAGTATCATCGACCAGCGAATCTTCCCGGCATGACCATACCCAGACTCTACTATGTGACGACCGGACTGGATCCGAACCAGGCCTTTGCGACCTGGA
>VFQQ010005473.1_pt1 | contig 10493 bp, 10 predicted proteins | sample 3512341 | NCBI WGS metagenome assembly VFQQ01 (sample SAMN10412373, study PRJNA504923) | tailings metagenome | isolation source: Relicate 2 Philex TSF1 revegetated site | place: Philippines: Tuba, Benguet | collected 2017-08-29
CATCCGGAATCTGGAAGGCGTCGTCGGGCGTGATGCCTTCCAGGTTGGCGGTGATACGCCCCTGACCGATGCCTTCGGTGATCGAGCTGCCTTCGGCCTTCAATTCGCCATGCTTGTAATAATGATACAGCGCGGCACCCATCGGATCCGCGAGAGCGACCTGGATTTTCGGATTGCGTTCCTTCAGCGCCAGCAGCACACCGGCGAAAGTACCGCCTGAGCCGACCGCGCAGGTGAAGCCATCCACCTTGCCGTCGGTCTGCTCCCAGATCTCCGGGCCGGTGGTATGCAGATGGGCTTCGCGGTTGGCGACATTGTCGAACTGGTTCGCCCAGATCGCGCCATTCGGTTCGGTCTTGGCGATCTCTTCCGCCAGCCGGCCGGAATACTTCACGTAGTTGTTCGGGTCCTTGTAGGGCACGGCCGGCACCAGCCGCAGATCGGCGCCGCACAGGCGCAGGAAATCCTTCTTCTCCTGGCTCTGGGTATCGGGCATCACGATCACGGTCTTGAAGCCGAGCGCATTGCCGACCAGCGCCAGGCCGATGCCGGTATTGCCGGCAGTGCCTTCGACAATAGTGCCGCCCGGGCGCAGCGCGCCGCGCTTGAGCGCATCCTGCACGATATACAGTGCCGCACGGTCCTTTACAGAACCACCCGGATTCATGAATTCGGCCTTGCCGTAGATATTGCAGCCGGTGAGTTCGGAGGCGCGGCGCAGGCGGATCAGGGGCGTGCGGCCGATGCTGTCGATAAAGTCTTTACGGATATCCATAACACTCTCGGTCTGGGGGAAGGCGCCCATATAGCGCGCTTTCCCGGGCAATCCATGCCTCCATCCTATACCGAGGGGGGGTTAGGGTCGCAACCCGCGCGGATCGGCCCAGTTCTGGCGCAGTTTGTCGCGGTGGAGCGCCAGCCAGAGCAGCGCGAAAGTGGCGGGCGGGTTGGGGATTTCTCCAGCTTCCCAGCGTGCAAATGCATCGGCGAAGGGCAGGGCGAAAACCCGGATATCCTCGGCTTCCTCGCCCAGACCATGGACCCCGCCGGCCTTGCCGGCATCGACGGGGGCGCAGAACAGGTGATAGCGCTCGCTGCAGAAGCCGGGTGTGGCATAGACGGTGTTGACGAAGATCAGCGGGCCGTTGGGGTCGAGGCCGCTTTCCTCCTTCATCTCCCGCAGTGCAACCTCCTGCAGGCTTTCGCCCTCCTCGATCAGGCCGGCGACGATCTCGGTCATCCAGGCGCGGTCGCCATTCAGCAGGGCGGAGGTGCGGAACTGTTCGGCCAGCACGACCTCGTCGCGCACCGGGTCGTAGGGCAGCACGCAGACCGCATCGCCGCGGCCCACCACTTCGCGGCTGATCAGCGGCGTCATGCCGCCCCGGAACAGGCCGTGGCGCAGATGCAGTTCGTCCACCTTCAGGTGCCGGTCATAGACGCGCTCGTGGCTGACGATCTCGATCGGGTAGGGCTGTTGGGAGGTGTCTAGCGGCTTGCGCATGGCGTCGGACCCTGGTCTTGCAAAGAACGGAGAAAGGCAGCCTTGTCGCGTCGTTGCCAGCGCGGCAGGGCCCAGTCATCGAAACCTGCCGGCAGGCTGGGGCCCGCCGGCAGGAACACCCGGGCACGGGCTGGCGCGGCAACGGTACGGCCCTGACGTACCGTCAGGTCGCGGGTGAGGTATTCCGGCCCCTCATAGGCAGCCAGGCGTGGCGCATCGCTGGCGCGGGCCGGCCGGAACAGCAGGCCGGTGACCCGGCTGCCACTGGCCCGCAAAAGCACCGGATAACTGCGACCACGGGCCCGTTTGCGGCGCCAGCCGGGCAGGCGGGCCGGCCGGAGCTGGCGCGGACTGGGCCGATAGCCGAGGATCAGCTGCAGCACATCCGCATCGCACAGCGTGCCGTAAAAGAAATACACCATGAGGGCAATCTTGACCGGACTGGGGATTGATCCAGATTACATTTCGAAACGTACAATACCGTGTAAAGCAGCAGGCGAAACTGCACAAAGATCAGGGCTGTGACCGATTTGGCCGTACACCACGATTCGACCGTTCTAAACCCGGTTCATCATATTCCGGCTGAGTTGCTGTTGGATTACGCCACCGGCAACCTGGACGAGGCCTGGTCGCTGGCGGTCGCCTGCCATCTCACCCTTTGCCCGCATTGCCGCCGTGAATTGAAGGCCATCGAAGCCATGGCTGGCAGCATGCTCGAGCAGACCGCGCCGCAGCCGGCTGCCGGCCAGGGTTTTGCTGCCGTGGCGGATCGTCTGGGGCCGCAGGAATCCCGGCAGGCTCGCATGCCGCTGCCTGATCCCGATGGCCTGCCACAGCCGCTGCGGCAGTATCTCGGCGACGGCCTCTCTGACGTGCGCTGGCGCTGGAGTGGCGCGGGGCTGCAGTCCTTTGCACTGCCCATGGGACGGAAAAAAGCCGATGGCATGGTCAGCCTGCTCAAGGTGGCGCCGGGCGCCGGCCTGCCGATGCATACGCATACCGGCGGTGAGATCACTCTGGTGCTGAGCGGTGGTTACACTGCCGGCGACACGGCTTTCCGGCGCGGCGATGTCGAACTGGCGGACGGCACGGTCGAGCATCGTCCGCTCGCCATGCTGGATCGGCCCTGCATCTGTCTGGCGATCGCTGATTCTCCGCTGCAGTTCAGCGGTGCAATGGGATGGTTCTTCAATCAATGGGCCCGTTTCTCCGCCTGAGCGCAGTGCTGCTGGTGCTTGCGCTGCCATGGGCGGCGCAGGCCGACATGTCTGCGTCGCAGCAGAGCTACGACTTCCAGGTACTGCGCGACGGCAGTCCGATCGGCCACCATCGGGTGGTCGTGCGCAGCGAAGGCACGCGCAGCGAGGTCAGCATCGATATCGAGCTGCGCGTCAAGGCCGCCGGTTTCCTGACGCTGTACCGCTATCTGCACCAGTCGCGGGAAGTCTGGGAGGGCGACCGCCTGATCAGCCTGCAGTCCACCACAGACAACGATGGGCGCCAGGAATATCTGAATGCAGAGGCCGGGCCCGATGGCCTGCGGGTCGAGGGGTCGCGCTATCGCGGCACGCTGCCGGCCGATGCCATGCCGACCAGCTACTGGCGGCCGGATTTCGTTCGCCGCGCCACCATCATGGACAGCCAGAACGGCCGGCCGCTAGATCTCGTCATCCGTCCGCAGCAGTCTGAACTCGCCAGCGCGGCGCGCGACGAGGTGCCGGCACAGCGCTATGACCTGAGCGGCGAAGTCGAACTCACGCTGTGGTATGGCCGCGACGGGCGCTGGGTCAAGACGGCCTTCAAGGCCCGCGACGGTTCGCGGATCGAATACCTGCTGCAATGACATCCGGCGGCAGCGGTGTCGTCTGGATCACCGGTGCCGGCTCAGGCATCGGCCGCGCGCTCGCGCTGCGCTATCTGCGTGCCGGCGCGGTGGTCGTCGGCACGGCGCGGCGCATCGAGACGCTGGAGAGCCTGCGCGCCGAAGCCGGGCAGGATGGCAACCGCTGGCATGCCGTGCCCGCCGATCTGACCGACCTCGAGGCCACCCGTGCCGCGGTGGCGCGGATCGAGGCCGGGATTGGCCCGATCCGGCTGGCGGTGCTCAATGCCGGCACGCATATCCCGACGCCGGGGCGCTCGTTCCAGGCCGAGGCGGTACGCCGGCTGCTGGATGCCAATGTCATGACCGTGGCCAATGCGGTGGAGGCCGTGCTGCCTGCCATGCTCAAACGCGCCAGCGGCATGGTGGCGATCAACGCTTCGCTGGCCGGGTATCGCGGCCTGCCGCTGGCGGCCGGGTATGGCGCCAGCAAGGCCGCGCTGATCAATATGGCCGAAGCGCTGAAGCTGGATCTGCAGCGCAGCGGCATCGCTGTGCGGCTGATCTCGCCGGGCTTCGTCAAGACGCCACTGACCGACCGCAACACCTTTCCGATGCCGTTCCTGATGCCCGTCGAGGCCGCTGTCGAACGGTTGTGGACTGCACTGGAGCGCGGCAGCGGTTTCGAGATCGTCTTCCCGCGCCGCTTTGCCTGGCTGATGAAGCTGCTACAGCTGCTGCCTTATCCGCTGTATTTCGCAGCTGTCAGCCGGATCACACGCGGCTGAAGCCGTATTGCAGCACGTCGATGGTGCCGGCGTTGAAGCCGCCCTCGCAATAGGCCAGATAATAGCGCCACATGCGACGGAAACGTTCGTCGAAAGCCAGTTTGCCATGGGCATCGAGCGCGCGGATCTGCGGCCAGGCTGCCTCGAAACTCTGGTGCCAGAGATGCAGCGTGCGGGCGTAATCGCGGCCGAAGCTGAAGGCGTCATCCACCTTGAGGCCGGCCTGTCTGGCCTGCTGTTGCACGGTCTGCGGCGACAGCAGCATCCCGCCGGGAAACACATGCGCCTGAATGAAATCCATCGTGCCGCGATAATCCTCGAAATAGCGGTCGGCGATCACGATGGCCTGGATGCCGGCGCGACCCTGCGGCAGTAGGCGGTCATGCAATTGGCTGAAATAGCGCGGCCAGTATTTCTCGCCGACCGCCTCGATCATCTCGATGGATGCAATCGCGTCATAGCGCTCGGACAAATCGCGGTAATCGCGCAACTCGATCTGCACCCGCTCGCCCAGACCTTCGCGCTGAACGCGCGCCTGCGCGAAATCATGCTGTTCGCGGCTGATCGTCACGGCATGCACCCGGGCGCCGAAGTCGCGCGCCGCCAGGCAGGCGAAACCGCCCCAGCCGCAGCCGATTTCCAGCACGCGCTGGCCATGCCCGAGGTGAAGAACCTCACCAGCCAGCCGCCGGTATTTTTCAGTCTGCGCCTGTTCCAGCGTTTGGCTTTCCTTGCGCCATAACGCGGACGAATAGGTCATGCTCGGATCGAGCCACTGCGCGTAGAATTCGTTGCCGAGATCGTAATGGTAGGCAATGTTGCGCTGGCTGCCGCGCCGGCTGTTGGCGGCCAGCGCGAAACCGATGCGGCGCAGCAGCCGCAGCCAGGGCTTGCCCATCAGCGTGTCGTCGAGTTCAGCGTTGCGGCAGGCCCATTCGGTCAGCGCGGCCAGATCCGGGCTGTCGAAATCGCCATCGAGATAGGCCTCGCCGACCGCCAGGTTGCCACCCAGCAGCAGCCGCTTGGCCAGTCGGTGATGATTGATGTCCAGCCGTGCATCCGGACCGGGCAGGGTGCCGCGCGCCTGCACGGCACGACCGTCTGGCAGCGTCATGGTGATACTGCCATGGGTGACGCGGGCGGCCAGCGCCAGCATCAGGCGCGTCCAGCGCGGCACATTCTGCAAGCGCAGGGCATCCTGCGCGGTTTTCAGCAGCAGCGGTTCGGCGGCGCTGTGATGCATGGGTTCGGCATGGCAGATCACGCCGGCAGCGGCATCGATGGCGATATCAGTCACATGGTCCAGCGCCGATTTGCGATCCGCAAAGCCATCACTCATGCATTGCTCCCTGAACATCCTTGACTGGCCGGCCGGTCGAGACCGCGTCCCGCGGCGGCTCGGTCCAGCGGAAAAACGCCGCGCCCTTGCGCCAGAGCTGCAGCGCCTCCCAGTGGATACCGGCCATGATTTTTACGGTCATCAGCGGATGGCGGATGAAGGCTTTCAACAGACTGTGATCGGTCAGCGCCTCGCGGCGACCGGTCTGTGTTGCCAGCAGCTGCACGGCGCCGCTGGCGGAAAGCTGCGTGATGCTGATGCCGATCTTTTCGCCCGGCGGCAGCAGACGGAAGCGGTACTGGCCCTCCAGCGGCAGGAAGGGCGAGACGTGGAACTGCTTCTCGACACTCTGCTCGATCGTGGGTCCGGCCATCTGTCGCGGCACCTCGATCAGATAGCCATGCTGGTCGCCGAAGGTGTTTTTCACTTCGTACAGCACGGCACGCAGATGCCCGTCGGCGTCATAGCAGAAGAAAATGCTCAGCGGGTTGAACACATAGCCGAACAGGCGCGGGAAACAGAAAATGCGGATGCGTGCCCCGGCCTCCTGCAATCCGTCGCGCGCCAGTGCGGCCTCCACCCAGGGGCGCAGCGGCGTGCCATCGCGCGGGCCATGGTCGCGGTCATGGAAGCTGATCAGGCCGAAGCGGTTATGCCGCAGCAGTCGGGAGGCCGCAGTGATTTCAGGCAGCCGGTCGAGATCGAGCAGCAGCGAAAAGACGCGATAGTTGAACCGGTGGCGGAAGGGCAGCAGCCGTTCGTGTATCACGCGGCACCAGTAGAGGCTGCCTGCCGCACCCTGGCTCATTCGGCGGCTTCCAGTTCCGGCTTGGCAGAATCTGCAAAGGGTGTCGCGCCCAATGCCTCGGCCACGCGCAGGCCGGCGGTGAAGCCGTCTTCATGGAAACCGTATTTGCACCAGGCGCCGCAGAACCACAGCCGGTCCTGGCCCTGGATTTCGTGCAGGCGCGCTTGTGCATCAATGGCGGCGCGGTCGAATAACGGGTGTTCATAGGCGAATTCGGCGAAGACCAGATCCTCGCGCGGTTCGGTCACCGGATTCATGGTCACGAACAATGGCCGGCTGCTGTCGATCGATTGCAGCAGGTTCATCCAGTAGGTGAGGCCGACGCGGCGCTGCAGGTCGCGGCGCGGCTCGGACAGGTAATTCCAGCTGGCCCAGACCTTGCGCCGTCGCGGCATCAGCGCCGGATCGCGATGCAGCACCGCGCGGTTGGGCTGGAAGCGGAAGCTGCCCAGCAGGTCGCGCTCCTGCGGCGTCGCCTGATCGTCCAGCAGGCGCAAGGCCTGGTCGGCATGACAGGCCAGCACCACCTGATCGAAATGGCTGCTGCCGCGCGCGGTAACAACAGTCACACCATCCGCATCGCGCTGCACGGCATGCACCGGCATATGCAGGTTGAGCGCAAAGCTGCCATCGGCCAGCAGGCGCTTCACATATTCGCGGCTGCCACCCTGCACGGTGTACCATTGCGGCCGGTCGTCGATGCTCAGCAGACCGTGGTTGCGGAAGAAATTCGCGAAGGTCTCGGCCGGGAAATCCATCATCTCGCCCAGGGGCGCCGACCAGATCGCGGCGCCCATCGGCAGCAGGTAATCCAGCGTGAAACTCTCGCTGTATTTTCCGCGCGCCAGATAGTCGCCGAGGCTCAGTCCGGTCATGCGGCCGGCAGCGAGGTCGGCGACAGCATCCCTGTTGAAACGCAGGATGTCGCGCCACATGCGGTGGAAGCTCGGGCGCAGCAGGTTGCGCTTTTGCGCGAACAGGGTGGCGAGGTTGTTGCCGCTCCACTCCAGTTCACCTTGCCCGACGGAAACCGCAAACGACATGTCGCTCTTGATTGCCGGCACATCCAGCTGCGCGAACAGCCGGGTCAGGTTCGGATAGTTCCAGTCGTTGAAGACGATGAATCCGGTATCGACGGAGATCGGCTGCCCGCTGTAATCGATGTCCACGGTATTGGCATGTCCGCCGGGCGTGGCATTGGCCTCGAAGACCGCAACGTCATGATGCCGCGCCAAAGCCCAGGCCGCGCCCAGGCCACTGATGCCGGCGCCGATCACGGCGATACGCTGTCGCCGCTCCCCCGCAATCTGCGTCATTCTTCCCCCACTGCCTGGTCGGCATCATTACGCAAAGCGGCAAAGGCTGCCAGTGCCACCTTGCGCGCGGTGGCGTGATCCACCAGCGGCATCGGATAGCTCTGCCCGAGCACAAGCCCGGCTTGTTTCAGCACGCTCTCGGGCGCCGTCCACGGCTTGTGGATGTATTTGTTCGGCAGCTGCGCCAGTTCCGGCACCCAGCGCCGCACATAGTCGCCCTCGGGGTCGAATTTCTCGCCCTGCATGATCGGGTTGAAGATACGGAAATACGGCGCGGCATCGGCGCCCGAACCCGCGACCCATTGCCAGCCGCCGGCATTGTTGGCGAGGTCGGCATCCACCAGCGTGTCCCAGAACCAGTCTTCGCCCACGCGCCAGTCCTGCAGCAGATGCTTGATCAGGAAGGACGCGGCGATCATGCGCACCCGATTGTGCATCCAGCCGCTGTGCCAGATCTGGCGCATGCCGGCATCCACGATGGGATAACCGGTGCGACCGCGCTGCCATGCCGTCACATGTTCTGCATTCGGGTTCCACGGAAAGGCATCGAAGTCATCGCGGAAATTCTTCTGCGGCAAGGTCGGGAAATGGAACAGCAGATGGTGACAGAATTCACGCCAGCCGATTTCGGACAGGAACTTGCCGGCATTCTGGGCGATCCGTGCGCCACCACGATCCGCCGCCATCTGCACCGCCTGCCAGACCTGGCGTGGACCGATCTCGCCGAAATGCAGATGCGCCGACAGCCGCGAGGTGCAGTTCAGGTCGGGCCGGTCGCGGCCGTTGGCGTAGCGATGCAGGTCTGTGTCGATGAAATCCTGCAGCCGCTCTGCGGCGCCGGCTTCGCCCGGTGTCCAGGTCTCGCGCAGGCCGCCGGCCCAGTCAGGCCGGGACGGCAGCAGCTTCCAGTCGTCCAGCGCATCGCTGTCCAGTGACCTGGCATAGGGCGTCAGGCTTTTCGGCTTGCGCTGCGGAACCGGCGAGGGCTGCGCGAGGCAGGCGCGCCAGAAGGGCGTGAAGACCTTGAACCAGCCGCCGGCCTGCGTCTTCACCGTCCAGGGTTCAAAGAGCAGGGCGGCATTGTGCGTCTCGACGGTGAGGCCGTCGGTCTGCAGGGCTGCCTTGATCGCAGTGTCGCGGGCAATGCTGGCCGGCTCGTAAACGCGGTTCCAGTGTATCGCGGTGGCACCGGTCTCACGCAGCAGTGCCGGCAGCAACATGGCCGGATCGCCGCGGCGCAGGGTGAGCTGCAGGCCATAGTGCTGGCGCAAAGCGGCGGCGAGTTTTGCAAGACTGTGATGCAACCACCAGCGGGTCGCACCGCCCATGGACCAGTCGCGGGTGGCGGTATCGAGGATATAGAGCGCAATCACCGGCCGGCCGGACGCGGCGGCGGCAAGGAGCGCGGGATTGTCGTTCAGACGCAGGTCCTGGCGAAACCAGACAATGAGGGGAGCGGAACCTGAAGCCGAAGACGCCATGCCAACCGTATCGCGATGTTGCCGCAGGCAGCCGGCGGCATTCATCTCCTTGATACGCAAGGCGAAGCGGGCTGGATCACCCGTGCGCCCAGATCGCTAGCGGATCGGTGGCTCGCCGTCGCGTTCCAGCAGGCGCAATGCCAGCGAGGCCGCCTGCGTGCGGTTGAACACCTGCATCTTGGTGAAGATCTGGCGCAGATGCGCCTTCACGGTCACTTCCTGCACACCGAGACGGATGGCGATGGCCTTGTTCGAGTCGCCCTGGCTGACCCATTTCAGCACTTCGCGCTCGCGCTCGGTGAGCGCGGCAAGGCGCGGATCGGCCGGTTCGGCTGCGGTTGCAGGCCGAGGGGCGGCGTCGTCGATCCCTTCCAGTTCGTGACGCAGGCTGCGCAGCAATTCGCGATCATCGGCACCGGCCTTGGCGCGTTCGGCCAGGTTGGCGAATTTTGCCGCGGCGATATAGCTGGGCAGGAACTCCTCATACAGCCGCAGCGCCTTCACCACGGTGAGGATCATGGTCTGCTGCGTCAGCTCGGTCTTTTCCTTGTAGTCGTTGATGCCGTGGTTCGACACCACGGTCAGCGGCGGCGCCTGGCCCGGCTGGCCGGTGCGGATCACGATCTGCGTCGACTTGTTGTTGAGATCGGTGCGGATGTAGTCGACCAGCGCCAGCCCGGCATGCTCGGTCTCCATCACCACATCCAGCAGCACCAGCGCGATATCGGGATTGTCGCGCAGCACATCGCGCGCTTCGGTGGCGGAATAGGCACTCAGGAAATTCAGGCCGCGCTTGCGATAGTTGAAATTGCGCAGCAGCAGTTTGGTCAGGGAGTGAACGTCGGGCTCATCGTCGACGATCAGCACTTTCCAGTTGCGCTTGTCGCTGGTGCCGCCGCCGCCGGGCGGGCCCGGCGGACGCGTATCGTCCAGAAAGCTGATCGAGGGTTCTGCCAATTCCCGTCTCCCCGTTATTTCACCAGTGTAACGGATCAGGGTGCAAAACACACGCGGCGCAGCGCGAATATTCAACCAAAGATGAATGGGCGCAGGATCACTTGCGCAGGCGTATCATCGTGTCGGCGGCACTCAGCTGGCGGCCATCGGCGGCATGCAGTTCGAGCGCCCCCACGGGCTGGCCGTTTTCGCGGTCCAGCAATTCGACCGGGCAGGCACCGTCGGGAAACTGGTGTGCCTCGCCCCATTGCCGCAGGGCCACCAGCACGGTGAACAGGTCGCGGCCTTTGCTGGTCAGTACATACTCGTTGTGAGCGCCGTTGGGGACGGTTTCGAGAATGCCGGCGGCGACGAGACCGCGCAGCCGTGCGGTCAGGATGTTTTTCGCCACGCCTAAGCTTTTCTGGAATTCGCCGAAACGGCGCAGGCCGAACATGGCATCGCGCACGATCAGCAGCGACCACCAGTCGCCCACGGC
>VFQQ010005474.1_pt1 | contig 10492 bp, 6 predicted proteins | sample 3512341 | NCBI WGS metagenome assembly VFQQ01 (sample SAMN10412373, study PRJNA504923) | tailings metagenome | isolation source: Relicate 2 Philex TSF1 revegetated site | place: Philippines: Tuba, Benguet | collected 2017-08-29
ATGTATCCACTTGGTCGCTTTGTAAATGCGATAATGGCTCCGTTGTGAAAAAATCCGGTGACGGCGCGAGACGGGCGAAGGCGGGGCGTCAACGACCGGCGCGAAGTGGAGCCTCAACGCAGCTGCGAGCCGGGCTTCGCGCGTGAAACATCGGTGCGCGGTCGGGTCGTTTTCGCCGAAGGAAAACGAACCGTGGAAAGTCACGTCGCCCGGTGCCCTCGGCGTTCGCGCCGCGACCAACCCTACAGCGCGCCCTCATCCGCCGGCCAAGCGATCACAGCCCGAGTCTTTTGCGCAAGGCGGAGTCGGGCGCGCGCTGCCAAGTGCCGGCCAACCGGCTGACTTCGTGCAGGCCGCCCATATGCAGGTGCTCGCCGAGCCATCGGTTCGTCGCCGTGGTTCGCGCTTTCATGGCTGCCGCCAGCGCGGCTTTCCACGGCGCGGATTTCCGCTCCCGGACCAAGTCATCCTTGGTGCGTCGCAGCCGCTTCAGCAAAGCGGCGAGCTCATCCTCCCAGAGCGCCTCTTGGGCTTGTTTCAACTCGGACGCGAGTCGGCGCCCGTGACCGATCAGCGCACGCTGTTCCTTCACCATCGCCTTGGCAAAGTCCGCCGACCCGATGATCCAACTGCGGGACATGGCCTCGAACCGCTGTTGCTTGCGGGCCGGCTCGTCTTCGGCGAGCCATGCGAGGTAGTCGTGGTAGCTGCGACGCCCGGTCGGGGTGTCGCTCAATCCTCCGGCATGTTCCAGGAACGGCTGGGGCAGATACCAACCGGGGCGGCTTTTCGGGTTCATCAACCAGCGGAGGCTGGTCCATGGATGGTCAGACAAGTCACCGACCGGACACAGTTTTGCTCGGACCGGATTGAGGTGGATGTAATGGCAAAGCGGTCCCAAGCCGCCCTCGGGATCGACCAAGAGGCTCTTGTAACGACCTTGGAACAAATGCCCCCGCTCAGCGCGCATGCGGTTGAACCGAACGGAAAATGTGCCCTGCAACCAGCGCATCCCTTCCACGAGGTTGGCTTGGGGAGTCGAGATCGCGAGGTGGTAGTGGTTCGACATCAGGCACCACGCATGGACCAGCCAACCCGTCTTCTCGCAGGCCTCGGCCAGGCATTTGAGAAAGGCCGCCTTCGCCTTATCCGAACGGAAGATGTCCGTCCGATAATTGCCGCGATTCAACACGTGGTAAACCCCGTCCTCTGACTCCATTCGCAGCGGCCGCGCCATTGCTGTCATTTCACGCGCGAATTACCTCCTTGCAACCACAAACTACAAAGCCTGACCCCGTTAGATTGCTTTGACCCCGTTAGATTGCTTTCGGAGATGGGCCACCGCGTTTACTTCGCCAGCGCCGTCGAGGCCGCACGCAAACTCTCGCTGGCCCTGGGCGAGAACCGCCTCCACCGCGAACTGCACAACTTCACCCGGCCCAAGCTGCTCATCCTCGACGAAGTCGGCTACCTCGCGCTCGAACCGACGCAGGCCTCGTTGCTCTTCCAAGTCATCAGCCAGCGTTACGACACCGGCGGCAGCGTGGTGCTCACCTCCAACAAGCCGTTCGCCGAGTGGGCTCACGTCTTCGCCGGCGACGCCGTCATGGCCGGAGCCGCCCTCGACCGGCTCCTCCACAAGGCCACCGTCGTCAACATCCGCGGCGATTCCTACCGCCTGCGCGAGCGCCGCCAAGCCGGCGCCACCGATCCACTCCTCACCAATCCCGCTCCCGCGGGAAAAACCAAACCCAAGGACTAACCGCCCAGCACCCTCATCCACTCCTTTTTTTGTCGGGGGTGGGTCAATTTACATGCTCGTTAGTGGGTCAATTTTATCTGCTCGTTGACAGCCGCAGTGTGCGGCGAAGTCGAGGAAGGCGGGGTTCCAGCGCTGAGGATCGAGCCGGACCTGCTTCATGTTGTCGTAAAGGATCGCCGCGGGCACGCCGCCGAAGAAGGCAAACGCGTCGAGGTGGCAGTCGATGAGCACCGGCAGGCTCATCGAGGTGACGAAGCGCACGTAGATCGCACGCGAGAACGACAGCACCATGACGAAGGCACTGATCGTGACGGGCCGGCCCTGCGCGTCGGGGAAGGTGCCGACATGCTTCCAATCGACTTGGGCTTGTTCGCCGGGACCGGTCTCGTAGCGCACGGTGGCGCGGCGGGCGGCGCTGGCGCGCTCCTCCAAATCGGCGAGGAAACGGCGGACCGCGTGGATGCCGCCGGTGTAGCCGCGGGCCTGCAACTCGGCCAGCAGACGCACGGCGGTCAAACCGCTGGCCGCACGCTCGCGCAGATAATCGTGATGCGCATCGAGCTTGGTTTTGCGCTGCCGGGGCTTCGGCAGGCGCAGGCCTTCGGCCTTGAGGACGGCTCGCACGGTGTTGCGCGAATGGCCGGTCAGCCGTGCGATCTGGCGCACGGAATGGCCCTGCCGTTTGAGGAAATGGATATCCATGTGTTGAAGCGCCGCGAGCATGCCGCGGGAGCGTTTGCCCGCGGAGCGACCCCGTGGCGAGGTCGAGTGCCCCGGGGCCGCGCTCGCAGCAAACCGGCCCGGGGACGTTCGTGAGTGGGAACTGCCTGACGGCGTCTGCCCTCCCGGGTCCGGAGGTGGAGGGACTGTCGTCCCTCCACACCTCCCTCAGTTTTTTACTGGGGGAGACCCAAACCCAGGCGAACCGACACCACAAGGGGGTGGGTCAATTTTATCTGCTCGCAGGTGGGTCAAAACTAACTGCTCGTTCACAGCAACTGGTGCTGCCTAAATTAAGAACTCACCTCTTTAACAATTCTCTCCATTATCCATCTCTCATTTCGCTTTTTCATCTGATAAACAACAAGATATCCCCCCAATAGCGCACCAGCATCAGACGTAAATATTGCAATTTCGGCTACGTGAGAAGCCACCATTTTTACTCCGACTTCTATTTCAAAAACCGTATCGTTTGTAGTTAGCCTACGCTGGGAGGCTTTTTCCAATACCTTTATTCCCCTGCGCACCGCATCTTCGTCTGCGCCGCGCACTCTCATTACAATACGCCTATCCTCGAAATCCAAATATGTTGCCCCTGAGAAGCGAACCTCAAGGGCAGCCACAGCCGCCGCCTCTGCATCAGTCGGCGCATTCACTCTAAGCGTGCACCCCGGCAGCAGTAAACATAACGCAATCCAAAATGCACATTTCATCAGGGATCCCTCGGTATTTTTCTAATTGAGTCTAAATACACTAGATCATACTCACTGCCGCCCGCCCCGGACATGATATGAGATGGATTTCTACTGTGCCGGGGATTCCGCAAATTACTATTATCTCGATAGCCTCCGACGTGACCGAGTTCATGTGCGATGACAGGAGACGTCCCGCCTAAATAATTTGCATTAGCTATTATCCAGCCAGGCCCTATGTTGATATTACCGTAGGTAATTCCAGCAGCCGCCTGATTATTCAGCATCAAAGACGAATTTGTCACGAGAAGTCTAACATACACGTCCTGCCCGGGCTGGATCGCGTTCCAATTGGCAATCGCCAATCGATCTGCATTCGAATCAGTGAAGGTGTAGGTGCCAGAGGAAGGGGCAGGTTTATTGCTTTGATTAGTATCGAAAGCTCCGCCGAATCTAATCGGAATCCCTTCCGCTTCGAGTATGGCATTTATGACCGCGAAGCCATCGTTCACAGATTGTCGAGCACGGTCTATCTCCGACACACTCGAATCAAATCCAACACCAACGGTATGGGTGACCCCCCTTCCCGTTCCGGATGGGGACCCACTGCCAGCATTCGGGATTGCGGCAATGGCCGCAGGTGCACTTAGCACACTAACTGAACCGTTCGGGGAAAGCATGAGGACGTCCCCGGGAGCCAGCGTCATCTCCACCCCGTTTGCGCCCTGAATTGTCACACTTCGACCGGAATTCAGGCGCGCTTGAGCTTGCTGAAGGGTTCGCAGGTCTGCTGCCGAAGCCGCATTTCCCTGCCGCGTGCGCAACACCGCGCCCAACCGGTCCAAGTCGGTTTTTCCGCCCATGGACTGCGCCCAACCGATCGTTCCCGCAACGCCTCCTGCGGTGCTCCGACCGGTATTTCCGTTCTCTCCGAAGATGGAATCAAAACGGCCCGCCGTCCCGGTATTCATTCCCAAGTAATCCCAACCGTTGACCGCGTTGTTCTGGACGAACGCATACAAATTCAATCCGCCCGACTCCTCAATCGGGTCGCGGTTGATAAACCTCCCCAAGCTTGGGCTGTAATATCTTAGGCCGTAGTAGACCAGACCGGTCTCCAAATCGGTAAACTTGGTGGAGAAGCGGAAGCGATTGACAGCGGCGTGGCTGCCGGTTGCGGTCACTGTTTGCCCAAAGGCGTCATACTCGTAACGAGCAGCAATCAGGCCGAATTGGTCAATCATTCCATGCACGTTGCCGTTGTGATCGTAGATGGGCTGCAGCACGCGATTCGTGGCGTAGTGATACATGAAAAGCAATCCGCCCACACCGCCAGCACCCTGCGCCGAGCCGGATAAATCCAAGCCCCAGACGTAATTCGCGACATGCGTGCTGGATCCGCTGAATTCCTTGATCAGATTCCATCCGTCGTAAAGGAACCTTTGGTCGGTGGCCTGCGTCCATCCGCCCCCGACAAAGTCCCAGCGAGTAATTTGCACGCGTCGCCCGAGATAGTCGTAGGCGTAATTGTGCTCGCTGTTGCCGATGGCCACTTTGACAAGCCGGTTCTCCGCGTCGTAGCTGTAAGTACGGGTGCCGTCGGAGGTCAGATTGCCGTCGTCGTCGTAAGTCAGCACGGAGCCCGCGATGGAGGCAATTTGGTTGCGCTCGTTGGGAATGTAATCGACAGGTGTGCCGCCTGCGCCCTGTTGCGTCGCCTCGCGGTTGCCGAAGGCGTCGTAGACAAAATAGTTGTCGCGTCCTGTGAGCGGCACATTGCTACCTTGTAGATTGGTGCTGTCGCCAACTACCTGCGAGCGATCGTCGTAGGAATAGAAGCTGTCGAGCCCATTGGCGCCGTAGGCTGAGAATACCTCTCCCCATCGAGTTGACTTGTTGAGCCTGCCGAGGACATCGCGACCGCATGCAAACTGGGCACGCAGATTCCATCCATTATCCACAGTGGTGCTATAGGTAACTAGGTCACGCTTCGCGTCATAAGCGCGCAACCACGTATGGTTCCAAGCGGTGGTGTGTACACCTTCGATCAGACGGGAGTTCGGGGTATAGGTGTACGTGGTTTGGTAGATAGATTGCACACGACCGTCAGAATAGTAGCCGAAGGCGAGGTCGTAGCCGTCAAGGTTGCCGGAGCTATCTGTAACCATCAGCCGGTTGTAGCGGCCGATAGTGCCGAAGGTGGATTCGTATTCGCGGACGACTCGGCGGCTGCCATAAAAGGCACTGAGGTCCTCTCGTTGGAGTTCTAGGCTGCCGCCAAGGCTGTAAACAAAGGTGCGCGTGCCGGTGGCCTGATCGGTTGCTGTCGCAATCATGCCCAGCCGATTGTAGGTATAGGCGATATCGGGGCTGGCGGCGGTGCTACTGTAGTCGATGCTGAGAAGCTCGCGCGTGAGCGGTGCGTAGTTGTAAGTGGTGAGTACGCCACGAGCCCACGTGCGGGTCTTCACCGCGTTTGTGCGTGTGTAGGTGTAGGCGACTTTCTTCGCGCCTGATTTCGGAGCGACCGCCCAGGGAGCGACGGGGGCGACGCTCACATTGGCGGCGTCGTATTTTTCTTTTAGGTTGCCGGTGGCGTTATCGTAAACCCAAAGGGTTGCGTCGCCGCCGCCTGCATTTACGGGCCAAGTGGAGCTTGCCCAATTTAAGGTGGGATCCCGGTAGCTGCGCATGACTGTGCGCCGACCATAGCTGTCGTATTCGAATTGAACGGGATACGCCGTGTCGCCCCATTGTTGGTAAATCTCTCCGCGCAAGGTGTAGCTGGTGTAGCTCTTGAGTTGGCTGCGATTGTCGCCCTGTCCGTATTTCGGGTTCGGCACCGCAGTAGAAGACACCCGGCCGGCCGAGTCGTAGGCGTATTCGATGGTTGGAACCGGTGGCGAACTGGAGTTGGCGTCGTATGCGGCGGTAGCGAGGGCGTCGTAACTCCGATGCACGAGGGAGGTGCCGCCGAGGTAAAGGGTAAGGGACGCCCCGGTGCGCGGGTCGATGTTGCGCGAAGGTCGGCCGAGGGAATCGAACTTGGTTTGGTAGAGCAATCCGGCGGAATCTTGGCGTTCGACGGGGAGGCCGTTGAGACTGACTGCGATCGTATCCTTGTTCGAGTTGGGGTGGTCAGTCGTGACGGTCACGCGCTTGAGGCTGCGTTCGATTTGGGTGGAAACCGTGGTGCAGTTGCCAAACTGATCATAGTTGTCGGTGCGAGCGACGCGGCCAGCCGGAAACCCGTTGAGTTGCGTCTCTACCTTGGAAACAGGCCAGCGTTGGGCGGAGTTCTCCACGGAAAAGACGAACGTTTGATCCCGCTTCCACCAACCGTTGTTGTTGAAGTAGCTTGTCTCAAATTCGCGTATGCGATCGGATGTCCAAGGTTCGAGAAAACCGTTGCCGTCGAGATCGTCACCTTCGCGAATTTGGAACCCGAGCGAATCGTAGTCGAAGAGGCGTGTCGCTCGGCCGTCGTTGTGCCAGATGAGATCGAGCCGCCCGCCGGCTGTGTAGCCGTAATATTGCGCATAGTTGATACCATCGCCGCCGGGCCACCACTCGTTGGCCTTACGGCCGGTCCAATCGTAGTAAACGATGTGCCAAGACTGTCCGTTGTAGGTCGATACCGCACGTTGGCCGTCTGAGCTTATCCAGCCGACGCGCGATTCTCCCAGCCGGGCCGTGCCGGTTCGTGCCTTGAGTTGGCCGTCCCGATAGAGCTCGGTAATCGAGTGGGGGGAGCCGGGTCCCGGGAACGTGACCGTGGTTTTCCTTAGCACATGGTCGTACTCTGTTGTTGTGGTGAAGCCGCCGGGTATCGAGTTGGACTTCAGCCTGCCGGCAAGATCGTAAGTTGCGAACGAGAAGAGATCGTTCGCCCCGGCGCTGCCGGCGTTCGGTTTGGCAGCAGATGGGGTCGTGACGCTCTCGCGAACGCGCCCCGCGCCATCGTAAACGCTGTGCGTGTAAATTGTGGCTTGGAGGTCGTATACGGCACTGCTGCCGCCGATAGCTGAACTGAGTGCAGCAGTGGTGCCCGTCTTCGCGCTGCGGGTGACCCGACCCAAGCCATCATATACAAAGTCCAAGCGCACGCCGCTCGCATCGGTGGTCGATTGCAGTCGCCCGTCCACCCAAGTGTTTGTCGTGTTAATCGAGCCGTTGTAGTCGGCGTGTTGCCAGAGCCGCCCTTTGGCGTCGAAGGTGATCCACTCCGACGTGACCGACGACCAACCGCTGCCGACGAACACGTAGGTATCTCGCTTCATGATATTGCCAGCCGGATCCCTGAGCAGCACTTCCATCGTGGAGCGGTTCGCCACCGCATAGATGGGTTCGAAACTCTGCCCGTCCCACGAACTGACGAGCGTGCCGATGGTCGAGTGCCAGGTGCCGAAAACGCGAACTTCACGCCAGTAGTTTCCGCTGGAGTCCACCGCGAATCCCCAATTGACGCTCGTGCCGCGAAGGCGGCTGATCGAGGTTTGCGGACCGTCAGGGTCTTTGATCACCCACGTTTCGCCGCCTTCTTCGACGTGGAATACGGACATCGTTTCGGCATAGGTCCGATTCGAAGCAGTCGCGGAATGGAACATATCCATTGCCGCCCGGCTGCGCTGGGAATCGGAACCGGTCCAATCTGTCAGCGTCCTGCCCGTCTCGATGCCGCCGATTTTTTCCACGCGGGAGGCGACACGACTGTAGCGACCCGCTAAATCCGGGGCATAATCGTAGGTAACGACGGTGCCGCTCCCCGCGTCGGTAGCGAACGAAACCGCGTCAGGGGAGTTCATATAAGGGCGGTACTCGCGGTGTAGCTGCCCGCGCTTGTCCCAATCGTCGTAATAGCTGAATGCGGTCCACATGCCTCCCGGAGCGGTCATCGATTTGACGCGCCGGTAGTTTCCTGGAGCGGCGGGATCGGTGTAGTAATCGTATTCGGTGACTAGCGCAGCAGTATCAGGGGTGCTGACGGTTGGATAGGCAAAAACCCTCCGCACCTCTTCGCCCCAACCACCGATGTTTTCGTAGCGATACTTGATCATCGACGCGAGATCGGCCGGGAGCATGCTGTCACCAGTGAAAACGCAGTCCGTAACCTCGCGATAGCCCGTGCTTGCGGCGCTCGTCTGTGTGCGTGTCCGCAGCCATGCGCCTAGGCCGCCTTCCTGGAGCTTCCAAGTGTAGGTGCCGCTCGCCACGGTGCCCTGCGTGAGCGACAGGTGCGATACGCGAGTGACTGCGCCTTCCGTTTCGGAAATCTTGAGCTGATCAGCGGCCGGAGCCTCAACCTTGACGACCTTCCAAGGAGAACCCGAGACGGTGTAAGCGGAGCCGTTCCAAGCCGCTTGGGCCGACTCATAGAATCGCAGCTCATAGCCGGCGTCGGGGTTGGATGTCAGGTCCGCAAGAGCGACGAACACCTGCGGCGTGAGTATTTGGCTCAGGGTCTGATTCGACGATCCGGTTCTAACCACGTTGATCTGACCAATGCTCGGCGGTGGCGCGTAGAAAAGCCGCGCGCGGTTAGCCGGCGCCGTCGTTGCTGTGAGGTCACGTTCGCGAAACCCGATGCGCCCCGCGCTGCGACCGGAGCGGAGGCCGCCCAAACCGATTTCCCACCCGATCGCCTGTCCGAGATCGATGCCGGTGAACGTTCCAGCGTCGAGGCGGCCGCCGCCGAGCACCGGCCGCAATTCAACTGTATAGTAGCACCAGTAGGGAGCGAAACTCGGCACGCCAGCGACCAGATCTTGCGGCAGGCCGTTGACGAACACCTGATAGCCGCTCGGCGCAGTGAAGCTCAGCCAGAATGCGCTCACGCCACTCGACTGGAAGAGCACCTCGTAACTTTGGCCGGGTTTCAGCCACGCCACGCCGATATTCGATTCGATCGTCGCGCCATTGGGGGACATCGCGTTTACGCTCGGCGAGCTGCCGGCGTGCACGGTCATGATTGCGTTCCCCACCCCTTGCTGGCGGAACGAAAAGCTCGTGCCGAGCGTGTAGGGTTCGGGGTCGAGGGCAAAGGCCGGGAGCGCCGCCACAACGGCGATGCACAATATTAGAGCGATCCGGATGGATTTCATGCTCAGTTCCCCCGCTCCCACGGTTTGCTGGTGAACTGAACGGGGGGCGCCGGTTCCTTTTGGCCGTGTCCGCGAGCGACATTGCGTGCAGTGGCCTTCAATCCCTCATCCTCCGGCGCAATCTCCAGCGCCTCGGCGATGTCCTTTTTGCCGCCGTCGGGATTGCCCAGAAAACGCGCCCGCAACAGCGCGCGCGCCGCGAGCGGACGAGCCCTCTCCTTACCCTGGGCCTTGGCCAGCGCGGCCGTCAGCGCCACCTCGGCGGCACGAAAAAACTCCTCTGCTTCGGCCGGCTTCTCCGCGGCCAACAATCGCCGTCCGATGTCGCCGGCCGCGAGGGCGAAGTCTTCTTCGCGATCGCCGACGACGCTCGGTATTGCTCCCGGGGTGCGCAGCCTTGCGAGCGTAGCGGGCGCACTGGACTTGCTAGTCGTGATCTCGGCAGCGATCTGCTCGCGCAGCCGCAACGCGGCAAGCAGATCGACTGCGGATGAACTCTGGGCTTGGGCAGCCGCGACGCCAAGCAACGCGAGGAGGACAAGGTATTTCATAGGGCAGATATGAGCAAAATACTTCCGAATCCAATTCCAGTCCGAGCGGATTCGCAGTAGTGGCCCCTGCCGCGAAAAACACGCACATCTGCTGCGGACTGCGGCGTGCCGCAGCAAGTTGAAATTACCATATTGAGGTAAGAACTTCGCGCAGACTGAGGTAAAATCTCCAAGTCCTGAGAGCTCCCGCGTGAATGCTTGTTGCAAGCGACCAAACGAGCCGCAGTGCGAGCAACGAAGCCCTTTTTGGGGTGCCCAAGCATCAATCTATTGAGGTTCCACGCCACTCAGAACCGCGGCGTCAATCGTAAGGCTGATCCTAATCTTCCCTCTCAAGTATTCGGTTACCTTGAGAATCGCTGTTGTCTGCCCCCGGGGGCCGAGAAGAGGCCGGGGTGAGCGAAGTACCGGGGAACCTTGGAGCGGGAGCGACCAAACAGCAAACTTTAGACCGCTCGCCAATTCCTCTGGCGGGGGCGGGCGGCACGCGGTCAATCCACCCGCCCGAATCGGGCAGTCAACTTGATTCCGGAAGGCCGCACTACTCCGTCTCCCGGTCACCGGGCGCACTTGGCAGGTGCGGGGATTTTATTCGGGCGCGGCGAGACCGGTGGAATCGCGCCGGATAATTCAACCTCGGCGCGTGCGACTTTTGTGCGAGGCTCC
>VFQQ010005475.1_pt1 | contig 10490 bp, 8 predicted proteins | sample 3512341 | NCBI WGS metagenome assembly VFQQ01 (sample SAMN10412373, study PRJNA504923) | tailings metagenome | isolation source: Relicate 2 Philex TSF1 revegetated site | place: Philippines: Tuba, Benguet | collected 2017-08-29
GAGTTCGCGTCGTATTGACGAGATCGACCGACATCAGCGTCCCTCCACGACAGAGGGCATGCCGCGCCGCGACCAGCGTTCGATGCGGTTGATGATGGTGTTGGAAAACAGCGTCAGCAGCAGATAGAGCACGCCCGCCGCGACGAAGAAGGTGAAATAGGCTTTGGTCGTGCCTGCGGCCTGCCGGGTTTGCAGCGTCAGTTCGTTAAAGCCGACGACGGCCAGAAGTGCTGTATCCTTGGTGGCGATCAGCCAGAGATTGGCAAGACCGGGAATGGCGAAGGGCAGCATCGCCGGCAGGGTGATGCGGCGCATCAGCAGGCCGGGCGACATGCCATAGGCGCGCGCCGCCTCGATCTGGCCCTGCGGCACGGAAAGGATCGCGCCGCGCAGCACCTCCGTCGCATAGGCGCCCTGCACGAAGCCGAGCACGGCGATGCCGGCGACCAGCCCGTTGATGTCGATACGGGCGTAGCCGAACCCCTCCAGCGCCCGGTTTATGAGGTCGGCACCGGCGTAATAGAGAAGCAGGATCAGCACCAGTTCCGGTACTGCGCGCACGACGGTCGTGTAGACCTCCAGCAGGTCGCGCATGATCGGCCCGCCATAGAGCTTGCCATAGGCGCCGGCGGTGCCGATCAGCAGGCCGAGCCCGAACGCGCCGAGCGCGATCTGGACGGAGTTGGCCAGACCGCGCAGAAGGTTGCCGCCCCAGCCCGGCGGGGCTGGGGACAGGAGTTCGATCGCTCCAAGCTGGAGAGCCGAGGAGAAGATGTGTTCGAGGCTCACGGCCCGATCGATCGCTTACTCGCCGTAGATGTTGAAATCGAAGTATTTCTTCGAGATCTCGTCATACTTGCCATTGGCGCGAATGCCCTTGATGGCGGCGTTGATCTTGTCCTTCAGCTCCGTGTCTTCCTTGCGCAGGCCGACGCCGACGCCCGGTCCGAGCACTTCGAGGTCGTCCGCCACCGTGCCCTTCATGTCGCAGCATTCCTTGCCCTGGTCGGTCTTCAGGAAGTCGTTCAGCGCAATGGAATCGGCTTGAACGGCGTCGATGCGGCCGGCGGCAAGGTCGGCATTGGCCTCGTCCTGCGTCTGGTAGATCTTGATCTCGGCCGCCGTGGGACCGAAGTGCTTCTTGGCGTAGACCTCATGCACGGTCGAAACCTGCACGCCGATGATCTTGCCTTTCAGCGCTTCGGGCGAGGCGTCGAAGGTCTCGCTCTTCGGGCCGATGATGCCGGTGGGCGTGTTGTAATATTTGTCGGAGAAGGCGATCGTCTTTTCGCGCTCGGCGGTGATCGACATCGAGGCCGCGATCATGTCGATCTTCTTGGTCGTCAGCGCCGGAATGATGCCGTCCCAGGATATTGGCGTGATCACGCATTCGAGCTTGGCCTCGGCGCACAGGGCATCGGCGATCTGCACTTCCCAGCCATCCCATTTGCCCGAAGCGTCAGGCGAGGCGAAGGGCGGATAGGGTTCGGCGGCGATGCCCACCTTCAGCGGTTCAGCACTTGCACCCACCGCGCCGGACAGGCCGAGCGCCAAAGCGGCGACAGCCAGTTTGAGACTTTTGTTCATCTGAGACTCCCATTTTTCGTTGAGCTGAGTGTTCCCGTTGTTCCATTCCGCATTCAGCCAATGTTGCGGATGAATTGTTTGAGCCGTTCGGATTTGGGCGCGCCGAAGATCTGCTCCGGCGGGCCTTCCTCCTCGACCAGTCCGTTGTAGAGGTAGATGACGTGGCTCGCGACTTCGCGGGCGAATTTCATCTCATGGGTGACGAGGATCATGGTGCGTCCCTCACGCGCCAGATCGCCGATCACGCGCAGCACTTCGCCGACCAGTTCCGGGTCGAGCGCCGAAGTCGGCTCGTCGAACAGCATCACGCGCGGCTGGATGGCGAGCGCGCGGGCAATCGCGCCGCGCTGCTGCTGCCCGCCCGACAGGAAGGCCGGATAGACGTCGCGCTTCTCGGCAAGGCCGACGCGCGCCAGCAGCTTTTCGGCGGTGGCGATCGCTTCCTCGCGCTTGACGCCGAGCACATGCACCGGAACCTCGATGACGTTCTCGATCAGCGTCATATGGCTCCATAAATTGAAGCTCTGGAACACCATGCCGAGCTTGGAGCGGATGCGCTCGATCTGGCGGCGGTCGGCCGGCACGGTGTTGCCGTGGCTGTCGGCCTTGAGCCGGATTTCCTCGCCATTGACGCGGATGATGCCGCTGGTCGGGTTTTCCAGGCAGTTGATGCAGCGCAGAAGCGTCGACTTGCCCGAGCCGCTGCCGCCGATGATGGCCACGACATCGCCGTCGCGCGCCGACATCGACACGCCTTTCAGGACGTGAAGCTGGCCGAATTTCTTGTGCAGGTTTTCGATGTGGATGGCTTCGGCGGCACCGTCCGATGCCGTCTTTCGTGTCGCGAGCGGTGCGCCGGCGGCGCTCACCCACGACCCTCTGCGGGATGTTTCACCCTCGCTCGCACGCCTGCCCCGGTACCCGTCATCGCGTCACGCAACCATGTTCCATGCCAGAATGGACCCGATCGAGCAGGCCCGTCAATCCCGCCCATTACGGCACTTGCAGCCTTGTTATGCAAGTGTATAAATACTCGAACGCTCGTCCAATTGTCATTTTTCAGCGCAAAGAGGCCTTCGTGAACGCTTACGGCTCTCAGTCCATGGCGGCGCCGCTCCGGCGCGTGTTGATGCGCTCGGCTACCAACGCAATGCGTGGCGCGGAGCGCGCGGAATGGCATTACGGCCCGGGCTTCGACCCGGCGAAGGCAGCTAACCAGCATGCCGCCCTTGCCGATCTGGTCGCCGCTTCCGGTGCTGCCGTCGAATGGATCGAGGATCGCGAGGATGGCCTGTCGGACTCGGTCTTTACCCACGACCCGTCGCTGATGACCGACCATGGCGCGATCATCCTGTCCATGGGCAAGGCATTGCGCAACGCCGAGCCGGCGCTTCATGAGCAGACATACACCCGCCTCGGCATTCCGATCCTCGGGCGCGTAGAGACGCCGGGTCAGGTCGAGGGCGGCGATTGCGTGTGGGTCGATGCGAAGACGCTTGCCGTCGGTCGTGGCGTTCGCACCAACCAGTCCGGCATCCAGCAGCTCGCCAACATGCTGTCGCCGCACGGCGTCGAGGTCTATGGCTACGACCTGCCGCTCTGGCATGGCGAGGAGGCCTGCCTGCATCTGATGTCGGTCATCAGTCCGCTGGCCGACGATCTGGCGCTGGTCCATGCGCCGCTGCTGCCGGCGGCGTTCTACCAAATGCTGCGCGCGCGCGGCATCACGCTCGTCCATGGCGATGCCGACGAGTTTCATGCCTCGAACGGGCTCAGCCTGAACGTGCTCCCGACCAGCCCGCGCGAGGTGATCGCGGTTGCCGGTTTCCCGAAAACCAAGGCTGCGATGGAAGCGGCTGGCTGCGTGGTCAAGACTTTCGAGGCCGATGCGCTGTGCATCGCCTGCGAAGGCGGGCCGACCTGCCTGACGCGCCCGATCCTGCGCCAATGAATACGCCCGGGCGTCGCAAGTTTCGCCGCGAGGGCGAGGAGCGGCGCCGGCAGGATCTGATCGAGGCGACGCTGGATTGCGTCGCCGAGCGCGGCCTGCAAGGGGCGACGGTGCGCGCCATCGCCCTGCGTGCCGGTGTCACCGGCGGGCTTATCCGGCACTATTTTCCGGGCAAGGAAGAGCTACTGCAGGCCGCCTATGCAACCATCGTCGGGCGCATGACCGAGCAGGCGAAGGCGGCCCTCAGTCTCGAAGGCGCGGGGCCGAGGCGCAGGCTTGCAGCTTTCGTCGAGGCCAATCTCGCGCCGCCGGTGGTCGATGCGCGGGTCTTCTCGCTCTGGGCCGGCTTCATCGGCAGGGCGGTCTCCGACCCGGCGCTTTCGATCGCCCATCGCGAGGGCTATCTCGGTTTTCGCGACGAGGTCGAGGCGCTGGTCGCCGAAGTCCTGAAGGCTGCGGGGCGGAATACCGACGTCCGCACGTTGCGGCGTCACGCCATTGCCATCAACGGCATCATCGACGGGTTGTGGATCGAGGGTTGCCTGGCTGCCGACATGTTCGAGAGCGGCGAACTGGCCGATATCGGCATAATGACGGTCGAGGCACTGCTCGGCCTGGATTTGCGCGGAGGAGAAGTGACATGACGACCATAGGCGAGGCGCTGATTTCGCTGCTCGAGGCACATGGCGTCGACATGGTGTTCGGCATTCCGGGCGTGCACACGGTCGAGCTCTATCGCGGACTTGCCGGCTCGAAGATACGCCATATCACGCCGCGCCACGAGCAAGGTGCGGGCTTCATGGCTGACGGCTATGCCCGCGTCACCGGTAAGCCGGGCGTCGCCTTCGTCATCACCGGGCCGGGGCTGACCAACACCATCACCGCCATGGGGCAGGCGCGCGCGGACTCCATTCCCATGCTGGTCATCTCCGGTGTCAATGCGACGCCGACGCTCGGCAAGGGCCTCGGCTATCTCCATGAAATGCCCGACCAGCGCGGCATGATGGAAAAGCTGGCGCTGTTTTCGCACCGGATCACCAATGCGAGCGAGCTGCCGGATGTGCTGGCGCGGGCCTTCGAACTGTTTGCGACAAGCCGTTCCGGCCCGGTCCACATCGAGATCCCAACCAATGTGATGGCGCTGCCGGCGGGCAGCCTTTCGGCTCGCTCCGGTGGTATCGCTCCGCCGCGCGCCGATATTAGCGCGATGGTGGAAGCGGCCAGCTTGGCAGCGGCGGCAACCCGTCCGCTGATCCTCGCGGGCGGCGGCGCAAAGACGGCCGGGACGCCGCTTCTGAAACTGGCCGAACTGCTCGACGCACCGGTGGTCACCACCGCCAATGCGCGCGGGCTGCTGCACAAGCATCCGCTCGGCGTGCCGGCCAGCCCCAGCCTGAAAGCCGTTCGCGCGCTAATGGCGGATGCCGATCTCGTCATCGCCGTCGGCACCGAATTTGGCCCCACCGACTACGACATGTATGGCGACGGCGGTTTTTTGCTTCCCGCCAATCTGGTGCGTATCGATATCGATGAAGCGCAGCTTGGCCGTCGGCCAGCGAAGATCGACATAAGGGCCGACGGAGCCTTGGCGCTCGAAGCGCTCGCCGGTCTTATCGAGGCTCAAAGGCGCAACGACCGCGACCGGGCGTCCGGTGCCGGCCGCGCCGCTGAAGCGCGCGACGCCGCATGGCAGGAAATCGGCGCGGAGATGCGGCGTCAGGTGGAAGTGGTGGCAACCATTCGCGATGCGCTGCCGGGTTCGATCATCGTCGGCGATTCCACCCAGCCGATCTATGCCGCCAACCTCTACTACGACCACGACCGCCCCGGCGGCTGGTTCAACGCGGCAACCGGCTTCGGCGCGCTGGGCTACGGTCCGCCGGCGGCGATTGGTGCCGCACTTGCCTTGCCGGATGTGCCGGTCGTCTGCCTGTCGGGCGATGGCGGTTTCCAGTTCACGCTGTCGGAACTGGGCGCGGCGCTCGATGCAAATGCTCCGGTGATCTTCGTCATCTGGAACAATCGCGGCTACCGCGAGATCGAAACCTCGATGCGTGATGTCGGCGTCGAGCCGGTCGGCGTGTCGCCTGCGCCGCCGGATTTCTGCCGCCTCGCCGAAGCGTATGGCATCCTGGCCGAACGGCTCGATACGCTGTCAGGCCTGGCTGCAGCGTTGCGGCGGGCGCGCGCGACCAAAAAGCCTTATCTGATCGAGATCACAGTGGCCTGATCCGCTACTGCGCTGCCGACATGGTGGGGCAGGCGGGCTCGCTGCCGCCGCCGCCGACGTAACGATAGATGCGCAGCGGTGAAGATGGGTCCGTCGCGCATTCGCTCAGCCACTCCGGCGGACGCCCCTCGATCAGCGTGGACATGAAAGAGTAGCTGTTCTCCAGCCACGCAAGGGGTTTGCCGCGCCAGGCGCAGACGGCGACATGCGTTGCTTTCGCCTCATCGACAATTGCTCTGGGGTCCTCGGTCTGAGGGTCGAGAAAGCGGTAGGCGCGCTCGATGCCGGGGCCGGCATTGTGGAAGGGTATGGCGACGATCGAAAGATTCGGGCTCGGCGCCAGCAGATGTATCCCAACGAGCGGAGACGAGAGGACGCGCGACCCTGCCGGCCAGTCGAATTTCGGGGTCGCGACGAGATTGCAGCTATCGGCCAGTTGTCCCGCCGGCGCATCCGGCTCCGACGGTTTTACCGCCAGATGGAACAGCAGCAGAGCCATCGCCAGAACCAGTCCCGGCGCCAGCAGGAGATATTTCTGGAATGGCGCGGCGTAGTTCCGCACCGTCATATAGGTCTCTATCTTCAGGCGCATCGGGAAGAAGGCCGCAAACACCAGCGGCAGGCCGAGGCCGGCAAATAGCGGGACGTAGCGGAAATAGCGAAACCAGACGACCGACTGGACGACGGCCAGGATGGAAAAGAGCGCGAGAATGATCAGCGAGCGGTCGCGCACCTTTCCCGTAGCGACAATCATGGCCGGAGCCAGCGCGCCGATGAAGAAAATGAGTATGCTGGCGATGCCGCTGGAGAGGACGAAATTGCGGCGCGTCAGCAGCGATTTCTCCTGGCCGATCCAGTTGAGCCAGTTTTCGCGGGCATAGTCGCTGAGCACCGCATAGGGTCCATTGAGGCATTGCGGAAACAGCCCGATCGTGACGGCGAGGCTCGCTCCGGCGAGAACCGCCAGCAGGCCCGCCCGAAGCATCCAGCCGCCGCGCTCCCGCATCAGCAGCGGCAGAACGATGAACGAGCCACCGGCGCAGGCCAGCGCGAGCAGATGGGGTGCGGAATAGCTGTCGCAACGCGCGACGGCATAGGTTCCGAACGGCACGATTGCGAGGAAAAGGACGACGGCGCCAGCACTCAGCGCCGCGCCGAACGACGCCAGTCGCATCGCGCCGTCGCGTGCCGAAAAGATGAAATCGTATGCGTAAAACGCCATCACCAGGGCAAAGAAGGCCGCGAATTCCGTACTTATCGCCAGCGCGAGCGCCGCTATTGCGCCATTGGCTGCGGCCGCGCGACGGCGCTCCGACATGAGCAGCGCCACCGCCGCCAGAAGCAGAAGCATCTCCAGATTGTGGTAGTCGATGCGGCCCGGTTCGAACTCGAAAAAGCTGCGAACGGCAAAGAGCGTGGCCAACGGCAGCGCGGCGGCGGGGCTCTGGAAACCGATTGCCGCCAGTATGCGGTAGAAGAAGTACAGCGCCGGCAGGAGCATCAGGAGAGGAACCGCGAAGCTCGCGGCTGACAATGCCGGCTCCAGGCCGATGAAAGGCCTCAGCAGCAGGGTGACCAGCGCGTAGGGCAGGTCGACGATCCACGGCCAATGGGTGACGAACGGCTCGGGCTGGAGAATGTTCGGAAGCGTTCTGTCGTAGATGTTTCCCGTTTCGACGAGGAACCGGATCTCATGCAGCTTCAGAAGATCGTCGACGTCGCCGTTGAGGTTGGCGCCCATCCACCAGAGAAACGTGCACAGCAGCGCCAGCACGATCCAGGTGCAGACCACCGGATATTGGGCGTAGCTGGTACGTAGCCAGCTCGTCTGCAGGCCGGAAGCTCGATCGGAATTCTGAACCGTCACGCGAAGCCCCCCGCTTCACCGCATAGTCATGGTGCAGTCTTAGCGCGCGGACCTTGCTGTCCGGTAAATGCCGCGATGGCCGGCTGGCCCTCGCGTTTCGCCTCGAGCGTCAATGAAGGTCGAGCATCTCCTTGGGTGGAGCAATCGTCACGGACCAGTCGGTCGGCCGCTCGATCATGCGGTGCACGCGCGGCGGCTCGGCTCCGCTGTGCAGCTTCCTGACACGCTCGCCGATGATGGCGTCGGCATGGGTTATGCGCTGGTTGTGCCGCACATATTCGACCCAGGTCGGCGTGTGGTAGGTCTCCATCCACAGTTCCGGATTTTCCAGATCGCGCGCCAGCGTCCATTGCCTGGCCCCGTCGCGGCGACGCACCCGTCGGCGCTCGGCCATCGCGTCAAGGAACTCGGCAGTGTCCTCCAGCCGGATGACATACTCGATCATGATGACGATCGGACCGCTGCGCGGCTTCACGTCCAGCGCCAGATGCGGTTCCTTCCAGCGGTTGAGCGGATCGAGATTGAGAGAGGTCTGTTCAGGCAGCGTGAACCATTTCAGCCCGAGTGCAGCACCCGCGATCATCAGGGCGGCCGATGCAAGCAGTGCCTGCCCCGCGCCATGATCCTCGGCGATCACGCCCCAGATCCAGCTTCCCAGCGCCATGCCGCCGAATGTCGCCGTCTGGTAGAGCGACAGCGCCCGCCCGACCACCCATCGCGGCGTCGACATCTGTACGGTGACGTTGAAGAGCGAAAGCGAGATCACCCAGCTGCCCCCACCGATCAGCAGGGCTGCACAGGTAAGCCAGGCCATCTGGCTCAGCGCTGCAACCGTTGCGCAGATGGCAAAACCCATGAAGCCGAGGCGCACGATCCATTCGCTGCTCAGCTTCTGCCGCAGCCAGGCGTTGATCAGTGCGCCACCTACGGCGCCGATGCCGAAAGCGCCCAGCAGCACGCCGTAGAGCAGCGGGCCGCCCTGCACGATGTCGCGCGCCACCAGCGGCAGCAGGGCCAGCACCGAGATCGCCGTGAAGCCGAAGACGAAGCCGCGCAGCAGCACCTTTTCGATATTGGGCGACATGGCGACATAGCGCAGGCCTGCCGTCATCGCGATGCCGAGGGTCTCGCGCGGCAGCGTGCTGGGCGTCTCCTTCTGCTTCCAGCGTGACAGCACGAAAAGCAGCGGCAGATAGCTGACCGCGTTCACGGCAAATGCCGCCGCCGCACCTGCCGCAGCGACGATGATGCCGCCGATGGCCGGGCCGACGCTGCGGGTCAGGTTGAAGCCCATGCTGTTGACGGACACTGCCGCGGGCAGATCGCTGCGCGGGACCATGTCGCCAACGGAGGCCTGCCATGACGGGTTGTTGAGCGCGGTGCCGCAGCCGAGCAGGAAGGTGAAGGAAAGAAGCAGCCAGGGCGTCAGGAAGCCGAAATAGGCGGCCAGCGTCAGCGCGATGGAAACCGCGAACATGAAGGCCTGGGCGGTAAGCATCACCTTGCGCCGGTTGTAATTGTCGGCGATCGCGCCGGAGGCCAGCGAAAACAGCATGATCGGCAAGGCGGTCGAGGCCTGAACCAGCGCCACCATGTCGGCCGAATTCGAGATCGCGGTCATCATCCATGCCGCACCGACGCTCTGGATCAGCCCGCCGAAGTTGGAAGCCAGGCTGGCAAACCATACCGAACGGAAAATGCTGTGCTTGAAGGGCGCCAGGGCTGAAGGGCGGTTGGGCGCTGGCTGGTCGTTCATGTCTGGCTGCGGCGCGTCTGTCATGTGAGTCGTTTATGGCGTGCAAACCCTAAAGCAACAAGCACGGCGAAGAAATCCATTCCGCATGGGCCAAAAAGAAAAACCCCGCCGGATCGCTCCGGCGGGGTTTTGTTCACGGACAGTCGGGGGCGAGTATTACTCGTCCTTGCCGCCGCGGTTCTTCAGGGCAGCGCCCAGGATGTCGCCGAGCGAAGCGCCGCTGTCGGTCGAGCCGTACTGGGCAACCGCTTCCTTCTCTTCGGCGATTTCCAGCGCCTTGATGGAGACCTGGATCTTGCGGGTCTTCTTGTCGAAGGCGATGACGCGCGCATCGACCTTCTGGCCGACGGTGAAGCGCTCGGGGCGCTGCTCGTCACGATCGCGCGACAGGTCGTTGCGCTTGATGAAGGTCTCGACATCGTGGTCGACGAGCCGGACTTCCAGACCGCCGTCCTTGACGCCGATGACTTCGCAGGTCACGACCGCGTTCTTGCGCAGTTCACCCGAAGTCGCGGCTTCGCCAACGGCATCACGCGAAAGCTGCTTGATGCCGAGCGAGATGCGCTCCTTGTCCTGATCGACGTCGAGCACCTGCGCCTTGACGATGTCGCCGCGATTGTACTCTTCGATGACCTGCTCGCCCGGACGGTTCCAGTCGAGGTCGGACAGGTGGACCATGCCGTCCACGTCGCCTTCCAGGCCGATGAACAGGCCGAACTCGGTCTTGTTCTTGACCTCGCCCTCGACGACGGCGCCAACCGGATGGTTGCGTGCGAACGCTTCCCACGGATTCTCCAGCGTCTGCTTGAGGCCGAGCGAAATGCGGCGCTTGGCCGGATCGACCTCGAGCACGACAACGTCGACTTCCTGCGTGGTCGAGAGGATCTTGCCGGGGTGCACGTTCTTCTTCGTCCACGACATTTCGGAGACGTGGATGAGGCCCTCGATGCCCGGCTCCAGCTCCACGAAGGCGCCGTAGTCGGTAATGTTGGTGACCGTACCGGTGATCTTCTTGCCGATCGGGAACTTGGTGCCGATCTCGCTCCACGGATCGCTCTCGAGCTGCTTCATGCCGAGCGAGATACGGTGGGTTTCCTGG
>VFQQ010005476.1_pt1 | contig 10487 bp, 8 predicted proteins | sample 3512341 | NCBI WGS metagenome assembly VFQQ01 (sample SAMN10412373, study PRJNA504923) | tailings metagenome | isolation source: Relicate 2 Philex TSF1 revegetated site | place: Philippines: Tuba, Benguet | collected 2017-08-29
CGCCAACATGGTTGCGCTTGCTGCTCGCCCGGAGACCGGCTGCGTCGGCGCGAAGCTGCTTTATCCTGATGGCCGCCTCCAGCATGCGGGCGTCGTGGTCGGGCTCGGTGGCGTCGCCGGGCACGGGCACCGCTTTCAAAGCGCGGACGAGCCGGGCTATCTCGGCCGCCTGCAACATGTGCACGAGGTGAGCGCCGTCACGGCGGCCTGCCTGCTGGTCCGCCGCGAGGTGTTCGACGCCGTGAACGGCCTCGACGAGGGCCTGACGGTGGCGTTCAACGACGTGGATTTCTGCCTGCGCGTGCGCGCTGCCGGTTACCGGAACGTGTGGACGCCGCACGCAAGCCTCATCCACCACGAGTCGGTCAGCCGCGGCCGCGACCTCACGCCGTCGAAGGCGCGGCGCTTCGCCGGTGAGTTCGCCACCATGCACCGCCGCTGGGCCGGCGACATGCTGGCCGATCCGTACTACTCGCCGCATCTGACTTACGATCTCGAAGACTTCTCCCTGCGGCTGCGCTAATTCATCCCCGATGATCAACGTCCTCGTGCTCACGCGATACGAAAGGCTCGGCGCGAGCAGCCGCGTGCGCTTTCTGCAATTCCTGCCCGCGCTCGAGCGGGAGGGCTTCACGTTCGACGTGCGGCCATTGCTCAGCAACGCGTATGTCAGCGCGCTTTACGGCGGCCCGCCGGTGAGCAAGGCGAGCATCGCGATGGCGTACCTGCGGCGCATTGCGGCGCTGCGCAAGCGCATGCGGTACGACGTCGTGTGGCTCGAAAAGGAAGCGCTGCCGTGGCTGCCCGCATGGGTCGAAATTTCGCGGCTGGAAGGCATCCCGTATGTCGCCGACTACGACGACGCATGGTTCTATCGTTACGAGAACCATTGGCTGAAGCCGCTGCTCGGCCGCAAGCTCGACAAGATCATGCTGGTCGCGCGCACGGTGGTCGCCGGTAACGACTTTCTGGCGCGGCATGCCCGGCAGGCGGGCGCGCGTCATGTGGAGATCGTGCCAACCGCCATCGACCTCGACCGCTACCGTGATTTGCCGATCCGCGCGCCGAGCGGTCCGATGAACGTCGGCTGGATCGGTCATCCGTACACCGTGCACTACCTGCCGATCGTGGCGGATGCGTTGCGCAGTGTGGAAGGCAACAATCTTCAGGTGGTGGGCGCGCCCGTGCCGGAAGCTTTCACCGGCGTGCAGGCCGAGAGCTTCCCGTGGACCGAGGACAGCGAGGTGGCGCGCATCGCGAACTTCGATGTCGGCATCATGCCGCTGCCCGACACGCCGTGGGAGCGCGGCAAGTGCGCCTACAAGCTGCTGCAGGTGATGGCGGCGGGAAAGCCGGTGATTGCCTCGCCGGTCGGCGCGAACCGGCAGGTGGTGCAGCACGGCGTCAATGGCTTCCTGGCCGACACGCCGGAGGAATGGTCCGAGGCGCTGCGTAAACTCGCCGCGGACCCGGACTTGCGCGCCCGTATGGGCGAGGCAGCGCGCCGGACGGTCGAGCAGGGCTATTCCGCCACCGTGGTGGTTCCGCGCCTTGCGGCGATCCTGCGGGAGGCCGCCGAGAACGGCTGACTTTCCGTTGATTGGCCCGGCCGCCCTGAGTATGGTCCGCCCGCGTTCGCACCGGCACCGGAGCGGCCGTGTTGGGGCGTAGCCAAGTGGTAAGGCAGCGGATTTTGATTCCGCCATCCCCTGGTTCGAATCCAGGCGCCCCAGCCAGTGCTCCCGGTGCGTCGACAAGCCACCGAGGTCACCCATGTCAAAGCTGAAAATCACCGCCGGCCCGCACGTGTTCGAGGCCCGCTTCGAACTGGAGGCCGCGCCGAAGACCTGCGCGGCGTTCATGAAGCACATGCCGTTCAAGAGCCAGGTCGTGCACGTGCGCTGGAGCGGCGAGGCGGTGTGGATCCCGCTCGGCGAACTCGACTTCGGCGTCGGTTACGAGAACCACACCAGCTACCCGGCGCCGGGGCAGATCATCCTCTACCCGGGCGGCATCAGCGAGACCGAGATCCTGCTCGCCTATGGCGGCGTGAGCTTCGCCAGCAAGATGGGTCAGCTCGCCGGCAACCACTTCATCACGATCACGTCCAACCTCGAGAACGTCGCGGTGCTCGGCAAGGCGACGCTCTGGAAGGGCGCGCACGACATCGTGTTCGAGAAGGCTTGATTACTTCGACACAGTCTTCAGCAGGAAGTTCAGCGCCTCGGCAGTGAAGAGGTGCATGTTCTCCAGCCGGTCGGTCTTGCCGGTCTCCAGCGTCATCGATGCTTCGGCATGCCCAGCGATGCCGAAGCAGCTATGCCCGGCCGCATCGCCGTAGCGGTTGCCGGTCGGGCCGGTCGCGCCTGTTTCGGCCAGTGCCCATGTCGCGCCGAATTGCGTCTGTGCGGTCCGCGCCATCATCAGCGCGTAAGGCTCGGTCGAGGGCCGCATGCCGTCGAGCGCCGCATCCGGAATGTCGAGCAACAGCCGCCGCGACTGGCGCGTGTAGACCACAGAGCCGCCGAGGAAATAGGCCGACGCGCCGGGCACCGCGAGCAGGGCCGCCGAGATCAGCCCCGCGGTCGATGACTCCGCGATCACGATGGTCTGCTTGCGCTCTTTGAGCAGCGCACCGACCTTTTCGGCGATGGAAACGAGTTCTTTCATCTGCGTCCTCCGGCCGCGACCTTCGCGGATTTTTTCCTTTGCAACAAGCCGCGCACCTGTTCCTATCGCGATCCCGGAACCGAGACCACCATGACCGCTTTTCCTGCCAAAGAAGACCTCACCATCTGCTTCGCCCACGTCGCCTATCGCATGGCGGACCGCTTCGCGGCGCGCAACACCGGCATCCGCCACTTTCAGGTGACGTCGATCGAAGAACTCACGGTGCGCATCGGCGATGCGGACATCGTCAGCGTCTCGGGGCTGTGGCGCAACAACCTGATCGCGCGCGCACCGAAGCTCAAGTTCATCCAGTCGATCAGCGCGGGCACGGACCAGTATTCGCGCGATGCGCTGAAGGCGGCGGGCATTCGACTTGCGAGCGCGCAGGGCGTCAACGCGCGGGCGGTCGCCGAGCATGCGATGTCGCTGATCCTTGCGATGTCGCGCCAGCTTCACTTCGCGCGCGACAATCAGGCCAAGCACCACTGGCGCGGGATGATCGGTGACCTCGGCAAGCGCGAGGACGAACTGGGCGGCAAGACGCTGCTGGTGGTCGGTCTCGGCCGCATCGGCTCGCACCTCGCGGGCATCGCGAAAGCGTTCGGCATGCGCGTGATCGGCACCAAGCGCGAGCCGGGCGTCGGCGACACGAACGCCGATGATGTGTTCTCTAACGGCCGTCTCGGCGAAGTGCTGCCGCTCGCGGACTTCGTCGCGCTGACGTGTCCACTGACGCCGCAGACCGAGAACCTCATCAACGCGGCGGCGCTCGCCAGCATGAAGCCGTCCGCGTTTCTCATCAACGTGGCGCGCGGCAAGGTGGTGGACGAGGGCGCGCTGATTGCCGCGCTGAACGCCGGTCAGATCGCGGGCGCGGGGCTCGACTGCACCGTCGAGGAGCCGCTGCCGAACGCCTCGCCGCTGTGGGATATCCCGAACGTGCTGATCACGCCGCACACGGCGGGCGAGACGCGCCGTTACGAGGACAACGTGATCGATCTCCTGATGGAGAACCTCGATCGCCTCTGGCGCGGCGAGACCGAGCTGAAGAACGGGATAGTCTAACCGTTCTTGATCGCCATCACGGCTCGATACGCGAACACCAGCGCGGGCCCGAGCGTGATGCCCGGCCCAACGTAGACGCCGCGGAACAGCGACGCCATGTCGTTGCCGCAGGCGTACAGGCCAGCGATCGGCTTGCCATCGCCATCGAGCACACGCGCGTCGCCGTCGGTCGAGAGCCCGACGCATGTGCCCATCGTCGACGGATAGACCGCAAGTGCGAAGTAGGGCGCCTCGCCGATCGGACGCAGGCAGGGGTTCGGCTTGTTGTCGGGGTCGCCGTTGAACTGATTGTACTCTGTGCCGCCCTTGCCGAACGCTTCGTCGACGCCGGTCTCCGCGTAGCGATTGTGCTCCTGAACGGTGGCGAGCAGACCGCGTCCGTCGACGCCGATCTTCCCGGCCAGCTCCATCAGTGTGCCGGCAGTCTTGAGATATCCGTCGCGCACGAAGCGCGCGATGGTGCGCTCGCCCGAGCCCGGATGCACGACGCCGATGCCATAGTCGCGGATGAAGCTGCGGTCGCAGATCAGCCACGCCGGAATGCACGGCGAGGCGCTGTTGGTGCGCAGCATCGCGTCGGCGAAGTCGTGATAGTTGTCGGACTCGTTGACGAAGCGCCGACCGTCCTTGTTCACCGCGATCAGGCCGGGTTTCGCGCGATCCAGCAGGATGTGCGGAAACAGATCCTCCTTGTGTGCCGAACTCGGGAAGTAGAACACCGGGCTCGTGTGCTTGTCGTCCACCGCAGCGCCCGTCCGCTGCGCCGCCGTGAAGCCATCGCCGCTCGCGCCAGCAAACGCATTGGAGTGCCGCACCGGAACGCCCGGCATGTATTCGGCGCGCAGCTTGTCGTTCGGCGCGAAGCCGCCGGTCGCCAGCACCACGCCGCGCCGCGCGCGGATCGTCTGGCGCTTGTCGCCGATGTCCACGACCGCGCCTTCGACGCGGTCCTTGGCCCGCACGAGTTCGACAAGCCGCGCGTCGTACACGATCGCCGCTTTGGTCTGGCGCAGGCTATGGAAGAGCCGCGCGACCAGCGCGTTGCCCATCACGAGCCGCGTGCCGCGCTTGAAGCGCAGGCGGTCCGTCGCGTGACGCAGCAGCAGCTTCGTCGCCGCCGTGAAGTTCGCCACCGAGGCGAATGGCTTGATGAGATACGGAATGTCCGGCTTGCCGACCATCATGCCGCCCAGCACCATGAACGGAGCAATTGGCGGACGCACGCGGTCGAAGTCCTTGCCGAGCACGCGCGCATCGAACGGGATCGGCGCCAGCGCGCGGCCTGCGAGCGCGCGGCCCGGCTGGTTCGAGTGATAGTCCGGGTGGCGCGGCGGCGCGACGAACTTCACGTCCGTCCGCGCTTCCAGATAGTCGAGCGCCTTCGGGCCGGCTTCGAGAAATGCTTCGCGCACGGCCTCGGCGCGCGGGCCGATCTCGGCGGCGAGGAAGCGCCGTGCGTCATCCATGTTGTCGGGAACGCCGTCGCGCACGGCCTGGCTTGAGCCCGGCACCCAGATCGTCCCGGCCGAGGTGGACGTCGTGCCGCCGACCTGATCGGTCTTCTCACACAGCAGCACGTCGAGCCCTTCGTGCGCGGCGACGAGCGCGGCGGTCATCCCGCCCATGCCGGCACCGAAGACGAGAACGTCGACGTCACGATCCCACTTCATATGAACGTCACGCGGTCGGGGAGCCAGCCGGCGAAAAATCCGTCACCAGCCGCCCGCTCGGCGCCGCGTACGGCGACTTCGCGCGGCTGACATACGTGCCGTCGCCCTTCGCGCCGGTGAGCTTGCGGTCGCGCACGATGAACTTGCCGCGCACCATCGTGGAGACCGGCCAGCCGGTAATCGGAATGCCCTCGAACGGTGTGTAGTCCGAACCATGATGCAGCAGGCTCTGCGACATCGTTCCTTTCCACTCCGGATCCCAGATCGCGATGTCGGCATCGGAGCCGACCGCGATGGTGCCCTTCTTCGGGTACAGGCCGTATGTCTTCGCGTGGTTGGTCGCCGTGAACGCCACGAAATCGTTCAGCGAGATGCGGCCCTTCACCACGCCTTCAGAGAACAGGATCGGCAGCCGCGTCTCGACGCCCGGAATGCCGTTCGGCACCCAGCGGAAGCTCGTTTTTCCCTTCGGGTTCAACTTGCCCTGCGAGTCTTCGTAGCGGAACGGGCAATGGTCGGACGAGAACAGCGAGAACACTTTCTGCTCAAGCCCCGCCCAGCATTCCTTCTGGCTCTTCACGTCGCGCGGCGGAGGCGAACAGACGTATTTCGCGCCCTCCATGTTGAGGCCGTCCATGTCCTTCTCGGTGAGCACGAGATATTGCGGACAGGTCTCGCCGTAGATCTTCAGCCCGCGCTGCTGCGCGCGGCGGATTTCCTCCATCGCTTCGCCGTTCGAGACGTGCACGATCATGATCGGCACGTCGACCAGTTCGGCGAGCGAGATCGCGCGGTGCGTCGCCTCGCGCTCCACCGGGATGGGCCGCGACGTGCCGTGGAAACGCGGCGCCGTGTGGCCCGCGCGCTCCAGCCGGTCAGTCAGGAAGCGGATCGCGTCGTAGTTCTCGGCATGCACCATCACCAGCGCGCCGGTCTCGCGCGCGACACTCATCACGTTGAGCATCTCCATGTCGGAGAGCGCCATGCCGTCGTAGGTCATGAACACCTTGAACGACGTGTAGCCGTCGTTCACCAGCGCGGGCAGCTCCTGGCCCAGCACGCGATCGGTCGCGTCCGCGATGATCAGGTGAAACGACACATCGACGTAGCAGTTGCCGTCGGCCTTCTCGTGATAGTCCTTCACGACCTGCCGCAGGCTCTCGCCTTTCTGCTGCATGGCGAAGGGCAGCACCATGGTGTTGCCGCCGAAGGCCGCCGCCCGCGTGCCGCTCTCGAAGTCGTCCGCCATCACGATGCCGGGGCCGGAGGGCTGCGACAAATGGACATGGCTGTCGATACCGCCCGGCAGCACCAGCTTGCCGCTCGCGTCCACGATGTCCTTCGCGCTGCCGAGATCCTTGCCGAGCGCCGCCACCACGCCGTCCTTGATGCCGACCTCGCAGGAGAAGGTGTCGGAGGCGGTCGCGATGGTGCCGCCACGGATGATGGTGTCGAAGGTCATGTGCTGCCCTGATCGAATGGCCCGGTGCCGTCCGGTTTATCGGGGCGAGGGCAGTCTAGGCAACAGCGCGCTGCGCGGTGCCGTCCATGCGCAGACGTCAGGGCGTGGATGCTAGGACGCGCGGCGGTTCTGGTGCGCCTTCATCGGGATGGCGCCGGCGGCTTCGGGCTTCTTCGGGGCGGGCGCCGCGAAGGTCAGCGTAGCCGGGTCGATCCACGCGCTGGCGGGCTTCGGCGGGCTGAACAGATAGCCCTGAATCTCGCAATGGCCCTGCTGCTGCAGGAAGTTGAACTGCTCGTAGGTCTCGACGCCCTCGACCGTCACTTCAAGATCGAGTTCCTTCGCAAGGACGAACATCGAGCGCACGATAGCCGCCGCGCGGCGATGGTTCGGCAGCTCCATCGTGAAGATGCGGTCGATCTTGAGGCGGTCGAAGTTGAGCCGCCGCAGGTTGCTCATGGAGGTAAAGCCGGCGCCGAAGTCGTCCATCGCGACCTGCACGCCAAGGCCGCGCAGGCGCGCGAACATGCTGGCGGTCTGGTCGAAATCCTTGATGAGCACGTCTTCGGTGACTTCCAGCTCCAGCCGCTTCGGGTTGAGCCCGCTCACCTTGAGCAGGTCGCGCACCTGGTCGACCAGCTCGCTGTTGATCTGGATCGGCGACACGTTGACCGAGACGCGCACGTCCTCCGGCCACTGCTTCGCGGCGTCGAGCGCCTTGCGCATGATCACGTCGGTGAGCGGCATGATCAGGCCGTTCTCCTCGGCGAGCTTCACGAACTCGGGCGGCGGGATCGCGCCGAAATCCGGATGGAACCAGCGGCCGAGCGTCTCGAAGCCAACGACCTTCAGGCTGCGCGCGCCGACCAGCGGCTGGAAGTGCGCCTGGATGTCGCCGTTGTCGATCGCGGAGCGCAATTGCTCGCTCAGCGTCATGCGGCGCTGGCGCGTCTTGCCGAGCTCCTCGGTGAAGTAGCGGCAGCGGCCGCGCCCTTCGCTCTTGGCGTGGAACAGCGCGAGGTCGGCGTTCTTGAGCACGTCCTCGGCGTTGGACGAGTCGTCGGGATAGACCGCGAGCCCGATGGATGCGCCGACGGTAAGCTGCTTCTCGCCGAGGTCGAACGGGCGATTGAGCAGGCGGCGCAGTTGCTGCCCGATCAGGCGGGCTTCCGAAGCATCGTGGATGTCCTCGCACAGCACCACGAACTCGTCGCCGCCAAGGCGCGCGATCATGGTGTCGGCCGGCATCTCAAATCTCAGTTTATCAGCGACCATCTTCAAAATCTGGTCGCCCATCATGTGGCCGTGGATGTCGTTGATGTCCTTGAAGTGATCGAGGTCGATCCACATCACGGCGAACGATTTTCCGGCGGCTGTCGCGCGGGCCGCGGCTTCGGAGAGCCGCGCGCGCATCAGCTCGCGGTTCGGCAATCCGGTGAGCGCGTCATGGTGCGCGAGGAACGAGACGCGCTGTTGCGTCATCTTGCGCTCGCCGACATCGCGGAATTCCAGCAGCCGCGCCGAGCCATCGCCGTACGAGATGGTGCGCGCGGCGATCTCGACCGCGATGGTGCTGCCGTCACGGCTGGTGAGGTCGGTGTCGAGGCGAAGCTCGTCGTCACCCAGCAGGCGCTCGATCGCGTCGGCGTCGGCGATGAAGGAGGAAATCATCAGGTGACGGGCGTCGGCCGGTTCCACGCCGATCAGGCGGCAGAGGCTGGTGTTCACCGCGACCGCCTGCATGCCGGTGCAGACGGCGACACCTTCGTCCATCACGTCGAGCAGCGAGTTGAGGCGGCGGGCTTCCTTTGCGGCAAGCCGCGTACGCCGCAGCAGCGCGTTCACCGCCATGCCGACTGCGACGAGAAGCACGAACGCGACGCCGCAGCCTGCGACGATCAGTGCCATCGAGATCGACGTGTTATCGGTATCGGCCGGCGCGGCGGCCGCTGATGCAACCGTGCCGAGCAACGTCACACAGGCGAGCAGCGGACGCACACAAGCGTACGCCGCCGAGGTCGCGGATGCGCCCTGGCCGCGTCGTGTGCGCGAATTGCTGCGCGCCGGAAAAGTCACATTGGCCCTCTCGGCCGGTTACGCCACGCGCCGATTGTTAGGCAGAGAAGGCGCAGAAAGAGTTACTGGACGGGGCCAAAACCCCGAAAAAGCAGAAAGGCTTAAGAGGGTCTGAAGGTTTACGGCCCGGTAATACGGATCGATTGTTGTTCGTGTTGTAACATACAACCATGGGAAGCATGCCCGGGATGGTATTCGATTAATCGATTACCGTGGAGTGACGCCGGGCACCGAGTTGCAACCGAAAATTGACAGCGCTGAATTTACGCTTCCTTACGTCATTTTCCGTAGCATGGTCCTCATCGACATCAGCTCCGAGGAAATCATGCGGGCCTCCATCACGGTGCGGGGATTCTGGGTCGCTACGGTCATCGCTTGCAGTCTAAGCGCCGGCGCACGCGCCGCGGACCTGTCGGTCGTAGGGACCGGCGACGGTATCGATTTGCTGCGCGCGCTCGGCGCCGCCTACACGGCCGATCATCCGGACATCAACGTGATCGTTCCCCCGAGCATCGGTTCGGGCGGCGGCATCGCGGCAGTAGGCTCCGACAAGGAGGTGCTGGCCCGCATCGCGCGTCCCCTTTCTGATACCGAGAAGCAGGCCGGTCTCGTTGCGACGCCCGTGTTTCGCCTTCCGTCCGCGTTCTTCGTGCATCGCTCGGCGAACGTGAAGAACATCTCGGCAGCGCAACTCGCCGACATTTATCGCGGCAAGATCACGAACTGGAAGGACGTCGGCGGCGCCGACATCCGCGTCAAGGTGGTGCGCCGCGAGGAACAGGATTCGACGCTGCTCGTGCTGCGCCAGTCCATGCCGGGCTGGAAGGACCTTCCGATCACCGAGAAGTCCAAGATGGCCGTGACGACGCAGGAAGGCATCGACACCGTCAAGGAAGTTGAGGGCGCCGTCGGCTTTGGCCCGTTCACCCGCGCGCTCGAGATGGAGCTCACCGTCCTGCGGATCGACGGACGCTACCCCACCGAGCCGGAGTATCCGAGCGCCGTCACGCTCGCGTTCGTGCACAAGACAACGACTGTCACGCCCGACGCAAAGAAGTTCATCGACTACGTAAAGGCCTCGAAGGCCAAGACGGTCCTCAGCCAGATGGGCGCCGTTCCGGTCATCGAATAACCGCCACAGTCCCTCAAAGGACGCGCCTTGCTGCGGCTTTCATCCCTCAGTACTCGCCTCATCGTCGCGGTGGTCGCCACCGCGACGGTTGCGTTTGCGGTGGCGTTCGGCCTCACCATCATGCGGCTCGACCAGGGCCTCAAGCGGCAGGCCGAGCAACTGGGCAGCTTCTCGGAGGAGAAGCTGGGCCAGCGGCTTGACGGCGAGGCGCGCCTCGCGGGCGCGCGGGTCCACGGGCTGTTCGCCAACTTTGCTGCGCGCCTCGACAGCATCGCGCAGCGCGCCGACGTGGTGAAGGCGATCTCATCGGCGAATGTGGTGGCGATCTACGAAGTGCTCGGCCGCGCCGCGCACGCGGCCGACATCGACGGCATTCTCGTCGTCGACACCAAGCTGCGCGTGTTCGGCGCCG
>VFQQ010005478.1_pt1 | contig 10482 bp, 9 predicted proteins | sample 3512341 | NCBI WGS metagenome assembly VFQQ01 (sample SAMN10412373, study PRJNA504923) | tailings metagenome | isolation source: Relicate 2 Philex TSF1 revegetated site | place: Philippines: Tuba, Benguet | collected 2017-08-29
CCAGGGCACCATCTTCCTGGGCGGCCCGCCGCTGGTGAAGGCCGCCATCGGCGAGGTGGTGAGCGCCGAGGACCTGGGCGGCGGCGACGTGCACACGCGCCTCTCGGGCGTGGCCGACCACCTGGCGCAGAACGACGCCCACGCCATCGCGCTGGCGCGCCAGGCCGTGGCCACGCTCAACCACCGCAAGGAGGTGGCGCAGGCGCTCATCGAGCCGCGCGCGCCGAAGTACGCCGCTGAAGAGATCTACGGCGTGATTCCCACCGACGTGCGCAAGCCCTACGACGTGCGCGAGATCATCGCGCGCCTGGTCGACGGCTCCGAGTTCCACGAGTTCAAGGCGCGCTTCGGCAGCACGCTGGTGTGCGGCTTCGCGCACATCGAAGGCATGCCCATCGGCATCGTGGCCAACAACGGCGTGCTGTTCTCCGAAAGCGCGCAGAAGGGCGCGCACTTCATCGAGCTGTGCGGCCAGCGCAAGGTGCCGCTGCTGTTCCTGCAGAACATCACCGGCTTCATGGTGGGCCGCAAGTACGAAAGCGAAGGCATTGCGCGCCACGGCGCCAAGATGGTCACCGCCGTGGCCACCGTGAACGTGCCCAAGTTCACCATCATCATCGGCGGCAGCTACGGCGCGGGCAACTACGGCATGTGCGGCCGCGCCTACAGCCCGCGCTTCCTCTGGATGTGGCCCAACGCGCGCATCAGCGTCATGGGCGGCGAGCAGGCCGCGAGCGTGCTGGCCACCGTCAAGCGCGACGGCATCGAGGCCAAGGGCGGGTCCTGGAGCGCCGAGGAAGAGGCGAAGTTCAAGCAGCCCCTGCTCGATCAGTTTGCGCACCAGTCGCACCCCTATTTCTCCAGCGCCCGCCTGTGGGACGACGGCGTGATCGACCCCGCCGACACGCGCCGCGTGCTGGCGCTGGCGATGTCGGCCACGCTGAACGCGCCCATCGGTGAGCCGAAGTTCGGCGTGTTCCGCATGTGAGCGCAGCCATGGACGCCCGCGCCCATTTCCTCACGCTCGCGCGCTACCACGCCTGGGCCACGCGGCGCCTGCTGGAGGCGGTGGCCGCGCTCGACGAAGACGCCTACCGGCGCGACGTCGGCCTGTTCTTCAAGAGCGTGCACGGCACGCTGAACCACCTGCTGGTGGGCGAAAGCCTGCTGTGGTTTCCCCGCTTCGCGCGGGGCGAATCGCCGGCGCTGGCCCTGGACATGGAGGCCGAGCCCGATCGCGCGCGGCTCGCGCAGGCGGTGCTCGATGGCGCGCTGGCCTGGGACGGGGCCATCACCCACTGGCCCGCCGAGCGCTTCGACGGTCGCCTGCGCTACACGCGCTCGAATGGCGAGGCCATGGACCTGCCCTTCGCGCCCACGCTGGCCCATGTGTTCAACCACGCCACGCACCACCGCGGCCAGATCACCGCGGCACTGACCCTGCTGGGGCAACCGGGGCCCGAACTGGACCTCGTGCGCTTCCTGCAGCTGCAGCCCGCCCGGACCGGCTGAAGCCGGCCACCCTTGACGGAGACACCAGCCTTGGAACCCACGATCTACGACACCCCCGAGCACCAGACCCTGCGTGAGCAGGTGGCGCGCTTCATCGCGCGCGAGGTCGAGCCGCACGGCATGGCCTGGGAGCAGCAGGGCTTCGTGCCGCGCGAGGTGCTGCGCCGCATGGGCCAGGCCGGCCTGCTGGGCATTGCCTTCGAGGGCGAATACGGCGGCGGCGACGCCGATGCGCTGACCAATCTGGTGTTCGCCGAGGCGCTGTCGCAGTCCACCTTCGGCGGTTTCATCATCACCGTGCTGGTGCACACCGACATGGCCGGCCCGCACCTGCACCACGCGGGCAACGCGGCGCAGAAGGCGAAGTACCTGAAGAAGGTCACGGCGGGCGAGATGATCACGGCGGTGGGCATCACCGAACCCGGCGCGGGCTCGGACGTGGCGGGCATCCGCACCACGGCGCGCAAGGACGGCAACGAATGGGTGCTCAACGGCACCAAGATGTTCATCACCAACGGCGTGCACGCCGACCTGTACTTCGTCGCGGCCAAGACCGGGCCGGGCAAGCGCGAGGTCTCGATGTTCATCGTCGAGAAGGGCGCGCCTGGCTTCAGCGTGGGCCGCGCGCTGCACAAGACGGGCTGGCTCAGCTCGGACACCGCCGAGCTGGTGTTCGACAACGTGCGCCTCCCCGCCGCCAACCTGCTGGGCGAGGAGGGCAAGGGCTTCTACGCGGTGATGAAAAACTTCCAGACCGAGCGCATCGCCCTGGGCGCCATGGCCGTGGGCCATTGCCAGCGCGCGCTGCAGCTCACGCTGGACCACGTGCGCCAGCGCCAGGCCTTCGGCGGGCCGCTGTGGGACCAGCAGGTGATCCGCCAGCGCCTGTCGATGCTCGACGCCAAGGTGCGCGCGGCGCGCCAGTTCATGTACCACTGCGCCTGGGCGGTCGCGCAGGGCAAGGACATCGTGCAGCAGGTGTCGATGCTGAAAGCGCTTACCGGTGAGCTGGTGAACGAGGTGGTGCAGACCTGCCAGCAGTTCCACGGCGGCATGGGCTTCATCCGCGAGACCGCCATCGAGCGCCTGTGGCGCGACGCGCGCGTGCTGGCCATCGGCGGCGGCGCCACCGAAGTGATGCTGGAAGAGGTTGCGAAGAGGTACTGACATGAGCGATGTGATCGAGGTTTCCCGCCCCAGCGCGCACGTGGCGCGCGTCTGGCTCAACCGCCCCGATGTGCGCAACGCCTTCAACGACGAGGTGATCGCCGCGCTCACGCACGCCTTCGGCGCGCTGTCGCAGGACGCGGACCTGCGCGTGGTGGTGCTGGGCGCGCACGGCAAGGCCTTCTGCGCCGGCGCCGACCTGAACTGGATGAAGGCCATGGCCGGCTACAGCTGGGAAGAGAACCGCGCCGACGCGCAGCGCCTGGCCGACATGCTGTGGACGCTGGACCAGTGCCCCGTGCCCGTCGTGGGCCGTGTGCAGGGCGACTGCTACGCCGGCGGCATGGGCCTGGCCGCCATCTGCGACGTGCTGGTGGCCGTGGAGGGCGCGACCTTCTGCCTCTCCGAAGCGCGCCTGGGCCTGCTGCCCGCCACCATCAGCCCCTACGTGGTCCGCGCCATGGGCGCGCAGGCCGCGCGCCGCTACATGGTCACGGCCGAGCGCTTCAGCGCCGCGCAGGCCCACGCCCTGGGCATGGTGCACGAGCTGGCCACGCCCAAGACGCTGGACGCCACGGTCGACGGCATCGTGGCCACCCTGGCCAACAACGGCCCGGCCGCCGCGCGCGCCTGCAAGGCCCTGGTGCGCGACGTCGCCGGCCAGCCGCTCACGGCCGAGCTGCGCGCCGACACCGCGCGCCGCATCGCCGACATCCGCGCCAGCGAGGAGGGCCGCGAAGGCCTGGCCTCCTTCCTGAACAAGCGCGCGCCGAACTGGCAGTGAGATGAAGCTGCCCCCGCGCCGCTTTGCGGCTCCCCCCTCTCTCGCCTTCGGCGGGAGTGGGGCGCTCCCAGGGGCCTGGCAAGGCCAGTGCCTCGGGTGCTCCGGAGGCAACGCGACATGAATGACGCACTGCGATCCCTGGGCACGCCCGAGCTGCTGGCGCTGGCCGCCGCGCTCGGCTGGGCCAGCGGCCTGCGCCTGTACCTGGTGGTTTTCCTCACCGGCCTGGCGGGCTGGATCGGCTGGCTCGAGTTGCCGCCCGGCCTGCAGGTGCTGCAGCACCCCGCGCTGCTGGGCGCCAGCGGCTTCATGCTCTTCATCGAGTTCTTCGCCGACAAGATCCCCTGGGTCGACTCCCTCTGGGACCTGGTCAACAGCGTGATCCGCGTGCCGGCCGGCGCCGCGCTCGCCGCCGGCGCGCTGGGCGCCGACAGCGCCACCCTGGCGCTGATGGCCGCGCTGCTGGGCGGCACCCTGGCGGCCACCAGCCAGGCCGCCAAGACCAGCGCGCGCGCGGCCGCCAACGCCTCGCCCGAACCCTTCACCAACCTGGGCTTAAGCCTGCTCGAAGACGGCCTGGTGGTGGCCGCGCTGTGGCTGGCCACGAACCACCCCCTGGTGTTTGCGGTCCTGCTGGTGGTTATCGTGTTGGCCATGTGGTGGATCACGTGGACGCTGTTCCGCTTCCTGCGCGCCGTCTGGCGCCGCGCGCTGGGGCGGGCACAAGAACCGGTATGACGAACAACGGATCGGCCATGCCCGAGCTGGCCGCGCGCAGCCTGGCGCGCGTGTGGCACCCCTGCACCTCGATGGCGCGCGCCGCGCAGCGCCCGCCGCTGCCCCTGGCGCGCGGCGAAGGCCCCTGGCTGTTCGACAGCGAGGGCCGGCGCTACTTCGACGCCATCTCCTCCTGGTGGGTCAACCTGTTCGGCCACAGCGACGAGGGCCTGCGCGCGGCCATCACCGCGCAGTTGAACACCCTGCCGCACGCCATGCTGGCGGGCTGCACGCACGAGCCCGTGGTGCGCCTGGCCGAGCGCCTGTGCGCGCGCAGCGGCGGCGCGCTGGCGCACGCCTCCTTCGGCAGCGACGGCGCAAGCGCGGTCGAGATCGCGCTCAAGCAGAGCTTTCACGCCTGGCGCAACCAGGGCCTCGAGGGCAAGCGCGGCTTCGTCGCCCTGCGCGGCGGCTACCACGGCGAGACCCTGGGCGCGCTGTCGGTGACCGACGTGGCCATCTTCCGCGACGCCTACGACCCGCTGCTGATGCGCAGCCGCCTGGTGGACGCGCCCGACAGCCGCCTCGGCAATGAAGACCAGGCGCTGGCCGCGCTGGCCGCGCTGCTGGCGCGCGAGGCCGATCAACTGGCCGCCGTGCTGATCGAGCCGCTGGTGCAGGGCGCCGCTGGCATGGTGATGCATGCGCCGCGCTACCTGCGCGAGCTGCGCCGCCTGTGCACCGCGCACGGCGTGCACCTGATCGCCGACGAGATCGCCGTCGGCTGCGGGCGCACCGGGCGCTTCTTCGCCTGGTCGCACACCGAGCCGGCGGGCCCGGCCGATTGGCCCGACTTCCTGCTGCTGTCCAAGGGCATCACCGGCGGCACCCTGCCGCTGTCGGTGGTGCTCAGCGGCGAGGCCGTGTTCCGGGCCTTCTGGTCCGACGACCCCGCGCGGGCCTTCCTGCACTCGCACTCCTACACCGGCAACCCGCTGGCCTGCGCGGCCGCCAACGCGGTGCTCGACCGCTTCGACGCCGGCCAGGAGGCGCGCTGCGCCGAGCAGGCCGCCTGGCTGGCCCAGGCCTTCGCGCCGCTGGCGCAGGACGATCGCGTGGCGCACCTGCGCCAGCGCGGCACCATCCTGGCCTTCGACCTGCCGGGCGCGGCGGCCGATGTCGCCGAGCGCTTCCACCTCGCGGGGCGCGCGCACGGGCTGCTGATCCGGCCCATCGGCCGCACGGTCTATCTCATGCCGCCGTACCTCGTCGACCCTCCCACCGCGGCCTGGCTGGCCGAGGCCGTCACGGACACGCTGAACGATGTGGTTTGAGCACCTGAACCAGCGCCTGGACGACCTCGACGCGCGCGACCTGCGGCGGCGCCTGCGCGTGGCCGACAGCGGCACCGCGCCGCGCCAGCGCGTGCGCGATCCGCGGGGCGGCACGCGCGAGCTGCTCATGTTCTGCGGCAACGACTACCTGGGCCTGGCCGCGCACCCCGCCATCGCCGAGGCCCTGGCCGAGGGCGCGCGGCGCTGGGGCGGCGGCTCGGGCGCCTCGCCGCTGGTGAGCGGCCACAGCGCCGCGCACGCGGCCGTCGCGGCCTGGCTCGGCGAGGCCTTCGCCGGGCACATTCCCCAGGCCCGCGCGCTGGGTTTCTGCACCGGCTACATGGCCAACCTGGGCGTGCTCACCGCGCTGGGCGACGCCGAGGTCGAGCTCTTCTGCGACCAGCTCAACCACGCCTCGCTCATCGACGGCGCGCGCCTGTCCCGGGCGCGCGTGAGCGTCTACCCGCACGCCGACACCGTGGCCCTGGCCGCGCGACTGGCCGCCAGCGCGGCGCCGCGCAAGCTCATCGCCACCGACAGCGTGTTCAGCATGGACGGCGACATCGCTCCCCTGCGCGAGCTGCTGGCCCTGGCCGAGGCGCACGACGCCCTGCTGGTGGTCGACGACGCGCACGGCTTCGGCGTGCTGGGCGAGGACGGCCTGGGTGCCCTGCAGCTGCTGGGCCTGCGCAGCCCACGCCTGGTGCTGATGGGCACCCTGGGCAAGGCCGCGGGCCTGGCCGGCGCCTTCGTGGTGGCGCACGACCGCGTGATCGAATTCCTGCTGCAGAGCGCGCGCAACTACATCTTCTCCACCGCCGCGCCGCCGTTGCTGGAGCACGCCGTGCTCACCTCGCTGCGGCTCATCCAGGGACCCGAAGGCCGGCGGCGCCGCGCCGCGCTGCGCGAGCGCGTCGCCCAATGGCGCGCGGGCGCCCAGGCCCTGCTGGCGCGCCACGCCGGCCTGGGCTGGCGGCTGATCGATTCGCAGACGCCGGTGCAGGCCCTCGTGGTGGGCGGCAACGCGCCGGCCATGGCGCTGTCGGCGCGGCTCGAGGCCGAAGGCCTGCGCGTGCCGGGCATCCGCCCGCCCACGGTGCCGGTGGGCAGCGCGCGGCTGCGCGTGACCTTGTGCGCCAGCCACGCGCCCGAGGACGTGGACCAGCTGCTGCACGCCCTGGAACGCGCCGCGCTGTCCGTGGCGCTGGAGGTGGCCTGATGCAAGGCCTGTTCGTCACCGGCACCGATACCGAGATCGGCAAGACCTGCGTCAGCGGCGGCCTGGTGCACGCGCTGCAGGCGCGGGGCTGGCGCGTGGCGCCCTTCAAGCCCCTGGCGGCCGGCCAGCGGCAGGACGCCGACGGCCGCTGGTTCAACGAAGACGTGCGCCACCTGCACGCGGCCCAGGCCCTGGGGCTGAACGAGGCCGAGGTCGGGCCCTTCCAGTGGCGCGAGGCCTGCGCGCCGCACATCGCGGCCGCGCACGAAGGCCGGCCGGTCGAGCGCGCGGCCGTGCTGGCGGCGGCGCGCGCGCTCGCCGCACGCGCCGACCTGCTGGTGGTCGAAGGCGTCGGCGGTTTTCGCGTGCCCCTGCTGCCGGACTGGGACACGGCCGATCTCGCGGTCGACCTGGACCTGCCCGTCCTGCTGGTCGTGGGCTTGCGCCTGGGCTGCCTCAACCACGCCGCCCTCACCGCCGAGGCCGTGCGGGCGCGTGGCCTGCGGCTGGCGGGCTGGGTGGCCAACGCGGTCGACCCGGCCTTTGCCCACGCCGACCTCAACCTGTCATCGCTGCAGGCGCTGCTGCGGGCGCCCTGCTGGGGCCGCGTGCCGCGCCTGGCCGATCCCACGCCGCGCGCCGTCGCGCCGCACCTCACCCTGGACCACGCGCCCGCGTGGCCATCCACCCGGAGACCCTCCCATGTTTGACAAGATCCTGATCGCCAACCGCGGCGAGATCGCCTGCCGCGTCGCCGCCACCGCGCGCCGCCTGGGCGTGAAGACCGTGGCCGTGTACTCCGACGCCGACGCGCGCGCCAAGCACGTGGCCGCCTGCGACGAGGCCGTGCACATCGGCGGTTCCGCGCCCAAGGACAGCTACCTGCAGTGGGAGCGCATCCTCGCGGCCGCCCGGGCCACGGGCGCGCAGGCCGTGCACCCGGGCTACGGCTTCCTCAGCGAGAACGAGGCCTTCGCCGACGCCTGCGCCAAGGCCGGCCTGGTCTTCATCGGCCCGCCCTCGTCGGCCATCGAGGCCATGGGCCTGAAGGCCGAATCCAAGCGCCTGATGGAAAAGGCCGGCGTGCCCCTGGTGCCCGGCTACCACGGCACCGACCAGGACCCGGCCCTGCTGCAGCGCGAGGCCGACCGCATCGGCTACCCCGCGCTCATCAAGGCCAGCGCGGGCGGTGGCGGCAAGGGCATGCGCGTGGTGGAAAAAAGCGAGGACTTCGCCGCCGCCCTGGCCAGCTGCCAGCGCGAGGCGCGCAACAGCTTCGGCAGCGACGCCGTGCTGATCGAGAAGTACGTGCAGCGCCCGCGCCACATCGAAATCCAGGTCTTCGGCGACACGCAGGGCAACTGCGTCTACCTGTTCGAGCGCGACTGCTCGGTGCAGCGGCGCCACCAGAAGGTGCTGGAGGAGGCGCCCGCGCCCGGCATGACGCCCGCGTTGCGCCAGCGCATGGGCGAAGCCGCGGTGGCGGCCGCGAAAGCGGTGAACTACGTGGGCGCGGGCACGGTGGAGTTCATCGTCGAGCAGCCCGAGGGCTACGACCACCCCGAGGCCATGCGCTTCTACTTCATGGAGATGAACACGCGCCTGCAGGTGGAGCACCCGGTGACGGAGGCCATCACCGGCCTGGACCTGGTGGAGTGGCAGCTGCGCGTGGCCTCGGGCGAGCCCCTGCCGCTGCGCCAGGACCATCTGCGCATGAACGGCCACGCCATCGAGGCGCGCATCTGCGCCGAGAACCCCGACAACCAGTTCCTGCCGGCCACCGGCACGCTGCAGGTCTACCGCAAGCCGGCGCACACCGCCTTCGAGCGCGGCACCACCCGCGTGGACGACGGCGTGCGCGAGGGCGACGCCATCAGCCCCTTCTACGACTCCATGATCGCCAAGCTCATCGTGCACGGCGACAACCGCGAGCAGGCCCTGGCGCGGCTGGACGCGGCCCTGGCCGAGACCCGCATCGTCGGCCTGGCCACCAACGTGCAGTTCCTGCGCCACGTGGTGGCCAGCGAGTCCTTCGCCACGGCGCGGCTGGACACCGCGCTCATCCCGCGCGAATCGGCCGTGCTGTTCCAGCAGGACCGCGTGGGCACGCCCACGGCCGTGGCCGCCGCCGTGGCCCAGACCCTGCTGGGCGAACGCGCGCTGGAGGGCGCCGACCCCTTCTCGCGCCGCGACGGCTTCCGCTCGCACGGCCTGACCACGCGCCGCTTCGACTTCGAGGTCGCCGGCGCCACGCTGCAGGCCACGCTCACCTACGGGCGCGGCGGCGCGCTCACGCTGGCGCTGGGCGACGTGCAGGGCCCGCTGGTGGTCGAGCCGCTGGCCGGCGAACGCTTCGACCTGCAGTTCGCCGGCCGCCGCGACACCGTGCAGACCTGGACCACGGGCGAGACCGTGCACGTGTTCTGCGCGCGCGGCGCCACCAGCCTGGTCGAGATCGACCGGCTGGCCCACGCGGGCGAAGGCGAGGGCGAGGGCGGTCGCCTCACCGCGCCCATGCCCGGCAAGGTCGTGTCCTTCGCCGTGAAGGCCGGTGACGCGGTGAAGAAGGGCCAGCCGCTGGCGGTGATGGAGGCCATGAAGATGGAGCACACCATCGCCGCGCCGGCCGACGGCACCGTGGCCGAGCTGCTGTACGCGCCCGGCGACCAGGTCGCCGAGGGCGCGGAGCTGCTCAAGCTGGCCGCGCATTGAGGAACCCACGCTTCGCACCATGCACATCACCGTCTGCCTCAGCCAACAGAAGCCCGAACCCTGGCAGGAGGGCCTGCGGGCCGCGCTGCCGGATGCCACCGTCAGCGTCTGGCGGCCCGGCGCGCCCGCCGCCGACTTCGCGGTGGTCTGGGCGCCGCCCCAGGCCTTCTTCGACGAACAGCCGGGCCTGAAGGCCGCGTTCAACACCGGTGCCGGCGTGGACGCCCTGCTCGGCTTGCGCGTCGCGCCGTCCACGCGCCTCGTGCGGCTCGACGACGCCGGCATGTCGGTGCAGATGGCCGAGTTCGCCTGCCACGCGGTGATCCGCCATTTCCGCGAGCTGGACGCGTATGAGGCCGACGTGCGCGAGGGCCGCTGGAGCTACCGCAAGCCGCGCGCCCGCGCCGACTTCCCGGTCGGCGTGATGGGCCTGGGCGTGCTCGGCGAGCGCGTGGCGCGCGCGCTCACGGTGTTCGACTTTCCCGTGCACGGCTGGAGCCGCTCGCCCAAGGCCATCGACGGCGTGCGCTGCCACGCGGGCGAGGCGCAGCTCGACACCTTCCTGTCGGGCTGCCGCGTGCTCATCAACCTGCTGCCGCTCACGCCCCAGACGCAGGACATCCTGAACCGCCGCACCCTGGGCCTGCTGCGCCCGGGCGGCTACCTGATCAACCTCGCGCGTGGCGCGCACCTGGTGGACGAGGACCTGCTGGCCCTGCTCGACAGCGGTCACCTGGCCGGCGCGGCGCTCGACGTCTTCCGCACCGAGCCCCTGCCCGCCGGGCATGGTTTCTGGAACCACCCGAAAATCACGCTCACGCCGCACACCTCGGCCCGCACCCTGCGCGAAGAGAGCATCGCGCAGATCGCGCGCAAGATCGCCGCGCTGCAACGCGGCGAACCCGTGGCGGGCGAGGTGGACCGCCAGCGCGGCTATTGAAAGGACATCCCATGAACCAGCTCCCCCAGCGCGTCAAGCTCGTCGACGTCGGCCCGCGCGACGGCCTGCAGAACGAGAAGCAGCCCGTGCCCGCCGC
>VFQQ010005479.1_pt1 | contig 10482 bp, 7 predicted proteins | sample 3512341 | NCBI WGS metagenome assembly VFQQ01 (sample SAMN10412373, study PRJNA504923) | tailings metagenome | isolation source: Relicate 2 Philex TSF1 revegetated site | place: Philippines: Tuba, Benguet | collected 2017-08-29
GGCGAGTGTACCGTGACCGGCTCCTGCGAGGCTGTCTGTCCCAAGGAAATCAGCCTGGATTTCATCCGCCAGATGAACCGGGACTATCTGGTTGCCGCGCTGAAGGGCAAGTAGTCCGGTGCGCCGGTGTCCCGGCCCCGGCCGGAGCCGATCCTTTACGCGGCCGTTTCCCTCAGCGAGGATGGTTCCCTTGAGTTTGAACGCGACCATTCACTCCACGGCCCGCTCGACCGAATGTGTCGGCCCGGAACTGCTCGCACCCGCCGGAAACTGGGAGTGTGCCCGGGCGGCCGTCGAGAACGGCGCGGACGCGATTTATTTCGGGCTGGAACAATTCAACGCCCGGATGCGGGCGGACAATTTCACCGTCGCGGACCTTCCGCCCTTGATGGACTTTCTGCACCGGCGCGGCGTCCGGGGCTATGTCACCTTCAACACGCTGGTCTTCGCGGATGAGATGGAAGCCGCCGCCGGGCATCTGCGCGCGATCATCACCGCTGGCGTGGACGCGGCGATCGTGCAGGACATTGGCGTCTGCCGGCTCATTCGGACGCTCTCGCCGGATTTCCCGATTCACGCCTCGACGCAGATGACGATCACGAGCGCCGCCGGAGTTGAATTCGCGCGTGAACTCGGGTGCAACCTCGTGGTGCTGGCCCGCGAGTGCTCCATTCGAGAAATCGAAGCCATACGGTCACACTTTGCCAGTGAACGACCCGGTGGAACGAATCCCACCGCCGGCCTCCCTTTAGAAACCTTCGTCCACGGCGCGCTCTGCGTCGCTTATTCCGGCCAGTGTCTCACCAGTGAATCGCTGGGAGGACGCTCGGCCAACCGGGGCGAATGCGCCCAGGCCTGCCGGATGCCGTACGAACTTTTCAGCGACGGGCGGCAGGTGGAGCTGGGCGAACGCCGCTACCTGCTCAGTCCGCAGGATCTGGCCGGGCTGGAGTTGCTGCCCGCGCTGGTCCGGGCCGGAGTCGCTTCGCTCAAGATCGAGGGCCGGCTCAAATCTCCCGAATACGTGGCCAACGTGACCCGGGTTTACCGCCGCACGCTGGATCGACTTTTTGCGGGTGCTCGTTCCCAGAGCCCTCCCCCGGCTGAAAACGGAACGCAGGACCGATACGATTTGGAAATGGCCTTCTCGCGCGGCCTGTTCACGGGCTGGCTGGCGGGCATCGACAACCAGCGTCTCGTCCACGCCCGCTTCGGCAAAAAGCGCGGCGTGTTTCTCGGAGAAGTCACTGCGGCGCGCGGGCGTTCTGTGGAAGTCCGTCTCCTGGCGCCGCTCAAGCCGGGCGATGGCGTGGTGTTTGACTCCGGCACGCCCGACCAACCGGAGGAAGGAGGGCGGGTTTTCGCGGTCCGCGAGCAAGGAAGCGGCGACACCCATGTGTTGTCGTTCGGAGACAATGTGGACGTGCCGCGCATCCAGGTGGGCGACAAAGTCTGGAAGACGAGCGATCCCGACCTTGATCGCCGCCTGCGCCGGAGCTTCACGGGTCCACAGCCGCGCCATCGACGCGCCTTGTCGATGGTGGCGCGGGGAACGGCTGGAAGCCCGTTGGAAGTGAGCGCGCAACACGAACACGGCCTCACCGTCACCGTCATCTCGCAGATCCCCCTGGCCGTTGCGCAACGGCATCCGCTGGATGAAGCCACCCTGTCCACCCAGCTCGGACGCCTCGGAGGAACGGCCTACCGGCTTGGCTCCTTGAGCGCCGAGTTGAGCGGACCAGTCATCCTGCCGCTCGCCGAACTCAACCGCCTGCGCCGCGAGATCGTTGCACAATTGGATCAACGCCTGGCCGCGCCCCGACGTTGGACGCTTCACCCGGCCGATGGAGTTGACCACTTGCTTTCCCGGGCGGCCACCGGCGGTGTTCCGCCCCCAGCCACGGCGGAACTCATCGTTCTCGTCCGCACCCTGCCCCAGTTGGAAGCGGCCTTGCGCGCAAACATGCGCATTCTTTACTGCGAATTTGAAAACCCGAAACGCTACCGCGAAGCCGTGCAGCTCGTCCGCGAGTCGGGCACGGCCTTGGTGTTGGTTGCGCCGCCCCGGATCTTCAAGCCGGGCGAGGACTGGATTCTGTCCCAGGTCCGGTCCAGTGAGGCGGATGGTTACCTGGTCCGGAATTATGACCACCTGCGATACTTCGCCGGACAGGTGTGCGTGGGAGACTTCTCCCTCAACGTGGCGAATCCACTCACGGCCGCATATTTCCAGCAGCACTTCGCCCTGACCCGTCTGACGGCCTCATACGACCTGAACGCCACACAACTCGAGGCGCTGCTGCGAACCGCGCCGGCGGAGTGGTTTGAAATCACCCTGCATCAGCACATGCCCATGTTTCACATGGAGCATTGTGTCTTCTGCGCGTTTCTTTCCGCAGGCAAAGATTACCGGGACTGCGGACGGCCGTGCGACCGGCACGAAGTCCGGCTGCGCGACCGTGTCGGCGCGATGCACCCGCTCAAGGCCGACGCGGGCTGCCGCAACACCGTCTTCAACGCGCGCGCCCAGACCGGCGCGGAGTACGCGCGCCGGTTCATGGAGCTTGGGGCGCGGCACTTCCGGATCGAGTTTCTCGATGAATCGCCCGAACAGGTTGCGGCGACCATCGCCAAGTACCGCCAGTTGCTGCGCGGCGAGATCTCCGGGCGCGACTTGTGGAAGGATCTGCAACTCTCGCATCAACTGGGTGTCACCCGCGGCCCGATGGAAGAACGCGCCGCCTTCCAGACTTGAGCCGGAGCGTCCGTCTGCTATCCCCGACGGCATGAAGCGAAACGCGTTTCTGATGCGGCTCAAGCCGGGCTGTGAAACCGAATATCGCCGTCGGCACGACGCCATCTGGCCGGAACTGAAACGCGAGCTCCGCGCGGCCGGCATTTCCGACTATTCCATTTATCTCGAACGAACCACGGGCAATTTGTTCGCCGTTCAGAAACTGGCTCCGGACCACACCGCCGACCGGCTTCCGAAAACGGAGGTCGTGCCACGCTGGTGGCAGTCCATGCGGGATTTGATGGAGACTCACCCGGACGGTTCGCCATGCTGCGCGCCGCTGGAGGAGGTTTTTCACCTGGATTGACCGGCCCACACCCGGACTTCGAGACGCCACGTCCGGGAGTTCCCCGTCCATTCCACGCGCGGCGGTGATGCCGGCCAAACGAACAGGGCCACTTGATGCAACCGGGTCAGAGTTGCGTTCAATTCTGAAGACCGAACACCGAAACCTGACGGGCTCGAACGACGAATCGCGAAGCCGGGCTTCTGGTTTCGGGCTTCGGACTTTTTCGGCTCGCGGCTTGCACTCTTCGGTCTTCCAAACAGAAAAAGGAACGGTCTTGAACCGGTCTGCCGGGTTTGCAAGTCTCGCCCTCATGCAATCCATTTCTCTTGTCCGTCCCTTCCGCGCCCTCGCCGGATGTGTGCTTCTGCTAGTGCTTTCATTCCCCAGCGTCACACCCAACCTGCGCGCCGCCGAGGAAGCCGCCCCCCTGGCGGTGGCCGCCTTGCGCACGGCCAAGGACTTCAAGGCCGACTCGATTTACACCGTGCCCAAGGACACGCAGGGTTCCTGGGTCGCGATGTGTTTCGATCCGCGCGGCCGTCTGATCGTGTCGGATCAATACGGCAAGCTCTACCGCCTGACGCTGCCGCCCGTGAACAGCACCGCCCCGCCGCAGATTGAGACCATCGACGTGGAAATCGGCTCCGCCCAGGGGCTGCTCCACGCCTTCGACAGCCTTTATGTGATGGTGGCCGAGGACAAGCACCAGGGACGCGGGCTTTACCGGGTGCGGGACACGAACGGCGACGACCGGTTCGACCAGGTGCGGTTGTTGCGCAAGCTGGAGGGTGGAGGCGAGCATGGTCCCCATGCCATCTTGCCGAGTCCGGATGGACAGACGCTGACCATCATCATCGGCAACCAAACGCGGCTGACTTCGATCGACGCCTCCAAAGTGCCGCTGCACTGGAGCGAGGACCATTTGATCACCCGGATGTGGGATGGGAACGGTTTCATGCGGGGCGTGCTCGCGCCCGGCGGCTGGATCGCCCGCACCGATCCGGACGGCCAGCACTGGGAACTGCTGGCAACCGGATTCCGCAACCAGTACGACGCCGCCTTCAATCGCGAAGGCGAACTCTTCACCTACGACGCGGACATGGAATGGGATTTGAACACGCCCTGGTACCGGCCGACGCGCGTCAACCATGTGATCAGCGGCGCGGAGTTCGGATGGCGCAGCGGCGCGGGCAAGTGGCCGGCCCATTACCTCGACAGCTTCGGCGCGGTGGTGGACATCGGCCCCGGCTCGCCCACCGGCGTTGCGTTCGGTTACGGGGCAAAATTCCCGGCCAAGTATCAAAATGCGCTCTACATCTGCGACTGGAGTTTTGGCAAACTGTACGCCGTGCATCTGACCCCGGACGGAGCCAGTTATCGCGGCACCGTCGAGGAGTTTGTCACCGGCCAGCCGCTGGCGCTGACGGACATGGCGGTCAATCCCGTCGATGGGGCCATGTATTTCGCCGTGGGCGGCCGGCGCACCCAGTCCGCCCTGTATCGCGTGACCTACACGGGATCCGAGTCCACCGCTCCGGCTCCGTCCGCTCCGAAGATGACGAGCGCCCTCAAGACCCGCCGTGCGCTGGAAGCCTATCATGGCCGTCAGGATCCCAAGGCCGTCGAGGCCGCCTGGCGGCATCTCGGATCGGACGACCGCGCCTTGCGCCACGCCGCGCGCATCGCCGTGGAATGGCAGCCGGTCGAGGAATGGCGGGAGCGGGCCTTGAATGAAAAAAATCCCCGCCGCTCCGTGGCCGCCCTTGTTGCCCTGGCCCGCTCGTCCGCGAAGGATGAGTTCCACCGCAAGCCCACGGATCCGAAACCCGATTCCGCCCTGCTCGGCCGGATGCTGACCTCGCTGGACCGTCTCCAGTGGAGCCGGCTTTCGGCGGCGGAACAACTGGACGTCATGCGCGCCTACACGCTGGCCTTTACCCGCCTCGGCCGTCCGGACGAAGCCACCCGCCAACGGCTGATCGCGAAGTTCGATCGGATGTTTCCGGCCACGTCGCGCGAGTTGAACGCCGAACTGGCCCCGATGCTCGTCTATCTCGAAGCCCCGCGCGCCGCCGCCAAACTGGTCGCCGCCCTCGGCTCGGCTCCGACCCAGGAGGAGCAGATCGACTACGCCCGCGCCCTCCGCGTGCTCAAGACCGGCTGGACCCCGGCACTGCGGGAGCAATACTTTGCGTGGTTCCTCAAGGCCGCCAGCTTCAAGGGCGGAGCCAGCCTCGCCAACTCCATGAAGAACATGAAGGCCGATGCCGTGGCCACGTTGAGCGACAGCGAAAAGGAGTCCCTGGCCGCCATCCTCAACGCCCAGCCCGAGCGCACCACACCGATGCAGAACCTGGCCGCCCGGGGCCATGTCCGGGACTGGACGGTTGGCGAACTGGTTCCCGTGGTGGAGCGCGGTTTGCGAAGCGGCCGCGATTTCGAGCGCGGGCGCAGTCTGTATGGCGCGGCGGGCTGCGCCTCCTGCCATCGATTCGACAACGACGGCGCTTCCGTCGGCCCCGACCTGACCAATGTCGCCGGGCGCTTCAGCGCGCGCGACCTGCTGGAATCGATCATCGAGCCGGACAAGGAAATCAGCGACCAGTACGGTGCCATCCTGATCCAGTTGAAGAACGGCGACACGGTCACGGGCCGCGTTGGCAACTTGAACGGCGACACGCTGCAAGTGGTGGAAAACATGTTTGCCCCGAATGATTTCACCCGCGTGGACCGCAGGAACGTGCAATCCATCGAACCCTCCCGCACTTCGATGATGCCCGGCGGGTTGCTGAATTATTTCAACGAGGACGAGATCAACGACCTGGTCGCCTACCTCCTCTCGCGCGGCAACCGGAATCAGCGCATGTTCCGCTGAGACCCGGCTCTGATGCCGGGCGCGCGGGTTTGAAATCGCGGCCCGACCGCAACGCGGTGACACTTCCGGCTGTGCGCCACGCAGACCTTCGGATATGGGTTGGGGCGTGACCGTATTGGAAGTCATCCAGCGCAGCGCGGAATTTTTGAGCCGCAAGGGAGTGGAATCGCCCCGGCTCCAGGTCGAGTTGTTGCTCGCCGAGGTGCTCCGCCTGCCGCGCCTGCAACTGTATCTCAACTTCGCCCGCGAGCTGTCGGAGCCGGAGTTGCAAACCTTGCGCGAATACGTTCGCCGCCGGGGACAGCGCGAGCCGTTGCAACACATCGTGGGCAGCGCCGGCTTCTGTGGATTGACCGTGCGCGTCAACCGGCAGGTGCTGGTGCCCCGCCCGGAAACTGAACGGTTGGCCGAACTGGGCTGGACTTTTCTCAACCAGCCCGGCCGGATGAACGGGACGCCTCCCCGCGCGCTCGACATCGGAACAGGCAGTGGCTGCCTCGCTCTCGCCCTGGCCGCGAAATCACCGTCGGCCCGGGTCACCGCGCTGGATGTGTCGGAGGAAGCCCTGGCCGTCGCCCGCGACAACGCGCGCCAACGCCACCTCGAAGAACGGATTGAATTCGTGCGCAGCGACCGCCTGGCCGGACTGGCGGCGGAAGCCCGATATGACCTGATCGTTTCCAATCCGCCTTACATTCCAACCGACGAAATCGCCACGCTCGAACCGGAGGTCCGTGATTTCGATCCGCGCCCGGCATTGGACGGCGGAGCAGACGGGTTGACGTTTTACCGCTGGCTGGCCGTCGAGGCAGCAGCGCGGCTGCGCGCGGGAGGACGGTTGATGCTGGAATTCGGCGATGGCCAGGCACCGGCCGTCACGGAGATCCTTCGCGGCCACGGGTGGACCATTGAGGCGGTCGAGGCCGACCTGGCGGGGCGCGACCGGATCGTGATTGCCTGCCGGCCCGATCCCTGAGACCTTGCGCACACAAACGCGCGGAATTATCGATTCACATGGACTGCTTGTTGATCAAAGGAGGCTACCCGCTGCATGGCGACGTGACCATCAGCGGGGCCAAGAACGCCGTCTTGCCCATCATGGCGGCCACGCTCCTGACCGGTGAGCCCTGCGTCATCCGCCGCGTCCCGAACCTCAGCGACGTCACGTTCATGGGGCAGATTCTTTCGTCCCTCGGGGCGCGGGTGAAGTTCGAGGGCGGGGTGCTCGAGGTCTGCGCGGCCAGGCTCAACGGCGTTGGCGACTACGACCTGATCCGCAAAATGCGGGGTTCGATCTGCATTCTCGGACCGCTGCTGGCGCGCTTGGGCAAGGCCAGGGTGTCCCTGCCGGGCGGCTGTGTGATCGGTTCGCGCCCGGTCGATCTCCATCTCAAGGGTCTCCGGTCGCTCGGCGCGAAAATCACCATCGACGGCGGTTACGTCGTCGCCAAGGCTCCCGCGCTGACGGGGGCGGATGTTTTCCTCGGCGGCCGGTCGGGTCCGACCGTGCTGGGGACGGCCAATGTGATGATGGCCGCCACGCTGGCCGAGGGCGTGACGGTGATCGAGAGCGCGGCCTGCGAACCCGAGGTCACGGACCTGGCCAATTTTCTCAATGCGATGGGCGCGCGCATCACCGGCGCGGGCAGTCCGACCATCACCATCGTCGGCGTGGACGAGTTGCACGGCGCGGAACACGAGGTCATCCCCGACCGCATCGAAGCAGCCACCTTCGCCATCGCCGCCGCGGCCACGCGCGGGGAGATCGCCCTGCATGGCGCACGGCCGGAACACTTCTCCGCCGTGCTCGACAAGTTGCGCGAGGCCGGGGTCAAATTCGAGCGCAACGGTCCCGTTCTCACCGTCAAACGCGGCCGTTCGATCAAGGCCGTCGATGTCACCACCCAGCCCTACGCGGGATTTCCAACCGACGCCCAGGCGCAGATGATGGTCCTGCTCACCCGGGCCTCGGGCATCAGCATCGTCACCGAGCGCATCTTCGAGTCGCGTTTCATGCACGTCAGCGAACTGGCGCGGCTCGGGGCCGACATCGCCATCGAGGGGCCCAACGCCATCATCAAGGGGGGACGGCCCCTGAGCGGCGCGCCGATCATGGCCAGCGACCTGCGGGCTTCGGCCGCGCTGGTCATCGCCGGTCTGGTGGCCCGGGGCCAGACGCTGGTCAAGCGCATCTACCACCTGGACCGTGGCTACGAGAACATCGACGAAAAACTCAAGAAACTCGGAGCCCGCATCGAGCGTGTGCCGGAGACATGAAAACGCTTATCGGCCTGGCCATCCTCGCGGTGGTCATTTACGTGGCCAAGACCCTCAACCAGGAATACCGCAAAGTGGAGAAGGAATCCGGCCCGGCTCCCGTCTCCTCCGCTCCCAGCACCCCGGCCTCGCCGGCCTCCACGCTTCCGGGCATGTCCGCCAGCCTCGAACCGAACCTGGCGCTGGCCCGCCAGCAAGGAGCCCCCGGTCTCAAAAAATTCCTGACGGACTTCAGCTATGCGTTGCAGGATCCCCGCCGGGCCGAGATTGAACTGGATTACGTCGTTCTCCTGAGCCGCAGCGATCCCGTCGAGGCGAAGCGCGTCTTCGCTGAGATTCTTGCCCGGACGCCGCAAAACTCGCCGGTGTACGCGCGCGTAAAACGTCTCGAGAGCACATTCCGCTGATGTGCCGTGACCTCGGTAGGGTGAGACTCCGTCGAACCCAAACTTTATACCCAACGCGTGTCTGGAGGATCTGGCCACAAGAGCAGTGTTGATCTGGGCCCCGCCCAATTTGAAAAGTTACGGCTCGACGGGACTCCCGCCCCGCCTGTCACTCGCTCAGGTCACACGCGAAGCGTCGAATCGGCATGGATCAGACCAACTCGCAGGCCTGGTCCAGTTCGGCGTCGGTGTTGTAGAAATGCGGGGAGAAGCGGAGGTAACTTTGTCCCTGACGGTCTTTGCGCAGCGAAGCCGCCACCCCCGCCTGTTCCAGGCGTTGATGCAGCGCCGCCATGTCCGCGCCCGGCCGTTGGAAACTCACGATCCCTCCCGCGTTGGCGGCGGGAGCGTCCGCGTGCAGCACCTGGCAGCCGCGGGCTTTGAGACAGGTGATGATCCGCTCCCGCTTGCGCAGCAAATCCGCCGCGATCGCTTCGATCCCCGCTTCAAGCAGCAGTTCCATGCAGGCGTTCAGGCCGACCAATCCGAGGAGGTTGTGCGATCCGGCTTCGAACCGCCGCCCCCCCGGCTGCAGATCCAACCGGTCGCGCGCGACATAATCGGGGCATTGCACATTGTTCCAGCCGAGCACCCGCGGTCGCAGGCGCTCCCGCGCGGCCTCGCTCACGTAGAGGAGGCCCGCCGCGCACGGACCAAGCATCCATTTGTGGGCGTCGGCGGCGAGAAAATCGAAAAACCTCGCCGGCGTGGGAAACGCTCCGACGGTCTGGATGCCGTCCACGCAAAAGAGAATGCCGCGCGGCCGCAGCAGCGCGCTGATCGATTCCAGGTCGATTCGCCATCCGGCCACGAAGTGGCACGAAGCGAGCGCGACCAGCCGCGTGCGCGCGTCCAGGCGGCGCCGGACGGTTTCGGCGTCGATCCGGCCCAGCTTGTCCACGGTGATGGACCGCACCTCGACCCCGCGCTCCCGGAGCGCGAGCCAGGGATAGACGTTGGAGGGATAATCGTCCGCGTAGATGACCACGTTGTCGCCGGGCGAAAAATCCAGGCCCGCCGCGACACAACTCAACCCCAGTGAAGTGGGGCCGACGAACGCGATTTCGTCAGGCTTCGCGTCGAGCAGGCGTGCCGCCAGCTCGCGGGAACGGCGCAGTTGAAAAGCGGGCAGGAGCGTTTCCTGGTCACCCCGGCAGCATTGGCGGGCGTAGTCGCTGATCGCCCCGGCGACGCGCCGGGGCAGCGGGCAGACTCCGGCGTGGGCGAGAAATATTTTTTCCCGCGCGACGGGGAACTCGTGGCGGCGCAGGGCTTCATTCGTCTGGATTTCGGCGATGGTCACGGCTCACAGGGTTGGCCCAATCGACCACGGTGCGAATTCTTCGTCGCCCATGCCGGCCAGTTCGCTTTTGGTCTTCTCACCGCTGGCGACAGCGATGATCTTCTCAAAAATCCGCATCCCGACCTGCTCCACGGCTTCGGTGCCGTCGAGAATTGTGCCGGCATTGATGTCCATGTCCGGCTCCATCGAACGATACAGCGCGCTGTTGGTTGCGACCTTGAGACAGGGCGCGGGCTTGCAGCCGTACACGCTGCCGCGGCCGGTGGTGAAAACGCCGACGTTGCAGCCGCCCGCAACCAGCCCGGTCATGCTGACTGGATCGTAGCCCGGCGTGTCCATGAAGCAGAAGCCGGGGCCGGTGATCGGCTCGGCATATTCGTACACGGCCGCGAGCGGTGACTGCCCGCCCTTGGCCACGGCCCCGAGGCTTTTCTCGTAAATCGTCGTCAGACCGCCCTGCTTGTTGCCGAAGGATGGATTGTTATCGATGGAACAGTT
>VFQQ010005480.1_pt1 | contig 10480 bp, 12 predicted proteins | sample 3512341 | NCBI WGS metagenome assembly VFQQ01 (sample SAMN10412373, study PRJNA504923) | tailings metagenome | isolation source: Relicate 2 Philex TSF1 revegetated site | place: Philippines: Tuba, Benguet | collected 2017-08-29
CCCATTAGATTTCAGGGCTGCGCCTGACGCGGCAGGGGTTGCCGCGCTTCTGCGGGCGCGTGGTTGGCTTCGACCCTGATTCTGACATGGCCCAGACCACTTCCGCGCCGGTTTCGGCGTTTCTCCGTCATCACTATCGGCACTTCAATGCGGCGGCCCTGATCGACGCGGCCGACGGATACATCCGCCACCTCGACCAGGGTGGCAAGATGATGGTCACGTTGGCGGGCGCCATGAGCACGGCCGAACTCGGTCTGTCGCTGGCCGAGATGATCCGCCAGGACAAGGTGCACGCCATCACCTGCACGGGCGCGAATCTCGAGGAGGACATCTACAACCTCGTCGCGCATGATCACTACGAGCGGGTGCCCAACTACCGCGACCTGACGCCGCAGGACGAGCAGCGCCTGCTCGAGAAGCATTTCAATCGGGTGACCGACACCTGCATCCCCGAGGCCGAGGCCATTCGTCGCATCGAGAAGGCCATTCTCGACGAGTGGACGCGGGCCGATCAGGCGGGTGAGCGGTATTTCCCGCACGAGTTCATGTACCGCATTCTGCTGAGCGGCGCGCTGGAGCAGTACTACCAGATCGACCCCAAGAACTCGTGGATGCTGGCCGCGGCGCAAAAGAACCTGCCCATCATCGTGCCGGGCTGGGAAGACTCCACGACGGGCAACATCTTCGCCTCGCACGTCATCGATGGCAACATCAAGAACGTGCACACGGTGCGCAGCGGCATCGAGTACATGATCTATCTGGCCGATCTGTACACGAACGTCACGAAGGAGGCCTCACTGGGCTTCTTCCAGATCGGTGGCGGCATTGCCGGTGACTTCCCCATCTGCGTGGTGCCCATGCTGCATCAGGACCTGCAGCGCACCGAGGTGCCGCTCTGGGGCTACTTCTGCCAGATCAGCGACTCCACCACGTCGTACGGTTCGTACTCGGGTGCGGTACCGAACGAGAAGATCACCTGGGGCAAGCTGGGCATCGAGACGCCCAAGTACATCATCGAGTCGGATGCCAGCATCGTGGCGCCGCTCGTCTTTGCTCTGGTGCTGGGGCAGTAGTGTTGTAACAGATTATCGCGGATGAACGCGGATGGGGCCGGAAACCACAGGAGCAATCCTGATGTTTCCGGCCCCATCCATGTATGTCCGTGATGGTCTGCTGGTGATTGGCTGGCGATTGGTCCAGCGATTGTCGGCGGCCTGTCAGTTCGCCAGTGTCGCGGAAAACAGGGTGGATTCACCATCGATGTTCACGCGGAGCGCAATAATGCGCCGACCCTGTATTGATCGAATGTGAAGCCCGGAAGGGGTTCGGAGGCGCCCCAACTCCTTGCCAGTCGGCGAGTACCACGTGTACGTCACGCTGTCTCCGAGCCAGTCATTGCCACGAATCAGTACTGCACCATCGTTGTCAACCATTAGGTGTGTCGCAGGTGTCCGGGTCTTCGGGATGTACAGATTCGCGAGGTAGTCGTTTCTGGTCAGCGGTACTGCTCCGACTGACTGCGCCGCTTCGTTGAGCGCTGAAAGCTCGCGTTCGATGGCCAGTTGTAGCTGCCTTGAAGAAAACGGTTCACGCGGCAGGTTGAGTCGAACACTCCATGCGACCTCAGCACCGGTTCCAACTCTGAACACGGCGATGGAGTCGCGCTGACGACCGAGCTCCTCGGCTTGCGTAACTACCGCGAGTCGCCTTCCGTCGGGACTGAGGGCAAAGAGTGATTTGTCTGTGAAAGGCTGATCGCGGACGACCGTTCGGCGTGTACCCCGCTGTACGATCCGGTGACTGGAGTTGAGGACGTGCAATGATGCAATGGACTTGGCTTTCTGGCGTGGCGAGGTTTCCAGCACAAAGAGGGGGACCCAACGCACCGGCTGATTGGGCATGATGCGTTTGTCGCCTCCCCCTGGTACCAGCACCGTGCCATGACTGTTGATGGCGGCTGGCGTGCCGAGATCCCAACCATCTTCGGTCCCCCCGCTCCAGCTTGTTGTGCGAAGAAGCCGCAGGGTTTCGTTTGAGAGATAGTTGAACCGCCTCAGCGACACGTCATAAACCCAGATGGTATCTCCGATTGCGCCGGCAAATGCAGGCATGCGGAACTCGCCTGGGCCCGACCCTTCGCGACCAATCTGCCTGGAGCGTCCCTGGCCGTCTGCAATCCACACTTTCGGAACCAGTGCGTCAAAAAACAGCACTCGGCCTCCTGGAAGTTGGACAACCTTGGCCCACCGCACGTCCACAGGAAGTCGACCGTCGCGATCTTCGATCAGGACCTTTCTGTCTACCAGTCGGAGCTCGCGGGACGGTGCGCCTTGCCCCTCACATGGGCCAACAGGCCAGAGCGCTGCGGCAATGAAGACGAATGCAACTGCCCAGAATCGTTCTGTCATGACTATTCCGGCATTGGCATCGCCACGCTGGCGGTATCCACCTTGGGCACCCTAAGCCGCTGCCCGGATTGAATGCGATCGGTTCGCAACTGATTGAGCTGCCGCAGCACATCGGGCGAGGTGCGAAAGCGCAGCGCGAGACCGGTAAGAGTTTCGCCGCGGCGCACCACGTAGGTTTCATACTGCTCTGCGCGGGGCAGGGGTGTACGCGTGACGTCATCGAGCTGCTGCATTTCCTGCGTCACGGCGCGACGGGCGTCGGAGGCCGCACGCGCAATGCGTGTCGCGCGGTCCCAGTCGTTGTCGTCGACAAGAAAGTCCACCTGTGTGAGCGGCGTGCGCAGCACGAGGCCCCGCACTCGGCCTCCCCACAGCGTGCGCGGGTCGAGCGTGAAGGCGGAGGCGTAGGGGTAGCTCTCCACCAGCAGTTCGAGTGGCCCCTCGTCGCGTGGCCGCAGCAATGGGGTTGGAGGCGCACCCACGTACAGCAGACGGCGATTGGTGGCCACCACCACGCCAAACGATTCACGCCACATGTCGGTCCAGCGGCGCTGCGAGGCAAAGGCCTGCGCCACCACGCGCTCCTCGGTCTCGAGCTGTGACGAGACCTCGGCCACAGCAGCCGCGCGCGCGGTGCGCCGCGCCCCGATGGGCGGAAACACGGCCGCGGCGGCCACCACCAGCACCGTGGCCACCAGGGCCGTCGCGCTGGTGAGCGCCACAAGCAGACGCACCCAGAGACTGCGGTTGGATTGGGCGGGAGCGGCCAGGACCTCGGTCATGCTGGAAAGTTAGCAACCCCAAGCCCTGCCCGGATCGTCAGCCGATCACTCCTGTCATTATCCTGCTACATGGCCGCACCCGCATCCTCTGTGTCTCCCAACGCCCAACCCGGAGTCCCGTCCATCGCTCGCCTCGGGCTGGCGTTGGTGATTGGCGGCACCGTGATGGTGGCGCTGTCCTACGCACTGGCCTTTGCCGCCGCGCCGTGGCCCGCCCGCAGCGCCTGGCTCATGGCCGCGGCGCAGCCGGCCATCATGGTGGGCGTCATGGCGCTCAGCACGCGCGGCCGCAGCGCGCGCGACCGACGCTGGGTCCTCACGCTGGTGGTGGTGGCGCTGAGTGTGCTGAGCGGGCTGCTGGCGGTGTTGCTGATGCCGGCGGAGCAGGCCACAACACAACTCTGGCTTGGCCTCCCGCCGCGTGTGCTGGTGTTACTGGTGCTGGTGGTGGCAGTGCCGTCGGTAGCGCTGCCCTGGGTTTACGCGAAGACCTTTGTTGCGGTGGCCGACAGTGAGTGAGCGCGTGCAGATGCTGACTGTTGCGCTGCTGTATTTCGCGGTGGTGGCTGGCATTGGCATCTACTCGGCACGCCGAACCCGCACGGCGCGGGACTTTTTTGTGGCCGGACGCGGTGTGGGGCTGGTGACGCTGGCCATCGCGGCCATGGCCACCACGCTGTCAGGCTTCACGTTCATTGGCGGGCCCGGTCTCATCTATCGTGTCGGCCTCGGCGCCATGTTCATCATTTTGCCCGCCGCACTCACCAATACCATGGGCGCGGCTGTGTTGGCGCGGCGACTCCGCACATTGGTGGACAAGCGCGAAGTCTTCACCATTCCCGAGGCACTCGCGGCGCGCTATCGCTCGCGCGCGGTGCAGGGCTGGTCGGCCGTGGCTATTCTGCTCGCGGTGGTGAGTTACATGGCCACCAATCTGCTGGCGCTGGGCCTGGTGCTCGAAAGCACACTTGGACTGAGTCTTGCCCCGGCCATTTGTGTGGGTGCGCTGGTGGTGCTGGCCTACAGTGCGAGCGGCGGCATTCTGGCCGGACTCTACACCGATGTGTTTCAGGGCCTGCTCATGGCCGTGGCGTCGACGGCGGTGTTTGGATATGCGCTGGCCAGTGGCGGCGGCATGGCCAGCATGTCCCATACGCTGCTCAGCGAAGCGCCCGGTTTCATTTCGCCGTGGGGCAGTCTCAGCCCCCTGGCCGCGCTCAGTTTCTTTTTTGTATTTGGTATTGGCACGCTTGGGCAGCCGCATGTCGCGCACAAGTACTTCATGCTGCGTGATGCCTCGCAACTGCGCTGGTTTCCCGCCGTGCTCACGCTGGCCATGACGCTGACGCTGCTGCTCTTTGTGGGCGTGGGTGTGGCGGTCAAGGTGCAGGTGCTGCGGGGCGTCATGCCCCCGCTGTCGCATCCGGACGAGGCCACGCCGGCATTCCTGCGCGCCTTCACGCCGGGGCCACTGGCCGCATTGGTGTTGTCGGCGGTGACGGCCGCCATCATGAGCACGGTGAATTCGTTTCTCAGCATTGGGGCCGCCGCCTGCACACGCGACCTGCCACGCGCGTTTGGCATGACACCGCGCGATGAACTGCGCCGCGGCCGCCTCTGGACCGTGGTGCTGACCCTGTTGTCGCTGCTGGTGGCCCTGCGCTCCGATACCCTGGTGGCCTTCATTGGCATTTTTGGCTGGGGGCTGTTTGCCAGCACGCTGGTGCCGGCGCTGGCCATCGGCTTCAATTGGCCGGGTGCCACACCGGCGGCCGCGCTGGCCTCCATTGTCACCGGGCTGGTGGCCACGCTCAGCATCGAGTCGCTGGCCTATCTCGGGTGGTTTCGCTTCCCGTCGGGCGTGACCGCGACGGCGCTGGCCCTGGTGCTGTCGCTGCTGGTGTTCTTCGTGGTGAGCTGGTTTACGCGCGCAACGGCGGCCAATGCCTTGGATGACGACCTGCGCGCGGTGATGGACGCCTGAAGCTGTCAGCTAGTGTGCGGAAGGTGTGAGAGTGGGCACAGTACCGATGCGAACACGCGTTCAGAAGTACACGCCAGCACGAAGCACGAGTTGGCCAAGGGAGGCACTCCATTGCGTCGAGCGCACGTTCGGCGCGAGCAGCATTGGCCCTCCGCCCTCCGCGCGTTGGGTGATGCGCGTGTGCGTGACGTCGGCATGCCACGCGGCCCCGAGACTCAGGTGCGAGGTTACCATCCAATTGGCACCGAGTTCGGCAAAAAGCCCGCCGCCTGCAATCGTCGACCGCGTCTTCACGGAGTCACCTGACACCACGTACCGTTGCTCCTGCGTGCGCTGATCGCGCGACATCAGGACACCCAGAGTGAGCGATTGCAGGATCTGACGTGTCACGGGCCGATACCAGCGGGTGCCGAGACGCAGTCGCCCAAAGGTTTGGTTCTCCGTCAGCAGGGCTTCGCCGGACTGCCAGGACACTCGACCCAGCACGTCCAACAGGAGCGCGCGACGTGCGCTGTGGAAACGGAGGGCGCCGACGCCTGTCGGATTCCCGAGATTGCTCCCGAGCGTGAACTCCGTGCCCCATTGGCCTGCGCGAAAGCCCGTTGAGTCAGACGCCGGCGCTTGCGCGCGCACAGCGAAAGCGGGGAGCACGCTGGTGAGGGCTGCCAGCCCAATCAATCGAAGTCGTCGCATGAGAACGTGAAGAAGTGGGGGTATCAATCAGATCGAGCGGACACACGCGCACAACGCCGCTCGCGCATTGCGCAAGTTTGCGTATCACACCATGAACCGTCAACCCACGAACGACGGACGATCGCAGAATAACCGATGAAGCTCGGCGTCGTCTGTGACGCGAAGCACCATTGGGCAGAGTGTCGCGCCCCAGCTGGCATCAGCAACGCAAGGTCAGGACGCGCGCTCCGGCGGATAGTCCGGCGATTCCTCACGGCCTGTACCCACTTCGACGGCACCGAGGGCGAGGAAGTCATGCATCCTGTCGTGAACTCCGGGGCGATCGCTTCCTGAACCACTCCCATCGCGTCAGTGCTGGTCATCGGCGTTCAACAAAGACGAATAGGCTTCCTGTTGTGCGTTCAAATGTGCACGCTGCGCTTGCCCCACGTATGTGCTCCCAGCCTGCGCGAATCCCGCTCCAACTATCGATCAGGGGGCGTACCATGCCGATCGCTGAGCAAGCGTTCGGTGAACTGTTGTCCCTCGGTCACACGACGAAGCTCCTCGCTCTGCGACTCCAGCTGTTGCTCGAGCAGCTCGATCCGCTCACGCAAGGCTTCTAACTCAGGAGCAGTCCTGGCGCGTCTCTCGAGAGCCCGAACAGCGCGCAATCCCAGGTACCCGGCACCTCCGAGTCCTGTCAGAAGGAAGAGCGGCCAAACCAGGACAAGGACGAATGGGAGAATCTCAGACATGTGTTGAAGGGAATTGATGCGGGTCGCCTAGTCAACAGCAACGCTTCGTTCGCTGACTGGCGCGTGCTGGCGGCGAGTGCGTGCGCGACCAATACCGCGATTCGCCCGACGATTGAGTCACGGCCGAAGGACGCCATACACTACACTAGGGAAGCTTAGATGTGAAGAGCAGGCGCGAATCATACGACCAGCGTCGCACCTTCCGGACTTTCACATGAGCGAGATCGGGATGCTGGGGGTTGAGAAGCACCACTTCCTCTTCCGGCACAATGACGGACGGAACCACCGCGACGAGGCTCGAAACCGCCTGCAGCCACTGATCACCCCAGGTGAGGGATACTGCCCCAGGCGGCTCCACATCCCAGCCGACGTTTGCTGTGGGGTCAAAGATCGTCCGTGCCTTCCAGATTGCGGCGGGGATGTGCAGTTCGACCAGATACCGATTCGCGGGGAATGCACCGGCGGGAGCGAGGTGTACCAAGGTTTCGAGGCACGCCAGAGCCCGCGACGCGGCAGCGTACACGACGGCGCGACCCATCGAGTTCCACCGGCCGCCGGTAATCTTCGCTCCGGTGCCCGTCACATCGTCCGCAGTGCAATGCGGCGTGTCGGTGCCGATCCGGTACACCGTGAACGCCGGATGCAACGGACGCGCACGTTTGGTACTACGGGGAGTCACCAATACGCTCCGCTCACGCTGCTCTCCAGCAGCCGCTCAACGAGACGCCGCCCGTCACTGGTCGCCAGCAGGCTTATCGGCTCACGTCCCTTCAAGGTGGAATGACGCGTGGTCAGCCATTGGCCGAGCCAAACGCCAGCGTCAAAACCACTCGCGCGCACTTCATCAGCAACGGGCCACTGCCGAACTTTCGCCACCAGACGAGCGAGATGCAGGACCGGATCGCTCTCCGCTGCCGAGAGGGCCTCGTTGCTGTTTCGGCGTCGATTGAGCGTTGACGTGGCAAGCCCGAGCCCTTCCGCGATGCGCTGCAACGGAAGGTCGAGGACTTCCGCCAATGCGGGCACGGTCTCGGCAGGCACCCCACCGCTCACGACGACGTCGTGCAGGGCGATTTCGCCAGCTTCAGCGAGCGGAATCCCGACTGCGCCAGGGTCAGGGTGCACTTGAAGCGCCCATGGGCTCGCTGGTGCGTCTGTCCACTTGAGCAGCGGAACAAAGCCCGCACTTTTCGCCTCCTGGCCCGTCACCCGAACCACCCGGTGTGTCGCGTGTTGCTCAACTACGTCAGCGTAATGGATCAGCCCCAAGGCTTTGCCGGAGCGCACTTTCGCCTCGCCTACCGCCGACCGCCTCGCGAGGGGCTTGAGTACCACACCGATCTCTTTCTTTGAGCGCCCTGTGCTGCGCGAAATTTCCTTGCCAGCACTCAGGCCCTTCTTGGCAGCTGTCATTCCCATCCTCGTCGACCAAATGAGACAGAAAGGTCGCTCAAATGAGCAGAGAATGCAAGCCGGGAACACCATCCCACCAGCATATGACGTGTCCGACGACGGGCCAATCACAGCTTGCGTGGCATGGCGCGGGTGGGCGAGAGTTGTGCATGCCCCCGCGTCGTTCGTCTTCGGCTGCTGATGCCCTCGGCCTGCCTGCCACCCAGCTCGACCTCTTTCCGGTCAAGCCGGTGGTGGACGTGTTGGATGCGCGCGCGATTGTGGGGCCGCGCACCGGTGTCGAACATCTCGTGCGCGTGCGGCTCAGACCCAACGATGCTCCGCATCTGGTTTTTCACGACCGGCACGGCTGGTACTGTGAGGCGCACGGTCCGGGGTGTGGTGCGGTGGCCCTTGCCCGCGAGGAAGTGAAGTGAGTGTGTCCGAAGGTCCGGTGTGGCGTCCGGTGTGGCAGCCAAGCGCCAGCGAGCGTGAGCAGACCCGCTTGTGGCAGTTCCTCACGGACCTGCGCGCACGCGGTGTGACGCCCGCCGATGTCGAAGACAGTCACGCGCTGCAACGTTGGAGCGTGACGGAACCCGAGCGCTTCTGGGCCGAGATCTGGCGGGCTGCACACATCATGGCCGACGGACCGGGACCGGCCGACGCGCCGTGGACGTCGGTGCTGCAGGGCGGCGAGGTCATGCGACCGCCACATGTGGTGGACGGTACGTGGCAGGGACCGCGCTGGTTCACCGACACACGGCTCAACTTTGCCGAGCATCTGCTGCGCCGGCGCGACGACGGCACGGCGCTGGTGGCGTGGAACGAACACGGGGCGCAGCGTCGCATATCGTATGCCGAGCTGCGTGTGCAGGTGGCGCAGTGCGCCGCCGCGCTGCGTGCGGCGGGTGTTGGCGTGGGGGACCGTGTGGCAGGCTGGCTGCCCAATCTGCCCGAGGCCGTGCTGGTCATGCTGGCCACGGCATCATTGGGCGCCATCTGGTCGAGCTGCTCGCCCGACTTTGGCACCAAGGGTGTGCTCGACCGCTTCGGGCAGATTGCGCCCAAGGTGCTGGTGGCGGCCGACGCCTACTGGTATGCCGGCAAGCGCGTCGACTGTCTGGCGCGGCTTCGCGAAATCGTGGCCGCGTTGCCGGGTCTCGCAGCCACCTGGGTAGTGCCCTACGTGGAGGCCGCGCCGGCGCTCGATGGACTGCCTGGCGCGCAGCGCTTCGATGTGGTGCTCGCGGCGCATGCGCATACTGGTGCTGGTGCTGATGCCAATGCCAATGCTGGTGCCGGCGCGGAGGCGCACGAACTGCAGTTCACGCGTCTGCCGTTTGATCATCCGCTGTACGTGCTGTACTCGAGTGGCACGACGGGCATGCCCAAGTGTCTGGTGCATGGTGCCGGTGGCACCTTGCTGCAGCACTGGAAGGAACTCGCGCTGCACACCGACGTCCACGAAGGTGACGTGCTGTTCTACTTCACCACCTGCGGGTGGATGATGTGGAACTGGCTGGTGTCAGGCCTCGCGCTGGGCGCAACGCTGGTGCTCTACGACGGCGCGCCACTCGCGCCCGATCCCGCCATTCTGTGGCGTATGGCCGAAGCCGAGCGGGTGCAGGTGTTTGGCACCAGCGCCAAATACCTGGCCATGCTCGAGAAGGAGGGGCTGCGTCCGTGCGAGGTGGCCGATGTGTCAGCGCTGCGCGCCGTGCTGTCCACCGGCAGCCCACTGGCCCCGTCCAGCTATGATTTTGTGCGCGAGGCCATTGGGCCGCGCGTACGTGTGTCGAGCATCAGTGGCGGCACCGACATTGTGAGCTGCTTCGCGCTGGGTGACCCCACGGGCCCTGTCTACCGCGGCGAACTGCAGATGCGCGGGCTCGGCATGGCGGTGGAGGTGTGGAACGAAGACGGGCAACCGGTGGTGAACGAACCGGGCGAACTGGTCTGCACCAGGCCGTTCCCGAGCATGCCGGTGGCGTTCTGGAACGACCCAACGGGGGCCGTCTATCGCGCCGCCTACTTCGAGCACTGGCCCGGGGTGTGGCGTCATGGCGACTGGGCTGAGCTGACCGAACACGATGGCCTGATCATTCATGGCCGCAGCGATGCCACCCTCAACCCGAGTGGTGTGCGTATCGGCACCGCCGAGATTTACCGTCAGGTGGAGCAGATTTCCGAGGTGCTGGAGTCGCTGGTGGTGGAGCAGACACTGGGCGCCGTGGGCGGCACGGACTCACGCATCGTGTTGTTCGTGCGCATGCGTGAAGGGCAGGTGCTGAGTGATGCGCTGCGTGATGTGATCCGGCGCCGCATCCGCGAGTTCACCAGCCCGCATCACGTGCCGCGGGTCATTGTGGCCGTGCGGGACATTCCGCGCACCATCAGCGGCAAGATCACCGAACTGGCCGTGCGTGAGGTCATCCATGGCCGGCCGGTGAAGAACGTGGACGCGCTGGCCAATCCCGAGGC
>VFQQ010005481.1_pt1 | contig 10477 bp, 7 predicted proteins | sample 3512341 | NCBI WGS metagenome assembly VFQQ01 (sample SAMN10412373, study PRJNA504923) | tailings metagenome | isolation source: Relicate 2 Philex TSF1 revegetated site | place: Philippines: Tuba, Benguet | collected 2017-08-29
AACATATCTGTGGAGATGAAGAACCTGTGTGACACACACACACATACACAAATACACACACACACACACACACACACACACACAGACACAGGCACACGCGCACACACGGAGGGATACAGTACTGACAACATGCTGGCATACTCAACATCTGTACTAGGTGCAAGCTTCACGACTGTGTGTGCGCATGTGTGTGTGTGTGTGTGTGTATGTGTGAGTGCGTGTGTGTGTGTGTGTGTGTGTGTGTCTCCTCACCATGACTTAGAGTGTACATCGAAGTTGTGGGCCACTATCTTGCCCAGTACGAGTGTGCCTAACTGACCTAAACCGTCCTTGAGCACCCTGGCACACACACACACACGCACACACAACCACACATGCTCACACACACACACACACATGCACACATGTAAGCATGCCGGGGAGGATTCTGTCCATGCGTGCAGACGAAACACTTGGAGCGTGCATGCGCATACTTGAAGGCAGCGCCGAACTTTACATGCGCAGCCAGGCGCATGTGTAAGTCAATGGTGCATGCTAGTGGAGCCGGTGTGCCTTTCTGTGCGCTGGTCTTACCAGTTGAGCGCTCCGGCGGTGGCGATGGCAGTACCCGCACTGAGGCCCACCGCATACAATAGGAACGTACTCGCTATGACTGCACACACACGCACGCGCACACACGCACAACACACACGCTTCACCCCGCCTCGTGTGTGCCAGCCTGGCCTGCTCTGTTGCACGCCTGCGGTGCTGCTGAAGCCTGGCACTTCCAGCAAGAGACTTCTGTGTGTCGGTCTCAATGTGCGGCTGTACGCACCCATGTTTGCCTGACACGCTAGGTTGGTGACGCCCTGCCATGCTGCGTACGCTGCAAAGCCAGGGTTGACTGAGTTGGGGTAGCCCGCTGGCATCAGCGTCGCCTTGGCGAGACGTACGCACTTCCTGCGTGGCAAGGTGCGCACAGGCGTGCTGAGAGCGCTCTGTACCTGGCCGCACCCGGCCGCATACTGCTAGGTGCATTGTGATGCTGGCACGACAAGGTCCGCAGTGCGAGCCTGGCTGAATCCACACGGGCCTGCGCCCATCCCGTGACTTGCAAGGCACGCACCTCCAAACATTGTGCAGCACTCCCCGGCTGGGCGTGCTCTGCGTCGTCTCTACCACGCGCTTGCGCCCTTCGCTATGAGAGAACGTGAAGCCCTGGCTGGGACTGCCTGCAAGCAGCGAGAGAAGGCTGACGTGTCACAAAGCGCTGATGGCACTGCGTACCCTATCCCCAATGCTCGCTTTGGCAGTAGCGCACTACGCGCCTGTGATGACGATGGTGCTTGTCCGGCCAGAGCGCTGCCTTTCTTGCACGACACTGTACGAGTCTGTAAAGCTGGATGAGCCTGGGTTGGATGACTGCCAGCGCTGTTGGCCGAGTGCTGCCTCCCACAGGACCGATGGCCAGCACGTTGACAGCAGCAGTGGCTGTCGGACTACGCTGCGCATCGCAGTGCATCTGCTCTTGCTGGCTCAAGCTAAGGGGGTGCAGTAGGGTTTAGCGTGGTGGGCGCAGGATTGACTTGCGGGGGTGGGCTCTCTTGAGGATAACATCGCCAATTGCTGCTAAGGTACAAGTGCGCGGAGGGCATCAGCGCAGATACGCAGCGAAGGGCGCGATGTAAGGCAGACTGGTACTTTGACACACACTTCACACTTGACCCGCAGTAGCGCTGTAGCGCAAAGTAAAGCTCCTCTCCACCCCAGCATGTTTTATGTACACTCATAGAGCACACTGAACTAATCAACAGCGATAAGGAGAGCACACACTACATCATGACGTCACGGGCCTTGCTGCGCGTCCTTACTGCCCTGCTGTTTGCCTCCGCCAGCGCGGCGAACGGCGTACTCAACCGCCTAGCACCTATCATGACAGCCTACGACCTCGCGGCGCCTAGGGTTCAGGACGCGAGCTGCGCGGAGTGGGCTGCTGACTCCAACGCGCAAGGCCCGCGCTATACGCTGACACAGAAGGAACTCGCCACCTTCCAGGACCTGGCAACACAGGCTATTAAGCGAGTGCTCAGCAGAGCGCAAAAACCACGGTGCAGCGCAGGGACAGGTCAAACGAAGGGTATCTGTGGCGCTCTCGCCACTTGCAGGGCTGTCCGTGACCTTCAGACACAGCAGGATGCTTCAAGCTCGTCTCACCCAGTGCCTTACCAGACCTACGAGGATGCAGTTGCCAAGGTAAGCACGTTGAGTCGCGCACTGTGCCAAGCACTCTTGCGAGTTGTGTGAGCGTGGGTATTGCAATTAATATGCGCGGTAGCCTGCTGCGTGTACGCGCAGGTGCATTCTGCCGCTCAGCAGCTGCACCAGCTGCAGGCATATCTGTCCAAGGACCACTCAGGCGCCAGCGCACACGAGGACACGAACACAGAGACCCTGTTGACAGACCTACACAGCGCTGAGAAGCTCCTACATGACGCCGAGGTACGCTACAGCACAGTCGCCTGGCACACACACACACACACACACACACACACACACACACACACACACACACACACACAGAGGGGCGAGTCACACAACGGGCGAGGATGTGTGCATGCATGTGTGTACAGGAGCACTTGAAGGACGCAGGTGTGTACTTCACACACGGAGCGCGCTCCACCGCACATGATGAGGTACAGGCTGCCATGCAGGTAAGGAGTCGCTGCATGTGTGCCCATTTGTGCCCCATGCATGCATACATCAGCATGTACAGAGACAAAGACCAGATCAAGCATCTTGCATGCGTCGCACTTGCTAATCAAGATGACAGGCATGACATGGTGCATGGCTCGTGGGGCATGCTATGCGATGCCAAACCAAAGCCAACCCAGAAGCCTGACAAGGCTTGTTGGAGTAATGCACGAATGTCGTTCATGTCGGTGTGTGTGTATGTGGGTGTGTTGTGCACATGCAGACTCTTCAGGACGTCAGCCAACACATTGCCAACACTGACCGCACACACGCCATCAACACCCACACGACACCACCAACACACATCACGCACACGACTACCAGGGTCACCACACCCCTTCACCAACTCAAAACCTGGACACACTCCGCCTTGTCTACCCTCAGGCGCATGGTTCAAGCACCCATCATGCCACTTGCACACGCGGGGCATACATTCAGCACGCACGCACACGACACGGCAGAGCAAGGGGCTGCAGGGCAGGGTCATGTGACGGCCAAGGCTGAGGTCGCTGCTAGTGCACAGGTGGTTAGTGTGAAGGTGCAGAGGGGTGAGAGAGGGGGTAAGGATACGTTGGGTAGGGCGAGGGAGGAGGCACATGAGGCTAAGGAGCACCTGGAACGTGCTGGTGAGTACACACACACACACACACGCGCGCGCGCGCGCGCACAGCGCACACGTCTCGTGCTTCTGTCGACCTGTGGGTCTGCTTTTGGGTTTTGGATAAAGCTCGAGGGCTTGAGGGCATGCGCTTTCATGTCATGTGTGTGTGTGTGTGTGTGTGTGTGTGCAACAGGTGAGCTTGCAGTGGAAGCAGGCAAGGAGGTAACAGAGGGAGTGGCAGCCGGTGCTGCAGCAACTATACACACAGGTCCGTGTGGCACATGACACACACACACACACACAGACACACACACACACACACACGTAGACATGCTGCTCGTCCCTGGGTTATAGACCTTGCAACGCATGTAGCCAAGGTGAGGAGCATGGAAATTGTTGCGTGCCTGTGTGAGCATGTGTGTGCATGTGTGTCTGCGTGTGTGTGTGTGTCTACAGGTCAGGGTTTGATTCAAGAAGCAGCCAGTGGTGTCAGTCATGCCGCACACGCAGCACAACACGCTGTGGGTGCGGGTCGGGATGCTGCACAGCAGGCAGGCGTCCGCGCGCTGCACGCTGCTGACAGCGCGGCTGCCACAGCCACACATGCTGTCAAGCAAGCCGCTCACAGCGCACAGCATGCGGCCAAGCACACGGTGGACAGGGCGCAGAAAGCCGCCAAGGACACTGCAGCTGCAGCCACACAGGCCGCCAGCCAGGCTGCAGCTGGCGCCCAGCACGCAGCCACGGCTGGTGCTGACGCAGCGGCCAATACAGTCAAGCATGCAGCTGCGGGTGCCCAGCATGCGACCAACACAGCCGCACACAACATTAAGCAAGCTGCAACGACTGCACAGCAGGCGGCTGCGGCTGCAGCCAGCACGGTTAAGGACGCAGCCGCAGGCGTGCAGGATGCCGTCCAGGATGCAGCGCATGTTGCAAGCCATGCTGCAAGGACCGCAGTCGATACAGCACAGCATGTTGCCAAGGACACGGTCAGAACAGCTGAACAGGCTGCAAAGACGGCAGCCGCTGCAGCCACTCACACAATCAAGCATGCTGCTGAGTCCACACAGCACGCCGCACAGACCGCCACAGCCGCCGCCACACACGCCACGGAGCGTGTGATCACTAGCGGCGGAAAGCTGTTTACAGACGCTGAGCACGCCGCCATACGTGCCGGCGCCGCCGGGACAGCCGCAGCGGTCGGCGCTGCCGGCGCGGTCGCAGACGCTGCGCGCCGTGCGGCAGCTGCGACGCAGCATGCTGCCGTGACCCAGGCACACGCCGTGCGCAACACTGCAGAGGACGCAGCTCACTTTTACAGCGAGAACCTTGCACACAGCCGCGATGCACTGAAGTCCGCAGTGCATGGTGCGGTTGACAGCACGGTCGAAGCCACTAAGGCCGCAACACAGGCTGTGAAGCAGGGCGTTGCAGACGTGGGCAGCCGCACGCAGCAGGTCACGCATGCGGCCGCTGACAAAACGGCTGCAGCAGGCGCGGCTGTGCGACAGGGTGTGCAGAAGGCAGCGAAGGTGGTCGGTGAGGGGGTGCAGGACACTGTGCACAGCGCAGTGAGCCAGACTGAGCATGCTACACAGCAGGCAGGCCAAGCAGTTCGCGAGGGTGTGCAAAGTGTGGCCCACACGTTGCATGACGCGGCAGAGCAGGCCAAGGACAGTTTGCAGAGCACTGTGCACGCAGTTAAGCACACTGCAACAGAGGTGGGGCAGCTGGCCCACGACGCTGCGGCCGCAGGTGCCGCAAAGGTGCAGCAGGCCGCACACACAGTCGGCCAGCGCGTGCATGACGCTACCGAGCAGCTAGCACACGCCGCAGCAAGCGTGAAGCAACACGCGGCACATGCCGACCACACGCTCACACAGCGTGCGGAGCAGGCCGCGGAGACCGCCGCGCAAACCGCCGACACCGCCGGCGCCGCCGTAAGCAACGCAACGGCGCAGGCTAAGCACGCCGGTGCGGAGGCTGCGCGTGCTGGTGCCCGATGGAACCCGTTTGCACCCCTGTGGCGCGTGCTGCAATCAGTGCCACACAAGCTAGCAGCACCAAAGCATGCTGGCCACGTGCAAAAGAAGGTAGCACACAGGCACACACGATGTGGCACAGCACATCGAGTCCTGCGATGTGTTACGCAGCGACCTGCAGCACAGCGCCAAGGTCGCCACGCACATCAAGCACAGCAGCAAGGGTGCTAAGCACGACACGCATACCGCAGACGAGCTGCGACACGCGGTCGAAGACGCCGCACTCGCCGGCGCGTGCACCGTCACCGGCGCAGTCGCCGAGCTGCACACGTCCCTGCAGGCCAAGCTCGCGCCCGCCACTACCCCACCCACCCACCTACCCCACGCGCCCAGGCCGCAGCGCAGCTCCTGGCCAGCGCGCATGCTTGGCAAGCTCGTGCCAAGCTGGCTGCAACGTAGGGGCACTGTGCAGCACTACAGCGTTCACAGCGTGCAGAGCAGTGGCGCTTGGCTGCCACCTGCCTTGCAAGTGCTGCTGGGTGTGTCGCCAAAGTCAGTGGTCCACCCTGGTAAGCCTATGCATCTATCAGAGGCCGCGGAGCGCTTGGAGCGGGTTGCAGACACGCCTGCATTGGACGAGTCGGCCACGGACACGGCCTGGCAGAGTGTGGTGGGTGAGGGGAGTGTGGATGGGTTGAGTGAGGCGGATAGAGAGCATCAGAGGCTGCATCAGGAGGTCATTGTCACCGTGCGGTCTGTCAAGGCGAACCTGGCAGCGCGGGGCTTTGAGACTGACCCGTGCACCGTCGCTACTGTATGCAGGTACGCGCATTGCAGGGGCAAGCATGATGAGGGGTGTCTGTGATGGTTTTGTGCTATGCAAAGGTTCGGAGGTTCTGGGTGCCAAGCGCTGCGTGGTGTGGCTACTGCTGTGTGTGTTGCAGGCTGCCAAACTTGGAGCAAGGGAAGCATCAGGGCCTAGGTAGCAAGCTTGTGTCTCTCCTGGCGGAAAGGGCGGAGGTCCTCAGGCACAAGCTGGCCCAGTTCGTCAGCGTGGGCAACTTGTCGGACCTGGGTCAGGCCATGCAGCGGGTCGTCTCGCATGTCACTGGTTGATGCTTCGCGTGTTAGCAATGATTCTATTGCACTCATGACGTGTGCTTGAGCCAAAGAAGCGAGGGTCACTTCACGATGTGCTCGCTGAAGCGCATTCATTGCCTGCACGACTTTGCTTTTGCCTCTGTGTGACCTGCACATTGTAATGCATTGCGATGGCTGCCAGGGCGCTGGGATGAAAAAGCCAGGTGCACGTACAATGTACAGCACGCACCCTCACTCTCCCCTCCATCTCTGCTTTGTTGCTTTCTGACCTGAGTACCATCTCAACACAGACTCAAAGCTAGCCTGTCAGAAAGCAGAGCCAGCAGTGCAGAGATGATGGACCCGAGATGGGTACACAAGACCTGGCCTGGCTGCTTGGCGACTGTGAGTGTCAGCCCCAGCTTAGAAGCAACACTCCAGAAGCTACCAGTTGTTTCAGAAGAGGCCAGCCAAAGCGAGCAGGTTTTGTGCTGCTCGGTGCTACCTCGCAGTGCACCCTACCCCAGACCTTCTCCGCAGGGCAGAAGCCGCAAATGAGGCCTTTCAGACCATGCGCCTGTGGCTTGCAGCAGGCTATGAGTGAGTATCGCAAGGACGGCGTGCCACAGAGCGCAGTTTGCGCCAGCAAACCCGGCGCGCAAATGCCTAGCGGACCCCGCATCTTATGCTAGCGCCCTGCTGTATCCGCGCTTGCAGGCACTCAATGCACGCTATGGCAGCCCTGTACTGCCTGAAGCAGCTAGAAACACAGTCCGCACCACCAACAGACGCTACCGCAGCGAACAGGGCCCCCAGGGCTTCCGACACAGCACAGATAGCCACGATGGAGGGCGAGGACGCATCGACCAAGGTCAGTGACAGCGGCAGTGTCCCGCCCGCCTCCCAGGACGCGCAACTTGCCGAGCCAGCCCTGCAGAATGAGGCCTCGGACACCAGCAAGGCCCCACCCGCAGACACCCCAGCGCCAGAAGCCTCAGACACAGCACCCGCAGCAGCCAAGCGGCCCTCAGACACCAAAGGTTTCGAGGCCCTGCAGGGCAACCTGGGCGCGACCGCAAGGTTGGCACAGCTTGCAAAGCTCGTTGAGCAGGCAGAGGTGAATCTAGAAGAGTCTTCGTGGCCCTTTGAGGCAGAAGACTCATACGCCCTAGATAAGCTCACAGTTGAAGAGCGTAACGAACTTAAGAAGGTGTTGTCCAAGCGCTTAACGACGTCAGCAAGTGGGCCAGTGCCGCAGGACACCATCCGCGCAGTGAAGCAGGCAGCAGCAGCGCCGGCTGTGGCAGCAGAGGCGTCCGCTGTCTCGCAGCAGACTGCCAGTGGCAGCGCCAGCCAGGAGTCGGCTTCAGAGGCTAGTCAGGCATCAGGCAGTGATGCCCGGTCGCAGGAAGGGGCTTCTGTGGCGGCTGAGCAATCAGTCGCCGCCGAGCAGTCAGTCGCCGCTGAGCAGTCGGTTGCAGCTGAGCAGTCAGTCGCCGCCGAGCAGTCAGGTGCAGCTGAGCAGTCGGTTGCAGCTGTCAGCAGTGCCGACAGCAGTGAGGCAGACCAGCCAGCGGCCGAGCAATCGGCCGCAGCCGTCAGCGCGGCTGGCAGCGGGCTGGGCAGTGCTAGGGTGTCAGGTGACTTGGCAGGTGGCACTGCTGCGGCCGAGCCGTCGCAGCTGGAGGCTGCTTCGGCTGAAGTAGGCCAGCCAGCTGCAGAGGCCTCCCAAACTGCGGCTGCAGGCGCTGGTGAGGCTGGCCAGGCAAGTGCCGAGGCTTCACAGGCTACCGCTGCCGCAGCTGAGCCGTCGCAGGTCGAAGCTGTTGCGACTGGTGCAGACGACAGCGCAGCTGACCTGCCAGCTGCCGAGCTCTCACAGCCAGAGGATGATCAAGCAGCCCCGGAGGCCTCACAGGCTGCAGTTACCGCACGCAGCAGTGAAGCCAGCCAGCCAGCTGTCGAGCCCTCACAGGCTGCAGCTGCCGCAGACAGCAGTGAGGCAGCCCAGCCAGCTGTCGAGCCCTCACAGGCTGCAGCTGCCGCAGACAGCAGTGAAGCCAGCCAGCCAGCTGTCGAGCCCTCACAGGCTGCGGCGGCAGCTACAGACACTCACTCAGCCGAAGACAGCAGCACCAGCGAGCTGCTGCCCTCCGACGCCAGCTCAGCCTCCCAGCAATCGCAGCCGGGCCAGCCAGCGCAGCTGACCAAGCCGCTGCCCTCCGAGGCCGTCCCACCCTCAGTCGCACCATCCGGCCGGCTGCCGCAGCTAGGCCTGCTGGGCGAGGAATCGTCCTGGCCGTTTTCAGAGTCGTTACAGGACGAACCATCACGTAGACCAACAGACCTAACGAACGAGAGCGCATCCCGTAGGCCCACGGATGCAACGTACGAGGGGCCGTCACGTAGACAGACGGATCTGACGAATGATAGTGCGTCACACAGGCCAACAGATATGTCCCATGTGCCGATTATGGAAGAGTCTACAGTCGTGGAGACTATGTCTGGGGATGCATCAAACAGGGGCACAGATACAGCGTCAGAGGATGCGTCACGGAGGCCTACGGATGCAACGTATGAGGGCGATGCATCGCGTAGGGCCACGGATGTGTCAGAGCAAGGGCCAGCGGCTGAGGCGCCTGTAGCGGCTGCAGCTGGTGATGAGCAGCTGGGGTTGGATGCAGCGAGTGATGGTGCAGCCAGCGCGGCTGGTGAGACTGATGATGCCGCGGCCAGCGCGGCTGGGGACACAGAGACGCAGCCAGCTGCTGAGCCCAGCCAGCTGCCCAGTGAGCAGCCCAGTAAGGAGGGTTCCACACAGGCTGCTGCTGAGGAAACCGGAACACAGCTCAGCAGTGACCAGCCGGCTGAGCAGTCAGAGCAGCTAGCCAGCGACGCCGGTGCCACCACCGGCCCAGCCCCAGGCATCAAGCTGAGCCCCGCCTTTCAGCGGCTGCGCGACAGCGACTCAGGCGCACAGACCGGCGCAGCCGCTGAGAGCCCGGCTGGCAGGAGCGGGGTCGCACGGGCCAAGAGCGACCGGCGTGTGTCCCACGCTGAGAGCACGTTTACTGCGTTCACGGTGAATGATGGTGCTGATGACCTTGGCTCGGAAGGGTCAATGGAGTTTGAGGCCGTGTCGATGGTCAGTGGGCCCAGCCGTGCAGCCAGCGCACGGACAGCCGCCAGCGATGCAGCCAGTGCAGACGGTGATGCAGCCAGTGGTGGCGATGAGGCTGCAGCTGGGTCCGCAGCTGACGATGAGGCTGCAGCTGACCCCACTGCAGCTGACAGCGAGGCTGCTACAGCCAGCGAGGCAGCTGGTGAGGCTGCTACAGCCAGTGATACAGCTGGCAGTGAGGTTGCAGCCGGCGCAGCCACGGCTGGTGACCACGCTGCAGCTGACAAAACAGCTGGCAGCGAGGCAGCCACAACCAGCGATGCCGCAGCTGAAGAGGCTCCATCGGAAACTGCAGCTGACGCTGCAGCAGACACTGCCGCAGCTGAGGCAGCCACAGCCACAGCCACAGCAGCTGAGCCGCCCGCTGCAGACCTCGAAGGCTCCAATGGGCTGTTCTCTTCCAGCGATGGCTACTCAGCACTGCACACAGAGAGCACAGTGGACAATGTGGCTAACACACACACGGTAGCGGAGGACACACACACGGCAGCGGACGCTGAGAGCTCGAGTGCCTCCAGCGAACAATCTAGCGAGCAGACTGGGTCCCTGAATGCAGAGAGCACAGTTGTGACCAGCACACGGCCTTCCGACGCTGCAGATGAGTCAGAGCCCACAGGTCCAACACGCAAGGGCAGTGAGCGTGCTGCAAGCGGGAGTGATGTGGGTGCGAGCACAGCAAGCAGCGAAGGGTCTGCAGCGATTCAGCAGGGTACAAAAGGGGCTAGCAGCAAGGATGAGCCACAGCTGGCTGCGGCAGCTGCCGTAGCAGCCCCAGCTGCAGCTGCAGTGGACAGCAGCCGGCCCAGCCCAAGCAGTAGCGCAGGTGAGCACCGCACAGCACTTGCACATTCAGTGTGTGTACGCGTGCCTTGCACACACACATACGCGATGGACCAGTCC
>VFQQ010005482.1_pt1 | contig 10476 bp, 7 predicted proteins | sample 3512341 | NCBI WGS metagenome assembly VFQQ01 (sample SAMN10412373, study PRJNA504923) | tailings metagenome | isolation source: Relicate 2 Philex TSF1 revegetated site | place: Philippines: Tuba, Benguet | collected 2017-08-29
TGCATGCGGATAGCCTGGTGGAGATTCGTGAGCCGCGCGCCTATCTCAGCACGATAGCACGTGGCTTGATGGCAGATATGTTTCGTCGTCGCGCGCTGGAGCAGGCTTATCTGGATGCCTTGATCGCGCTTCCTGAGCCGTTGACCATTTCTCCTGAGCAGCGTTTGCTGGTGCTGGAAACCTTGATGGAAATAGATCGCATGCTTGATGGGCTGGGGGCACGAACACGCGATATATTCCTGTTAGCCCAGCTGGAAGGCCTGACCTATCCTGCCATTGGCCAGCAACTTGGCGTCTCAATTACCACGGTCAAGAAACACATGGTGCGTGCTATGACCCACTGCCTCATATTGCTGGATAATGCGCCGGAATGAGCACAACACTAAGCCCAGCAGTGCTAGAGGTGGCTGCGGAATGGTATGTGCGCCTGCATGAAGAGATGCAGGCAGAGGCTGCCCAGCAGCAAAGGTTGTTATTTAACGATTGGCTTGAGGCCGATCCTCTGCACCGCCGCGCTTGGGCGCGGGTGGAAAAGCTTGAACAACGCTTCGGCATGGTGCCCGCCGATATCGCAATGCCTGCATTGCGCGATGCTGCTGCCAAGCGGCGTGCTGTGCTGAAAACCCTGGCTTTGCTTAGCATCACTGCACCGGCGGGTTGGGGTGCCTATGAATACCTGCCGTGGTGGATGGTAGCGGCAGATTACCGCACCGCGACCGGCGAGCAAAAAACAATCCACCTGCCAGATGGCAGTATCTTGGTGTTGAATACCGCAACAGCTGTGGATGTAGATTACCGTGCTGAGAAACGCTTGATTCACCTACATGAGGGCGAAATCTGCATTACTACCGCAGCCGATAGGGCGCAGCGTCCCTTTGTCGTGCAAACCGCCCATGGTGAAATCCGTGCCTTGGGTACGCGGTTTACCGTGCAAAGCGATACCAAAGCTACACAGGTGGCTGTGCTGGAACATGCCGTGAAAATCCGCTTGGCGGATCAACAACACGAAAGCCTGCTGCTAGAGGCTGGTCACCAAGTGCAGTTTGATCGTGCTCATGCAGGGCAGGTAAGCGATGTGAGTGCTTATCAGGATGCCTGGGTCCGCGGCATCATGGTGGTGGAGAACCAGGCTCTGGCAGAGTTCATCAAAGCCTTGTCACGTTATCGCCCTGGCATATTGCGATGCGACCCGGCTGCTGCCGATATCCGTATATCAGGCGCTTTCCGGGTGCAGGATACTGACGAAGTGCTCACCAATATTGCCAACACGCTGCCTATCAAGGTGGTATATCGCACCCGCTACTGGGTCAGCGTTACTTTGCGTGAGCAAGGATAAAAAAACTTTTATTTAGTGTTGCTGTTTCTGATTCTCATTCGGCTTAACAGATGAGGCGTTGTTTTCCGCGCTTAATCCAATCTATCAAGAACGAAAGGGAATCTTCATGTCGCAGCGTAATAAGCGCTCGTCTCATCCATCACAAGGGGAGGGTTTGTTCAAGGCCAAACCCTTGGCGCAAGTCATTGCCAGGGCTGTTTTCAGCATGTCCATGTGTACGCTATCTGTACAAGTGACAATACCTAGCCTGGCAATTGCCGCAGAAGCTTCGCCAACCCGGCAATATCAGATTGCCTCCGGCCCATTGGGTGCTGCACTCAGTGAGTTCGCCGCAGCTGCAGGCGTGACACTTTCATTCGATCCCTCCCTGGTGGCGGGGCTACAGTCACCAGGCCTCCAAGGCACCGTGACGATCAAGCAAGGCTTTGACCGGATTACAGCAGGCAGTGGCTTCGAGGCTGTGGCACAAAGTGAAACCAGCTACTTGCTGCGTAAGATTCCGCTGCAGAACCTTGCGCCGCGAGATGCGGCTGTTTCTGTACTGCCTGAACTCGCGGTGAGTGTGTCCGGCAAGGCGCCGGGTTCTACCACAGAAGGTACGGGGTCTTATACCACTTGGTCCACTAGTAGCTCGACCCGTCTTAATTTGACGCCGCAGGAAACCCCGCAAGCTATTACCGTGATGACCCGCCAACGTATGGATGATCAAGGTTTGATTAGCCTCAACGATATACTGGATGCGACGGCAGGTATTACAGTCAAGCCGTTTGGCTTTGGCGCGGATGGTCCTCAGCTCTGGGCGCGTGGGTCCAGCATCACCAACTTCCAGGTCGATGGTGTGCCAGTGTCATCGTCAATGAGCAATTACCTGCAAAGCAATGTGATCTACGACCGCATCGAAATCGTCAAGGGCGCTACTGGCATGATGAGTGGTCTTGGCACGCCTTCAGCGACGATCAACATGATCCGCAAGCGTCCAACCGTAGAGCCGAAAACCAGCATTACAGCCGAATCAGGCAACTGGTCGCGTTATGGTGCAGGAATTGATATCTCCCACCCCTTGAACGAGGACGGATCTGTTCGTGGCCGCCTAGTGGCTGATTACAAGCGCCAAGGTGCATGGACTGACGATTATCGTCAGGATTATGGCGTGTTATACGGCATAGGAGAAATTGATCTCACGGAAAATACGCTATTGACATTAGGCTTTAGCCATATCACTCGCAATACCGATGCGCCAATACGGTCTTTCCCAATCTTGTATAGCAATGGTCAGCCGACAGGGGCAAAGCCATCAGATCAAGGCTCCCCCAAATGGACTTATTATGACCATACTCACAACAGTATTTTTGCCTCTCTCGAACACAAGTTTGGATCGGGGTGGAGCGCTAAGGCCGAGGTGACTCATGCGCGCTATAAATACGATGCGGTGATTGCTTCTCTGGTTGGTAACGTGAACCAAGGCACCGGCGCAGGTGCGCGTGCACAAATGCCTTTATGGGCCAGCGAAAGTAAGCAGACTAGCCTGGATGCCTATGTGACCGGCCCTTTTTCGCTATTTGGCCAGCAGCATGAATTAATCGGCGGAATGACGCTTTCTCAATTAGACCAAGAGGGGCCTAACTACTCGGTTGTGCGTCAAGATATTAACGATATTTTCAACTGGGCCAACGAAACAGCGGAGCCATCTTTCAGCCGGACCGGGAATACTACGTCGAAAGAATATCGATACAGTGCCTATCTGAGTACACGGTTGCAGTTGAGCGATGCCACTAGTTTGCTGCTTGGCGGCCGTATAACCGACTGGAAGCGCGATCGTAAGAGCCTGACTTATGCCAGCAATGATGTGAACGAAACCCATGATAGGGAACGCAATGTGGTGATCCCGTATGCTGGCCTTGTTCATGCATTAAACGACACCTATGCACTCTATGCTAGTTATACCAAGATATTTAATCCTCAGGGTGACTGGGTACGAGATGTGAATAATAGGCCTCTTGATCCGGAAGAGGGCACTAGCTACGAAGCCGGTATCAAGGCAAGCTTTAAGGATGGTGCTTTGACTTCTAATCTTTCGGTATTCCGTACCGAGCAAGATCGGCTGGCAATTTATAACGCTGCTATAGTGGCCTATGAAACTGCTAACAATGCGACTACCAAAGGTATTGAGTTTGAGCTCAACGGCGAGCTGGCTCCGGGCTGGCAGTTTAGTAGCGGTTATACCTATAGTGTGACTACGGACAAGGAAGGCGAGCGGATTATGACACGTATCCCGCGTCATATTGCCAAGGTATTCACTACTTACCGTTTAAGTGGTGAGTGGAGCAAGCTCACGTTGGGCGGAGGCATGAACTGGGAAAGCAAGACGGGTGATCCTTTATCTGTGTATACGCAAGAACATTATGCCGTGGTCAACTTGATGGCGCGTTATGAAGTGAACAAGCAACTCTCCATCACGGCGCACCTCAACAATGCATTGGATAAGGAATACTATGTGGCGGTTGCTGGCACTACTGGTACCTATGGTCCTCCACGTAACTTGATGATGTCGGCAAAATACAATTTCTAATCTTCTTTACCACCAGACTGCGTAAAAGAATCCAGATATTTTCATATCTGGATTCTGCTCTGAAACATGCTTGACCGGCAGTGGATAAAAACAACGCAATTAGTTAGTACCTGTGTTGTTGATTGACAGTTTTTCTGAACCTATCCAATCTCCTGCGTACTAACAGGCTGTTCCCTAACTCATCCATTGGCTGCCAATCCTTGCTGTGCAAGGCTGTTGGCGTTTTTGCTTTTGTGTTGCGGGAACCTCCGACGTGGCTGGCTATGTTTCAGTCACACGTGTTGTAACAGGTAGGAAAGATAAAAAATGACAGAAGATTGGAATGGTGTATTGGCATGGCTGCAGGGCCATCGCGAAGTGTTCAGCTTGGTGTGTGTCACACTCTTGTTGTTGGGGGCATGGATCGCCAACTGGGTGGTCAAGCATATCTTGGTGCGCGGTTTGCACAAGATTTTACGTTCAGCCACTGTGGGGCAGGCGATTGCGCGAAACCGCGTAGTGGCAAGGCTTTCAAATATTGTGCCTGCCTTGATTATTTCAGTAGGCATTGCCTGGATCCCTGAGTTGCCAGAGGCCGTGGTCACGGTGGTGCGCAATGTGGCGCATGGCTTTATCGTGCTGACGATAGGTTTGGCGATTGCAGGTGCGCTGGATGTGATCAATGATGTGTGGCAGCAGCGGCCTGATGCACACCGCAAGCCGATCAAGGGTTACGTGCAGGTGGTGAAGCTGGTGATTTACATCTTGGCAGCTATCCTGGTGGTGGCAACGCTGATGGATCGCTCGCCCGTGATTCTGTTGTCTGGGATCGGCGCGATGGCGGCGGTGCTCATGTTGATTTTCCAGGATACCTTGCTCTCGCTGGTGGCGAGTGTGCAGATCAGCTCCAATGACATTATCCGTGTGGGAGATTGGGTGGAAATGCCGCAATTGAACGCTGATGGCGATGTGATCGACATTGCGTTGCATACGGTCAAGGTGCAGAACTGGGACAAGACCATTACGACCATCCCGACTAAGCGTTTCATCACTGATTCATTCAAGAATTGGCGTGGCATGTTCGAGTCTGGTGGTCGCCGCATCAAGCGCAGTATCTTCATCGACCAGAACAGCATCCACTTCCTGACGCCAGAAGAGTTGGAACATCTTCAGGAATTCAGCCTGTTGGATGACTACCTGAAGAAAAAGCAGGATGAGTTGGAGGAGTGGAACAAGGCATTGGGTGAGAAGGGCAAGCAGCCGATCAACACTCGCCGCGTCACCAATATCGGCACCTTCCGCGCGTATGTGGAGCAATATCTCAAGCATAACCCCAGGTTGCATCAGGGCATGACGATGGTGGTACGCCAGCAGAACCTGTCAGCAGAAGGTATTCCGCTGGAAATCTGGTGCTTTACCAATACGACAGCTTGGGTGCAGTACGAAGCGATCCAATCTGATCTTTTCGATCATCTGCTCGCGATACTGCCCGAATTTGGCCTACGTGTATTTCAAAACCCAAGTGGGGCCGATTTTCAGGCCTTGCGTCCGGTAGCTCAAAACGCTTGAGCGTGTTAACCGGCAGTCTGGCTGCCAGTTTCTTCCAGCCGTCCCCGATAGAGTGCGGCGATTAAATCGGTTTGGGTCACGATGCCCACCAAGCGGCGTTCGTGATCCAGCACCGGGACATGGTGAATCCCATGTTCAGACAGCAATGGTACCAGCTGCACGATATGGGTATCTGTGCTGGTGGTAAGCACCTTGCTGGTCATGATTTGGCCGACCACTTCCGGGTGATCGGTTTCTACCCGGAAGGTACGCCGTACAAACTTCCGCAATTTTTCTTCCAGGCCTGGATAAGCATCTAGATTGGCGTGCTTGAGAAAATCAAAGCGCGTGACGATGCCGATAACACGTTGTGCGCGGTCAACAACAGGCAATGCCTTGATGTGATGGTTGAGCAATAAGGGCCACGCTTCTTCCAGTAGTGTGCCGTATTCCACGCTGACGACATCGCGCGACATGATATCGCCACAGGTGATCGCTCCAAAGCGGCGCTTATATGCCTGCATCTCGGTTTGCAGGAAAAGATTTTCCAGATCGTCCCGTGCAACATCCAGTACCTGATTGTATTCCTTGAGGACAGCATCAAGATCGGCAGTGGTGAACCCAACCCGGTGCCCCGGGCTAATGTCATGGGTTTTATGCAGGTGTGCTTCAGCTCTGGCCTGGTGGGGGTAGCGGCGTTTGGTTGCATTGTTGTAAAGCAAAGCCACCAAGAGTAAAAGCCCCGAGTTGATCGCGACCAGTGCCAGGAAATAAGTGCTGTGCTCCAGCGCCAACGAGCCGGATAACACGGCGGTCAATGCCACGGCGCCGCCGGGCGGGTGCAGGCAGCGTAATGCAAACATGAGGCCGATGGATAGTGCGACGGCAATCGCAGCGGCTACAGGGATGCTGGCAATCCAGTGCAGGCAGAGCACGCCGACGAGGGCCGACACCATATTGCCCCCCATGATGGACCATGGCTGTGCCAGTGGGCTGGCAGGCACGGCGTAGAGTAGCACTGCGGAAGCGCCTAATGGCGCAATCAGGAAGGGCAGGCTTTCTACGCCCAGTAACCAGGCGCTGACGAGCCCACTGATCAGGATGCCAAGCAAGGCACCCAGGCAGGCGCGTAATTTCTCTTGGTGATTGACCGGGCTTTGCTGTGGCCTCCAGCCCTTGAACCAATTCAGTACCCCAGACACAGGCGTAACCTTAATATTTGCAAAGGGTGCAATCTATCATCAATGCCTACCCTTGGCGATGCTTGGAAATATGGGTTTTTTTGATAAGATATATTTACTGCTTATTAATATATATCATTTGATTGATATTAGTTATCATTACCCAATATGACACTCAGTGAACTTAAATTTATTGTTGCCGTGGCACGCGAGCGTAATTTTCGCCGCGCAGCAGAAAAATGCTTTGTCAGCCAGCCAGCGCTGAGCTTGGCGGTGAAAAAGCTGGAAGAAGAGCTGGGCGTGACGCTTTTTGAGCGTAGTCACAAGGATGTAGCGATGACGCCGATTGGAGAGCAGATTATTGCGCAGGCAAGCCGCACTCTGGAGGAGTCCAACCGCATCAAGGAAATCGCGCGTATGGGCAATAATCAGTTAGCGGGCCCTTTCAAGCTGGGTGTGATTTATTCTACTGGCCCTTATCTGTTGCCTGAGATTATCCCCGCCTTGCGTCAATTGGCCCCAGACATGCCCTTGGAAGTAGAGGAAAACCTGACGGCTAATCTGGAAACCCAGTTGCGCAACCGTGTGATTGATGCTGCCATCATCGCCTTGCCATTTGATGTACCTGGCATACGTTGCGAACCTTTGTATGACGAGAGTTTTGTAGTGGCGGTGCCAGATATTCATCCTTGGGCTGATCGCAAGGAGATTCATGCCGAAGATTTGGCTGATGAAAAGGTGCTGTTACTGAATAGTGGACATTGTTTTAGCAACCAAGTGGTACTGGCCTGCCCGGAGCTTTCCCGTCATGGCGAGGTGTTGCAGGGGAACTCGCTGGAAACGATCCGTAATATGGTGGCTTCCAATCTGGGTATTACTGTGTTGCCTTGTAGCGCCGCGGTAGAGCGCTACCAAAACCCACTGATCAAGACAATTCCATTTACTCACCCTGTTCCCACAAGGCGCATGGCGTTGGCTTGGCGCAAGGGTTACACGCGGGAAAAAGCGATTGCATGTTTGGTACAGGCGATACGGGCGCTCAAGTCACCGTGTTTGCAAGCAATCGTAGAGGTAGAGTAAACGGCGTTGAAAGAAAAAGCGAAAGGGGCCTGGCGGCCCCTTTTACGTACGGAGATGAGCAACAAATGCTTAACGGTTGCAAACGTACATGGTTACTTCAAAACCAAAACGCATTTCAGTCACTTCTGGCTTGGTCCACATGATGAATCTCCTTTAAGGTTGGGGTAGAGGGTGCGTGGTAATCACTCTTAACCGCGCAATCCATGATTCACATCATATAGATCAAGATTGGGGATGCCATGCGTAGCATCATGATCTGTGGCTCATGATTTTCATGAGAGTGGTGTAAGACTATATTGTTGTGGTCAGCGGTTTGTAGCTAGTAGGTAACGAATACGCGATAGCCTGACACAGTTTCGCCGCTGGTGGAAAATGCCAGATTGATCTGGATTTCCTCGCCAGCAGGCAAGCCGGCCTGAAGATCGGTACCTGCGGGTAGGTATTCCTCGGGTGCGAAGATACGGCGCAGCTTGGGCTTGTCGTCTTCATCGGTCAGTGTCAATTCCAGCATGGGGTAGGCTTGCGTATAGCTGGCATTATTGAGTAGCTTGGTCGCGAGTTGGATGACATCTGGATGCTCAAAATCTTCTTGTAGGTCAGAGTCGTCCAGGGCGAGTAATTCAGCATTACGTGGCAAAGGCACTGTGCATCCTAGCCATTGGCAGGTAGCGCTGAGCGCGGGTCTGCTGGCTGGCCAATAACCCGCGATCTGGCTGCGGAAGAGATAGGCGGCCTGGGCGAGTAGCACCAACACAAGCAGCAGGCTCAGCGGTATGGTAAGCCAGGGAGAAAAGCGACGTTTACGACTGGGCTGCTCCGGTGCAAGGAAGCTACTGGTGACGGGCGGCTCTATTGGTGTTTCTGGTTCTTCCGCAATATTTGCCTCTGGCAGAGCCAGAGGTTGGTCGTCTGTGTCGGTATCAACAGCCAAGACCGGGTAGGCTTCCGCCTCGGTATCTACAGACTCTCCCTGATTGATATCCAATATCCTTGCCAGGGCGGCATCAATATCGGCAATTGCATCAGCATCATCGGCGGATGCAGGTGGAGGAGTGCTTTCTGCTGTTGAGTCAACGACGAATGCGCTATCGTCCTGAATAGTCCCTGCGTGCGGGGGAGCGACTGCATCGAAAGTTTCACTATCAAAGGTTTCACTAGACGATTCGTCTGGCGCAATAACCACATCGTTTGTGATGTGGTGCTCAGGGAGTGGAACCAGGCTTTGTGGTGGCAGGACTTCATAAAGCCTGGCGCCTGCGTTGAAGACATGCTGACATTGACCGCAGCGCAGGTCGCCAGCATGGGCTGCCAGTTGTTCCGGCTTGACGTGGAATCGGGTGTCGCACGCTGGGCAGGAGGTCACTAGCTGCATATCAGTAGGTCACCTTCTGCTTCCCGTGAGCAACACCCAGCTATCCATGAATGTCGGTGGGTTCATGTCGAACCATTCCTGGTAAATGGCGCTAACCTGTTCAGCTTGTTCACGCAGGATGCCTGACAGCGCGATCTTGCCACCTGGGCTGGTGGCGCGCGCCAATGCTGGTGCCAGTACCGATAACGCGCTGGAGAGGATATTGGCGACTACCATGTCAAACTGCCCGCTAGGCAAATCATTGGCGAGATAGAAGCTGGCATCCGTCTGGTTTTGCTCGGCGTTATAGACGCTGGACTGAATGGCCTGGGCATCAATATCTACGCCGATGACCTGGCCAGCGCCTAGCTTGCGCGCAGCAATCGCCAGGATGCCCGAGCCGCAGCCATAATCAAGCACGCTGATATCAGGTGTGACGGTGTCGGCCAGCCAGCTCAGGCACAAGTGCGTGGTCGGGTGGCTACCGGTACCAAAGGCCAGGCCTGGGTCCAGCACGATATTGAGTGCATCGGGATTGGGTGCATCGTGCCAGGAAGGGACGATCCAGAGATCATCGCGGATACGGATAGGCTCAAACTGGGATTGTGTCGCACGCACCCAATCCTGTTCAGCGATGGTTTCGGTGCTATAACGGAAATCCGCAATACCCGTCACGGCACTGAGCTCCTGTAATAGCGCAGCCACGTCGGCATCCTCATCCAGCAACGCACTGACAACATTTTGTTGCCAGATGCCTGGCGGTGGATCACCGGGTTCGCCGAAGATAGGTTGCTCGTCCGGGGTTTCCGCGTTGGCGTCCTCAATGCTGGCAGAGAGGGCGCCAAGCTCCATCAGGCTATCGCTCAAGAGCTCGGCGTTATTGTCCTGGGCCTCGATTTTGAGTGAAATCCAGCCCATTACTTGCTTGCAATGCCTAGTTTGTGTTCCAAGTAGTGGATGCTGGTGCCACCTTGATGGAAGGCTGCGTCCGCGAGCAATTCCTTGTGCAAGGCGACATTGGTCTTGATGCCCTCAACCACCATTTCCGACAGGGCGATCTGCATGCGGGCAATCGCTTGCTCACGTGTATCACCATAGGCAATCAGCTTACCGATCATGGAATCATAGTTGGGCGGTACCATGTAGCCTTGGTAGGCATGGGTATCAACACGAATACCAGGGCCACCAGGCATGTGGAATGTGGTGATGCGGCCTGGAGAAGGCACGAAGTTGAACGGGTCTTCGGCATTGATACGACACTCAATGGAATGCCCAGCCAGCTTCACATCTTTCTGCTTGATATTGAGTTTTTCGTTAGCCGCAATCAGGATCTGTTGTTGCACGATATCGATGCCTGTCACCATTTCAGTGACGGGGTGCTCTACCTGCACGCGGGTGTTCATCTCAATAAAGTAGAACTCGCCATTTTCGT
>VFQQ010005483.1_pt1 | contig 10475 bp, 9 predicted proteins | sample 3512341 | NCBI WGS metagenome assembly VFQQ01 (sample SAMN10412373, study PRJNA504923) | tailings metagenome | isolation source: Relicate 2 Philex TSF1 revegetated site | place: Philippines: Tuba, Benguet | collected 2017-08-29
GCTTAGTTGCCTTAGGGACAGCGTAAGCGTAAGTGTTTAGGTCTCTGATCCGCTGGGCTAGAGTCTTCTACAGACCCGATATAGATGGTCACGCTTTGCCTCACCTTATCAACGAGCGAGTCGAAGTGGGAGTAGATTGTGTTAAGGAGAGAGACAAGCTGCACACGGAGACAAGCACGCCATGACAAGCTGCACAATGCGAAGAGCAAGTCATGGACAGACATTATGGCAGCTTGCCATGCATTCACCAGTTTGTCTGACAGGCTGTCTGTGAGGCACTGGGCTCATGCCTGGGCCTATGCAAATGCAAACATGTGTAGTGTGCTTACCTCACAGGGGGTCATGGTGCTGCTCATGTCAGTGTACGACACGATGTCGCTGAAAAGAATGGTGACCTGCGGGGCATGTGTATAGACATATGCTGTATAACAGGAACATACACCTGGACAACTAAGAAGCAGACTGCAAACACGCGCGGTAGTGCGTCTTATGTCCTGCCCCTGTACTCACCTTTTGAAATGGTTCTGCGTATGTCTGGCCCAGACTGACATGCCTTACGACCTTACTGGGCAGCATGCGCTTGACGAGCATGGAGAAACGCCTCTCTGACAGAAGCGTGGCGAAGAGCATTACTGCGTGTTATGCAGGACAGAGGCAGCACAAAGCACATGATGCGGTGCAGGCAGTGTACAAGAACACCACCCATAGACATGGGGAGCATCCATGGCTTGTCTGGACCTACATGCAACATGGTAAACAGGCTGCTGTCAGCATGCTAGCATACCTGAGACAAGGAAAGCCACAAAGGGCACTGCAATCTGCAAGGGCTGCTTCCATGGCGCCTCCCAGCCCGACGAAGGTGCGATGCACACCACCCATTGGAACGGCACAAGAGGCATGGGCACACTGTAGCACTCTGGGCTGTCCTCTGGCATAAGAAATGGCATGTCAGTCTCATTGGTTTGAAACACGATCTGCGACCATCACACATCCAGAGGCACACAGGCGAACAATCACCTACGTATCTTTGTGCAGGCTGTGTGTCGACTTTTGATAGACTGCATATAGTCGGACAAAGTCGACCAATCGCGACCAAATTGCTGAAGCAAGAAATGGTATGAGTCTTGGCTCACCTGGCTTTTGTCTGCCTCGCTGAAAGTAGGTGCTTGAGGCACATCCGTTTCTGTTCCGTTGTCTGTTGTCTTGTACACCACGTACTTGTAACCCACGCCCTGCACGAGCACACGGTGTGCAGGGCCCGCGTACTCAATGCAGGCAGCACAGGTCGCAATGTCGTTGACGGTACGCGCGCGCCCGCATGCACACACACACAGACCCGGACACACGCATATACACACACACACACACCTGGAGCTCAACGTCTCTGAGCCTAGCCAGGATAGTGTCCACTGTCACCACGCCCGATACAAAGCCCCAGAAGGTAAGGTTCGTGTTGTTTACCAACCGTGGTGCGCAGGCTGCGCCACATAGCGTACGATCAGGCCTGCATGGTGAAGAACAACACGAGGCGCATGGATGGATACAGTAGGTAGGTGCACTCTTGTTATCAGACCACGGCGCAGCTTGCTCTCTGCCCGTCCTATGGCCATGCAGGGTACGCCAGTGATGCCAGCATGTGCGCATGCTTCTGGCCAGCTACCTGGTCAGATTGCGGATGGTAAGATTAAACTGCGGGTATACTATGGGCCTGTTTTGGTCTAGGGTGGGAAGGCCGAATGTTGGGTCAGTGACATTAGGCAACCAAAGGTACATCTGGGCCAGCAGAGCCAGACGTGGCTTGGCCTGGCCGAGCAACGGAACCGGTCCAATAATGTCTGCATGGCATTCGGACACTTGTAATCAGTAACTGGCACAGTAAACGTACTGTGCAGGGAAACGCGCCTGGTATAAGACGCCTGAATGCCACTTGTGGCATGATAGCCTTGTAAGCATCTCTGCCGAGCATGCCTCTCACCTGTGTAATCTGGCCCTTTGCCGATAGACCCAATCACGGTTCGTAAGCGTACGGGATCTGCGTCCATGCATACATACGCACATGACATGGTGTCAGACGTATCCGCCCTAACCTAGGGACTGCTGGAGTATTTGGTCCAGGAGCTGTTCTGGGGCCTGCCAGTACATGGTTTAGGTATCTAGGTAGGTCTTGAGGTGCATGTGCACTGCCTTGCTTACCCTCCAGCAAGCGTATGTCACATGTGCATGAGTGCATAGCTTACCCTCCAGCAAGCGTAGGCCTAGGATTGGTAGAGAGCCTCGTGTCAACGGGTATTGTAACGTGTACACGCCCCAGGGTGCTAGCGTCAGGGCTGTCACTGTCCCAGCTGGGTCCTCCTGCAGGCCACATGAGTGATTGAAGCGCCACAGCATCGGGGCAGGCCACCAGGCGATAAGCAGGAGTGCATGTGAATACACGGCGGTACTGACATGCAGATGTGCAGGCCCTTGCTTGCCAGTGGCGACGGACCTTCTTCAGAATGCCGTCGCACATGTACGCAAACTTCTGATTGATCGTCGGATTGTCTGGCGTGACCTTGATGGCTGCAGCAATCGCTACTAGAGGTGATAGCACATCATTCAGGGACGAACCTGCGCAAGGCAACAGAGTGCAAGCAGCACTGCTTTGTATCTGTAGACCTTAGCATGACTTATGCTTAGCACTCGCTGCTATGCACCCTGCCAGACATACAGCTCGGCAGCCAGCACTGACATGAGCCCTGCATACTCACCAAGCTGTTCCGCGGCGGACTGCGCCACGCCTAGCGCGGTCTCTTGCCTCTGTGCTGTGTAGTTCAACGCCGCGTAGTGGACAGCGAGCTCGCCAGCTATGGTCAGCACCGCGAACAGGATGACTGGCAAGATGGCCACCTGTGGGCTCTTCCTGATGATGCCCAGATTTGCCTGCGCGCGTACCAGGCGACACGGGCCCGTTGCAGCCACACAGGCAAGCGGCCACACAGGCAAGCGGGTGGCACCTAGTACATCAGTCGTGCTGGAAGCAATCGGTCTCCTGTCCAAAAACGGAGCCAGCTGAAGTCGAAGGCAGGCAGCAGGTCAGCTACGCCTTGTGCTGCACAGGACTGTACAGGCAAGGTGTCGGGCTGTTTGCTGCTGGGCGCCTGCTGACTGGTCTGGCACCATGCATACCTTGGCTGCGTAAAGGCAGCGCTGCTGCCCCTCCCAGGCAAGACCGCCCAGCCGGGACGGGAGCCCCTTTCCGGTCCGTGTTTCATCTGCCCCTTTCCGTAGCGGAATCGGCACTGTTGTGCTTTGACGTTCATCGTATTCAATGTCTTGTAGGTGTTTTTGCTCGGCTGCAGCCGAATCATGGCCTTTGGCCGTCATCTGTCCGGATGAGTCTGGATTGGACGTGTGCCACGAAGCAGGCACAAGTGGTCGTGTTGTGCTATAGAAAGGTACTAGCAGCTTTTCTGCTGGGCGAAAGGGTCAGAAGCGCGAGGTCAAAGCCACCGATTTTGTACGACGCGCGGGCGTTTCTGTGAAGGTTGCCCTTCTTGCCTGACCGTGCAACGTCGCCGTCATACCGCCACTGCAGCGAGAAGTCAGGGGCACAATGCTGCTGCGCTGCCTGTGCTTATCAGAGGTCATGGCGGCGCACAGGGCACCTTAGAACATAAGCAGGAGCTTGTACGGGAGGTCTCGCGAGAATTGGGTTGAACCCATAGTGTAGAGGACCAGGGCGCTATTAAACGCACTTGACTCATGACACATTGATAAGACGCACGCGATCACATGCAGCCATGCTGACCGACTCGCACATGCTGCCGTGCAGGCCGGTGCATGCAGAATCCTGCCACACAATAGGCTTGGGGGGCTGTGCATCCGAACAACGCGCGCCGCAAGGTTCCAGGCTTCTGATACAAGACTTGCACGCAATCTTTGGCTTCCAAGGCCGCATGTACTAGCTACGGTGCAGGAATGCTACACGGCATTACGCGAACTCGCACGACAGGCAAATCCTCCGTCATATGCGTGCAAGAGTGCAATCCATTAGTGGAACCAAGGCTTGGTCATGCCCAAGCAGGCACTGCAGCCTAGAACCCGACCGGTCACAACCATCATTTTCATCGATTGCACAGGCATGCATCGCTAGGACTTCCTATCGTGCTTCTCATCGCCAGTTTCGACGGTGCTGTCTTCCATGCAGTAAGCGAGATGCGCTGCGTGAGGTACTTGTGTGTAGATACTGCACAGGACACAGAGGACTGCTGCACTACGCGCGCCTGCCGTGGCTCGGTCCTACTTTCCTCTTCACGTATACATAATCACCACTGGAGGAAGAGCCACCTGCCGGGCTGAAGGCCAGAACCTGCATTGCAAAGTCATAAAAAGCATGCACAGTCAGCTTACCATATTGCGTGGCTGTCGTAGAAGCGTGCCTTAGCCCCTGGCGACGTTGAGCGTTGCATGGGCCGATGGATTGGGCGTGTAACACTGGTGCTAGAGCACGCTGTGATGGTACATAATGCAGATCAGAATCATACTGCTGTCATTTTCCAGAGATGTGCGAAGGCATGGCGCATGTGTAGGTGGCTAGGTCTGCGACGTACCTTGGACTCAGGGAGCATGGCTGCTGCCTCTTCTAGCGACTTTGGTACACCCTCTGCATTGTTGTATGAATGGTTCAATGCCTCGCTGGCGCGCAGCAGCACATCTTGCATGGAGCTTGCTTCGTTCCGATCGGGCCGCACGGAAATGATCTGTGAGGCACGGAGGAGCGCACACACACACACAGACTGCATCTGACAAACGTGCAGCTAATTGCCTCAAAGAGCTCGCCATCTAACCATGCACACGCACTTATAGATACATGACAGCCGTTCATTTGCACGCACATTTACACAAACAAGCACATACCACAACACACTTAGGTTCTCACCTTTCCATGCTCGTCCACAAGCAATCCACTCCCCGTTACCCTGCTCGGTGCAGCTCCCGACAGTGACGTGCGCCTGCTCGGCGCCTGCCGCCCCACGCATGGCACGCCTACCACAGAATGCGTCCCACTGGTCGACTTGCGCGGCATGACTTGCCCAATTTGCTCAGTGAGAGCCAAGCGCTTCGCTTGGGAACCACCATGGCTGCTGTCCCTGTCTCTGTCGTGCACCATTTGAATCAGAGTCTTGGGCCCATTTGACTCGGCCTTTGGGCTGTCTGTGGTGTGCATGTCCGTTGAATCACGTGCTGTCCTTGCCGGCAGCCCAGAAACACCTGTAGGAATGGACCTGCCAGCCCCGTCCCCTGCCATGTCTGCAATGCCACGTGGTACGTGCTGTGGCGGGGGCAGGTGTATCTGCGCGCCACCTGCTGTCTGTATGTGCGCATGGAGGCCTGCGGGCACCCCTGCGAGGCTGACGCGGCCCACGCGCGAGCCCATGCCGCTGCTGCTGTTCCTGTACCGCACTGGGTGCTCGAGCTGGCTGGTACCCGCAGCACTACCGCACTGCTGGCCACGTGATGCAATTGGGCTAGACGCGAAAGGTGAGCCTGGGAGGGAGGGGGACTGACCGGGTGAGTCGCATTGCACTGTGCTGTGCTCCACGCACGCTCGGCTGGATGAGCGGATAGCTGGCAAGCTGAGATTGCTGCTGTCTGCTGCTGTTGTGGCAGCACCGCGCATTGCCGGGATGTCCTGGTGTGAACCAAGGCCAGTGGACCCGTTCATGGACAAGCGCCCCGAGCTGTTGTATCTGTATGCACGACACCACATACAGACATGGATTTCATACAGCTATGCAGTTTGGCTTTGCTTTGATACGCCAGGTCACCGAGCTATGCTAGCAAGCTCACCGTGCATAGGCGGCCCGTGCAGGTTGTGCAATTTGGTATTGTAGCACTGTGACAGCTGCTGTAGTAGCTGCGTCTGGTAGCTCACCTTGCTTCAATCCTGGACAGCAGCGCTTGTGGGCTGGGAGGCCCACTGGCACGCAAGGATGACTGTGGATCGCCAGGCAGAGACGGCCTGTGTTTGGTCCGCGGCAGACCGAGCCTGGGGCTGGCTACAGAAGCTGTACTCGGGGAGGTGCTGAGGGCAACTCTGTCTACACTCAGGCTCGTGCTTTCTTCATCGCCTAGACAAGCCTCATGGGTGCCTGCAGTGCGCCGGTCACCCACGTATGAGAGGTACGTGCCGCAGGTCAAAAAAGTGGTGGGCTGACACTGACAGTGCGCTGTATGTAATCAGGTCAGAAGCGTACCTGTAGTGATGCTTTCACTGGTGCTGCGTGCACTTTCTTGCTGTAGTGGCGAGGGGGCTGTGGAAGCAGTGAGGTCTCCTCGCAGTCGCGCGAGGCGCTCCTCAAGCGCTGAGAACTCCTCGGTGCCTGAGGGCCTCTGCCCAGCTCCTGCGCGCACCGAAGAGCCGCTGACTGAGCAGCTGCAGCGCCTAGCCTGAGCTGTGAGGATATGTGCGTCAACAAAGGTGTTCGCGGCTGGGGCCAGGAGGCAGCTCACCGCCGTTCAGGGACGACCGAGTCCCTGCCTGTTTTTTGTTCTCCACATGCCTGCACAGCATACAAGGCGTCAACACATGCAAAGTAGGCACAGCGCACGCTTGTGTCCCATTCTGTCGTCCTGACGAGTCCTGTGAGGCTGGGTGCAGGACCAACGGGCGGAGGCCTAGGGCAGGAACATGCAACTGCATGCTGCAGACCCCAGCCCCAGGTGCAGGCACCTGGGGCTTCTTCAGCTGCATCTACATGTTTGGCTTCAAGCCAGCTTTGGATGTCCCGTGGGCGTGCCTTGGCAGACCCACTTGTTCAGCGCGGAGCTGAGCATGGCATTGAAATGCGTCCCTGCGTCCTTGGCTTTCACTCCGGATGAAAGCACTCCTGTCATGTTGGTGTTGCCTTCAATAGGCTGCAGCTGCGAGATGGGAGCGTGCGAATGGTCAGGCTCAACGGCTTGGAGTGCACGCCATCAGCTCGCATGCGCGACGGTATTGCTGCTCATGATTGAACCATGGCGAAGCTTGCATACAAGCGCAATGCTAGCTGAAGAGCGAGCAGTCGGTGGGCGAAAGCGGACGTCATCTGATTTGGCCGTACTCCAGGTGCCTTCTGTGCCCCCTTGTTCCTGCGTTGTGATGGTGGCACCTCACTCTCCGCTCAGCGGCTGATGGTGGTCGGCATTCTGTAGGCTGCGGCTGTTGCTTGTAGCAGTGTTTGCCGCAGTGTTGCTTGTAGCAGTGTTGTTGTGTATGGAACCATCACTGCTTATTACTGCAAGCCACCCCGGTCACGCGTGGGCCAAGCAATACAACACATAATGGTTACACCTGGCAAGATGTCACGCTCTGAAGTCTATGAATACAACAGTACATAGGGTATATGAAATCCACAGCACAGCGGCCTGCTACACAATCTCTGCGAGTCGCGGCGTCCTGTGACAAGACAACACACATGCAAGGAAAGCCATAGAATTCTACAGCCCTGTTGCCAGGGTAACTAATAGCGTTGTCAGTGCATGCACAGAGAGCAAACTTGGCCATGACCATCCAGCATCTTGAGGTTAGCACAGTACCCGCAAGAAGCATTTCACCTCGTGCGCAGGCGCGGGGCCATGTCATGTCACTAACAGTCGCTCCCGCCGCACAGGTTAGGCCCATCACACATCAGCTCAAACCAACCTGGCACTCTCACCACACGCATACACGCGCCTGCAAGGAAGGAAACACTACAAATGCAGCAGGGCCGCTGCAACATGCGGCAACAGTCACAAAACCTTGGCAATCTTGCGTGCTCTGCGTGGCGAGCGGAAAACAAATGCCAGTGCACCCATAGACAGGTTTGGTCATGCCGTGCTTGCCACGTAGCGCAAAGCAGGTAAAGGTGCATAGATGCACACGGCTCTAACACAATCCCTGGGACCATGTACGTGTCCTTGTGAGACACTTTGGACCCGCATCTGAACTGAGAACAGACAATTCTGCATAAAATGAGGCGCAAAAACACGCCTGTCTAGCTCTTGTGTACAGGGTGCGCACTTCGCCGTACCATGTGTGGGGGGAAACGGGGACGGTAGCTGTTCTCCCATGCGAACGGTGCCGCCAAATGCCCGATAACCTATACTCTCATCTACCGTGTCAATGCACCTACCCTACGCGAATCATGCCAGTGTGTGACTCTAAGTGAGTGACATACCTATTTGTGTGTGTGTGAAAGGACGCTAACCAGCGTGCAGAGCGTCACTTTGGTGCGATACTAACAGTACCATGTGCTCACAAAACCTCTCCCTATGCACAAGTGACGAGCAACACAAGCCTGCCAAAACAGGCCATACACTTCCGGGCCATGAACTTCACTCAGCAAACCAGCACCTCATTTCTGTTGCTTCTTAGCATAAAGATCCCAAATCCTAGCATACAGATGAAAAGCACACGATGAAATCCTGGTGTTTATGGACAGTGCCGGTACTGGTCACTGTTGTCTCACTCGCCCTGGCCCTGGCCATCACACTTTGCATGGCTAGCAACAGCAGCTGCAACTGATGCAACTAACTCGGGCACTGTAAAAGAAGTGGGAAACTCTCCGCTTTGCGTGCGATGTGTGCTCTTGCCCGCATGAAGACTGCGAGGCACACACACATATGGTCGTCTCCTGCGCAAACTCCTCTTACGCTACTCGGTACCGGCGGCAAGCACGCAGGGCTCAACTAGCATACATACAGCACTATGTCAGTGTGTATGTATTGGCAAGCATACATCGCTGAGTGTGTATGCATGTGCGGTCTTGTGAAGCCCGCGTGCCAAACCCTACTTTGCAACTCTCATCATTTCGTAGCAGAACACAAACCTCCTGACAACTCTCCTGTCCAAGCAAGTAGTAGTTTTATGTGCAAAGGCTCACTGCGCTGGGTGCATCAGCGTGTAGCCTTCATACCGGTGCCTCTGTACCACACAACCAACCCTGTAAGAATGCTGTCTCGTGTGAATCTGATGGTATGCGGTGCTGACTGGTCAGTGCAAAGGAAAGCACTACTAGATCATACTCTCAACACACCTCTCGCTCGTGTATCCGAAGTGTGCTCGTACTTGCATGCCAGGCTACCAAAGCAGCGTACCGAATGTACGCACGTCACTCTCTTACTGGAGTTACTCACATGCACGCATGGCGTCGAGCCGCATGCGGCTATGTGCCTGGCGCTTATACAGGCTGTCACACTCGCAGGTGCATCCAGTGCGATGCATGGGCCAAAATAGCTGCCAACTGTGTGCGTTGTGCAGCCCTGGCCAATCGTTGAATGCCTGCGGGTGGCCTGAGAAAACAACTCATTGCGGTTAGTCCGTTGCTCGAATGGGATATGATGCCGTATGAATGAACATCACCCTCCACCTCCAAACAATGGTTCCAAGAACAAATGTGTGCACGCGTACGTGCACCTATGAAGAAGCCTGATTAAAGTGTGTTTCAAGGGCGGCGACGCCCCTTTATGCGCAGCGTAACCCACTCTTGCTTTTGTGTGAAGCGCAGGCTCCGACATGCTTACCCCACATGTCGCATGGGGTTTCATGTTGGCCTAGCGAATCACATGCAGGGTACGCCGGCCGCGCAGCTGTCCCTGGCGTCTGCCAGCAGCCGCCTGGTGACAGGCTGGGAGCGCTTGCTACGACGGAGGGTTTTGTCTGCATGTAACAACACGCATGGGCACAAACACACGTCGGCAACGACAATATACCTTCCGCGTACAAGAGCACAGGCATTCTATGTCACAGTACCAAGCAACTCGATCTACGAGAGTGCAGTTCCAGCCATACCTTTTGGTTGCGACAGATCAGCAAGTGTGTGTGTGATGCATGGGCCATGACTCACCAGGGTGAACAACTTGAAACGTCTCCAAGCGTGTAGGGATCAATTTAGACTCTAGATCGCCCACACCGAGCTGTCCGCTGTCACCCCGGCCCCACAGGTACAAGTGGCCGGAGAGTGTCACCGCAGCAGAGTGCTCGTCGCCCGCCTGCACCGCGACCAGGTTGCGGAGGCCCGGCACGGCGGTGAAGAGCACGCGGTTGTTGGTGTCGCCCAACCCCAGCTGGCCGTGTGCGTTGCAGCCTGTGGTGCGGACCTGCACACAAGCCAAACACCCAACAAACAAGCTACAAACATCAGTAAACCATATAAAGCGCACTCTGCAGGGACGGTGCTACCATGTATCAGGTAATTGCGTGTATGGCTAAGTACAAAAAGACTGCTGTGTGTATGGGTGTGGTGCAGCACGAAGGACCGAAAAGCCGTCTCACCTGTAGCACCCCATGCACACTGAAGAGCGCGATGCTGTGCTCCTGGCCACACGCTAACTGCACCACCCTGAGGCACGCCGTGTCCTCCCACGGGCTGTACAGGTTGATCCGCGTGGGCTTCCACCGGTCCAAGGTATCACCGGTGCCGAGCTGGCCCTTGTCGTTGGCGCCAAACACGAGGATCGCACCGCCCACGGTC
>VFQQ010005487.1_pt1 | contig 10473 bp, 7 predicted proteins | sample 3512341 | NCBI WGS metagenome assembly VFQQ01 (sample SAMN10412373, study PRJNA504923) | tailings metagenome | isolation source: Relicate 2 Philex TSF1 revegetated site | place: Philippines: Tuba, Benguet | collected 2017-08-29
CTTTTGCCAAGGCGCTTGGCACAGGCATCAGAGGGGCTGCCAGCTTTGAGAATATAGGTATCGGGCACGATGCCCTCGGTAAGCCAGAATTCCAGCTTGCACCAGCATTGCAGGAATGGCTGGTGGAAAAGGGCGTGGGTCAGCTGCATCTTTCCATTAGCGATGAGAAAGCATTGGCGGCGGCGTTCGTGGTATTGGAAAAAGCTTGAGATGCGTAGCGTTTGGTGGATCTGCCTGCTGATTGCAGGCTTTGCAATGAGTGCCGAGCAGTGGGAGCTGGCGGGTGAAAGCGCTGTTGGCAAGCATTATGTTGACCAGGCTAGTGTTGTTCGACATGCGACAGAGCAGAAATTGACTGTGCAAACCAAGGTTGAGCAGGCTGATGGCAGTATCTGGGTTACGACCATGCAGCTTGATTGCAAGGCCAAGCGGTTTAGTTACCTGAAAGGATACCAGCTCAAGGATGGCAAGCCGGTGGTCAGGTTTGATGCCCCCCGTGCGGAAGAACCCATCAGTCCTGGGTCATTGCCTGACCAATTGCAGCAGCGTTATTGTGCGGCTCCTGCCCCGCAATCCACCGTTCCCTCCCAACCTCGGTGGGAGGTCGTGAGCAACAGCAATACCGGGGAAGTGGCACTGGATCGGGCTTCTTTGCAGGCCCTGCCTGGCCAGGTATTCACGGTGAATACTCGCGTCAAGCCTTTCAATAAAAATGAGCAAACCCTGAGCACCCTGCAATTTAATTGTGGTGAAGGGACATTCCGGATACTGCAAGCGCAGAAAGTGCATGATGGCCGCGCTGAGGCCTTGTTCGACAAGCCGCCTGCTGTTGCGCCTGTGAGTAAGTCAGCCACGGCACAACAGCTTGCCAAGGCGATTTGCAGCCCAACTACCAAACCTGCGCGTAATCCATTCCAGGAAGATGCCTGCAAGGGTACGCTCAATGACTTGCAGGCGCTGGAGCGGCGCGTGCAGGGTGATATTGATGCTCATGCCTTGTATTGCGACACCATGCAACAATACCTAGACCAGCTCGCCCGCATTGCCGATGACGTCGACAAGAATCATTGTGCCATCCATGGGCTTGATCAATACCAGCGGGAAATTAGGACTGCTGGCTGTGAGGCATCACCCAATGAGCAATAGTCTGGATATGGATTGGGAGCGCCGCTTTGGTGGTGTGCGTCGCTTGTATGGTGAGGTGGCCTTGCGGCGTTTCCAACATGCTCATGTTGCTGTCATCGGTATGGGAGGCGTTGGCTCCTGGGCTGTGGAGGCTTTGGCGCGTAGTGCCCTGGGCAGGTTGACCCTGGTTGATCTCGACAATATTGCCGAATCCAACGTCAATCGCCAGTTGCATGCTGTCGAAGGTACATTTGGCTTGGCCAAGGTGACAGCCATGGCGCAACGTGTGCGCATGATCAACCCGCTGGCTGAGGTGCACGAGGTTGAGGATTTCATCACGCCGGATAACTTGAATGTCTTACTCAATACGCCATTGGATGCGGTGCTCGATGCCATTGACGATGCCCGTGCCAAGGTCGCGTTGGCAGCCTGGTGCCGACAGCACAATATCCCACTAGTGATGGCAGGTGGAGCTGGAGGACGTGTCGATCCGACACGCATACGGGTAGCTGATTTGGCAGAAGTGCATGGCGACAGGTTGCTGGCCAAGGTACGTAATCAGTTGCGTCGTGATCACGGTTTTCCCAAGGGTTTGGATGGCAATAAGCCGGGTAGTAAAAGAAAGCTGCAAAAGTTCGGTATTGCCTCTATCTATTCCGATGAGCCGATTCAACAGCCAGACGCTAGTTGCAGCGCTGACACGGGCGGTATCACGGGGTTGAATTGTGCTGGTTATGGCTCATCCGTTGCCGTGACAGCTCCTTGCGGTATGACTGCGGCCGCCGAGATACTGAAATTACTGGCTGGATAGTGAGCTGTTTTATTGTGTGATAGTGTGTTCGTATTCAGGGAAATAGCGCGAGATGACGGATAGGTCGAAGCTGCGCAAGATGCTGGTATTGGATTCACGCTCCAGCAAGAACTCGAAAGAACGCCGGATCAACTCCTCATGATCAAAGCGTCCTAGGCTGAGCTTGTTGGCATAGTCTGCTGCGACGGTAACCCGGTGGGTACTGGGGGAGGCTGCCTGTATCGTCACTTCAAAAGCATGTTCATCCAGCTTGTTGACCGTGATTTGCGTCATCGCAATCCCCTTTCTTTAGTAGGGGGTAGTGTAGCTGAATTTTCTCGAGTGACACAAAAAAATCAGCCACCTGCCATACAAGCCAGGTGGCTGTTCCCCTTTAAGTGAATCTGGGTGGTTTTGATTAGAAATCGTAACGCAGGCTTGCCCCTACAGTGCGTGGCTGTGCGGCAGATCCTGCGTACATGCCATTGCCAGAGTTTACCAATCCCAAGAAATAGTGTTTGTCGAACAAGTTCTTGGCCCAGATCGACAAATCCCATTGATTCTTGCCGTGAGGGATGCGGAAACCGGTCGTCAGGTTGAACACGCCATAACTTGGAATCTTGGAATAGATTGAGTTATTCACATCTGCATAGGTTTCCGAGCGCCAGCCATAATTGGCAGCAGTATAGTGATCTACATTGCCAGTGATATTCCAGCGATGCTGCAATCCTGCGTTGGCAGTCCATCGAGGAGCACCATTGACACGGTTGCCGGATATGCTGCGATAACCTTTGCCATAACCGCTAGCTTGCGTACCACCAGGGCCATTGAATTCTTCAAATGGGGTTGGTGCGCTGCCATTGTCGAAGGTCGCATCAGTGTAGGCTGCATTGAAGTTAAGCAAGAGATGGCTAGTGGCCTGTGCCTTGATATCAAGCTCCACGCCCTTGCTGGTGAGGTCACCGACATTGGATAGCAGCGCTACATAAGTGCCATTGTTTTCTGTAGCGGTCACCGCTTGGTAATCAGAAATCTTGGTTAGGAATACGTTGGCATTGATATTGACACGATTGTTGAGCCAGCTAGTTTTCAGGCCTAGCTCAAGATTGCGGGCTTTCTCAGGTTCAATGGTCAATGCGCTATTGCCGAGTGCCGCCGCAGGCGTGGTCACGCTGTTGACGTTAAAGCCACCGGATTTTTCTCCAGTGGAATAAGTCACGAAACCCAGCACATCATCGGAAAAGCGGTAGCTTGCGGTCAGTAGACCTGCCAGGCTTTCATCTTTACGGCTCAAGTTGCCGCTGTCATATGCTCTGAAAAATGCCGATTGTGTTCCCCAGAACGCGGGATCTACATTCTGTTGTTGTACACTACCTTCCTTTTTTTCCAGGGTGTAACGTAGTCCACCGGTCAGGTCGAATACTTGGCTGACATGCCAGGTAGCTTGACCAAATGTTGCGTAACTATCAGTAGATGATTTTCCTACACCTCGTAATGAAGCATTAAATGGAGTGGTCGTGGTTAAAGCAAGTGCACTTGCGCCAGTTTGATAGGCATTATCACTGGTGATGTTCTGGTGATAATAATAAGCGCCAACCACATAGTCATAGACTTCTCCTAGTGGCGAAGCTAGGCGAATTTCCTGCGAATATTGTGATTCATTGACTTTGAATCCACCGACAACGCCGGGCAGGCGCGTGAAATCGAGATCATTCTCAGGACTAAATTTCCAGTCACGCCAGGCCGTGATGGACGTCAGCTTGTAGCCATTGATGTCCCAATTGGCTTCAGCAGACAAAGCATCCTGGTTGACACGTGAACGCTGACTGGCATCGAAATCTACCTTGTAGTCATACGGGTCGCGGCTGATATTGCGTGCTCCTAATGCAGTAGCGCGTTGCGCATATGTGGTGGCGTTCGAGCCTGGAGTCCCTAGTGGTAGGTTGGCCGCCGCCGATCCGCCTGGATTCCAAGGCCCAAAGCTATAAGGAATCAGCGTGCCGGTGCTCGAATCCTCTTCATTATGTTCGCCGATTAAACGCAAGCTGAAGGTCTCGCTGGGCTTGATCAATATCTGGCCGCGTGCGCCTTTGCGGTTTATCTCGTTCAGGTTTTTGCCATTGTAGGTGTTCTTGATCCAGCCATCGTCCTGTGTGTCGTAGGCGGAAATACGCACAGCAACGGTGTCGCTCAATGGCTGGTTGATGCTGGCTTTGAGTTGGCGATAGCCGCGCTCGCCGCTTGAGACTTCAATTGAGCGTTCTTCCTTGAATACCGGTGCGCGCGAGGTGATGTTGAGCACGCCAGCAGTGGTGTTCTTGCCGAACAGGGTGCCTTGTGGGCCGCGCAGCAGGTCGATCTGCTCGATATCCAGCAGGTCGAACACGGCCTGGCCTGGGCGGCCCAGGTAGACGTTGTCCAGATAGATGCCGACGCTGCCTTCCAGGCCTTCATTGGCGGTGTTGTTGCCGATGCCGCGCACGGCGACGCTGGACTGGCGCGCATGGATGAATTGCGCCGTGAAGTTGGGCAGCAGTTGCTGCAAATCCTGCACTTGATAAATCTTGGTGGCTTCCAGTTGCTCGCCCTTGACGACGCTGATGGGGGCAGGCACGTCCTGTTCTTTTTCCGTGCGCCTGCGGGCGGTGACGGTGATGTTGCCTAGCTGGTTCTCATGTTGTGCTTCAGTTGTTTTTTCAACGCTCACTACTGGGTTGTTTTCCTCGGCATAAGCCGGGCTAAATGCAGCATGTATTGCTAATGCAATACTGCTGATGACAAATGGCTTGCTCAACTTCATGGTGTTTTTCCCCTAAATAAATATGATGGCTGCTGACTTTTAGCTGGGATGGAGACATCGCTGCTGATGGTTGTGATGCATGCTTATCCAGCCTCCACGGTGTAGCTCCCGACTTTGCTCAGGTCATGCCGGTAATGACGTGCTGCGAATGCCAGCAGAATGACTGCCAGGGTGCCGCTGATCACGGGTAGGATGAACAGGGCCTGCCCCAGGCCGTAATGGTCGGATAACAAGCCTGCCAGGTATGGACCGGGCACAGAGCCGAGGAGGTGTAAGGTCATGACGGAGGCAGTCCCCGACAGGGCACGGCCAGAGGGGGGCGCCAGCTCTTGTGTCATGCTCAGCGGGCCGGAGGCGCTCAGGGCCGCCGAGAATCCGGCGAGGATGATCAGCAGGTATTGCGTCTGTAGGTCATGGACAATGCCGAAGGCGAGGCCATAGAGCACGGCAGACAAGGCAAATGCGATGGTGGAGCAATAAATCTTGGCATGACTGCGGCGACGCGTCAGTGTATCCATGATCCAGCCTCCCAGCGGGATGGCGAGCACGCCTAGCATCAGCAGCCCGCTGGTCATCAGCGAGGCCTGTTGCAAGGGCGTGTCATGGATGCGGTTGAGATAAGTGGGCAGGAAAAACACCAAGGGCACCCATTGCAAGGTTGCCATGGCACCGCTGAGGTAAGCGAGCCATAGCGATGGCGTCCGCACAATGCGCGACCAGTTTTGGCGGATCACTTGCCAGTGTCCCGGTGGTGGCTGGTCGGGCGAGGAGTTTTCCGGCGGGATATTGCGGTAGTCGCGGCAGCGGTAGAGTGCAACGGCCACCAATACGCCGGGAATCGCCATTAGCCCCAGCGCATGGCGCCAGCCATAATGCGTGGCAATATAGCCGCCCAGCGCAATGCCCAGTGCCATGCCGATGGGCTGGCTGGCAGAAAACACGCCCAGCGAGAGCTGCAAGCGGCGGCGCGGGAAGGCGGCAGTAATCCAGGCATAGGACGCCGGGGCATACGCCGCTTCGCCTGCGCCAACCAGGGCGCGGCTGGCGGCCAATTGCCCGAAATTCTGCGCCAAGGCGCCACTGGCCGAGGCAAAGCCCCAGAAGATGCCCATGAGGCTGGCAGTCTTGATGCGGCTCCAGCGGTCAATGGCAATTGACACCGGGAAGGCGAACAACACCATGCCCAGGGTCAGCAGCGAGCTGAGCAGGCCGGACTGTGCATCGCTCAAGCCCCATTCTGCCTTGATGTAAGGCAGCAGGCCGGCAATGATCAGGCGGTCAGCAAAATCGAACACCATCAACAGGCACAGCAGGGAGAACACCCACAGGGTGCCCGGTTTGCCGAAGAGGTAGCGCTCATCCGCGCTGCCAGGCGCGGCAATACGGGCTTTGGTAGGCAGGGAGGCAGTGGCTCGGCTCATTGATATTGGCTCCTGGGGCGCGGCAGCTCGAGGTGCTCGCGCAATGTGCTGCCGCTATATTCCGTGCGGAACAATCCGCGGCGCTGTAGCTCGGGGATGACCTGGTCGACGAACTCACTGAGCCCGTGCGGGAAGGTCGCCGGCAGGATATTGAAGCCATCTGCCGCTCCCTGCGTGAACCAGAGCTCCAGCTGGTCGGCAATGCTGCTGGCAGTGCCAGTAATGATGCGGTGCCCACGTGCACCGGCGACTTTCTGGTAAAGCTGGCGTATGGTCAGGTTTTCGCGGCGCGCCAGGTCCAGCAGCAGTTGCTGACGGCTTTGCCAGCCTTCGGTATTGGGGAACTCCGGCACCGGGCCATCTATCGAGTGTTGGCTGAGATCAATATTGCCGAGGAAGGCGGATAGCAGGGCAATGCCCACCGCCGGATCGATGAGCGACTGTAGCTGCGCATATTTTTCCTGCGCTTCTTCTTCGGTACGGCCAATGATGGGCATCACCCCGGGCATGATGCGCAGGCTGTCGGGTGAACGCCCATGTTCTGCCAGTCGATCTTTCAGGCCTTTATAGAAAGCCTGGGCGTCCTCCAGGGATTGCTGGGCGGTGAAGACGACTTCTGCCGTGGCGGCGGCGAGGTTCTGTCCATCTTCCGATGAGCCGGCCTGGACGATGACAGGGTAGCCCTGCACTGGCCGGGCTGACTGCAAGGGCCCTGTGACGGAGAAATATCTGCCCTTGTGGTTGAGGAAGTGCAGCTTGTCCGGGTCGAAGAAATTGCCCGATGCCTGGTCGAACAGATACGGCTCGTCATCCCAGCTATCCCACAGGCCCTTGACCACGTCTACATACTCCCTGGCGCGGGCATAGCGCTCGCCATGGGGGATCTGCGTGTCCAGGTTGAAATTGTTCGCCTCGAAATCGGTACCTGAGGTGACCAGGTTCCAGCCTGCCCGGCCCGCACTGATATGATCAAGCGAGGCAAACAGGCGCGCCAGGTGGAAAGGCTGTAAATAGGAAGTGGAGACGGTGCTGATGAGGCCGATTTTCTCGGTGCTGCCAGCCAGCGCGGACAAGACGGTCAGCGGCTCCCAGAAATAAGCAACCGCGCCCTTGGTGAGCAGGCGTGTGTCTATCTGCGGCAAGCCCAGCGCATCGGCGAAGAAGATGGCATCAAATTTACCGCGCTCGGCAATCTGCGCCAGATTCTTCAGGTGGGCGAGGCTGGTGGCATCGGCCGGATTGACGTCAGGATGACGCCATGCGGCCAGGTGGTGGCCAACGCTTTGCAGGAATGCGCCTAGTTTTATTTGCCGCTTGGGGGTTGCCATACTGTCCTTGTGTGCTGTCATTGCCACCGTGCCCGGATGGGGCAGGGTGGATAAATAAAGATTGCATTTAAGTAAACGATTACGTTTACTTATGGCGAGAAATCTAACCGATAATTTTTAGAATTAAAAATATTTTTTTAAAATATCTATATTCTTTTTATTGATAAATGAGCGATGAGATCAACATGGCGAGGATGTCCTGGATGAGTGGCATAATGCATGGCATGCCAAGCGGACCGTGTGAGGTGAACCAAGTGAATGGAGCAGGATGAATAGCAAGACTATCGTCGGCAGGCCCACCAAGGAGGCCTCGGAGCAGCTAGGCCAGCACATGCTGGATGTCGCCGCTGGCATTTTCCTCGACAAGGGCTTGCAAGGTGCCAGCATAGAAGGCATCGCCAAGGCGGCCGGCGTATCCAAGCTGACGATCTATCGGCATTTTTCCAATAAAAACACCTTGTTCATGGCGGTGATCAACCAGTATGTCGCTAGGTACATCGAGGCGCTGACAGAAGCTACCCATACAGACAAGCCGCCCAGGCAGGCCTTGTTCGATATCGGCTGCTTCATGGCCGAACAGTGGTTTCAGTATGACAATGTTAAATTCAGCCGCATGATCGTATCCGAGGTGGATCGCGTGGAGGGATTATCCGTGCTGGTGGACGAGGTGATGGATCAGAGTCGCAGGCCCATAGAGCATTATTTCGCGCAGCTCAAGCAACAGGGGGTGGTACGATTTTCCGACGTCAGGGCCGCCACCATCCAGTTCGTGCAGTTATGCGTTTCCGGCCATTATTACCTGCTGCGCGACAAGGCGACCCTGCCTGGCCCAGAGGCCAGGGTTCAATTGGTCAGGTCTGCGGTTGATCTTTTCATGCAAGGCTATTTCCTCCCCGAAATCGCCGTATAAGACCTTGATGTAACGCCTTGTGCACCGCGGCCTGCCCGCAGGGCGGATGAATTGTCCTGCCTGCGCTTGGGATGAAAAAAGGGACAGCGTTTAAAAGTCGTAGCGCAGAGTTACCCCTAGGGTGCGAGGTTGCCCGGCAGAGCCCATGTAAGCGTTGCTGCCCGTGTTGGTCAAGCTTAGGAAATAGCGCTTGTCCAGAAGATTGCGCGCCCAGATCGATACATCCCATTGATGGCGCCCATGCTGCATGCGGATGCCGCTGCTGAGATTGAGGATGCCATAGCCTGCAATTTTCGAGTAACGGGAGTTGTTGATGTCGGCATAGGTTTCAGAGCGCCAGCTATATTGGGCCGAGGTGTAATGCTCGACATTGTCTGCCGGGTTCCAGCGCCATTGCGCTCCGCTGCTGAAAGCCCAGCGTGAGGCACCATTGACGCGATTGCCAGCGATGCTCCGGAGCCCTTTACCGTAGCCGCTCTCTGCCGTGCCTCCTGGGCCGTTGAATTCTTCCGCAGGGGTAGGAGCGGTGCCGCGATCAAAGCGTGCATCGGTGTAAGCACCGTTGAAATTCACTGTCATGTGTGAGTTCACTTGCCCACGCAAATCCAGCTCAAGGCCTTTGCTGGTGATATCTCCGACATTGGTGAGCAGGCCGGTATAGCTGTTGTTGATGGCGGTATTGGTAGCGGCCTGGTAATCCCTGACCTTGGTGAGGAACAGGCTGGTATTGGCAATCAAGCGCTGATCCAGCCAGCTGGACTTGATGCCGAATTCCAGGTTTTTTGCCTTTTCAGGATCAATGTTCAACGCCTGGGTACCTAACACAGAGCCAGGGGAGGCGACACCATTGACATTGAAGCCGCCGGATTTCTCGCTGGAAGAAAGCGTGGTGTAACCAAGGATATGCTCATTGATCCAGTAGCTGCCAGTTAACAGGGTGGAAATGCTTTCGTCAGTTTGGTGTTGCACACCGGTGTCATAAAACTCAAGTAGTGGATTGGGGAAAATAGGACCTGGGGTGACTGCCTTGTCTTGCACTACGCGCGCTTCTTTTTTTTCAAGTGTGTAGCGCAGCCCGCCGGTTAGATCTAGGCGGTCTGTGAGGTGCCAGGTACCCTGGCCAAATAGCGCATAACTGTTGGTTTTGGCGTAGCCTGTGCCTGTGAGCTTCGAGTTATTGGGGTAAATGGTGGTTAACGCCAGTGCCGCTGGCCCAGAGTTATAGGCTTCGTGGTTGGCTAAATCCTGATAATAGTAAAAGCCGCCAAGAACATAATCGAAAGTGTCGCTCAAGGGAGAGGCCAGCCTGACCTCCTGCGAATACTGCTTGTGTTCTACATTCGTGCCACCAGTGAGTGCATCCAGATCAGTGCGATCCATGTCGTTGTTGGGCTTGAATGCCCAGCGACGCCAAGCGGTAATTGACGTCAGCGTATAGCCATTGATATCCCAATTTGCCTCCGCAGATAAGGCATCCTGTTTGGTGCGCACGCGTTGACGACTATTCAGTGTTGCTTTGTAATCCTTGGGGTCATAATCGCGGTTGCTTGCCCCGAGGTTATTGGCATGGGTCAGGGCATTGGTGGCGTTGGAACCCGGTGTGCCTAGTGGTAAGTATACTAATGGGGTCACGAAGTTTGGCGTCCATGGCGCATAGCTGTAGGGTACTAGGCTACCAGTGCTGGAGTCTTCTTCATGATGCTCGGCAATCACACGCAGGTTAAAGGCATCACTGGGCTTGAGCAGCAGTTGGCCGCGTATGCCGGTGCGGTTGATCTCGTTCAGGTTCTTGCCATCGTAGGTGTTCTTCACCCAGCCGTCATCGTGCGTTTTGTAAGCCGCAATGCGGAAAGCGGCAACATCGTTAATCGCTTGGTTCACCATGGCTTTGTATTGCGTATAGTCACGCGAACCCAAGCTTGCCTCTGCGCTATTTTCCGATGTGAAGACGGGTTTGCGCGTGGTGATATTGAGTACGCCGGCAGTGGTGTTCTTGCCAAACAAGGTGCCCTGGGGACCACGCAATAGATCGGCTTGCTCTATATCCAGCAAGTCAAATACCGCCAGTCCAGGCCGCCCGAGGAACACATTATCAATAT
>VFQQ010005489.1_pt1 | contig 10472 bp, 10 predicted proteins | sample 3512341 | NCBI WGS metagenome assembly VFQQ01 (sample SAMN10412373, study PRJNA504923) | tailings metagenome | isolation source: Relicate 2 Philex TSF1 revegetated site | place: Philippines: Tuba, Benguet | collected 2017-08-29
CGTCGCCATGCCGGTATAGGTTCCCTGTCCGAACTCGATGTGCTTGCTGAGGACGGTCACCGTGTCGTCGGTGCCGATCTTCACGAAAGCCTTCGGTGAGGCCGAGCTGCGGACGCGCCACGACCACATACCCTTGCGCGCCGCCGAATAGGCCACGGGCGCCAGGCCGGCGGCGATGACCAGCCCGGTGCCTGCAAGAAAGACCCGGCGGCTGGGGCGAAAGGCGCGGAACCTCATGCGTCGGCCTCCAGCGCGGCGGCCGCGTCGTGGATCGCCTGGCGGATGCGGCCATAGGCGGCGCAGCGGCAGATGTTGCCAGCCATGCCCCCGTCGATGTCGGCATCGGTCGGCCGGGGCACCTCACGCAGGAGTGCCACGGCCGACATGACCTGGCCGGACTGGCAATAGCCGCACTGGGGTACGTCGAGGGTCAGCCAGGCGCGCTTGACGGCATCGGCTTCCGCGCCGGAGACGCCCTCGATGGTGACCACTTCCGCGCCCTCGGCCGCCGAAATCGGCAGGACGCAGGCGCGGCAGGCCTGCCCGTCGAGGTGCACCGTGCAGGCCCCGCACTGCGCGATGCCACAGCCATATTTGGTGCCGGTCAGCTTTTCGAAATCCCGGATGACCCACAGGAGCGGCGTCGCGGGATCGCCGTCAAAACTCCTCGGCTCGCCGTTGAGAACGAAGCTGACCAAGAATGAGCCTCCGTGAATGCGTACTGCCCGGAGCCGGAAAATGGTGCGGCTGTGCCCAATGAACAACCGAAAACTTCGTGACCGATCGTTGGAGGCGGGCCCCGCGTCCCTTGTCGTCCGGCGTATCCGGTCGCCGAGTACGCTATCGGCCGTTGCGCTCCAGCCGGTCGAGGAACCACTGGGTGAGCTTTACCCAGACCTCGTCCTTCTCGCCGGTGTCCTCGCAGCCATGGTCGAGATTGGGATTGTCGTTGACCTCGATGACGTAGACGCCGTCCTTCGTCTCCTTCAGGTCGACGCCGTAGAGGCCGTCTCCGATGCAGCGCGCCGCGCGAACGGCGGTGTCGACGACATGATGAGGCGCCTGCGCGAGAGTGAAGGTGCGGATGCCGCCCTGGTCCGCCTTGCCGTTGGCCTTGTGGCGCACGATCTGCCAGTGCTTCTTGGCCATCAGGTAGTGGACGGCGAAGAGCGGCTGGCCGCCGAGCACGCCGACCCGCCAGTCGAACTCCGTGGGAATGTACTTCTGGGCGATCAGGAGATCGGAATCCTGCATCCATTCGGTCGCCAGCGCCTTCAGTTCGGCGAAGTCGGACGCCTTCTTGACGCCGCGCGAGAAGGAACCGTCGGGAATCTTCAGGACGAGCGGGAAGCCCAGCGTGTCGGCTGCGAGCTGCAGGTCCGACGGGCCGGCGATCATAACCGTCGGCGGCACCGGCACCTTGTGCGCGGTCATGAGCTCGTTCAGGTAGACCTTGTTGGTGCAGCGGATCATCGACAGGGGATCGTCGATGACGGGCATTCCCTCCTGCTCGGCGCGACGCGCGAAGCGATAGGTGTGATTGGAGATCGCCGTCGTCTCGCGGATGAACAAGGCGTCGTAGTTTGCGAGACGGGGCAGGTCGCGCCTGGTGATCGGCTCGACCTCGACGCCCATCTTCTCGGCGATCTTCGCCCAGTGGCGCAGCGACCCCACCTCGGACGGGGGAAGTTGCTCGGCCGGGTCGATGAGGGTGGCGAAGGTGTAGCGTGCCGGGGTCTTTGCCTTGCGGTCGCGCCATTCGCGGCCGGTGTAGGCGTCCAGGCTGGCGAGGAAGCGCGGACGGTCCGCATCGGCCATGCGGCCGAGTGGATGGAGCGCGATCCTGGCGATCGAGGCCCATTGCGCGCTGTCGCGGATCGTCACTTCCAGGGCCGGCGCGCGGAACCAGTCGAAAAGCAGCCGTGCGAAGCGGTCCCAGGCCTTCGTGGGGCCGATGCCGAAGAAGATGGTCGCCTTGGCCGGGAACGCGCCGCCGATCTCGCGGCGGCACTTGTTCAGCGCGACCTCCAGTTCCGGCAGGGCGTTCTCGTAGAGCTTGCGCTCGGACAGGTCGATCATGGTCTCGACCGTCGGGATGACCTTGTGGTCGCGCGAGCCGGCGAGGAGCGAGGCGTAGTAGCCCCGGCTCTGGTAGGCATAGCTGCTGGAGAGGTTGATGACCTTCGGCCGCTGACCTCGAAACAGCGCCGGATGGGCGAGATAGTCGCGGTTGGTGATGATCTTGTGGGGCGTATCGGCAGCGCCGAGGTCGCTGTTGCGGCCGGTCAGGATGACCCAGGTCATCGTTCGATCCGTATCCTTCTTCGGTGCGGGTAAGGCGGTCAGCAGCGCTGCCAGGCTGCCGCGACGGGGCGCGCGGCGGGTTGCCCCGGCGGACCCGGCGGCGCGGGGGCGGCGAGTTCCTTGCGGAAGCGCAGCGCCATCTCCCCGTCCTCGTAATAGGCAGGGACGCGGTCGAACTCGGCATAGCCATTGCGGCGATAGAGGGCGACGGCGCGGTCATTGTCGCAACGCACCTCCAGACGCAGGGAGCGCGCGCCCCTGCGCGCGGCGAGCGCCTCGCAGGCGGAAAGCAGCAGTTTGCCCACCCCGACGACGCCGGGCGCCACGGCGATGGAGTAGAGCCGCGCCGCGTCCGAACCGCGGCGGAACAGGACCAGCGCGTAGCCGGCGACGCGTCCCGCCTCCTCGGCCACGAGGACCGCTGCCGTCGCGCCGGTCAGCAGCCTGAGAAAGGATCGCCGCGACAGGCGATCGCCCGGAAACACCCTCTCCTCGATCGCGACGAGTGCGTCGAGATCGGCCGGTCGCGCCGGGCGTATGTCGAGGGGCATGGAAAGCCGCAGCCTCGGGTCAGTGGGTGTCAGGACGACGATTCGGACCTGCCGCGGCCCTCATTACCCGGCGGCAAACGCCGCAGTCACGCCCCGATTCAGGCCGATTTGTGGCAGGGTCTCAGGTCCGGAGGCCGGCCAGAAGCTGGCGGTAGGCGTCGTCGGCGATCGCCGTCAGCGTGGCCTCGGCGACCTTGCCGGCGACGGCGCACCCATAGCTGTGATCCATCCAGAACACCGCGCGCGTGCCACCCTCCTGAATGTAGCGGAAGCCGGTGTCGCGCGGGACCGCATTGCGGGCGACGTAGATGGAGACGCGGTTGCCTTCCGCATCCTCGTACATGAACTGGGCCGCCCGCTCCCCGCCCTGGGGAAGCAGCCGGCCTCCGACGAGGGAGAAGCCGTGCCTCGACAGGTCGGGCGTCACCAGCGTCATGTCCAGCCGCTTCGACAGCCAGCCGACGAGGTGTTCCTGCTGGTCGGCGCCGACCTCCACCACATGCAGTTTCTCGGCCGAGTAGACGTTGTGGGCGGCGATCGCGCTCTCGGCGAGCCGCACCGACTGCGGATCGACCCGCATCCAGCCCGACGCACCGAGGAAATAGCCTCCGGCGAAGCCCAGGGCCAGGAGCACCGCGGCGGCGCCCAAATGCCAGCGGCGAATCCCCCATGCCTGCCGAGACCCCGCATCCCCTACGCGGACGCGGAGCCGCTCCGGCACGGGCTCAGCCGCGACAAGCGTCGCCGCGGCGCGCAGGCTTTCCATGTCCGCGGCATAGCGGGTCGCGCGCGCCCGCATCTCGGGATTGGCCTGCAGCCAGTCCTCGTAGGCGGCGCGCTCGTCCTCCGGCAACTCGCGGTCGAGCGCCATATGGATGTCGCGTTCGGTGAAATCGCGCCGGATCATGATTCGACGATCCGGATGGAGCGGCGTCTCTGGCCGGTGTCCAGAAGCGCGCGGAGTTCCTCGCGGCCGCGCGCGATGCGCGACATCAGCGTGCCGGAGGGAACGCCGAGGATCTCGGAGGCCTCGGCATAGGAGAACCCCTCCACCGAGACGATCAGGATCGCGGCGCGGCGGTCGGGGCTGATCGCCTGAAGCGCGTCGAGGATCTCCAGCGAATCGGCCGCGGCCGACTGGGCGGCAGGCACCGACTGCGCCTCGCGCGCGTCTATGTCGATCGTGCCGCCGCGCCTGCGGTCGCGGCGCATCTGGTCGAGGAAGATGTTGTGCATGATGGTGAAGAGCCAACGGCGCGGACTTTCGCCCGTGCGCCAGTTGTCGAGCCGCGACAGGGCGCGCTCCAGGCAATCCTGAACCAGATCCTCGGCGGCGTCGCGGTCCCTCAGCAACGCGCGCGCATAGCGCCGCAGTCCCTGCATCTCGTCGAGAATGGCCGCCCGTCTCTGATCCATATCCGCGTCACGATCCGCCATGAATCAAACGATGTCCAAGGGCTCGATCTTCCCATCTATCACCGGAATTGAAGCTACGATCTATTCAATTGGTTTGGCGCACGGCGCGGCAAGACCTAAGACATGCTTCCCGATCCGGAACCTCGACATGTCCCCTGCCGCCCGCCCCCTGCCCTGGCTGCTCATCGCCTGCGGCTGCATGATCGCCGCGCTCACCTTCGGGCCGCGCTCGGCGATGGGCTTCTTCCAGTTGCCGATGCTGGCCGAGAAGGGCTGGGATCGAACGACCTTCGGCCTCGCGATGGCAATCCAGAACCTGGCCTGGGGCCTCGGCACGCCGGTCTTCGGGGCGCTGGCCGACAAGTACGGCACGTGGCGGGTGCTGGCGCTTTCCGGCATCATGTACGCGACCGGCCTGGTGATGATGGCCTGGGCCGACAGCGTCGCGATGCTGAACATCGGCGGGGGCCTGCTCGTCGGGCTTGGCGTCGCCTCGGGTTCGTTCGGCATCGTTCTCGCCGCCTTCGCCCGCAACGTGCCGGCGGAGCGCCGCAGCTTCGTGTTCGGCCTAGGAACGGCAGCCGGATCGGCAGGCATGTTCCTGTTCGCGCCGCTCAGCCAGGGGCTCATCTCCACCTTCGGCTGGCACGACACGCTGGTGGCCATGAGCGTGATGATGCTGGTCATTCCCGTTCTGGCGATCCCGCTGCGCGGAAACTCGTCTTCCGGCATCGCATCGGCGACCTTCGAGCAGACCCTGCCACAGGCGCTGCGCGAGGCGCTGGCGCACCGCAGCTATCTGCTGCTGACTTCGGGCTTCTTCGTCTGCGGCTTCCAGGTCGCGTTCATCACTGCGCATTTTCCCGCCTACATCGCCGACATCGGCATCGATGCGCGCTATGCGGTGATCGCGCTGGCGCTGATCGGCTTCTTCAACATCATCGGCTCGCTTTCGGCGGGCTGGATCGGTCAGCGCTACTCCAAGCCGATGTTCCTCGTGTGGATCTATATCGGCCGCTCGGTGCTGGTGACGGCGTTCCTGCTGCTGCCGCAGACGCCCGCGAGCGTGGTGGTGTTCTCCATCCTGATGGGGCTGCTGTGGCTCTCGACCGTGCCGCCCACCAATGCGCTGGTGGCGATCATGTTCGGGACGCGACATCTGGGCCTGCTGGGCGGCATCGTCTTCCTGTCGCACCAGATCGGTTCGTTCCTCGGTGTCTGGCTGGGCGGCTACCTCTACGACCGGCTGGGCTCCTACGATCCCGTCTGGTGGCTCGGCGTCGCCCTCGGCCTGTTCGCGGCCCTGGTGCACCTGCCGATCCAGGAGAAACCGGTGTCGCGCGGAGAGCTTTCGCCAGCCCGCTGAGGACCGGAGGCCCCGTCCCGCCGGACCGCTCTTCCGCCCGGCGGCCGGCGCTCCCCTGCTCACTAACCACTCACACGGACTTTACCGAACTCGATGGCGGCTCCCGGAACGGGGCCGATGTCGAGACGTTGGTGTGCCATGAGGGAGACGAAAACGGAAAGGAATCCAATCATGAAGCTCATTCTCGCGACCGCCGCCCTCGCCCTTGCCCTCGGTAGCGGAGCGGCCCTCGCCCAGTCGACGGAAAGCAGCGGCACGGACGCCACTTTGGGCCCGGGCAACACGGTGAACCCTGGCAACGAGGGCGATATCCTGCGGCCGTTCTATGCCGACGACGGGATGACCCAGCCCCTGCCGATGGAAGAGGCGATGGCGGCCTACCAGAATCTGGTCGAGTCGCAGCAGCAGCGGGTCCAGAGCGCCTGCAGCACGACGCTGGAGCCGAACATCAAGCCGTTCTGCGACAGCCTGAGCTGATTGCCGGGACAAGTTTCCGGCTTACGGCCGATCACGCGCTCCGCTTCTCCAGCGGGGCGCGTTTTCATTGCGGGGATGCGGATGCGGCGAGATCGGTTCCGGCGCGGCGGAGCAGCCGCTGGTAGAACAGGCCGATGCCGATGAGTACCGCGCCGAGCCCGATGAAGGACAGCGCCCTCAGCACGCCCTCCAGGTTCGACATGTCGAACAGGAACACCTTGGCCACCGCGATCGAGATCAGCGCGCCGGAAGCGGCACGCAGCGCCCAGGACCCGCTGCGGGCACCCACCAGCAGCACAGCGACGCCCATCGCCAGCCACAGGGCGGAATAGGCGTAGGTTTCGACCTGGCCCAGGCCCGACCACCAGCCGATATACTGGCCCTTGAAGAGACGCCGGACCGATAGCGTGGCGTAGGCGAACGCCAGCGCCGCCCCGGTGAGTGCGAGCATGGTCACGTACCATTGCGGACGCCTGCCGCGCGCCATCCAGGCAAGGCCGCCGGCTGCCGCGGCCGGCAGCAAATAGCCCAGGAACAACAGGTTCACCACGGAGATCGACCCCGTCGACTCATTCGTGAAGAGCGGGTTGAGCACGAGGAAGTGCTGGATGACGACGGCCGCGACGGAGATGACGCCGAGCCCGATCGACGCCCAGCGCATCACCGGACTCGGCGATCTGAGGTCCATGGAGATGAGCACCGCGCCGAAACCGAGCGCGATCAGCGTGTATATCGACTGCTCGGCGAGCGTCGGCGCCCCGCCGGCGAGCATGCCACCCTGCATGGCGTGTCGAGTCAGCACGGCGGCGGTGAGCAGTGCGAAGAGCGCAGCGAGCGCTTCCATGGCGAGGCGGGGCCGGCCGCCCGTCGTTCGCGCCAGCTGCCACGCGCACGCGGCGAAGGCGAGTGCGGGAATGCCGTATGCCGGCAGGAGCATATTTAAGACCGGGGTCGTTGCGAGCGCCGCAGGACCGACCACGGTGGGATCGACGGCCGCGCGCAGGAGCACCACGACCGCCGCGCCCACGCAGAGCCAGCCAAGGACCGGCCAGGAACGAAGCCGGGTGACGAGGGCCGGGGCCAGCGCGGCGATCGCGATCAGGATCGTCGTGGTCGCCGGCCCGGCGCCCATGTGGATCGCCAGAACCAGAGCAGCACCGGCTCCGGCGATCATTATGGCGACCGCCGTCCCGCCCTTGAGCGGCGGGCTCTCGGCGCGCGCCACGGCTTCCCCGCCCGCCGCGAGCAAGACGGCCAGCGCCAGCGTCGCGGCCGCAAAGCGGAAATCGATGTCGAGATTGCCGAAAGCCAGCCAGCAACCGGCCGCGACGGAAAGCGGAACGACCGCAGCGCCGGCCACCCAGACGGATGCGGTGAGGGGCGCGGCCGCCACGAGCCGGCGGGCCTGCCAGATGCCGAGCGCCAGGAAGGCCAGCGACAGGACGAGGCCCGGCAGGCGCAGAGCATCGAATTGCGTCAGGACCGAGAAGCCTTCCACGTCGATCGGCTCGCCGAGGAAGCTCAGCGAGAAGGTTCCGGCCAGACCGATGCGCAGGTAGCAGAGAACCGTCGCGACGGCCGCTCCGACGAGCAGCGGCAGGGTCTCTCCACGCCACGCCGCGACAAGAAGCATGAGCAGGAGCAGCGTCGTTGCCGCGCGGGTCGCCGCAACGGCATCGGCGTCGCCGATCATCATCGCCAGCGCGGCAAGGGCAACGAAAGCCGCGGCGACGGAGGACGGGAAAGGCCGGGACGAGGGCTGGTCCGCGCGCGCCCAGAGAAAGGCGAGCACGACGATCGTCGCCACGCCGATGAACAGGACCACATTGACGTCGACGGGTTGCATCTCGGCCAGATAGAGCAGCGTCCAGAGACCGCTGCCGGCGAAGGCCGCGGACGCCAGCGCCCTCCAGACGCGCAGACGTGCGACCGCCACGGATGCCGCCAGTACGACGGCGACATAGCCGAACAGCGTCCAGGCGTTCGGCGCCTCAGACGCCACGAGCACCGGCGTGACGAAGGAACCGACGAGACCCACTCCGGCCAGCGCCTGTCCATGCAGGAGTGCCAGCAGCATTGTCCCGACACCGATCGCGCCGAGAAGCACGAAGGCCGTGACCGGTCCGATGAAGCCATAGAGGCCGTGCGCGGCATAGACGGCGCCGAACAGCGTGAACGCGCCGGCGGCGGTGAGGATTGCAGGAATGTAGGCGCCGGTCGCGCCCGGTACGGGCAGCCGGAAGTCGTGGCGCCGGACCGCCTCGCCGCCTGCCGTGAGGACAAGGCCGAAAAGGACGGCCAGCGCGACGCGGGCCGCCGGGCCGAACCAGCCGGCCTCGATGGAGTAGCGGACGAGGAAGATGCCGCCGAGCGCCAGCGCAACGCCGCCGACCCAGACTGCCCAGCGGGTGCCGAGCGTCGTCTCCAGGGACGGCCGGGGCTGCGCCGGGACCGGCGGCGGAGATTTGGGGGCGGCGGCTTCGGGCGGCGCGTCCGGACGGGCCTTCGCATCCGGCTGCTCCGGGACCCACGGACCGGCCGGCAATGCGGCGGCGAGCCCGCCCTCGGGGTTGGCGGCCGCTTCCGTCGGCAGGGCGATCGTGCCGGCTGCTTCCGCCGCCACAGCCGGCGGCTCGGCCAGGGTTTCCGGCGGTGCGGACGGCGCGGGCGAAGGCGGTTGCGACAGGACATAGGACCGCAGCGCGCCGAGTTCGCGCTCCAGCAGCGACAGCCGGGTGCGCTGGCGCGCCATGAGCACACCCATGGCGACGACCGCCACCATGGCGACCAGGCCGATCACGCCATCGAGCATCGCGGCACTCCCTCGTCCTACCCGGCGCTGCGGCCGGACAGCGGAAAGATGACGCAGGTCTCCGTCCCGAAGGCCAGCAGCTTGCCGGCGGCATCGGTGAGACGCGCCTCCGACACGGCCGAGGTGCGGCCACGGTGCAAGACTGTGCCTTCGCAGGCGACCTCGCCGGTGCGGGGCGTGATGGGCCGCAGCAGGTTCACCTTGAACTCGGCGGTCGTGTAGCCTTCGCCCGGCTCGAGCAGCGTGTGCACGGAGCAGGCCAGCGCGGAATCCATGATCGCCGCCGCCCAGCCACCGTGGACGCCGCCGAGCGGGTTGAGGTGGCGGTCTCCGGGCAAGCCGCGGAACACCACGCGTCCGGCGTCCGCCTCGGTCAGGCTGAAACTCATCAGCGCGGCGATCGGCGGGGCGGGGTATTGGCCGGCGATCATGCGCCGGAGCAGATCCAGCCCAGCCATTGCAGCGAGATCCTCGAAGGGAATCGTGCCGATGCCGCGCGGCGACACGTGACCGGGAAACAGTTCGACCTCGGTCATGCGGCGCTGTCCCGTTCCGAGGGTCGTCGCAGCGCCGCGATCAGGCTGGCGCGCACGTCGGGCGGCGGCATGCCGCGCGGCTCCCAGACATGGCGTGACATGAAATAGCCGGTGAGGCGAAAGGCGCTGTCCACGGCGTCCGGCCCGGCCCGGCCGCCCGCGGCGGAGAGCAGGAACGCGGGCAGCCCCAGCAGCCGATCGGCCCACGGCTCACCGGCGGCGCGCGAAACCGCCCTCGCCGATCTCGGCGACACGTATACGAGTTCCGCCTGGCTTCCCGTCGCGGCGCATTGCGACAGGTCGAGGCCGAAGCCCAGTTCCTCCAGCACGCGCAGTTCGAACCTTGCGACCAGTTCCCCGACCAGCCCCACATCGTCCAGATGCCGGACCGCCACGGACAGCAGATCGTAGAGGCCCGGATGGCTGTCGCGCTCGGGGATCAGGCGCAGATGCGCGGCGAAGGTCTGCAGGGCGAACACGGCCGCCGCGCTGCCAAACAGCCGGGCCGCGTTTGCCTCGATCGGCTCCACCTGCCAGGCGCCGAGATGCTCGTCGAGCCTGGCCCGCCAGACCAGGTCGACGCGGTTGCCCGCCTGCAGGACCGGCTGCCATTTCCGCGACCTGCCGCCGCGCACGAGGCCCAGGTGACGACCGTGCCCGCGCGTCATCGTTTCCAGGATGACGCTGGTCTCGCCGTGCCGGCGGCTGCCGAGGATGATGCCTTCGTCGCGCCACTCCATCGCGCGAAGCCTTTCACGGGTTTGCGAGCAAAAGCAAGGCGGCGTTATCACCGCCCGCCGTTGCGGTCAGGAGTCCAGATGCGCACGCACGGCCGCGAAGACGGCGGCGAACATGGCCTCCGTCAGAACGCCGGTGTTCGTGTTGTAGCGGGAGCAATGGTAGCTCGAGAACAGCGTGAAGCCCGCCAGAGCGGTCGCCGCGCCATGCCGGAACGGATGGGCCGCGACCCTGCCTCCGAGGGCGCGGACAGTCGACTGGTGGGCGATGGA
>VFQQ010005490.1_pt1 | contig 10471 bp, 6 predicted proteins | sample 3512341 | NCBI WGS metagenome assembly VFQQ01 (sample SAMN10412373, study PRJNA504923) | tailings metagenome | isolation source: Relicate 2 Philex TSF1 revegetated site | place: Philippines: Tuba, Benguet | collected 2017-08-29
GGTCGACCACAACGGAATCTTCTGTATGTCGGATTCGAGCGTATACGATTCGATCCCTATTGACTACGAGATGGCCGTCAAAGTACGGCTGTACAAACTCTAGGTTTGACGAGAAAACCTGACTCTGTGAGTGGAAAGCAAGCTCAACGATATTACGACTACGCTCACTGAATGCAATACCTCGGTATACAAAGGTTGAATCATCCAAGATAAAGACCCCAATGCCCGATTCGTTGACTGTATTAGGGATCTTCCTTGTGCGCCAACGGCCGTCGGAACTCTTAATCATAATGTCGTTCGTTGCGACGATGATCTCTGAGCCCGCTGGATATCGGAGATAGAATCTGACGGTACCCGGACGCGGTCTTGCATTCGATGAGTCAAATGCGTCAATAGGCACTCGCGTAACGATGTGCCCATTCGTTATAAAGATATGTTCAGCAGAGTCTCTAGAATTCGTACCCGCCCGGCCAGTAAGCCCTCGATATTGGCCTGATAGCTGGCTTGGAAAGACTCCATAGCGTCGTGGAACAATTGTCTTTCGAACGGAGACCTGCCCTGAAGATAAGCTATATCGAACCACCCATCCATCATTACCCCAAGCATAAATGGCGGAATCTGATGTGGCACTGTTGTAGTGAAGGTACAGACTGTCGGCCCCGCCATACCAGAGTTGTTTCTTGAACGACGTGCCATCGTGCTGATACAGTCGACTGGCACTCCAAGCTGCCTGCCAAACGGCATGAGCCCACGGTGCCGACGCGCCCGTTCGAGCGAACACGCCATTAACGCGGATGGTATTGTTGTCGTCGGTGATATGGAAGCGACGTACCGTATCGGCAGCGCAGGGGGATAGAACCCAATAATACTCGTGAAACTCTGCAACAACGAGGGTGGATTGTGGGCCTTCAAAGAACCTGATACCCCATTCTCCTGGATCCAGCGCATATTCCTCTACCGATCCGTCGGAACGGTGAAGGGTACAAGGTGGCTCTGGTTTGCTGCCTGCCTGGTACGAGACGAAAATACAGTCGTTAATACGTGCCATCGAATAAATGGTCGACTGTCTCTGGATTCGGTGTCCAAGCAAAACAGGTGCAAAGGTGCCATCGCTCGAACGACGAATCTCGAAAACACCAAAATCGGTAACAGCGAACGGCATCATCGTTGCGTCACGTCCCACAACGGCAGGACTGACATCGAGATACTGTATCGTGCCACGGTCATTAATCACAAACTGCCCAGATGAGGACTGGAAGAAGAGCGCACCGTCGAAGACAAAGGCACTTGTGGCATGTACCTGCATGGCCTCACTCACAAGGCGTTCTCCTGTAAAGTCGCGATTGTAAGCCACAACATTGCCAGCACGCGTTATGACGTAAACCGAGTCGCCATAGTCGGTTATACACTCTACGGCGTCTACTTCATGATGTATCATCGGCCGCGACGAAACGATGACCTGTGCATGGGCATTCGACAGGAACGCAATCGTCATGACAACGGAAGTAGTCATCAGCAACTCAGGCCATCGTTTCGTTCGAACCGTTTTCACAACTTAGCTCCCACAGGATACACGCTGACATGGTGGAAGTGGTGGAGCGCCAACACCCTGCCCACAGGGAACTTCCGTACCGTAGTCGGTACAGGGGCCGATATGAACTAGTGGCTCATCTGTACATGGGTCAAGTTGAGTACTCATGCACATTTGGCAAACTCTCCTACAGGTATTTTGGTCGCAGCTCTTTGCCTCCCAAGTCGAAGGATTACTTGGATCCACCGGCAGCCACTCAAAACACTGTCCTATGCGTTCATCAAGCGTCACTGTGGCCATGGTGGGGCAGGCTGGAATGGCACCACCGGTAATCGTTGCATAGTGCTGCGCAGCCAACTTCTTCCGAATAAACTGCGCCATCGTTGAGATCGGAATTGGAGGCGGCGCACTTGGGTCTAAGCCGAAGCACTCTGGATCGGGAATGGCGTAGCTACTCATCTGGAAGCGCATTACGTCCGTGTCTGCTTTAAAACAGTAAGTCACCAAGACAGTACAGCATTGATTATTCCACTTGTAGATAAAAGGCTCGTCTTGATAAAGCGTCCAGCCCGGGGGGCAAGTCTGGGCCTGAAGTGTTGGCGGCGTCCACGCGCTAACTACAAGCAGTATCAATGAGTTAACGCCTATTAGAACAAGCGTTGAAAGTCGAGAGAGAGAGAGAGTTCATCTCGTGCTCCGTATAAATGCGTAAAACCAGTTGATTAACGCCCTAATATAACAAGAATTGTGACTTTGTCAAGGTCATGCTTCGCATGACGTTTCACAGGACGCTTCGCGGGACGTTTCACAGAACGCTTCGCGGGACGTTTCACAAAACGCTTCGCAGGACGTTTCACAAAACGCTTCGCGGGACGTTTCACAAAACGCTTCGCAGGACGTTTCACAAAACGCTTCGCGGGACGTTTCACAGGACGCTACGCTGGACGTTTCACAGTACGTTTCACAGGACGTTTCACAGGACGCTTCGCGGGACGTTTCACAGGACGTTTCACAGAACGCTGCGCGGGACGTTTCACAGGACGCTGCGCGGGACGTTACACGTCCCTGTGCGAAGCATGTAGCTGGCCGCAGGCCGTCGCTGCGGCGCAGCCGCGTCGCTATGCCGAAGGCATGTTACTGGCCGCAGGCCGTCCCTATGCCGAAGGCATGTCGCTATCCCACATGATTCGCCACGTACTTCGCCACCATGTCGAACTCGAGGTTGATGGCGTCGGCAACACGCTTGCTGCCTAACGTGGTTTTCTGCAATGTGTGCGGTATTATGGCCACCTTGAAGGCGTCGCCGTCGATGGCCGCAACGGTAAGACTTACCCCCTCGACACAAATACTGCCCACAGGAATAAGCCACCGACGATATTCAATGGGATAACTAAACCAGACTTCCCAGCCAGCTTCGTTTTCAATCACGCTGCGAACCGCACCCACGGTGTCCACATGGCCCTGCACTAGGTGCCCACCAAGTCTGTCCGACATTCGCACTGCCCGCTCGAGATTTACTCGACTGCCTTGCACTAGTGTCCCCGTCGTCGTCTTGCGAAGTGTCTCGGCAACAGCCGTAACGCTAAACACCGTCTCGCTACGCTCCGTCACGGTAAGACATACGCCGTCTACAGCGATGGAGTGGTCGACTGCCAAATCGTCCATTACCTGGTGCGCTTCGATATCTAATCGCACACCGTCGCCCTGTGGCGTTACCCGCAAGACCGTTCCAATTTCTTCGATGATTCCCGTAAACATGGTGTACGCTTTCTCGCGCTAATTTCCGCGAATAAATCCCGTGATGACTTCCATATAGTAATCCTCGCCCATAACGCTGGGTACGTTGTTGTGCACTGCCCCCTTAACAGGTATATGCGTGCGGGGATATGGTAGTACGTCCAACAACGGCAGTGCATGTGCTTCGTAGCCTAAAAAAGGGTCGTCGGTGCCATGAAGATGCAACACAGGTGCTCGCAGCCGCGAGGCCCGCTCGCGATTGTCGTACGAACTGCCTAGAAGCCACTGGTGGGGTACGTCGAGTACCGTGCCACTGCGCACAAGTGCTGCCCCAGATGAAAAAACCGACTCTAGCACAATGCCACGAACGCCGCCAAGGTCTGCTGCGTGGTGCAAGGCAGGTACGCCGCCCAGTGAGTAACCGTAGGCGTAGATAAAGGCAGTGTCGACGTCTGGACGTTCACGAACCCAACGAACGACAGACTCAGCATCGGCTAGTAGCGACGCCTCGGTGCTGGCCCCGGTGCTACGGCCAAACCCACGATAGTCATAAATCACAACGTCGAACCCAGCACGAAACAGCAGCTCTACTCGATCCCAATATTCTACCAAATGGTGCTTGTTGCCATGGTGGTACACAATGGTAGGATGTGGGTTGACGCGGCGTAACGCCGGCTGTCGTACACGTAGGCCATAGATCGTTTCGCTGCCGCTGAGCACCGAAAATTCTTCGATTAACGAGTCGGGAGTAATCAGTGTAGACACGCTATACTCATTTAAGCCACGCTCGTTCGTTACGAAATCATCCAACGAACAGGCAGTACATAACAGAGCACAAAGTGCTATGAGCACGTATCTCGTCATAGTCGCATCCTTGCCGCTATAAACATTCCAAGACTGCCGCGGTCGCCAATGCTGGACTGCCCCTCCAATACACCACTACGAGTGTTAGCGTTGGCTGCCTGCCAAATCCCCTCTACCTGTAGCCACCAATCGTTCGATAATTCTATTTGTACGCCTACGTTTGGACTCACCAACGGCTTGCCGTTTGTTAACTCGAACGTTACATGGCTTCCCACATAGGGCACAACGGCTCCGTCGAGCCAAGAACACGTCGCCGAAATCGTTGGCCACAGTCGCGTCGTCGACCATCCGCCGAAATCCGTCATCATCATGGCGCGTAGCGCCACCGTGGCTTCGGGCTGCCACGCGTCGTGCTTCATTAGGCGCGTTGAAGCTCCTACATCCACGCCGGCTACACCAAACATCGCCATCGTTATGTGAGCCATGCCATGCACCGTCACGTCGTTGGTAACGCCATACACAACACCAGCCGTAGCATAGGGCACCACCACCGTAGGTGATTTATCCGGCACAATGGGTCCGCCAACGCTTGCTACCACATGTGTTTCGCCTTTAGGCAGCACGCGTATAGGCACCGTTGCCGCGCAAGCGCCCACGATGCCCCCTAGCACAACAATCATCATGTGCTTGGTGGCACAGCGCAGGAGTGTGATATTCGAAGCCCTTGCCATTCCGCAAATCTATCACCTTCCATGGCCGCCGTCACCCACACCGCCGGTTTCACATCAGAGTTCCTTGACGTACTTCGACAAGGGGCACTGGCCGACGTCGTGAGCGCAATGCCTACGGCGACTGCCCTGGTGGTGCCAACGCCGTCGCACGAGCGCGACGCACTCGTAGCATGGGCGCGCACCAGCAGCGGCCGCCCGCCGCTGGTGATAACGATGTCGACCCTGCTACACGAACTATGCCAAGCCATTGTGCCGGTGCCCGCCGTACTGTCGGCAGCCGACGCCGAAGCCGTCTTTGACCATGCAGCACGGCTATGCGATACGTCGGCCGTTGCCCTTGGCGTTACTATCCAACAGGTGCATCGATGGCAGCGCGACGGGCGTAGTCTGGACGCAGATAGCATTGCCGATACGCCGCGTCGGCGCCAAAAGGTGGCATTGCTTGAGCAAGTGGTACAGACCTATGCAACAACGCTGCAGGAGATTGAGGCCGTTGATAGTGTGACCCACCTGCAGCAGGCCCTTGCCGAAATGGGCAGGCGTGTGCAGGAGCGCCACCGCATTCGCTTGCGGCTTCGCGACGAGGCCGACGTTGTTGGCTTGGTGCTGTTTGGCATGCAGCCGCTACCGCGACTGGAGCGGCTGGTGCTGAATGTGCTTGCTGCGGCCGAATGGACGATGGCCATTCGGTGGGCCGAACAATGCACGACGGTTGGTGCCGGCGACAGTGTCGACCAGGACTATCAGGAGTGCGCTATGGCCCTGGCCACGGCGGCTGTACCGTGGACACATGTCGACGACGCCACAGCGCCACAAGCCAGAATTCACATCGTGCGCTGTGCCACCAAGCGCAGCCACGACGAAGCCGTCTTGCGCATTGCCAAGGAGCACTGCCTTACGGATGGCCTGCGGCCTGGCGACGTGGCCGTGGTGCCGGCAGCGTCTGACGGCGTTGACCTTTTTTTGCGCGAACGCGCAGCCCTTGCGGGCCTACCTGTGGCCGATGCTACGTCGGTGCCGCTCTTGCAGGTACCGATTGTTTCGGGCATGCTTGCGGCTGCCGACGTTGTGCTGTCGAACTGGCGGCGCGACCACGTGGAGCGCCTAGCACGAACAGGTATTCTCGAGGACGTGGTGCCGAATATCCACCGCCTGCTAGCCACGGCGCGTGCGCTACGCATTGTTGGTGGCGAGGGGCTATCGCAGTGGGCATCGATAATCGACGAGGCGCTGCGGCTGCCAGGAGCACAGTCCGACGAAGTAACCATGCTACGGGCGGCGCGCAATGTTGTTGACGACCTAGCGCGGGCGTTGCCGTTAACGGCTGCGGCCTGCACGGCGGCCGAGGCGAGTGGGTCTATCGAGGCCGAGCTGATACGACCGCTACACCTTGAGCAAACAGCGCAGCGCTGGCAGCGCCGCGACGAAGCGTCGGGGCGCACGTCGCTAGCCGTCGAGGCGCTTCGCGTAGCGCGCGAGGCCTTGCAGACTTCGCTTGCCATGGCGCACAGGCTTCGTGCCGATGCGATGCCGCTGGCCATGCATGTTGGTACGGTGCGTGCCACGCTAGGTCGCACGGCGGTTACCATGCCCGATGGGCGTCTTGGCGGCCTTCGTCTGCTTCGTGCCGAGGCACTTACGGGAAGAACGTGGCCCGTAGTGATTACCACTGGCTGGACCGAAGATGCCGTTGCCGTGAGATCTGCCGATGATGTGGAGCGGCTTGTAGCGCCAGGCGACCGAGAAGCGCGGGCTCGTAGGACGTTACTATCAGCGTTGCACTCGGGTGCACAGCATGTGTATGTGTTGTGGCCGGCAACAATCGACGAAGAAGACCAAATGCCCGCCACGCTTCTGTCGGAACCACTAGCCCTAGGTGGTACCGAGGGTGCTCCGCATCTCTCATCGCTTGCGGCAGCCAGTCATGTTCTTTCCGACAGCGCCGACGCCCGTATGCATGCCGCAAGCCAGCGTGCGCCGGTGGCCTTGCCCGCCTACATCGACGTAGGCGCGTTACATCCGCGGGCCGCAGAGCTGCTTTCCAAGGTTCGCAGTGCCCCTTACAGCGCATCACGGCTGGACGTAGCGGCTGCGTGCCCGTACCAGTTTGTGCTGCGCCGCGTGGTGCGGCTAGAGCAAGTGTCGTACGACGATGCCCGCCAAACACCACTAGAGCGTGGCAGTATGTTCCACTCCATCTTCCATGAGTTTATACAATCGTTGATTATTGAGAAGGGGGCATCGAATAACGAAGGCATTGATCTGCGCGAATGGCTGGATGGCGACGATATGTCCGAACTGCTCCAGCGTTTGCATGCCGTTGCCGAGCGGTGTATGGGTGAACCTACATGGACGTATGCCCACGTAGATGCTCGTGCCATGTTTGGGAATGGACACGATGCAGGTATACTAGCGCAGTGGCTGGCGAATACGTTGGCCTATGTTCGGCGTACGAAAGCGCGCATCCTTGGGTCGGAAATCGAAGTACTTGCCGATGTATCGATCGACGGTGCAATAACGACCGTACGGGGCGTTGTCGATCGCATTGATGCAGTGGAAGTGGAGAACAGCCGTGTGCTCGTGGTGATGGACTACAAGAATAGTGTGAGCAGTATTCCGTCGAAGTCGGCCATCGAAGCTGGTAGGAAGTCGCAGATGATACTCTATGCCAAAGCCGCAGAGCAATGGGCTATCAACCAGCAGCCGGCACCTGCCGGTGTTGTGGGTGTGTACATGAGTGTCGGCTCAAAACTTCATGACAGTGACCGTGATGTGCTATTGCGATATGGGAAGGCCGATATGAAGCAAGCGCTCGGCTTTACATCGCATCCGGCCGATGTAGCGAAATCGGAGCAGGCAGTACGAGGTCAGCTCGAACGTCTGCAGGGCAACACCTTCGCTGTCGAGCCGGCGAACACTACCGTGTGCAACCAGTGTGGTATGCACGGCGTGTGTAGGATAGCAGAACGATAGGGTAGGCAGGAACGAGTACAACCTTGGTTGCGTTGCCACGAGGCGCAACAGCATTTCCAACGAACAACAACATTATCGAAGGACGGCCATGGCGAAGAACAAGGCAACGACATCAGCGGTTAACGGACTACGAGCCGTTCAGCCCTTGGCGCATACACAGTTGCGGTGGACGTGTCCCACCGCGCAACTGCCGTTTAAGACCACGAAGGACGTCGAGCCACTGCGGCGTATCGTAGGGCAAGACCGTGCCATGGAGGCCATTCGATTAGGGGCTCAGATTCGGTCGCAGGGATATAACATCTATACCTCTGGCGTTATTGGCACGGGTAGGATGACCACTATCCGTATGCTATTGGACGAGCTCAAGCACGAAGGCGCCGAGCTGTTTGACTTGGGCTACGTTCAGAACTTTAAGCAAGCGGAAGCACCGATTCTTCTGCGATTTTCGGCGGGCGAGGGTAGGGTGTATCAGCGTATGCTCGACGATGCCTTGGCCTTCCTGCAGCGACGCATTCCGGCGCTCTTCGAGGAAGACCAGTTCCAGCAAGGCCGTAAGGCCATTGTCGATGAGTTTCAAGGTGCCGAAAAAGCCAGTCTCGATGCGTTCGACGCACGCATGCGTCCGGTTGGCTTTGTGCTAGGCCAACTTGAAGACGAAGAGGGTAATAGCACCACCGAGGTGTTCCCGGTGATTAACGACGAGCCCGTACACATCGAGGCACTCGATGAGAAGATTGCCGAGGGCAAGGTAACGAAAGCACGTGCGGAAGAGCTGTTGGAGATGTATCGGACCTTCCGGGATGAGCTTATGACCATACGGCGACAGAGTATGCGACAGATGCAGGAGTTTCGCAAGCGCATCAACAGCTACGACCAAGGTGCCGTGACGTTCCTCATCGACATGGCCTTCGAAGACGTGCGCAAGAGCTTTCCACGTGACCGTGTTGCTGAGCACCTTGCCGGTGTAACTAAGCATTTACTCGAAAACCTAGACGAGCTCATCAAGCTGCTTACGCAGCGCCAAGCCACTGCCGGCGCAGAGCAGATAGCTGCTGAGGAGGCACTGCGGCAGTTCTTCTTGCGGTATACCGTGAACATTATCGTCGACAACTACGACACCAAAACAGCACCTGTCGTTATCGAAACCGCCCCCACGTACGCATCGCTGTTTGGCACCATCGAAAAGCGCTACGACGTGCGCGGCTACTACGTTACCGACTTCACACAAATCAGGGCTGGGAGTTTGCTCAAGGCCGACGGTGGCTACATCATTCTCAACGCCATCGATGTGTTGAGCGACGTACAGATGTGGACTGCACTCAAGCGCGTGATGCTATACGGCCGCTACGAAATCCAAAACACCGACACGCAGTTTCAACTGAACACTCTAAAGCCAGAGTGGATTCGAGCAAACGTCAAAATCATTCTGTTGGGTGACCCACAGATTTACCTTGCTCTCTGGGCGGCCGACGAGGACTTCCACAAGATGTTCAAGGTTCATGCCGAGTTCGATTCCGAGACGCCGCTGACGTCGACCATGATTGATAACTACTGTGCGTTCTTTTCGCACCTAGCAAACGAAGAAGGCCTCAACCACTGCGACAAGACTGGTGCTGCAGCCCTGGTAGAATGGGCCGTTGCCTTTACAGAGTCGCAGGAGAAGATCACTCTCCAGTTTAGTTATGTTGCCGACGTGATGCGTGAGGCCTCGTACTTTGCTCGCGCCGACGGTAAGCGTACGATTTCGCGGAAGCACGTCCAGCACGCCATTGATCAGCGACATTGGCGAGGCAATAGGGCCGACGAAGAAATTCGCCAGCAGATACAGCGTGGTACGTTGCTGATTGATTGCGCCGGCGAGCGTGTGGGACAGGTAAACGGATTAACAGTGTATAGCACCGGTATTGTTAGCTTTGGTAAGCCCGCTCGCATTACGGCTACAGTAAGCGCAGGCACTTCGGGCATCATCAACATCGAGCGCGAAGTCGAGATGAGTGGTGCTATTCACTCCAAGGGAGTCTATATTTTATCGGGTCTCCTGCGTTCGCTCTTCTCTCGTTCGCAGCCCATGAGTTTTACTGCCAGCGTTGCATTCGAGCAGTCATATGGTGGCATCGATGGTGACAGTGCTTCAACCACCGAAATGGTGGCGCTGTTGTCGGCCATTTCCAACCTCCCCATTCGTCAAGATCTGGCCATTACCGGCAGCATCAATCAAAAGGGCGACATCCAGCCTGTTGGAGGGGTCAACGAAAAAATTACTGGCTTCTTTGAAGTGTGCAAGGACCGCGGACTAACGGGAACACAGGGCGTCCTGTTGCCAGTGCAGAACGTCAAAGACCTTATGCTTCGCGACGAAATCATCGAAGCGGTACGGGCAAAGCAGTTCTGGCTCTATCCAATCGCAAGACTCGAAGAGGCCGTCGAGCTTCTCATTGGCGTGCCTGCCGGAGTTCGCGATGAACACGGTTGCTTCGCACCCGACACGGTGTTTGGCAAGGTACAGCACAACCTGACGGTGTTGCACGAGGCGTCGAAGACGAAGTAGAGGATCGTCCGTTCGTAAAGGTGACGAGGTGACGGGATCGTCCGTTCGTCAACGTGACGAGGTGACGTTCAACCCCACAGACCCGGCGTCTCTGTACATACCGGACACATAGGTAACACATGTACGGACACATGGGTAACAGTTTTT